>Ga0207701_10002194_pt1 | contig 20279 bp, 13 predicted proteins | sample KBSSwiSSwithPhiX_FD_184294 | JGI IMG/M metagenome (GOLD analysis project Ga0207701, IMG submission 184294) | Switchgrass rhizosphere bulk soil microbial communities from Kellogg Biological Station, Michigan, USA, with PhiX - S5 (SPAdes) (version 2) | ecosystem: Environmental > Terrestrial >... | reverse complement strand
CAAGTCCAAAGCAAACAGAAGAATTCTATGACACCTGGCTCACAAACAACACGCGGAAAGTTGATATCGATTCAATGAAATCATGGGGATTTAATTCCGTGAGGCTGCCCATCCATTACAATCTTTATACTTTACCTGTAGAAAAAGAACCTGTGAAAGGCGGCAACACATGGCTGGATAAAGGTTTTCAAATAACTGACAGTCTGCTTTCATGGTGTAAAGCGAATAAAATGTATCTCATTCTTGATCTTCACGCTGCTCCGGGTGGACAGGGCAATGATCTGAACATCTCAGACGGCGACACAACGCAACCAACTCTTTGGGCAAGTGAAGAGAATAAACAAAAAACCATAGCGCTATGGAAAAAAGTTGCGGAACGATACGCGAACGAGCCCTGGATAGGAGCTTATGATCTGCTCAATGAACCTAATTTTGGTTTCGAAGACCCGGTGAATGATAGGAACGGGATCAAAGAAAATAAAAACGAACCCCTGGTGCATCTGCTCAAAGAAATCACCTCTGTTATCAGGCAGGTTGATAAAAAGCACATCATCATTATTGAAGGAAACGGTTGGGGAAACAACTACAATGGTTTGCTACCGCCATGGGATAACAATATGGTACTGAGTTTTCATAAATACTGGAACTTTAACACCGACAAAGAGATCAGTAGCATGTTGAATGCTAGAGAAAAGTACAATGTTCCGGTATGGCTTGGTGAAACAGGGGAGAATTCAAATGTATGGTTCACGGAAGCCATCAGCTTATTAGAAAAACACAACATCGGGTGGTCGTGGTGGCCTTTAAAGAAAATGGGGTTGGGCAATCCGCTTGAAATCTTCGCCAATCATAATTTCATGCAGGTGGTAGATTTTTTCAATGGTAAGGGGCCGCAGCCAAAGGAAAGTGATGTATACAGCGGCCTCATCGAAGCGGCGGTATATTCAAAGGCAGAATATTGCATTTTTCACCCTGACGTGATCGATGCGATGTTCCGCCAGGTTTATTCAAATGAAGCAATACCCTATGGCAAGAACATCATTAAAAATAAAATCATCATCAAGGCGGTAGATTACGATCTCGGAAGAAATGGATATGCATACTATGACCGTGATACAGCAAATTATCACGTTTCCGGTTTGCCGGGAAGAGGCAACAAAGGAAATACATACAGAAATGATGGCGTGGATATAAGAAAAGACTCTATGCATTATGAACAATATTTTGTCAGCGACATTGAAGATGGAGAATGGCTTCAATACACTGTAACCGCGTCGACACCAGGTACGCATACTTTGCGCATTTATTTTGGATCTCTCGATAAGAAAGGAACCATAAACATTATTCTTAACGGCAAGTTGATTGCAGAAAATATTTACCTTCCTGCAACAGGTGGAATGAAGGAATGGAAAACCCTGGATATAAATAACCTTAGACTCACAGGCAAAAAAGATAGGCTTAGGATCAAAGCAACCCATGGAGGCTTCAATTTAAAGCAGCTTGAATTTTTAAAGCCTGCTTCCACAAAAACAAAATAATAATGGACAACCCCAAAACCTTTTTTGTTACTGGTGCCACAGGCAACCAGGGAGGAGCCACTGCGCGTAACCTCGTAGAAAAAGGCTTCAAAGTTAAAGCGCTTGTACGCAATCCTTCCTCCCCGAATGCACAGAAGTTAATTCACCCCAACATCGAAATAGTGAAAGGCAACCTCGATGATCCTTCTTCATATAAATTAAACCTGAAGAACATTGATGGGGTCTTTGCATTATTTACTTTCAATGATGGAACAAAAAAGGAAATTACACAGGGAAGATCATTAATAGATGCCGCAAAGGAAATGAACGTGCCTTTTATTCTGTACAGTTCTGTGATCGGAGCAGATGCAGGTTCAGGCATTCCGAATTGGGAAAGTAAATACAATATCGAACAATATCTTGCCAATTCGGGTATACCCTATACTATAGTGCGCCCTGCTTCACTTTACCAGAATTTTTTTATTCCCGATGTGCAGAAAAGAATTAAAAAAGGTAATCTCGTTACACCAGTAAAAAAAGATAAAATTCAACAGTTTATAGGAACAGAAGACATTGGAAGGATCTGTGCTCATATTCTGATGAACAAGGAAAAATTCACCGGCCACATCATCACCATTGCAGCCGATGAAATGGATATGCAGTCAGCCGCAAAACTGTTTAGTGATGTATTAGGTAAACCCGTAAAGTATTCACAACTTCCGGGGCTGCTCACAAGAATTTTCATGGGATCCAACCTGCATACCATGTTCAGGTATATCAACAATAATGATGTGTGCTTTGTGAAGGATATGCCTGAGATGAAAAAAAAGTATCCTTTTTTATCGTCCCTTCAGGACTGGATAAAAAATAATAAACCCTCTTTTACCTCATGATTTTTCAAGACGCCTGATACAGTTGCTCAATGCCCTGAAACTGTGATAAGTTCCTTTCCAGATGTGTGCCTTCATCGCTGTTCTGCTTTTCGGGGAATTGTCAAGTCCAAATTCGTAAAAGTCTCCATACTGGTGATCTATGAGGTAGGTATTGGTATAGTTCCATAACTTTTTAAACTTCTCCCAATAATTCATTTTATCATCCGGATAGAGATCAGAAAAAATAAGCAGGGTATTCAACCCTTCGGACTGCGCCCACCAGTTTTTTGTATTGCGGAGGATGGTCATTTTCCCGGGAGTGTTTTTAAAATAATATCCTTCATCATAAAAACCACCTGTTTTGTTATCCCAGCCGGTTTGTAAAGAATGGTCAACAAGGTGCTTACCTGTTTCCCAGGTTTTTTTATCATGCTCAATGCCCAATGCTTCAGATGCCTCCATCATCAAAAAAGCAGTTTCAACATCATGACCGAAAGAAACGTGATCTAGACCTCTTCTTTCGAGGATGATCTCTTTTGATGAGTCGCGGTTGGATACAGGTTTCCAGTCAGGATAAAAAAACAATGTCAGGTATCCTTTACTGCCTATCATCGTGTCCCGGATAAGAAGCAGCATTTCATTCAATCTTTCTTTCAGTAATGGATCCTTCCAAACGCTGTATAGTTCTGTGAAAGATTCAAGAAGATGAATGGAACTGTTCTGGTCTTTGTAACCAAGGTCTGATGTACCCGGCGTGGAAGAAGGCCTGACGATAGGAGTCCCGTTTCTTTCAAGGTGCTGGAAATATCCTTTGTACTTCGGATCATGACTATGCTGCTCCAGCCACATGAATCCTTTTTTCGCCAGGTTCAATGCTGCGGTGTCGCCTGACGCAGCATAATATGCAGCCAGCCCGTAAATCGCAAAGCTGTTGCCATATGCTTCTTTCATGGTACTTTTTGGTTCACCCTTCCTGGTCACAAGACTATAGAAACCTCCAAATTCATTGTCCCACATCTTATCCCTTAAAAAATAAAATCCATGACGCGCCATGCCGATGTAAGAGGTATCATTATAAAACTGCGCGGCTTTTGAGGTCGACCAGATATGTCTTGCCTGCGTAACGATCATTTTATCCTGATCACCATAAGGCTTGAAATCGTAAGTGAAAGTGCTTAGGTATCCGCCGTAATCTTTATCAATATTATTAGGATAAGATTTATCGATCAGCAGCTCTTTAGCAGCTATTTTCATTTGCGCAATGATAGAATCGCGACCATCTTTTTTCTGTGCAAAGAGTGATGAAGAAATAAAAATGGCAAGTATTAATAAGTATCTGTTCATCATGTGTGCATTTAATTATTGCTGAAAAATTTATAGCTGACCCAGCTTTTCAATCCGATCGTTACAGGAACCAAAAGTATTACTGCAACAATTGCAAGAAAAGTTATAGGGTTTAAATAACTGCTGAAAAAGGGAACGATCAGAATAACAGCCGAAACGATAAACAATAGTTTCGACACAGGACGTATGTACGACCTGTCTTCTTCTTCCTCTTTCATAATGGCTGCTATACCGGTTATGCAAAGTAAAATAACTGCCACTGCTGTTGAGAAAAGCCAGAGTACTATTCCCTGTACTTCATTTTGAATATTACCAAGAAGTATTTTAATGCATGCTCCTACTATTCCTAGTGATGCAAGCAAAGGGAAATGCAGGAAAACGAGTAATTGAAGATAATTATAACCCGGTTTTGTTTCCTGTTCACTGGTCATATCGAAATACAGGCTCCATAATAAAAATGCGATCAGGATGCCGAGAATAAATGCGATCCACACAAAAGAATGCTGGTCCTTTACCCGGGTGATACCCGAAACAGTTCCAAGAATGCTTTCGGTCAGCACAATGATGGTAAACAATCCAAAACGTTCGACAAGCGTTTCCGAGGCTGAGAAAACCTGTCCCCTTTCCCTGATCACCTTCACTATTGTACGCGCCCCGGTAAGACCTGGCGTCAGGTTGAGGATCAGAACAAATATCCAGAGAATGGTTGCCGTTTGAAAACTTGTGAACCAGGAAACGATCAGCAGGGCAAGCGCCAAAAGATAATTGAAGGTGTAAAATTTATTGAATACCCGGTGCGAGGGATCGTAAAGCCCAACGCTCCACCACAGATACGTAACGAGTACCTGTATAAATGAAAAGCAAATCACAAAGCTGTGATGATGTCCTTCGAAAATATCCTGCATGGTGATGGCCACGGAAGTCACGGCGAGCATTTGCCAGAAGGTCATCAGTCGTGTTCTTATACTGTCGTTACCATGGAGGTCGTAGTATTGGCTGGCATTCACCCACGACCAGAAAATCAGTGAGAAAAGCAGTAACGAGAATGCAGTTTCCTGCCATGATGGATGTTCGGCGATATGATGGGTGAGTTGCGAGATGGCTGCTACATAGGCAAGGTCGAAGAACAGTTCGAGCCAGCTTATCTTTCTCTGTTGTTTCCGCTCAGCGAAATTCCGGGGCGGACCCCACCAGAGATTGTTTTTCTTATTAGCCATTGGATGCTAATATAAGAAACCTTTATTGCGGTGTGCGATGGCTCAATAATCTCCCCGTATAAGAAAGAAATTCCGGAACTGGGAATTTCTATTTAACCAATTAAAAATAAATGCTTCCTTTTCAAGTATTTATAAACTGGTTAAATATTTGAAATATGTCTGGCACTTACCTCCGATACCTTTTAAAATTCCTTCCGTTTTAAATGAATGTTTCTATGGGACTGAATTTATCAAATTTTTCAATCCTTAGAAATGAAGAAAATATTTACCCTGATCACAATGTTCATCGTTGCATTCAACGTTGCACAATCACAGGTTGTTCTGAATGAGATCTACACCTCACCAAATGGAGGCAATCACGAATTTTTTGAGTTATACAATTCAGGAATCGAAAGCACTCCCCTTTCTGTTGATGGATTTTCAGTAGTAACCTATTTTGAAGAAGGAGGTAACAAGGGATTTTATGTCCTCGACCTTCCTTCACTTTTTATAAATCCCCATGGCTTCTTTGTGGGCTCCTCTGCCACGCCATTCAATTTCCAGGGCACAACAAATTCACCGAACTCAAATTTCAGCTGGAACAGTCCAACGCTTACCGCAAGCAGTGGTTACCTGAAAAAATGGGTCATGACCGGTAGCGATGGTTCAGATGGAAATGTTTCTTACAACGAAGCTGTTATCCCGGCTAATTTCAACGATTTCTTTTACGAAAAAGGAATGGGTGTTAATTTCTCCATATTCGTTTTCAAGAACGGAGTGCTCATTAATTCTTTTTATGGCGGAGTAGGTGGATTAACAAGCCAGCCTTCATTCATTACTTCAATGCCCTCGTTGAATGTGAACAATGTTATCGGGGCATCTTCAACTCCGTTCACGATCAATTTTAATTCCTTTACTAATAACCTTGCGGAATATGTTATCCCCACACCAGGTAGTGACAATGGATACATGCGATCTAATAATGGCGTTTGTAATACATGGCTAAAATCAAGTTCAACTTCAACCCATACGCCTGGATTAACTAATGGAGTTTCTTCAACTGGGTCGGGCTCTGTTACGGTCTCCGGTACTATTACCAGGGGAATTTTACCTGCAACAACCTCAACGGTTACATATGATATAACTGCGGGAGCGTCATCTGCGTTTCCTGTTGAACTTCAGATCTACACCGATAATGGTTCAGTACCCGGTGATCTCGACGCACTTGATACATACGTTACCAGCACTGTTCAAACTTCACTTGCTGACGGTTACACTACAACATCTTTCTCGCCTCTTTCTGCGGACATCATTATAGTGGCAAAATCTGCTGCAGGTTGTTTCGGACAGGTTAAGCTGCTCAACGTAATCAGTAAAACATTACCTGTAAAACTGGTGTCCTTCAGCGGAAATCTGAAAGACAATGCTATTAAACTATCATGGACAGTTGATCTCAATGAAACAGCAGATAAATTTGAGGTGGAAAGAGGTATAAACAACAAATTTTCGACAATAGGTACAGTTAATGCTTTACCGGTATCAGGAACAAGCTCATATTCTTTCGTTGACCCTTTATCGTCAAATGAAAAAGTTTCTTACAGGCTTCGCATGACCGATAAGAACCAGAAAACGGAATATTCAAAGATCCTTGCTTTCAATATCTCTGCAAATGCCGATGTCTCCATCAATCTGTTACAGAACCCTGTCAACGACAAACTGAATTTAAATTTTCAGGTCAAAGAGAGGGAAATTATTAATGTAAGAGTAATCGATATGACAGGATCGGTGAGAACATCTCAAAAAATGAATGTTCAGTCAGGAACGAATTTGTTATTTGTGTCGTTGCCTCCATCAATGTCAACAGGATCATATGTTGTATCTATTCAACATTCAAAAGGAATGTTTACACAGAAATTCCTGAAAAGATAATCAGATAAATATTCTTGTGCCGGTACTTAGATAACTTTCCCGGAATTCTTTTGGCGTAGTTCCCTTTTTCTTTTTGAAGATGCGGTTGAAGTTGGAAATATTATTAAACCCGGAGTTATAGGCAATCTCAGCTACCGACTGTGTAGTGTCGATCAATAAACGTGAAGCATGTCCGAGCCTTATCTCGTTAAGGCTGTCTATAAACGTCATACCGGTTTTAGTTCTGAAAAACCTGCTGAACGCTGCTTCCGACATGTTCGCCAGCTTCGAAACATCGGCAAGCGTAATCACTTTATCAAAATTCTGGTTGATATATTGCATCGTTTTTTCAATACGCCTGCTGCTGTAAAAATGATTCTCTGTATTGTTAAAAGACGCATCGGAAAGCATTCTCATATTCCTGGAAATCGACAGGTCGTGAAGTATAGACATCAGCTCCAGCACAGAATCAAACCCGTGCTTGTCATTCAGCATCAGCAAACGGTCTGCCACCTGTCGGGTGGTTTCCTTCGAAAACAATATACCTCTTGAAGACTTTTCAAACATGTTCCTGATAAAACTAAGCTGGTTCCTGCGAAGCAGGTTCTCATCAAAAAGATCTTTATGGAACTGGATGGTCACTTCCCTGATCTTTACCGATGTGCATTTATTCCCGAACCATCCATGCTGCAGATTTGACCCCACAAGTACCAGTTCAAAATCTTCGATCTCACCCATATGGTCACCCACAACCCTCTTGGCCCCGTTTGCATCAAGTATCAGGTTTAGCTCGTATTCTTCGTGATAATGTAAAGGGAAGTTGAATTTAGATTTGACCCGTGAGAAAAGAGTAAAACAATCACCCTGGGTCAGAGGAGTGATCTCTTTCATTAGATCTTTTTGCATATCGTCAGTTTAGGGAAGATGGTTATTATCTCAAACCATGCACCTAAAAATATAAAATAACTGCAATAAAAGTATAGATATTCTATAAGCATTGTAAATGGCCTGTTTTATTATAGTTTCCCTACAAAAAAGTATAAGGTTATGTCATAAAAGTATAACCGCCTATCAGGATATTGAACATACATTTGTCTTGATCCTCTTCTAACTAAAACCTGCCGCTTGAATCTAAAATTACCAGACTTTCTTATCATCATCTCCTACCTGCTGCTTATGGTGATGATAGGATGGTTTTTCCGGAAAAAAGCACGACTGAACAAAGAGAGCTACATGCTCGGCGGTAAAAAACTTCCCTGGTATATGCTTGGTCTGAGCGATGCATCCGACATGTTCGACATCAGCGGAACCATGTGGATGATTGCACTCTGCTTCGTTTACGGTTTGAAAAGTATATGGATCCCCTGGCTTTGGCCTGTATTCAACCAGGTTTTCAACATGATGTTCCTGGCTAAATGGCTGCGCAGGTCAAATGCCAATACTGGCGCGGAATGGCTGGCCACACGCTTCGGCTTATCGGGGCCGGGAGTAAAAGGCTCACACAGTGTCGTAGTGGCTTTCGCTTTACTCGGTTGTCTTGGCTTTCTTGCGTATGGTTTCGTAGGCCTCGGAAAATTCATAGAAATATTTATTCCATGGAATACCATTCAACCTTACGTTTCTTTCACTATAGCTCCTGAATACGTTCCCCACGTTTATGGAATCATCTTTACACTGTTCGCAATGTTCTATTCCATCCTGGGTGGCATGCATAGCATCGTTCTGGGCGATGTTATCAAATATGTGATCATGACTGTCGCATGCATTTCCATTGGTGTCATTGCCATGATGAATCTCAGGGGTCATACCCTGAACGTGCCCGAAGGATGGGCAAATCCTTTCTTTGGCTGGAAACTCGACCTCAACTGGTCAAATATTATCCCCGACGCGAATAAAAAAATAGAAGATGATGGCTTCGGATTGTTCGGTATTTTTTTCATGATGATGCTCTTCAAAGGAATATTTGCCAGCCTCGCAGGACCGGCGCCCAATTACGACATGCAAAAAATATTGTCGACACGCTCCCCGAAAGAAGCTTCTAAAATGACGGGATTCGTATCGATCGTGTTACTCCCTATCCGCTACAGCCTCGTGATAGGCATTACGGTGCTTGCCTTGCTATACTACAACAAAATGAATATCTCTTCGGCATCGGGCACCGATTTCGAAAGAGTACTGCCGGCGGTGATCAATGATTTTCTTCCTACCGGCATCCTCGGCCTGGTACTCACCGGATTACTCGGTGCATTCATGGGAACATTTTCAGGTACACTCAATGCCGCACAGGCATACATAGTAAACGACATCTACCTTAAATATATTAATCCCAGCGCATCAGTAAAAAAGACGATGCTGATGAATTATATGTCGGGCATATTCATGGTAACGCTGGGAGTGATACTCGGTTTTTTTGCCAAAGACGTCAATTCACTGCTCCAATGGATAGTTGCGGCTTTATACGGCGGATACATAGCGGCTAATATTTTCAAATGGTACTGGTGGAGGTTCAATGCGAATGGCTTTTTCTGGGGTATGCTGGCAGGGATCGCCGCGGCATTGGTATTCCCCCAGGTCTTCACAGGGCTGTTATTATACAAATGGCCGCTGCTGTTCCTTATATCCATTGCAGGATCAGTGATAGGAACCTATACTGCTCCACCAACTGACATAGCAGTGCTTAAGAATTTTTATAAAACGGTAAGGCCGTGGGGATTCTGGAAACCCATTCATGAAATGGTGGTGGCCGATGATCCAACGTTCATACCTAACCGCAGATTTAAACTCGATATGTTCAATATTGTTATAGGCATGATCGCGCAAACATGCCTTACGATATTGCCATTATACATTGTTTTATGGATGAAGCTTCCGTTACTGGTAACCATTTTGATACTTGGGATAACGGTGATCATTCTTAAAAAAACCTGGTGGAACAAACTCGAAAATTAATTAGCAATGAAAAAAGATTTCACATCGAGACTGAAAGCATTGCAGGAAAGATACCAGAAGCTGATAAATAGGAAAAATTCTCCCGGAGAAAGTGCGAATGGTGTGTATAGCAGGTACCAGTTCCCGATCCTTACAGCTGAGCATACACCGCTTTTCTGGCGATATGATCTTGATGAATCATCAAACCCACATCTGCTTGAACGCTTCGGCATTAATGCAGTTTTCAATGCGGGTGCTATCAAGCTTAATAATAAATATCTTCTGGTTGCAAGAGTAGAGGGTAACGATCGCAAATCATTTTTTGCGGTCGCGGAAAGCGCTAACGGTGTCGACAATTTTACTTTCTGGGATGAACCCATTACCCTTCCGGAAACTAAAGAACCCGATATCAATGTATATGACATGAGGATAGTGGATCACCAGGATGGTTGGATTTATGGAATATTCTGTACCGAGCGCAGAGATTTAAATGCTGATTCGGGAAACGAATCCGCCGCAATAGCGCAATGCGGCATAGCGCGTACCCGCGATCTGAAAAAATGGGAGAGGCTGCCCGATCTTAAAACGCCTTCGGCGCAACAGCGTAACGTTGTATTGCATCCTGAATTTGTTAATGGCCAGTATGCGTTTTATACACGTCCGCAGGATTCATTCATTGAAGCAGGAAGAGGTGGAGGCATCGGTTTCGGATTGTGTACCTCTATAGAAAATGCAGTGATCTCCTCTGAACTGGTGATCGATGAAAAAAAATACCATACTGTTTATGAATCGAAGAATGGTCTAGGGCCCGCACCCCTGAAAACAGATGAAGGTTGGCTGCATCTTGCCCATGGTGTAAGGCACACTGCTGCAGGATTGAGGTATGTGCTGTATCTTTTTATGACAAGCTTAAACGACGTCACTAAGGTGATCTATAAGCCTGCAGGTTATTTTATGGCACCTTTGGGGGATGAAAGAACAGGTGACGTTTCGAATGTTTTGTTCTGCAATGGCTGGATACATGATAGCGACGATAAAGTATATATTTACTATGCCTCTTCAGATACAAGAATGCATGTTGCTGTTTCCGGTATTGAATTGCTGATCGATTATGTAAAGAACACCCCTTCAGATGGAATGCGGTCAGCAACATCGGTGGGAACGATAAATGATATTATCAAAAAAAATGCATCCCTCACAACGTTTACTCCAATTTCGCAGTGAAGCAGAACAAGAGTTGAAAAATATTCTTTCCTGGTGGACGAAATATTCCGTCGACCATGGTAATGGAGGTTTTTTCGGAAAGATTGACAATGAGAATAATATTGATGCTAATGCTGTCAAGGGATCTGTTTTAAATGGCAGGATTCTCTGGGCATTTTCATCAGCATATATATTTTTTAAAGATCAGTCATACCTCGAAACGGCTACACGCGCTTACGATTACATCGTCGGCAAATTCATCGATCCTCATTATGGTGGTGTTTTCTGGACGGTTAATGCAAACGGACAACCAGAGGAAACAAAGAAACAGGTGTATGCAAATGCTTTTGTATTGTATGGATTAAGTGAATATTTCCGCGCAAGTGAAAATGAAGACGCCCGACAGCATGCCATAAAACTATATTATATAATGGCTGGTCGTGCGCATGACGAAGAAGATGGCGGTTTTTTTGAAGCAATTTCGCGGGATTGGGATGAATTGATCGATCAGAGACTTAGCGGCAAAGACGCCAATGAAAAAAAATCCATGAACACAAATCTTCACGTGCTTGAAGCGTTTGCCAATCTTTACCTTATCTGGCCCGATGAGAATCTGAAGCATAAGATAACCGAACTCTTAAAAATATTTGCGGAAAAAATAATTGACCCTGCCAGTGGTCATCTCCATTTATTTTTCGATGAAGAATGGAACAAAAAGCCACACTCGATTTCTTACGGGCATGATATTGAAGCCGCCTGGTTGTTAGCTGAGTGCGCGGCAATAATAAAAGAGGATAAACTGATCACCCTATTTAAAGAAAAATCGGTTTCACTGGCACTTGGCACAATGAAAGGATTGGATGCCGATGGAGGGTTGTGGTACGAGTATGATCTTAATACAAAAAAGCTCATCCGTGAAAAACATTGGTGGCCGCAAGCCGAGGCAATGGTCGGTTTTTTTAATGGGTGGCAGATTACGGGAGACCCACGTTTTTTAGATGCCACTTTTAACTGCTGGAATTTTATTACAACCCGTATCCTCAATCCATCCGGTGAATGGTATTGGGGAATCGATTCAAATAATAAAATAATGAATGAAGATAAAGCCGGACTTTGGAAATGTCCTTATCATAACTCAAGAGCCTGCCTTGAAATTCTTAAAAGAATAGATCGGGAATAATTATTTCCCCAAATATCCATTATCTCCCAACCAATCAGACAACCTTTGCGGCCATCCCTGGATAGATTTCAGAGGAGACCTGTTTCCCATATTAAACGCATGATCGCCTTTTGAATAGAGATGTGCCTCAACAGGGCGTTTTGCCTCACGGTATCTTACCAATACATTTAAAGTAGATATGGCGCAGCAGGGATCATCATTCGCGGCAACAAGAAAAGCAGGTGGCGAATCAGCAGGTACTTTTTCAGGAATTCCTAACGGCCCTGGATACACTAAGATCTGAAAATCCGGCCTTCCATTAAGCCTGTCAACGGGATCCTTTGCAGACACCTCTCCATTTCCCGGTGCATATACAATGGCACTCACTACTTCGCCGCCCGCAGAAAATCCCATCATGCCTATCTTATTTGAATCGAGTTTATATTCACGCGACAAACTCCGCACCATCCTGATCGCTCTCATTCCATCTTCTTTTATCACCTTATCAAGCGAGTATGGAGACCCTTCTTCCCTGGCCAGCCGGTATTTCAAAACAAAAACTGTAACACCAAGCTTATTTAAAAATTCGGCAGGTTCCACGCCTTCTGCTGTATACACCAGCAACCGGTGACCGCCTCCGGGGCAAACTACAACCGCTGTTCCGTTTTCGGTGCCTTCGGCGGGAGTAAATACAGTAAGTGAAGGATTGTGTACATTCTTCACCCAATAATCTTTTGCTTCTTCCTTTTCATCCCGTCTGCTTTCAAAACCCGGAGCTCCATTCTTCCATAACGGAATCACTTCATGCTGCAACTGTGCTGCAAGTTGAAGAGAGAGAAAAAGAGCGGTCGTAAAAGAAAATATTATTCTCATAAAAAAAGTATTAAAACGCTAACAGTAATAGATGTTCATTATATTTAATTCAATGAAAATAATTAAATATCTGTCATTGCCGGCTATTGTTTTCCTTTCTTCATGTTTTACGAATTCAAAGAAAAAAAGTGAGATTATCTGGAGTAAAAATTATCCTGTAATAGGTTCCCAATCATCTCCCCGCACAGAAGATATTAATAAAGATGGAACGCTGGACATTATCATGGGTGCAGGAAAAAATGAATTTCAGCACAGCGACATGGGCATAATTGCTTTTGATGGAAAAACAGGAAATATAATCTGGAAACAGGATGCACCTGACCAGGTTTTTGGTTCCGCGACTTTCTGTGATGTTAATGGTGATAGTATAAAAGATGTTTTTATCGGGGGGCGTTCTCCCCAGTTAAAAGCTATCGATGGCAAAACCGGCAAATTGATCTGGGAATTCAAATCTGATAAATATAAAGACGACCCTGTACTTAAATACGCACGATTCAACTTCAATAACAGTGTGATCGTTCCGGATCAGAATAATGATGGCACCCAAGACCTGCTGACTATCAATGGCGGCAATGCGCTCGCCAATCCTTACCAAACCAGGAACCGTTTTCCCGGAGTGCTGATGGTGTTTGATACAAAAACCGGCAATGTGATCGCCGCCGACACAATGCCTGATGGTAAAGAATCGTACATGACACCGCTTTGCTTTAAACAACCGGGCAGTGATGAAATGAATGTATTATTCGCGACCGGGGGAGAAACTATTGACGGCAGCCTGTATATTTCAGATCTCTCTCACCTCAAAGCAAAAAAACTCTCTGAAGCCAAAGTTATCAATTCAGATACAGGGCATGGGTTTATTGCTCCGGCTTCTCTTGCCGACATTAATAACGATGGTTACCTCGACATCATTGCCATTTCACATGGCAGCAAAGCTGTGGCAATAGATGGCAGGGATCACCATATAATATGGACTAAAAGATTTCCGGGTACAGAATGCAGCAACAGCTTTGCCGTTGGTTATTTTACAGATGATAACGTTCCTGATTTTTTTACTTTTATCAGTAAAGGACAATGGCCCAATAGTGCTGGCTCGGTACAGGTGATGCTGAACGGGAAAAATGGAAATGTTGAATACAAAGATTCAATAGGCTGTACGGGATTCTCTTCACCGGTTGTTTATGACCTTAACAATGATGGTCGGGACGATGCTCTGATCAGCATAAATGAATTTGATTGCTCATTGGGATATGCAGGCCAATCGCCGAGAACAGTTGAGAACAAGCTGATATCTATAGATTTTGCAAATAAAAGTGTCGATACTGTCTACAGTGCAAAAGGTTTTAAAAATGTATTTTCAACACCATGGATAGGCGATCTCGACAACGACGGGTATCTTGACATCATCTATTGCCAGTATTTTCAACATTCAGACCTGCTTGCATTTCTCGGAATGATTATGAAACGTATTGACACCCCGGTGAAGATCAGAAAAAAAGTATTGTGGGGTTCATTTCTCGGATCAAACTACGACGGAATTTTCGCACCAAAAAACTAAACCTGACTGAAATGAAGTTCAATAATGTGTGGTGGCTGGTATGTTTTATTTTGATGGCTTCATGCAGCGAGAATAAAAAAGACTATGCTGTAGCTTCCTCACAACTATTTCACCTGCTCGATGCAGAGCAAACGAAAGTCGACTTTGTAAATGATGTAAGCGATGGCGAGAGCTTTAACATACTTACCTACCGCAATTTTTATAATGGTGGAGGAGTTGCCATCGGTGATATCAATAATGATTCGCTTCCCGATATTTATTTTACTGCCAACCAGAAAAAGAACAAGCTATATCTTAATAAGGGAAATTTTGTGTTCGAAGACATTACGGATAAAGCGGGAGTAGGAGGAACCATGCAGTGGAGTACGGGCGTTACAATGGCTGATGTGAACAATGATGGCCTGCTCGACATTTATGTTTGCAATTCAGGAGATGTAGACCGGAACAATAAAAAAAATGAGCTGTTCATTAATAACGGCAACCTTACGTTCACAGAAAAAGCAAAAGAATACAATCTCGATAACGAAGGATTTTCTACCCATGCTGCTTTTTTCGATTACGATCAGGATGGCGATCTTGACTGCTATATTCTGAACAACAGTTTTCGTGATCCTGCAAAAATTGAGTTGTACCGGAAAGTGCGCGAACAGGCATCTGCCGGCGGCCATAGACTGATGCGCAATGATGGCAACACATTTACCGACGTAACGCAGGAAGCCGGCATTTACAGCAGCGACATTGCTTTTGGACTTGGTGTTGCCGTATCTGACCTTAATGGTGATCATCTTCCCGATATATATATCAGTAACGACTTCTGGGAGCGCGATTATTTATACATCAACAAAGGAAACGGCAAATTTTCTGAAGAGCTTCCGTCGCGGGTTAATTATTGCTCCACTTCGAGCATGGGGGCTGACATAGCAGACATCAACAACGACGGGTATCCCGAGATCTTTACTACTGATATGCTGCCCGGTGATAATTACCGCTTAAAAACAACAATGGCATTCGATCCTTACCACCTTGAGGATCTGAAATACCGTGCAAATTATCATTACCAGATCACACAGAATTGTCTTCATTTAAATGATGGACACGCGGATTTCGAAGAGATAGCGCTGTTATCAGGAGTGGCAGCCACGGATTGGAGCTGGGGTGCCTTGATATTCGACTTTGAAAATGACGGCAACAAAGACATTTTCGTTAGCAATGGGATCCTGAAAGATATTATGTCGATGGATTTTCATGAGTTTCTCGCCAATGAAGTAAAAGGGTACAATTTAAATTCCAAAACAAAATTCGATTACCTGAAATTCATTGGAGGCATTTCAACCCAACCTTTGCAGAACTACGCCTTTTCTAATACCGGCAATTTAATATTCAGCAACAAAGCGACCAGCCTTGGCCTCCCGCAATTATCATACAGCAACGGTGCGGCATATGGCGATCTCGACAACGATGGTGATGAGGACCTTGTAGTAAACAACATCAATGCCAAATGTTTTATTTACAGGAACGATGCGAATGGTAATAAGGATAATCATTACCTGAAGATCAGGTTTGCTGGTACTGAAAAAAATAGATTTGGCATAGGAGCTGAGGTGAAACTGAAAATGAAAGACAGCATCCAGGTTCTTCAGAATTTTAATACACGAGGTTTTCAAAGCAGCATAGAGCCAACATTATTATTTGGTATTGGCAAAAATGCAACGGTTGATACTGTAATTATTACCTGGCCGGACGGCAAGGTTCAGAGCCTGGCCAACGTAAAATCAAATCAAACGATCACATTAAAAAACAGTGATGCTGTTACGCAGCCGGATAAAACAATAATATCCGCTTCGCCTATGTATGTTGAAGGAAAGAATTTGATTGAAGGCGATGCAGTACACCATGAGGACAGGTATAATGATTTTAATGATGAGATCCTTCTGATCAGAATGTTGTCGACCGAAGGCCCGAGATTGATCAGGGGTGATGTAAATAAAGATAACCTCGAAGATTTTATTTTACTGGGGGCTGCAGGAGATCCCTGTAAACTATTTATTCAGAAACCTGGAGGTGGTTTCAGGTTTCAGCCGAACCCGGCATTTAACAATGACAGATCATTTGAAAGTACGTGTGGTACCATGATCGATTACGATAGAGATGGCGATGCAGATCTTGTGATTGGCTCAGGTGGTAATGAACCCGGAATGAACAGGGCAAATTTCCTTGTTAGGTTATATCTCAATAATGGCAACGGCACATTTGTGCCTGCACCCAATGCTATTCCGCCGGTGATAGGAAATTTTTCAACTATTGAAGCGGGAGACATTGACAATGATGGCGATGATGACCTTTTTCTCGGTGCACGAAATGTGCCAGGCAATTATGGATTGCCTCCGCGTTCCTATTTATTGGTAAACGATCGTGGTGTCTGGACAGATATAGCACCGCAGGCACTTGCAAATATTGGAATGGTAACGGATGCTGCATGGTCAGATATAGATAAAGATGGTGACAAAGATCTTATCGTTGTCGGCGACTGGATGCCAGTGCACATTTTTTACAATGAAAACGGAACATTCGATAACCAGAAAATAATTCCTAACAGCAGTGGATGGTGGTGCAGGATAGAAGCAGCTGATCTTGATGGTGATGGCGACGATGATTATGTTTTGGGAAACTGGGGACTTAACTCAAAATTCAAAGCAACTCCTGCAAGGCCATTGACGATGTATGTAAACGATTTTGACAAAAATGGAAAAAGCGAATTCATAATCAATTGGTACCCTCCTCTTGATACCATCGCCTATCCGTTCGCTACTAAACCTGAAATTACTTCGCAGCTTCCTGCATTAAGAAAACAGATCCTTAAGTACCAGGATTATGGCAATAAAACCTACGAAATGCTTTTTACGCCTGAGCAGCGAAGCAACGCGATAAGATATGAAGCGGATTATTTGGAGAATGCCATTCTATGGAATAACAATGGCAATACAGAATTGAAGGCACTGCCATTCGAAGCGCAGTTTTCGCCCGTATTTGGCATTGTGGTGAATGATCTCGATGGAGATGGAAAAAAGGATATCTGGCTCGGTGGTAATTTTTATGAGTTGAAGCCGCAGGCGGGGAGGCACAATGCAAGTAAGGGCGTTTTCTTAAAAAATGTAACCGGTAATTCGTTCGAATGTCTTCCTCCTGCAAAGACCGGGATTACAGTTTCGGGAGAAGTTAGGGACGCAATAGAGATTAATAAAATGTTGCTTGTTGCCAGGAACAATCAAAGTATGATGATATTTAAACGCTACCCTTAGGTATCTTTGAGTTTATATCATTTGCGTATGAAATCCGTAGGACTGGCAATTTTTTTATCTATTCACTTTGCAGTTTCATGGTCCCAGATATCGCCGGAGAACAAGGACATGGTCGCCACACTGGAAAACATTTCAAAAAAAGTTTCCTCACCCCATAATCCTTTCGCTTCCGAAGCAAGGTTAAAACACTTTCTTAAGGAATTCCAAACTACCACTAATCTTAAAGACTCCATTACATGGCAATTTTTAATAAGCAATTCACTTCTTGAGCTGGGTGAAGAAGCCGAAGCGATACGTGTTGCAGAAGAAATGCTTCAAAGCCTGAAGAATGAGGGAACAGCTCCGCAACAAGTAGTCAAAAGATTACTCGCTATTGCTCATCTCAGAATGGGTGAACGGATTAATTGTATAAAGAACCATACCGGTGAGTCGTGCATATTTCCTATTCGCGGAGCCGGCATTCAACAAGATACATCTGCAACTCAAACGGCGATCAGGTACTACTTAGACATCTTAAGTACAAATCCTTCTGACATGGAGTCGAGGTGGCTTTTGAATATAGCGTATATGGCCATCGGCAGATACCCATCTGATGTACCGGAAAAGCACTTAATTCCCGGGCTTAACAATCCAGACTCCATTGCTGTAAAGCCGTTCACTGACCTGGCAATGCAAAAAGGATTACAGATAGGCAACATGGCGGGAGGAAGTGTTGTCGATGATTTTAATAATGATGGTTACTTAGATATCATTACTACCGGATGGGACCTTTCTGAAGGAATGCATTATTTCTCTGCTTCTGGCGATGGTGAATTCAAAGAACTTTCATCAGCTTCGGGACTCGATCAGATTACCGGAGGATTAAACATGATGCAGACAGATTATAATAACGACGGTTTGAAAGATGTGTTTGTATTGCGTGGCGCCTGGCTCCGGAACTTTGGTGAGCAGCCAAATTCTCTTTTGAAAAACAATGGTGATGGCACATTTACAGACGTAACAAAACAGGCGGGATTGTTTTCACTGAAACCTACGCACAGCGCAACCTGGGCAGACTTCAACAATGACGGATGGCTTGATGTGTTTGTGGGCCACGAAACTACCGTAGGAAAGGATAACTATCCTTGTGAACTATTTATGAGTAACCGCGATGGAACATTTACCGAGGTAGCAAAAGCATCAGGTTGCGATTTTGCCTTTTTTGTTAAAGGGGTAACATCGGGTGATTATAATAATGATGACGCGATTGATTTGTTTCTTTCGACTTTGGATGGTAAAAAGATACTGCTGCAAAATCTGGGCACAAAAGATGGTAAAGTTTCTTTTAAAAATGTGTCAGACGAGGCAGGATTCAATAAGGATACAACCTCAACTTTTACGACATGGTTCTGGGATTATGACAATGACGGCTTGTTGGATGTATTATGCACAGGATACAACTTCGAAAAATCATTAGCCTGGTATGCTGCCGAAGCGATGTTGGGAATCAGAACTCAACACTCAGGAAAAGTGTTCGTTTATCGAAACAAGGGAGATGGCACTTTTGAGAATGTTTCTGAAAAACTTGGACTTAAACAACTTGTTTTTGCAATGGGTGCAAATTTCGGAGACATCAACAATGACGGGTATCCGGATATGTATTTCGGAACAGGCAATCCCGTTTATCAATCGCTTATACCAAATAAAATGTTCTTAAATGTTGACGGTACTAAGTTTGTTGATGTAACAAGTTCATCAAGACTTGGAAACCTTCAAAAAGGACATGGCGTTTCATTCGCTGACTTTGACAACGACGGGGACCAGGACATTTACATAGAGATGGGTGGTGCATATCCGGGGGACGGGTATCAGAATTCATTGTATGTTAACCCCGGACAAAATGAATATCACTGGTTGAAAATTTCACTCGAAGGAAAAGACGCGAACAGGCCTGCCATTGGTGCAAAGATCAATGTAACCTTCGATGACGGCACACGTACAAGAACTGTTTATAAGGTGTTGAATTCGGGTGGTAGTTTTGGCGCCAATCCGTTACTGCAACATATCGGAATAGGGCATGCGACATCAGTCAAAAAAATTGAGATAAAGTGGCCTGGATGCAAACATGTGCAAGTGCTTCAAAATATAAAGGCAGACCAGCAGATACACATCCTGGAGGGAAATGATAAGTACACAACTATAAAACTGAAAACATTCGCTTTTCATTCCGAAGCTCAACAAAACGGTCATCACCATTAATTCGATTTTATCTTCATCAAGTTCTCCTTTGGAGTAAATAAAAGAACCGGGAAAATCCGATAATTTAGCTTAATTTCAGAGACATGGTAAGACCGCTTTAGCGCTTGGGTAAAACATTGCGGGAACCTGCAAAATGAAACATCCGGGAACACATAATGATCTGCTCAGATCATTTACGGCAATG
>Ga0207701_10002193_pt1 | contig 20279 bp, 20 predicted proteins | sample KBSSwiSSwithPhiX_FD_184294 | JGI IMG/M metagenome (GOLD analysis project Ga0207701, IMG submission 184294) | Switchgrass rhizosphere bulk soil microbial communities from Kellogg Biological Station, Michigan, USA, with PhiX - S5 (SPAdes) (version 2) | ecosystem: Environmental > Terrestrial >... | reverse complement strand
GGCCTGTTCCTTCAGCTTGGCCTGCTCGTCGGCCATCCACTTCTGGAACTCCTCGGCGCCCAGGACGGTGACGTAGCCGCGCATCCGGTAGTGCCCCAGACCACAGAGCTGCGCACACGCGATCTCGTACTGGAATTCGGGGTTGCCGGTCCGCGTCCGCATCTCCGCGGTCGTGACGTTGGGCACGAACCAGATCGGGATGGTCAGGCCTGGGACCGCGTCCTGCTTGACGCGGAATTCGGGCACACCAAAGCTGTGAATGACGTCTTTGCTCCGCAGCTTGACGATGATCGGCTTGTTCACCGGCAGGTAAAGCTGATTGAGCGTCGTGACGTCGTCCTTCGCGGCGGGATCCGTGCGATCGAGTCCGAGGGGATTGTCCTGGACATCGATCAACTTGATATCGGTCCGGCCGAACACGCCGTCGGGTCCGGCGTAGTGGATGTTCCACGCGAACTGCTCGGGCGTCACCTGGACGACGAGCGCCTCGCTGTCGGCCGGCCGGCGGTCGACGCGCGCGGCCCACAGCGGGATCGAGAAGGCGAAGAGAAGCACCATTTCGATGAGGAGGACACCCACCTCGAGGTAGTTCGCCGTGTTCGAGGTCACTCCCGTGTAGTTCGCCACCGGATTCCGCGATCGACGGAAACGGATCAACGCGTAGGTGACGAACGATCCCCACCCGATGAACAGGACGAACATGAATACGTGCGTCCAGCCGATCAGTGAGTCGATCTGGGCCCCGTGCGCCGACGCGAGCGGCGGAAGGCCGAGCCATTCAGTCATGAGGTTCTCGACCCTCGTTGGAGCTCCGACCATTCAGTATCGAAATCGACGTCGGCGATGTGCTTCGCGCGCCGGCGGAGATAGAGGAAGAAGGCCACGAACCCGCCCTGCACCGCAAACAGGATCCCCAGCATCACCATGATGCCGAGCCTGGTCGCGTCGATCATCGAGCTCTCTTCCGCCCGGAAGCACACCGGGCAGGCGAGCACACTCGAGGCGCCGCCGGTCAGGAGCGCAATGGTGGTCACGGCGACGCGCGCGATCGCGGATGCCGATTCGGACCTGCCGACCGGCGCGTCAACGAGATTCTGGGAGCTGACGCGCGCGCCGTGGCGCTGACAGCTGGCAGCGGAAAGTCGAGAGGGTTGATTCTTCATCGCAGTGTCCTGGTCTTTCGGAGGAACCACGAGTCGTAGACGACGAGCGCAATCGAGAGGGCGAATGCCACGAGGGCGGCGATCAGGCTGGCAATCCCGTGATCCTGCCGGTACACGCCCAGGCACCAGATGCCGAACAGCACCGCGAGCGCCGCGGAGAGGAAAATCAGCACGGCATGGACCCATCTGAGGTTCATCCGTGAATCCCGAAGCCGTTACTGACGGTGAGGACGGGAAGCAGCAACAGCGCGATGAAGAACAGCGCCGTCAGCACCAGGACCCCGTAGATCACCTTCTTCTCCGAGATGAGGTGCATGAAGTAGCACGCCACCAGCGATCCCTTGATCGCCGCGACGAACAGCGCCACGCTCACGGCGAGATGCACCGGCAGATGCAGGTACGAGATGGCCACCGTGACGATGGTCAAGGCCATGAGGGTGACGAACACGGTGATGTAGACCCTGACGTGCCGGTCGATCTCGGCTGCGTGGTCGTTGGTCATCGTTTCCATGGATGCCATCAGTGCCGCCTAGAGCAAATACAGCGTCGGGAACAGGAAGATCCACACCAGATCGACGAAGTGCCAGAACAGCCCCGAGTTCTCCACCCGGTTGGTGAACCACTCCGGGTTGGTCTCCCACTGCTTCGCGCCCGGCCCGAGGAAGTAGGCGTTCACGCACATTCCGCCGAACACGTGGAGCATGTGCAGGCCGGTCAAGGTGAAGTAGATGGCCAGGAAGTTGTTGGTGCGGGGAAACAGCCCGAGCTCGAACTTGTGGCTGTATTCGAAGTACTTGACGATCAGGAACACGCACCCGAGCAGGATCGTCGCGCCCATGTACATCCGGAAGGTCCCGAAGCGATGACGCTTCAAGGACGCCCACGACATGACCATGGTGACCGACGATGAAATCAGGACCAGCGTGTTGAACGTGGCCAGCGGCACATTCAGGATCGTCGAGCCGCGCGGCCAGGACGGCGCGCCGGTCCGGATCAGGATGTAGCTGGCAAACAGCGCCCCGAACAGCATGACCTCGGAGGCCAGGAAGAGCCAGATGGCGATCTTGCCGTTGGTCAGGCCCGTGTCGCGCCGGATCTCTACGGTGTAGGGAATGTCCATCGCGGATCAGGCCTCGTACTGCGGGGAGAAGTCCCTGGGCGCGCCGGGAACGCTGTACTCGTACGGGCCACGATAGGCCTCCGGTGGCACCACGAAGTTCCCGTGCGGCGGCGGCGATGGCGCCGCCCACTCGATCGTCGTCGCCTCCCAGGGGTTGTCCCCGACCTTCTGGCCCTTCCAGATGCTCCAGAAGAAATTGAAGATGAACGGGATCTGGAAGAGCGCCATGATCCACGCGCCCCAGGAGGAGACCACGTTCAAGTGCAGGACGGGCTGGGAGAAGCTGTAGCTCGCGCCACCGTCGAACAGCCGCCGCGAGACGCCGGCCAGCCCGACCAGGAACATCGGCATGAAGACGACGTTCATGCAGACGAACGAGCCGGCGAAATGGATCTTGCCGAGCGTCTCGTTCATCATCCGCCCGGTCGCCTTGGGGAACCAGTAATAGATCCCCGCGAAGAGGGCGAAGATCGTCCCCGGCGCGACCACGTAGTGGAAGTGGGCAATGACGTAGTAGGTGTCGTGCAGCGGGATGTCCGCGACGTTCAGGCCCAGCGGCAGCCCGGTCAACCCGCCGATGCCGAACATCGGGAGAAAGGCAACCGCGAAGAGCATGGGCGTGTTGTAGCGGATCGATGCGCCCCACAGCGAGATGACCAGGGCGGTGAGGATGGCCACCGACGGGATCGAGATGATCATCGTCGTCGTTTGGAAGAACGTCGCCATCACCGTTCCCATGCCGGTCATGAACATGTGGTGCGCCCACACGATGAACGACATGAACCCCAGGAAGATCACCGAATACACCATCGAGCGGTAGCCCCACAGCGGCTTCCGCGTGTTGTTGGCGATGATCTCGGCCACGATGCCCATGGCCGGCAGGATGAGGACGTAGACCTCCGGGTGGGCCAGGAACCAGAACAGATGCTGCCAGAGCAGTGGGTTGCCGCCGCCGGCCACCGTCAGGGCCTGGCCGCTGACCACCAGCCCGCTCGGGAGGAAGAAGCTCGTGCCGGCCACCCGATCCATCAGCTGCATGACCCCGGCGGCTTCGAGGGGCGGAAAGGCCAGGAGCAGGAGAAAGGCGGTGACCAGCTGCGCCCACACGAAGAACGGGAAGCGCATGAACGTCAGGCCCTTGACGCGCAGTTGGATGATCGTCGTGATGAAGTTGACCGCGCCGAGCAGCGAGGACGTGATCAGGAAAATCATCCCGACGAGCCACATCGTCTGCCCCATCCCCGCCAGGACGGAGAGCGGTGCGTACGACGTCCATCCGGACTGGGCGGCTCCCCCGGGCGTGACGAAGCTGGCCAGCATCGTCACGCCACCGAGGAAGAAGAACCAGTAGCTGGCCATGTTGAGCCGCGGGAACGCCATGTCCTGGGCTCCGATCTGGAGCGGGACGACGAAGTTCCCGAAGCCGCCAACGGCCAGCGGCACCACGCCGAGGAAGACCATGATCGTGCCGTGCATGGCCCCCAGCTCGTTGTAGAAATCGGGCAGCATCGTCCCGCCCGGCATGCGCGCGTCGCCCAGGACTCGACCGAGCAGCGGCAGCGCGGCGCCCGGGTAGGCGAGCTGCCACCGCATGAGCATCATCAGCGAGAAGCCGAACAGAAGGAACAGGAGGGCGGTGATCGCGTACTGGATGCCGATCACCTTGTGGTCCACCGAGAAGACGTAGCTGCGCCAGAAGCCGAGCGGCTCGTGGTGGGGCTCGTGTGCAGCGTGCGGCGTGGATGCGGCGACGACTCCCGGCTGACTCATGCGGCCGTTCTCCGTTCTCCGGTCTCCGGATCGCTACTTTGCGGCGGCGACGGCGAACTTGAAATTCTGCGTCTTGGTGTCGCTGGCGCCGACCGTGACGGAAGCCGTCTGGGTCCCCAGCCGCTCGTGCCACGCGGTGATCTCATAGGTCCCGGGGTCGAGGCCCGAGATCGTGAACTTCCCGTCCGTGGCGGTCGCCGAGTAGAAGGGATGGTTGAACACCGCCACCCAGGCGTTCATCCAGGGGTGGACGTCGCACTTCACGGAAAAGCTCAGCTCCGGCTTGTCGAACTTGGTGGTCGTTTCCTTGACCGTCGCCGGCATCGGCTTGTTGAACGGGGTGTTGACCTTGGGAAGCGCGTGGATGTTGTGGAGGACGCCGTCGGAGTTGAGGATGCGGTAGGTCTGGCCGGCCATGATCCCCATCACGTGCGGCTTGTACTGGCAGCCACTCTGATCGATGGTGACCGGCGTCTGTGGCACGGGCCAGGTCTTGCCGGCCGGGAGTCCCTTCGACACCCAGACCAGGATGTTCCCCATCGTGTTGCCGTTGCCGAGCACCAGCGCCTCGCTCGCGACCGGGGCCGTGTGCTTCTTGGCGCACGCGGGATCGGCCTCCATGGTGATCGGCTTGAGGGCGGGGGCCTTTCCGTCGAAGGTGACGACGCCGGTGATGGTTGATGCGGCCATCGCCGCTCCGGGCCATAACGCCGACGCGGCCAGCGCCACCGCCAGGCACACCGAGTTCACCGTCCTGCCAGTTCTCGTCTCCTGCGCCATTGTCCACCCGCCTCCCGCGATAAGGTTGTCACCACTCAAGGCCGTCACCGTCCGCTGCCGCCGGGCCGAGTCTCGTCGCGCGCGTTAAGTTTTGAAAAGTGGCCGTTTGTACCATCGCGCCTCGCGCGAGTCAAGCACCCGCCGCTAATCCACGTTCGCCAGCTGCCCGAGGATGACGTCGATCGGCGCCTTCGCACACACGAACATCGGGGTGTCCCGCTGCGTATAGAGACTCGCCTCGGTGTAGCGCAGCCGCCCCACCAGATCGACGAACTCCTGCGGGTAATCCGAATCGAAGGCGACAACGAAATCCTGGTCGTCGATGCCGTAGCTGTTGCTCGTGTTCAGGCGCACGCCCTTGAACGGCGCGGAGGCGGCGATGTGCTCATCCATCATTCCCTGGCGCGCGTGCGGCGACAGCCGGTACCACGACCGGGTCTTGATGAAGGGGTAGACGAACAGATACTTCCCCTGGCCGGGGAGCAGCTCGACCCCCTCCCCGGCGTTCTTCATCTTGTTGACGTAGGGAGAACGGCGCTGCAGCGAGAGCAGGCTGTGCACCTGCGTCAGGTAGGCCCCCAGGCGCGACGTTCTGATGGCCGCTTCCATTGCCTGAAAGTGCAGCAAATCGAAGGCGATCCGCCACAACATGAAGTCCACGTCCGCGCGCAAGCCGACGAGCGAGTAGGTGCGCAGGATCAGGTCGTCCGACGACTCCCAGGTCCGCACCAACTCGATGAACCCGGCGCCGGCCGCCCGCTGCTCGTCAGCCGGCAGCCGGCGGAACAGCGGATCGAGGCGGTAAAACGAATAGTTCAGGAACTGGCGGCGTTGCCGGTCCGGACTCTTCCCCGTGACGATCCCGGTGGGATCGAGCTCGACGGACGGGCCGCGGCGAGGCGGCGGACCGCCCTCGGGAGACTGCTCCATGCTCATTCCTGCGTGGCGCGAGGGCGCTGACCCGTCGCACGAACCCGACGCCTGGACGCGCGCGCACTCGACCTCGCTGGCATCACGCCGTGCTCGTCCCGCTGCAACGCTGAGCGCTCCGTCGCGCAGTTGCGTCGCGGCTCGTCCTTGAATACCCGGGGTTGCCGCTGGACGCGCCGTCCGGCTCACGCACCACGCCTCTGGTGCGACGCTGACCGGTCGGACGCAACTGCAAGGAACGTATGAACCGAACGGCTTCGGATTGTCAAGCGCGGGTGACGTCGCACCGCCGCACCACGGACAAGCGACCTTCTCGCACCGACGCCGTCGACGCGAATAAATCCCTACTGACCGCTGCCTACCCGCCACTCACCGGAAGGGGCGAACCCTCCTGCTGGTCGGACCGTAAACTGGCTATACTGGTCACGCGTCGGGCACCCGCCCGGCCGTCCGACCCTGCCCGGGCTCCGCCTTTCCCGGCTTCACACTGAGCGATAGCACTGTGGCGACTCTGAAAGAAGACCTCGCGTCACTACGTATAGACGCCGACGCCCGCGCTGGCGAGCAGCGCAGCCGCGGATGGGTATGGCTGGTGCTGGTTCTGGTCGTCGCCGTGGCCGCCGGCGGCTGGTTCTGGTCGCAGCGGCTGCAGGCCGCACCAGTCAAGACGGCTGCGGTGAGCGTGCGCGCGAGCGGCGGCGGCCAGTCGGCAGGGGCGGTCCTCAACGCCTCCGGCTACGTGACGGCGCGCCGGCGCGCGACGGTCTCGTCGAAGGTTACCGGGAAGGTGCTCGAGGTGTTCGTCGAGGAGGGCAAGGCCGTCAAGAAGGGCCAGGTCCTCGCGCGTCTGGACGACTCGCAGATCCGCGCCTCGCTGAGCGTAGCGGAGGCGCAGCTGGCCGCGGCGCAGCGAGGGGCCGCTGAGGACGAGGCCCGCCTCAAGCAGGCCCAGCTGAATCTGGATCGCCGCGCCAGGCTGATCAAGGAAGGCGTCGTCGGGCGCGCCGAGGTCGACGATGCGCAAGGGGATGTGGACTCGCTGACGGCGCGGATTGCCATGGCGCAGCAGCAGGTGCGGGTCGCCGAGGCCCAGGTCACCGCGCGCCAGACCGACCTCACGGACATGGTCGTGCGAGCGCCGTTCGACGGCATCGCGATCTCGAAAGACGCGCAGCCGGGCGAGATGATCTCGCCGGTCTCGGCGGGCGGCGGCTTCACCCGGACCGGCATCTGCACGATCGTCGATATGACGTCGCTCGAAATCGAGGTCGACGTCAGCGAGACCTACATCAACCGGGTCCACAGCGGCCAGAAGGTCGAAGCGGTGCTCGACGCCTACCAGGATTGGAAGATCCCGGCTCACGTGATCACCACGATCCCCTCGGCGGACCGTCAGAAGGCGACCGTCAAGGTCCGGATCGGCTTCGATCAGCTCGATCCGCGGATCCTGCCGGACATGGGCGTGAAGGTGTCGTTCCTGCGGGAGGAGGAGGCGCCATCCGCGGCCGCGGCGGCAGCGGCACGGATGACCGTCCCGAAGGCAGCCATCCGGACCATCGACGGCCGCTCGGTCGTGTTCGTGGCCAAGGACGACCGCGTCGAGCGCCGCGCGATCAGCGTCGGCAACGAGAACGGCGGCGTGGTGGACGTGCTGTCTGGGGTCAACGCCGGTGAGCGGGTGGTCCTCGAGCCGCCGGCGGGGATGAAGGACGGCGACAGGATCAAGGTGCAATGATGGCGAGTGAGCTGGTGAGTGTTCGCGACCTCCACAAGGTCTACCACCGCGGCGGCGAACGGATCGACGTGCTGCAGGGCGTCAACCTGGAGATCCCCGACGGCGACTTCCTCGCTCTGATGGGACCGTCCGGGTCGGGCAAGACCACATTGCTCAACCTGCTCGGGGGCCTCGATACGCCGAGCGAGGGCTCGATCACTGTCGGTGGCGACCGCATCGACAAGCTGGCCGGTAGCCGGCTGTCGTCGTGGCGGGCGCGGCACATCGGCTTCGTGTTCCAGCTCTATAACCTGCTGCCGGTGCTGACCGCGGCACGTAACGTTGAGCTGCCGCTGCTCCTGACCAAGCTGTCGAAGGCGGAGCGCCAGAAGCGCGTGCAGGTGGCGCTGTCGGTCGTCGGCCTCGCCGAGCGGATGAACCATTTCCCGCGACAGCTCTCCGGCGGTCAGGAACAGCGCGTCGGCATCGCCCGGGCGATCGTCACCGACCCGACGCTGCTGCTGTGCGACGAGCCGACCGGCGACCTCGATCGCAAGTCCGGCGACGAAATCCTCGATCTGCTCCAGACCCTCAACCGCGAGCACGGCAAGACGATCGTGATGGTCACCCACGATCCGCACGCCGCGGCCCGGGCCCGGCGCACCCTGCACCTCGACAAGGGCGCGCTGGTCATGGAGGCGGTGGCATGAAGTTCTTTCCGCTGGTCTGGCGCAACCTGCTGCGGCGCAAGGTCCGCACGACGTTCACGCTGCTGTCCGTGTTCGTCGCCTTCGTGCTCTACGGGATTCTGATGGCGATCAAGATGGCGTTCGGCGCCGGCGTGACCATCGCCGGTGCGGAACGGCTGATGATGATCGACAAGATCTCGCTGATCAACCCGATCCCGCTGTCGTACCAGCAGCGCATCGCGTCGACCGAGGGCGTCGTGGACATCTCGCACGCCAACTGGTTTGGCGGCATCTACCAGGACCCCAAGAACTTCTTCGCCAACATGGCCGTGGACGCGGAGAGCTGGCTGCGCGTGTATCCGGAGTTCACCGTCCCAGAAGATCAGAAGAAGGCGTTTCTCGCGGATCGCACCGGCGCCATCGTCGGCGCCGATTTGGCGAAACGTTTCGGCTGGAAGATCGGCGATCGGGTACCGCTGCAGGGAGTGATCTACCGGACGCCGAACGGCGCCCCGTGGGAGTTCACCATCGATGGCATCTACGACTCGCTGGAGAAGGGGGTCGACAAGAGCCAGTTCTTCTTCCACTACGAGTACATGAACGAGACGATCCGGAACCAGAACTACGGCCATGACCAGGTCGGCTGGTACGTGATCAAGCTGAAAGAGCCGTCGCAGGCCGAGGCCGTCGCCCAGAAGCTGGACGCGATGTTCGCCAACTCGCCGAACGAGACCAAGACCGCGACCGAGAAGGCGTTCGTCGCCGGGTTCGCCAAGCAGATCGGCGACATCGGCAGCATCATGATCGCGATTGCCGGCGCGGTGCTGTTCACGATCCTGCTGGTCTCGGCCAACACGATGGCCCAGGCGATCCGCGAACGGACCAACGAGCTGGCGATCCTCAAGACGCTCGGGTTCAGCGACGGCAGGATCCTCGGCCTGGTGCTGGCCGAGTCGTGCCTGATCGCGCTGGTCGGGGGCGGGCTGGGGCTGGCGGTGGCCTACCCGATCGTCTCCTACGTCGCGGTCCAGACCAACGGCATGGTGCCGCCGCTCTATCTGCCGGTGCGGGATGTGATCACCGGCGGCGTGATCATCGTCGTCCTTGGCTTTGCCACGGGACTCTGGCCCGCGCTCCAGGCCAGCCGCCTGCGCATCGTCGATGCGTTGAGGAAAGGGTAAGCGGTGCTGTCTCAGATCATCGCGGTCACCGGCGTCAATCTGCGGTCCTTGCGCGAGCGCGCCGGATCGTCGGCCGTGGCCGTCGTCGGGATCGTCGGCGTGGTCATCGTGTTCGTCGGGGTTCTGTCGATCGCCGAGGGCTTCCAGAGCGCGATGAAGACCGTCGGTGACGAAGACACCGTGATGGTGATGCGGGCCGGGGCCGATTCGGAGATGACCAGCGGCATGAGCGGCGACCACGCCCGCATCATCCAGGACAAGCCCGGCATCGCCCGCGACGCGCAGGGACCGCTGGCTTCGCCGGAGTTGCTCGTGATCGTCGATCATCCGCTGCGGCGCAGCGGCACCGACGCGAACGTACCGCTCCGCGGCGTGCAGGAGCGCGCGTTCCAGGTGCACAGCAAGGTCAAGATCGTCGAAGGCCGGGCGTTCGAGCCGGGGCGGAACGAAATCGTCGCCGGCCGGGCCGCGTCACGCCAGTTCAGCGACTTGTCAATCGGCTCGGTCGTGAAGTGGGGCGAGAACCAGTGGACCGTGGTCGGGATCTTCGAGGCCGGCGGATCGGCGGCGGAATCCGAGATCTGGTGCGACGCCAAGGTGCTCCAGCCCGCCTACCGCCGCGGCAACACCTATCAGTCGGTGATCCTGAAGCTCGCCTCGCACGACTCGTTCGATCAGCTCAAGGACGCGCTGACGACCGACCCGCAGCTGAACGTGACCGCGATTCGTGAGCCGGAGTACTACGAGCGCCAGTCACAGACGCTGCAGACCGTCATCCGCTCGATCGGCTTCGCGATCGCCGGCCTCATGGGGATCGGGGCGATCTTCGGGGCGGTGAACACCATGTACAACGCGGTCGCCAGCCGCAGCCGCGAGATCGCCACCCTGCGGGCGCTCGGCTTCGGCAGCCTGCCGGTCGTCATTTCGGTGCTCGCCGAAGCCGTCGCCTTGAGCGCCATCGGCGGCATCATCGGCGGGTTGCTGGCGTGGGTGGCATTCGACGGCTACCAGACGTCGACGATGAACTTCCAGTCATTCAGCCAGGTGGCGTTCGCGTTCGCCGTCACGCCGTCGCTGCTTGCCGCGGCCCTGGCCTACGCGATCATCATGGGCTTGGCCGGTGGACTGCTGCCCGCAGTTCGCGCGGCGCGCCTGCCGATCGTGACCGCGCTTCGTCAGCTCTGACGCCACGCCCCACATACCTTCCCATCGTCCCTCGTAGATAGATGTGGGCCGGATGCGGCACACCTCTCTTAGTCGCAGACTATCCGTCTGGAGCTACTCGGAGGTGGAGTATCGATTTCAGACAGGCGCGACGAGAGAGCCTACACGGTCGCGACCCCCGCCATCGTCCGCCGGTTTCGGGAGCGCCACTGGGACCGTCGGATAAGTTGCACATCGGCCTCAGGTTAATGCCTCGATGGCAGGACGCGGCGGAATCACGAGTCGCCGGGCACACGAGTTGCTCCGGTCGGTTCCACCGAGCAAACAGCATGGGTCAGGAACTCTAGGGAGGATCTGTATCGACGAGCAGCCCGGCTCACGCCGCGCCGTATCGTCGCTTCGGGACCGACCGCCATTGACCCGGGCTCGAGCACGGAAGGAACGACCCTACCGGTGCCGGCCGGCTGACTTCCCGCCTTGTCAGCCACCACCGCCGGCTCGCTATCCGCGCTCCCGGGCGTTCGGCCCGCGGCCATGTTCGTCGGAGGTCGGGAGCTCACGGCTCCCGGCCTTCGACATCACCTCTTACATCACGCTCCGCACCGCGCTCAGTAGTTCCGCGACCGGCGGCTGCTCCGGGATGGCATAGACCTTCGCGAACGCGATCGTGCCGGCTTTGTCGACGAGAAACACCGCGCGCTCGGAGATCCCGTCGTCCCGAAGGACGCCGAACTGGCGCGCCACCTCGCCGTGCGGATGGAAGTCGCTGAGCAAATCGAAATCGATCGTGCCGAGCTCCGTGGCCCACGCGCTCTTCGCCGGCTGCGCATCGACGCTGACGCCGAGCACCGCCGTGTCCGCGGCGTGGAACGCCGGCAGCTCCGCCTGGTAATCGGTCATCTGGGTGGCGCACACCGGGGTAAACGCCAGGGGGTGGAATGCGACCACCACGTTCTTCTTCCCGCGAAAGTCCGAGAGCTTGACCGTGCCGCCGCGATGGCTGCGCAGTTCGAACTCCGGAGCCTTGTCTCCAACCGTCAGTGCCATGTAGTCGTGTCTCCTTGAGGGAACGCTATCAGAATCGTGGCTCACGCGGGACCGGCGTTCGGCGATCGGCGTTCGGCGCTGGGCCCTCCAGCCGACGGCTACCTGAAGGCTTCGACGATGGTGAGATGCTGGATCCTCCAGCTGCCGTCGGGTCTGGTCAGCTGGATGGCGAGCTCGCGGGCATCGATCGAGTCCTCGCCGCCGCCGCGGCGGATGAACTCCGCGGTCAGCACGGCGTCCGCCGACTGGCGGTCGGGGCCGAGCGTGACGCCGATGTCGGTCAGCCGGAGCTGGAACGCCGACGTGCGGGGTTGCAGCCGGGACATCATGTCCAGCACCGTCGTGCGGCCCCGCACTTCGGACGTCCCTCGCCCGAGATCGATCACCACGTGATCGCCGAAGTACTGACTGAGCTGGGCTGCGCGCGCCGCCAGCCCGGATCCATCTGTCGTCCCCGCGTTGACTTCGTCGGCGAGCGCCTCGAGGCGCCTGGCGACCACCGACTCCTCCGCGCGCCAGCGTGTCCAGGCCACAGTACCGCCCGCAATGAGCGCAAGGAGCAGGAGCGCGGCGGTCGTGCGCGGCACGGGCCTATTGTCCTACGGGGCCTTGGGCTTTGGGCTTTCGGCTTTGGGCGTCGGCAGGCTACCGGTCTCAGGCTTCAGGCTTCAGGCGATTCAAATTGCGCAAGCGGCGATAAGGAAGCAGCAAGCCGATGGAGCGGCGCCCGACCTGAAGGTCGGCCTACGTATGGCGCACCAAGCGGACCAGGAGCCGATGCGGGAAGCGGGAAGCGGGATGCGATAGCTGAATCAGAACACCACGCGTCCGACGATCCGCACGGCGTCGACGCGCCCGAACGTGTGGTCGACGGCGTTCATGCCGCGGTTGTCGCCGACGACGAAGTATTCGGACGGCCCGAGCTGCACTTCCGGCAGCTGCCAGGGGCGCCGATGCCGGACGTACGGCTCGATCAATGGCACACCGTCGATTTCGACCTGGCCGTCGACGATGGCAAGGCGTTCGCCGGGCAGAGCGACGACGCGCTTGATATAGAGGACGTGAAGGCCGGCGAGCCGGATGGCGACGATGTCACCGCGCCCTGGCGGGTGCATCCGATACGACAGCCGGTTGACGAGGTTCAGCCGGCCTGAGGCGTAGGTCGGCTCCATGCTGATCCCGTCGGTCCGGACCGGAATCAGCACCCAGTGAAAGAGGGCATAGCTCAGGACGACGAGGACGGTGACCCGCGCCAGCGTGCGGCGCGGGTGCGAGCCGAGGAACAGGCGCCTGGCGGACGGCACGTCAGCGGCGGCCGGGCATCAGGGCTTGTGGGTCGAGTACGGCGACAGCAGGCCGGGCGCACCGCTCGCCACGGCAACGAAGATCATCCCGGTGCGATCCGCCGCCGTGTAGACCGGGAAGCCGTGATAATCGCCGGCCCGGGTGAACGAGGCGGGCTCGAGCTCCACGACGGGACCGGCGCTGTAATAGCGCTGCCCGTTGTATTCGATGTAGAAGGCGTTCAAGCCGGTTGGCTTGAGGGCGGTCGTCAGCGGGCCCAGCGGAGCGCTATCGCGGCTGCGGCCCGAAGTGCCGGTCGGCGCCGGGGGTTCCTCGACAACGGGCGCGGCCTCGAAGGGAGAGAGGTAGGCAGCACCCAGCACCGGCGGAGCGGCGGCCTGAAGCCCCGCATCCGGCGGCGCATTCTCGTTGTCACGGCTGACGGGGAACGACGGCGCGGTGTTGCCAACCGTGCCGGCGACCTCACCGTCGCGGCGGCGCTCGTACGGCCGCACCAGCCCGCCGGCGACCGGCACGTAGACGACCCCGACCGAGTCGCGGGTGGCCAGCACGTAGAGCGGGACGCCGAGGTAATCGCCGGTCCTCGCCATCTCGTTGCCATTGAAGAACACCGGCGCGCCGGCCGGGTAATAGAGACCGCCCTGATAGGTGATCGGCTGCCCTTCGAGATACCACCGTTCGTTCTCGGCGGTCACGACCGGGCGGCGCTCGGGCCGCATCATCACTTGCGCGGAGGTCGTCAGCGGAAAGAGCAGCATCGCGCCGGCAAACAGCCATGCGAGGCGCGAGTCACGGGTCCGGGAGTGCGTCGGGGTGTTCATCATCATGGCCTCGTCTCGTGGCGGCGTGCGGTAGCCGCCCACTGTGCCCGCGGTCGCGCCGGCTACGAGGCGGTCCGCTTCCGCCAGTAGCGGGCGAGACCCTGCCAGGAGTAATCCAGCCGGCCCGCCCGGCTGTACTGGCCCGCCTCGGTGTCACCGACCGTTCTCCGCAATTCCTGGACCGCCTCAGCCACGAACCATTCCTGCCGCTGCTCGTCGGTGAGCGACGCGTCGGCGAGGAGCTTCCGCACGATCTCGCTCCAAATCGCGATCCGCGCGAACAGCTCCTGAAAATGCGGCCGCACACCGCGAAAGGCGCCGAAGTGGGTGAGGAAGAGCGTATCGGGATCCCAGCCCGTGATCAGGTCGGCGCTCTGCCGCCACGCCTCGAGGTCGATGTCGGGTGGGGGCATGGGAGGAAGAATATAGTTGCCCTGCCCGCGCCTAATCCCGGCCACGTCGCCGACGAAGGCGATCCCGCTGCTGCGGTCCAAATAGCTCACGTGGTGCCAGGCGTGGCCTGGCGTGTAGCCCACCTCGAGGGTCCGGCCCGCCGACTCGATGCGCTCACCGCCTTCGAGCACCCGCACACGGGACGCCGGCACCGGCCGCATCTCGCCCCACAGCCGCTGCATGTCGCTGCCGTACAGCCGCGTCGCGCTGGCCATCAGCCGCGACGGATCGATCATGTGGGCGGCGCCCCGGGTATGGACCAGGAGCTCCGCCCCTGGACAGCTCTCCAGGAGCTCGCCGACGCCACCCGCGTGATCGAGGTGGATATGGGTCAGCAGGACCTGCCGCACGTCCGCCAAGGCGATCCCGCGAGCGATGAGCTGTGCCCTCAACCCCGGGAGGGTGGTCGTCGGGCCCGGATCGATTAGCGTAACCCCGCCGGCGGACTGCAGGATGGCGGTCGCGATGATTCCGGGACGGCCCAGCAGGTTCAGGTCGACGTAGTCGATGCCGGCGGCGAGGGTGGCCATGTGCAGCAGAGGTGCGCGACGGGCTGGCCGCGCTGCTCGCATCTTATGTCACCTGCGCGCCGGGCGGCGGGCGCGATTGGCCGGCACCGGCCGCCCGGCCTGCTAAAATCGGATGATCCATGGCCGACATCGAACGTGAGCGCGGCGGCGAAGTTCTCGAGCACACCCGGCACCAGGCCAAGGAGCCGGAGATGTTCAAGGTGCTGCTGCTGAACGACGACTACACGACCATGGACTTCGTGATCGAGGTCCTCGAAACGATCTTCAACAAGGCGCCCGCCGAGGCCTACCGGATCATGATGGCGGTACACACGCAGGGCAAGGGGCTCTGTGGCCTCTACCCGCATGAGATTGCCGAAACCAAGGTCAGCTCCGTCATCGAGCTGGCCCGTTCGAACGGATTTCCGCTGCTCGCGGCGATGGAGCCGGAGTAAAACACCGGGACCTGGTCGGCGGAAGGGGCGTCGTACCGATATGTTCAGTCCAGCTCTCGAAGCCGTGCTCACGGTGGCGTTCCGCGAGGCAACGTCACGCCGGCACACCCATCTCACGGTCGAGCATCTGCTCTACGCGCTGGCCCACGACCAGGACAGCGAGCGGATCCTGATCGCCTGCGGCGCCGATCTGCCGCAGCTGCGCAAGGATCTCGACCGTTACCTGCACGATCGCGTCGAGCAGTTCACGCGGCAGCCGAAGGAGCCCGAGCAGACGCTGGCCTTCCGCCGGGTGCTCCAGAGCGCGGTGCTGCAGGTCCAGAGCGCCGGCCGTCAGGAAGTGAACGCGGGCGACGTCCTGGTCGCCACGCTGAAGCAGTCGAAGTCCTACGCCGCGGAGTTGCTGGGGGCACAGGGCGTGAGCGTCCTGGACCTCACCCAGTACCTCGCGCACGGATTCGCCAAGGTGCCGCCGTCGAACTCCGGATCGCGAGAGACGCCCGGTGCGCCCGATGCGGAATCGGGGCAGGGTGAGCGCGGCGGCGCGGCCCAGCGCGATCCGCTGGCTGCCTACGCCGCCAACCTCACCGCGCGCGCCCGGAACGGCGAGCTCGATCCGCTCATCGGCCGGGTCGACGAACTGAACCGGACGATGGAGATCCTCTGCCGGCGGCGCAAGAACAATCCGGTCTTCGTTGGGGACGCCGGCGTCGGCAAGACCGCGATCGCGGAAGGGCTCGCGACCCGTCTGTTGCAGGATGATGTCCCCGATCTCCTCGAGGGGGCCGAGGTGTTCTCGCTCGACACCGGGGCGCTGCTCGCCGGCACGCGCTTCCGCGGCGACTTCGAAGAGCGCTTCAAGATGGTGATCAACGCGCTCGCGAAGCGCCAGATGCCCATCCTGTTCATCGACGAGATCCACTCCACCGTCGGCGCCGGCGCGACCACCGGCGGGACGATGGACCTCGCCACGCTGATCAAGCCGATCCTCACCACCGGTGAGCTGCGCGTCATCGGATCGACGACGCACGAGGAGTTCAAGCACATCGAAAAGGACCGTGCGCTGGCCCGGCGGCTGCAGCGGATCGCGATCGACGAGCCGAGCGTGCAGGAAACCGTGCGCATCCTCCAAGGCCTGCGGTCGCGCTACGAAGCGCATCATCGCGTCCGGTTCACGGACGACGCGCTGGAGGCGGCGGCGAAGCTGGCGGCCAGGCACCTGCGCGACTACAAGCTGCCCGACAGCGCCATCGACGTGCTCGACGAGGCGGGCGCGCGGGCGCGTCTCGGACGAAGTGCGGCCCGGGCCGCGCAGGTGGCGGAGGCCGCGATCGTCGGCCGACGCGAACAGCAGGCGCGCGCTGGCGCCGCGAGCGGCGGGACCGATCTCGCCGAGCCGCCGCCGGCCGAGGCGCCGGCGGTCGAGATCAGCGCCGCCGACATCGAAGAAGTCGTGGCCCGCATGGCCCGCATTCCCGCCAAGCAGGCCTCATCGTCCGATCGCGATCGGCTGCGGTCGCTGCAGGAGTCGCTCGGCCGCGTGGTGTTTGGCCAGGAAGAGGCCGTAGAGAAGGTCGCGCGCGCGATCAAACGGTCGCGGGCCGGACTGGGTCAGCCCGATCGTCCGGCCGGCTGCTTCCTCTTCACCGGGCCGACCGGGGTCGGCAAGACCGAGCTGGCCAAGCAGCTGGCGATCCATCTCGGCAACGAGTTCATTCGCTACGACATGAGCGAGTACATGGAGAAGCACGCGGTGGCCCGGCTGATCGGCGCGCCTCCCGGCTATGTCGGCTTCGAGCAGGGCGGCCTCCTGGTCGACGCGATTCGTCAGCATCCGTATGCGGTGCTGCTGCTCGACGAGATCGAGAAGGCGCACGCCGACATCTACAACATCCTGCTGCAGGTGATGGATCACGCGACCCTCACCGACAACAACGGCCGCAAGGCCGACTTCCGCCAGGTCGTGCTGATCATGACCTCGAACGCCGGCTCGCGCGAGATGAGCGCCGGCAGCATCGGCTTCTGGGAGTCGGGCACGGACCGCGCCGTCGATGCGCGCGCCAAGGCGTCGCAGCAGCGGTCGAAGCAGGCGATCGAAAAGGTCTTCAGCCCCGAGTTCCGCAACCGGCTCGACGCGATCGTCACCTTCGATCCGCTGTCGCCCGGAGTCATGGAAACGATCGTCGAGAAGTTCATCCTGCAGCTCGAGGCGCAGCTCGCGGAGCGGCGGGTGGTCATCGCACTCGAGCCCGAGGCGCGCGCGTGGCTCGCGGAGAAGGGCTACGACCCTGTTTACGGCGCGCGGCCGCTCGCGAGGGTTATCCAGACGGAGGTCCGCGATCCGCTGACCGACGAGATCCTGTTCGGCAGACTGGAGAACGGGGGAACGGTCACGATCCGGCTGGCCGACGGCGCGCTGGCGTTCGACTACGCGGAGGCGCCGAAGCCGCCCGTGCGGGTGGAAGGATAACGAGTGGCAGACGAGCACGACATCCCCGTGAAGGTCGTCGACCGGCGCTGGTGGGCGAACAGCGACGCGGCGGGCGATCGCGAGGCAGCGGGCGGCGCCTCGCTCAAGCCGACCTACGTCGAGGAGCTCGAACGACAGGTCGCCGACAAGGATCGGCTGATCCAGGAATACATCGGCAAGTACCGGCAGGCGACGAGCGAGTTCGAGGAGGCGCGGCTGCGGCTGCGGCGTGAGATCGCCAAGGACGTCGAGCGGGTCCGCCGCGAAGTCCTGGCCGAGTTGCTCGAGGTCGTCGACAACCTCGATCGGGCCGTGGACGCCGCCGGCCCGACCGCGTCACTGGAATCCGTGGTGCAGGGGATCGAGATGGTGCGCCGGCAGTTCATCGCCAAGCTCGAAGCGCTCGGTGTGAGCCGTGTCGACGCCACCGGCCAGCCGTTCGATCCGCAGGTCCACGAGGCCGTGACGACGGTCCCCGCCGCCTCTCCCGAGGAGGACGGCATCGTGATGGGCGTCATCCGCCATGGCTACCGCATGGGCGACGACGTGCTGCGGCCGGCGTCGGTGGCGGTCGGAAGGCGCTGAACGGGCGATCAAGCGTTCAGGGTTCAGAGCTCAGGGTTCAACGTTCAACGTCAGTTCATCCTGCAGGCGCATCCGGCGCCACCGGCGCCGCAGCCTCCAGACGGTTGCGGTGAAGAGGCCGCGCGCGGGGTTCCGGCGCCCACGAATCCCGGGCTGGATAGCCTCTTCGCAAGCTTCTCCCCCTCGCAGCTCGGGCACGCCGGCGTTCGGGTCGCGGTGACGAACGCCTCGAACTCGCGGCCGCAGTCCTGACACGCATATTCGAAAATCGGCATGCTCAATTCTATCAGGGCGCTCCGCGCGCTGGTAGGAGGCTGGCAGCTGGAGCCGGTAGCTGACACTCAAAACGCGATGCGCCATGCGCGACGCGATAGCGGCGTGCGGAACGGCGAATGCGGCGCGCCGGCCTGCTCCTTCAACACCACCGCGGCATTGTGACGACTGCGTGAAACCCGGCTTGACAGCAAGCGGGGCCGGTCACTAGTCTTGCCCATCCCCCCTCGCTCACCTGTGCGCGGGCGCTTCCGGTGCTTCCCTTATGTACTCACGCGACGAAGTCAAGGCTCTGACGGACAAAGTGTTGAACATGATCAAGGCCGATGCGGCCGAGGTCGAGTTCAGCGGCGGGGAGCGGTCGGCCACCCGCTTCGCCAACTCGAACATCACCGCCAACATCGTGCAGTTCGATCAGAGCCTGACGCTCACGGTCTACAACGGCAACCGGTCCGCCTCCTCCACCACTCGTGAGTTCGATGACGACGCGCTGAAGGAGTTGGTGGAGGACGCGCAGACCAAGGCGCAGACGGCGCGCGAGACGCCCGACGCGATGCCGCTCATTGCCGGGCCGCAGGATTACATCCCGGTCGACGCGGCGCTGCCCGACATGGTGAACTTCGGTCCAGCCGAGCGCGGCAAGATGGTCCGTCAGAGCCTCGATATCTGCCAGAAGAAGGGCGTGATCGGCTCCGGCTACATTCCGAAGACATATCTCACGACTTGCAGTGCCAACACCAAGGGGCTGTTCGCCTACTTCCAGTCGGCCGAGGCCGGCTTCATCCTGACCTGCCGCACCAACGCCGGCGACGGCTCGGGGTGGGCCGGGATCACCGGCGCGCGGGAGGTCTCGCAGATTGACGCCACGCAGATATCCGAGGTCGCGGCCGACAAGGCGTCGAAGAGCGTCAAGCCGCGGGCAATCGAGCCGGGCCGCTACACCGTTATCCTCGAGCCGCGCGCGAACGCCCGGTTCCTCTCGCTGATGATGGGGCTCTTCAACGCGCGCACCGCCGAAGGCCCCGTCGGCAACTACTTCAGCGGCAAGCAGCCCGGCACCACCAAGGTCGGGGACAAGCTGTTCGGCGACGCGGTGACGATCAAGAGCGACGTCGGGAACACGGTCCTTCGTCAGTCCCCGATCGGCACCGACGGCCTGGCCGCCAAGCCGGTGACCTGGGTCGACAAGGGTGTGCTCAAGAACCTGTTCTACGACCGCACGTGGGCCGCCCGCCAGAAGAAGGAGCCGTCCGCGACCAGCACGAACATGAGCCTGGTCATGGAAGGCGGTGATACCACGATGGAACAGATGATCAAGTCGACCAAGCGCGGCTTGATCGTGACGTTCTTCTGGTACATCCGCCCGGTCGATCAGCCGACGCTGCTCAACACCGGGATGACCCGCGACGGCCTGTTCCTGATCGAGAACGGCGAGGTCGTCGGGCCGGTGCAGAACTTCCGTTGGAACATGTCACCGCTGGTCGGCTACAACAACGTCACCGCCGTCGGCAAGGCGGTTCCGATCCACACCGGCGAATCGTACGACGGCCCGGGCACGGCGCTCGTCCCGCCGGTGCGGATTGAGGATTTTTATATGACGTCGGTTTCGCCGGCGGTTTGAACCTCGCCGCCGGCGGGTTCAGGGTTCATGGGTTCAGAGTTCAAGGTTGGCTTCAAGGTTCAGCGGTTCGGTTCAGGGTTCTCACGTTCGGATGGCTAGCAGCCGAAGCTGGAAGCTGGAAGCTGACAGCGTCAGTTCAGACAGGTGACGACGATGAAACGCCGAGACTTCGTGAAGATGATGGCGCTGTCGGGCGCGGCCGTGGCGGCCAGCGATCTGATCGGCGAGC
>Ga0207701_10002192_pt1 | contig 20280 bp, 20 predicted proteins | sample KBSSwiSSwithPhiX_FD_184294 | JGI IMG/M metagenome (GOLD analysis project Ga0207701, IMG submission 184294) | Switchgrass rhizosphere bulk soil microbial communities from Kellogg Biological Station, Michigan, USA, with PhiX - S5 (SPAdes) (version 2) | ecosystem: Environmental > Terrestrial >... | reverse complement strand
CGATCCCGCCGATGCCCGGTGTCGACACAGTCCGGCCGCTGACCAACACGACGATTCTCGAGCTCGACACCGTGCCGCGCCACCTCGTCGTCGTCGGCGGCAGCTACATCGGGCTCGAGTTTGCGCAGATGTACCGGCGCTTCGGCGCGCAGGTCACCGTGGTCGAGAAAGGCCCGCGCCTGATCGGGCGCGAGGACGAGGACGTCTCGCAGGCGGTGCGCGAGATCCTCGAGGCCGAAGGCATCGCAATGCGCCTCTCTGCCGAGTGCATCTCGTTCAAGTCGAGCGGCAGCGACATCTGCGTCGGCGTCGACTGCGAGTCGGGCGATCGCGAGGTCGTCGGCTCGCACGTGCTGCTCGCGGTCGGACGCCGCCCGAACACCGACGATCTCGGCCTCGACAAGGCCGGGGTCGAAGTTGATGCGCGCGGCAACATCAAGGTCGACGACGAACTGCGCACCAGCGTGTCCGGCATCTGGGCGCTCGGCGACTGCAACGGGCGCGGCGCCTTCACGCACACCGCGTACAACGACTTCGAGATCGTCGCCGACAACCTACTCGCTGGCGCGAGCCGGCGGGTCACCGACCGCATCGACACCTATGCGCTGTATGTCGATCCGCCGCTCGGCCGCGTCGGACTGACCGAGGCGCAGGCCAAGGCCGCGCACTTCAAGGTCAAGGTCGGCAAGCGGCCGATGACGCGCGTCGGGCGGGCGGTCGAGAAAGGCGAGACGCTCGGCTTCATGAAAGTGGTGATCGACGCCGAGAAGGACACCCTCCTCGGCGCCGCGATCCTCGGCGTCGGCGGCGACGAGGCAATCCACGGCATCCTCGACACGATGATGGCGAAGGGCACGGCGAGCCAGCTGCAGCACACGGTGCACATCCACCCGACCGTTTCGGAGCTGATCCCGACAGTGCTCGCCGAAGCCGTGCCGACCAGTCCGTGAGCGACCGTCAACGACTCGCGCGATCATGCGGTCGCGTCAACCGTCGCGACGCGAAACCGTGTCGCCGCTGCCGAGGCGGAGCGGCGGCGCCACCTCCTCGAGCGGTTTGCGTTCCGCATCGACAGCAAGGCGCCAGGCGAACGCCGCGGCGACCAGCATCAGGCCGGCGCCGATTGCATAGCCGATGAAGACGTTGCTCCGGCTGCCGGTCTCGATGAGCGCGCCGAACAAGGCGGGCGCGGCAAATCCGCCAGCACCGGTGCCGACCGCATAGAAGATCGAGATCGAGATTGCGCGCATCTCGAGCGGGAACACCTCGCTCGCCGTCAGGTAAGCCGCGCTCGCCGCCGCCGACGCGATGAAGAACACCGCCGACCAGGCCAGCGTCTGGGTCGTCGCATCGAGCACGCCGAGCACGAACCCGACGCCGGTGAGCAAGAGGCCGATGCCCGACAGCGCATAGGTCGCCGTCATCATCCGGCGCCGTCCGAGGCGATCGAACAGCGAGCCGAGCAGCAGCGGTCCGAGCACATTGCCGGCCGCGAACGGCAGGATGTACAGGCCGACGCGCGACGCCTCGACGCCGTGGAACCTCGTCAGCACCAACGCGTAGGTGAAGAAGATCGCGTTGTAGAAGAACGCCTGCGCGACCATCAGTGCGAAGACGAGCACGCTTCGCCGCGGATAGCGACGCAACAGCACGTGCGCCACCTCGCCGAACGTCGGCAGCCGCGTCGGCGCATGAGAGCCCGTACGCGCTGGCACCGCGGCGAGCGCCAGCCCCTCGCGCCGCACGCTTGCCTCGATGCCGGCAACGATGCGCTCGGCCTCGTCGACCCGGCCGCGTGCGAGCAGCCAGCGCGGGCTCTCGGGCACTTCGCGGCGCACCCACAGGATGGCGAACGCCAGGGCAGCGCCAAGCAGGAAGCCGACGCGCCAGCCCTCATGCAGCCCGAGCACGCGTGAATCGAGCAGCACGAGGCTCAGCAGCGCACCGATCGCCGCACCGATCCAGAAGCTGCCGTTGATCGCGAGGTTGACCCGGCCGCGCATGCGCGCCGGGATCAGCTCGTCGATCGCCGAATTGATCGCCGCGTACTCGCCGCCGATCCCGATGCCAGTGATCAAGCGGCACACCGCGAACCACGCGAAGTCGGTCGAGAACGCGGTCGCGACCGTCGCCGCCATGTAGACCGCGAGGGTCGTGAGGAAGAGGCGCTTTCGCCCGAGGCGGTCGGCGAGCCGACCGAAGACGAGCGCGCCGATCACCGCGCCGCCGACATAGAGCGAGCCGGCCCAGCCGATCTGCGCCGCAGTCAATCCGAGCGCGTCGGGATGTTCGAGCGCGCTGCCGATCGAGCCGACGATCGTGACCTCGAGGCCATCGAGCACCCAGGCGACGCCGAGCGCGATGACGACGCGCCAGTGCCAGCGCGACCACGGCAGTCGGTCGAGGCGCGCTGGGATGTCGCTGTCGATCGCCATGCCGCGCACTGTCGCTCAATGTCGCGGCCGGCGCTCGATGCGGCGTCGAATAACCGGAACGGTATCGGGCCGGAGCGCGGGAGGCCTGCCCTTCCGCTCGACGGATCGACACGCTTGCTGGATGGCGACGCGATCGCCGCGAGCATTCAACAGCTTGCCGCCGACGATCTGGAGTCGATTGGACTGGTCGTCGCGCGAGCACTGCAGCCTGCAGAATCCCGCGCATGCGCTTCGACCCATGGCGATGGCTCGCCGCTCTCACGTTGGGCGGTTCGATCCTGCTGCAGGGCTGCACCTCGCTGCCGCCGCTCGACGGGCGCGTCGCATCGACCCACATCGCGCCGGCTTCGGAGAGCCAGCTCGGCCGCTCGATCATGCCGTTGACCGCAGCTCATCCGGGCCTTTCGGGCGTGGTCCCGCTGCTGCGCGGCGGCGACGCATTCGCGGCCCGCATCCGGCTCGCCGACGCGGCCGAGCGCAGCCTCGACGTGCAGTACTACATCTGGCACAAGGACCTCTCGGGCACGTTGCTCGCCGATGCGCTGCGGCGCGCCGCCGACCGCGGCGTGCGGGTGCGCATCCTGCTCGACGACAACAACACCTCCGGGCTCGACGCGCCGCTCGCCGGCCTCGCGCGCCACGCGAACGTCGAGGTGCGCCTGTTCAATCCGTTTCTCGCGCGCCAAGGCCGGCCGCTCGGTTTCCTGTTCGACTTCGATCGCCTGAACCGGCGCATGCACAACAAGTCCTTCACCGCCGACAACCTCGCGACCATCGTCGGCGGGCGCAATGTCGGCGACGAGTACTTTGATGCCGGTCAGGACTTCCTGTTCGTCGATCTCGATGCACTCGCAATCGGGCCCATCGTCGACGCGGTGTCGCGCGACTTCGACCGCTACTGGGCCAGCGAGTCGTCGTACCCGGTCGAATGGATCGTCCCGGCGATCGATCCGTCCGCAGCCGCCGACCTGGCGCGCGCCGCCGCGCAGCTCGAACAGAGCCCGGCCGCCGTCGACTACCGCGCGGCGGTCGACTCGTCGCCGTTCGTGCGCGACCTGATGGCGCGCCGCCTGCCGATCGAGTGGGCGGCCGTGCGGCTGGTCAGCGACGATCCAGCCAAGGGCCTCGGCGAAGCCGGTGCCGACGGCCTGCTGTGGTCCCAGCTGATGAAGGCGACGCGCGATCCCGAGCGCGACCTGAAGCTGATCTCGCCGTACTTCGTGCCGGGCGAGGACGGCACGCAGCACCTCGCCACGCTGGCACGGCGCGGCGTGAAGGTGCGGGTGCTGACCAACTCGCTCGAAGCGACCGACGTCGCGGCGGTGCACGCGGGCTACGTCAAGCGGCGCAAGGACCTGCTGGCCGCGGGCGTGTCGCTGTTCGAAATCAAGCAGCTGCCGTCGATGCCCTCGCCGGCGCGCAGCCTCGCCGGCAGCAGCGGCGTCTCGAACTCGAGCCTGCATGCGAAGACGTTCTCGATCGACGATGCGCAGCTCTTCATCGGCTCGTTCAATTTCGATCCACGCTCGGCCCGCCTCAACACCGAGATGGGCTTCGTCATCGACTCGCCGGCGCTGGCCCGCTCGATCGCCGACAGCTTCGCGCGCGACATGCCGAGCCGCGCCTATGAAGTCCGCCTCACCCCGGACGGTGCGCTGCAGTGGATCGATCGTTCGAGCGGCAGCGAGGTCGTCCATTTCGAAGAGCCGGGCGCGACGGTCTGGAAGCGGTTCGTCCTCCGGCTGCTGTCGTGGCTGCCGATCGAGTGGCTGCTGTGAGCAACGACGGGCAATCGGTCGCACGATGATCCGCGCGACAACGCCGTCGGCGACCCGCTGGGACGCCGGCCGCGACGTCGCAACCATGCGTGCAAGTCGCCAGGAATTCCGCGAGTTCGCGGTCAGCCGCGTCGAAGATGGTCCGCGAGCTGCTCGAAAGTCAACCGCATTCGCCGCTGTCGGCCGATCGCTCAGGTGCGGCGGCGCTCGTCGGCCTCGAGTTGTTCCTCGAGGATCGGGATCATCTGCGCCGGCCCTTCGAGATTCGGATTGACGTCGACGGCGCGCCGGAAGAACTCGAGCGCCCGCTTCCTGTCGCCGAGCCGCAGGTGGATCTGCCCCGCGCCGGCGAGCGCGCCGAAGTGCTGCGGGTTGCGCTTTAAGACCTGGTCGCAATCGTGCAGCGACGCATCGAACCGGCCGATCAGGAAGTAGACCGTAGCCCGCTTGTTCCAGCCTTCCGCGAACGCGGGCTTGCGCCGCACAATCTCGTCGAAGGTGGCGAGCGCGTCGCCGAACGCGGCCGATTCCATCTGCTCGACGCCGCGCGCGTACAAGCGGTCGATGACCGAATCGCCGGAGCGGCCCCAGATGCGCCAGACCGCTGCGGCGGCAGCGACGCGCACCTGCGGGTCGACATCGGCAAGGCGCTCGATGACCCGAGGCGCATCGGCCATCCGGCCGACCTCGCCGAGCCGCTCGACGGCGGCCGAGCGGACCTCGGCGTCCGACTGCGCGAGGCCGACCAGCGCCTGCGCGCGCGTCAGCGGCGCCGCGCTCGCACCGGCTGCGACGAACGTTGCCAGCAAGGTGCCGAACAAGAGCCAACGAGCTGTCACCTGGGTTCTCCGGTTCGACATCCGACTGCGCGCGAACTCCGCGACGGCCGGCTGCCACGTATTCGACCACGATCGGCGGCGCGGTGCCGACGTCGCCGCGCCGGCGACTACTCCGCTCCAGCTCATGTTGCACAACGCCACTGGCATAGTCGACCCCTTCCGTCGGTCGTCGAACAAGCACACGCACTCCGCCCCCCTCGTCTCCTCGATGCAAGCCGCCACTCTCCTCGCCCACCTGTGTGTCGTCGACGCCGAACGGCGGCGCCGCGCGGCCAACCCGGCCCTGAACGAGAAGGTCGGCGCGCTCAAGATCTACCAGCAGCGCCGCTTCGCGCTCACCTATGCCGACCTGCTGGCGAGCGATCGCTACGGGGCGGCCACACGCTACTTCCTCGCCGAGCTGTACGGGCCGAGCGACTTCAGTTCGCGCGACGCCCAGTTCGCAGCCGTCGCGCCCACCGTCGCACAGCTTTTCCCGGAGGACATCGCGGCGACGGTTGCGACGCTGTCGGAACTGCACGCGCTGTCCGAGACGCTCGACAGCGCGATGGGACTCGAGCTCGAATCGGCCTCCATCACGCGCGCCGGCTACATCCGGGCCTGGCAACAAGTCGGACGCCCGCAGGACCGCGAGCGCCAGGTCGCGCTGACCCTCGCGATCGCCGAACGCCTCGACCGGTTCACGCGCCAGCCGCTGTTTCGCACCGGTCTGCACCTGATGCGCGGACCGGCGCTCGCGGCCGGGCCTGTCCGATCTGCAGCAGCTGCTCGAAGAGGGCTTCGACACGTTCCGTGCGCTGCAGGGTGCCGACGAGTTCATCGAGTGGGTCGGCGCGCGTGAGCGCGCGCTCGCGGCGGCGCTGTTTGCGGCCGATCCCAAAAAGGCCGGCAGCGCTCGCGGAACCGATCGTGCGCTGGCCTGGCTGCCGGAGGCCTGAGATCGCCGAGCGGACAATCCGACGCCGATGACCTCCACACCGGCGATCTGGAGCACGCTGCGCCACCGGCAGTTCTGCGCGCTCTGGCGCAGCGGCGGCGTCTACTTCATCGGCAACGCGATGCAGGTGATGGCGGCGGCCTGGATGATGATCGAGCTGACCGGCTCGGACTTCCTCGCCGCCGCGGTGCAGACCGCCGTCTTCCTGCCGATGTTCCTGCTCTCGCTGCCGGCCGGCGTGCTCGCCGACACCACCGACCGGCGCCGCCTGATCCTCGCTGCACTGCTGACGCAGGCCGCAGCCGGCGCGATCCTGGCGGCGCTGCTGTTCGCTGGCTGGGCCGGCCCCGGCGCGCTGATGTTCTTCATCTTCATCGCCGGCTGCTGCACCGCGCTGCTCTCGCCGGCCTACAACTCGACGATCGCCGACGTGGTCCCGCGCGAAGAACTGCCGGCGGCGATCACCGCGATGAGCATTGCCTACAACGCAGCGCGCGCCGTCGGCCCGGTGGTCGCCGGCCTCGTGTTCGCGATCGGCGGGGTCTGGAATTTCGTGCTCTGCGTCGCCTGCACCTTGCTGATGGCGCAGACGATCCGGCGCTGGCCGCCGCATCCGCATCCGCCGTCGCGGCTGCCGGCCGAGCGCCTCTGGGGCGGCATGCTGAGCGCGCTGCGCTTCGCGCGCCACTCGGAGGCCGTGCTCGCCCAGCTGGTCCGCACGGTCGCCTACAGCAGCGCCGGCTCGGCGCTCTGGGCCCTGCTGCCGGTGATCGGCCAGCGCCAGCTCGGCCTCGGTGCGACCGGCGTCGGCATCCTGACCGGCTGCCTCGGTGCCGGGGCGGTCGCGGCCGGCCTCGTGCTCGGCCGCATCCGCGCGCGCCTCGGGCTCGAGAACCTGGTGCGCAGCGGCTGCATCGCGTTCGCGGCCGCGATGCTGATCGCGGCGTTCGTGCGCTGGCCGATCGTCGTCTACCTCGCGCTCATGATGGCCGGCGCGTCCTGGATGGCGGTGATGTCGACGTTCAACACCGCGACCCAGACCAGCGCCCCGCCGTGGGTGCGGGCGCGCGCGGTGGCGCTGCATGTCCTCTGCGCGCTCGGCTCGTTCGCGCTCGGTTCCGCGCTGTGGGGTGCGCTCTCAGGCCTGTTCGGGCTGACGGTCGCGCTCTGTCTCGCATCCGTGCTGATGATCGCGTGCACGTTCCTGGCGCGCTGGTTCCCGTTGCGCATGGGCGAGGCTTCCGACGTCACGCCGGTCGTCACGATGTGGGAAGACTTCGCGATCGCCGACGAGCCGGCACCCGAAGCCGGGCCGGTGGCGGTCGAGATCGCCTACCGCATCCGCACCGACGAGACGGCGCCGTTCCTCGAGGCCGCCAGCCTGCTGCGGGCACCCCGGCGGCGCGACGGCGCGACGTTCTGGCGCCTCTACCGCGACCTCGCCGAGCCGTCGCGCTATGTCGAGCGCTTCATCGTCACGTCGTGGGCCGACTACCTGCACCAGCGCGCCCGCGCGACCCTGGCCGACCAGGAGCTCGAGGCGCGAGTGCGCTCGTTCCTGGAGCCGGGCGCGACGGTGACGATGCAGCACTACATCGCCGAGCGCTGAGTCGAGCAAATCGCCGAAGGCGAGCAACGACCGTTCGTTCCAGCACGCCCGCGCAGCGACCGGTGACTCGCAAGATCAGCGTCAGTGGAGCGGGAACACCAGCGGTTTGGTTTCCTCGAAGTCATCCCGCGGCTTCGCCTCGATGTCAGCACTGCGAGGCACGCTCTGTTCGGCGACATGGCGCGACGGACGCCGCGACGGCGCGATCAGGCGCGGAACACGCTGGGTGGCGTTCCACATGCGGCGAAGCCAATGCGAATGCGCGTGGTCCATGTGATCCCCCCGGCTCGATCAGGCGCTTACCGCTCGTCGTCGACGTGGTGCGTCAACGGGGCGGTGTCGAGGAACGGCAGCGACGGCCCGTCGGCCGCGGAGGCATCGCCGAAGAGCAGCAACTGGCGGAGCGAATCCTGAGACGTCACCGGCATGCTGGCCACCGGCTCTGGCGACTCGTGCCGAAACGAGTCGCCCATCCAGGTGCCAGCCCGGCGCATCCACTCGCTCAGCGCCGTCATGGCCGTCCCGGCTGGAATCGCGGGACGTCGATTTCGAGCCGAAACGCATCGGCTCAAGGCGTGAGAAACGGCGCCGACGACTTGCGCATCACGCGCAAGACATTCTGGAGATCCTCCGTCACCCGCTTGGCGGAACTTCCGATTGCCGCGCCCAGCAGCACGAGACCGATACCCCAGATCCAAGCCGACATCACGCTCCCCTTATGGCGCTGTAACAAAATGATACGTCCACTGTTTCAGGGCGCGCAAGTGCTGAATCGACCGCGTCACGTAATGTGAGGCACGACCGACAGGGCAACAGCGCCCGCGCAGCCTGATCGGACCGGATGCGACCATCGCGGCGGCCTTCGAAGGAGTTCCCCTAAGCAACGGCGCATCTGACTCTCGCGACGTTGTCGATCGCAGCCCTGCCGTCGCGATGACCGGCGACAACCAACCTCGTCGCAGCGTTTCGTGGCGGAACAAGTGTCGGCGCACGCGGTCCGCACCTCGCCGTGCGGGTTCGATAAATGCCAACGCCCGTACCGTGCCCCTCCGCCCGTTACGAGCTCCGTTGCGCAAGCCGGCCGCCGACGCGCCTGACCGGCGTGATCGACCGGCCGTTGGTGCGCGTTGCCTCGGCGCAATCGGCGTCCTGATGCTCGCCGGCTGCCAGTCGGCCCTGCTTGACCCGCGCGGGCCGGTCGGTCGCGCCCAGCGCCTGATCCTCATCGACTCGATGGCGATCATGCTCGCGATCGTCGTGCCGACGATCATCGCCACGCTGGCTTTCGCGTGGTGGTTCCGAGCGTCGAACAAGCGCGCGCGCTACCTGCCGACCTGGGCATTCTCGGGGCGGATCGAGCTCGTGGTCTGGTCGATTCCGATCATGGTGATCCTGCTGCTCGGCGGCGTCACCTGGCTCGGCTCGCATCAGCTCGACCCGGCACGGCCCCTTGTCTCGGACAACAAGGCGATCGAGATCCAGGTCGTGTCGCTCGACTGGAAATGGCTCTTCATCTACCCGAACCACGGCGTCGCCAGCGTCAACGAGCTGGTCGTGCCGGCCGGCGTGCCGCTGCACTTCACTTTGACGTCGGCCAGCGTGCTGAACACGTTTTTCGTGCCGCAACTGGGCAGCATGATCTACACGATGCATGGCATGGCGACCGAGCTGTACCTGCATGCCGACGACCCCGGCACGTACCACGGCCAGTCGGCCCATTTCAGCGGCGACGGCTTCTCCGACATGTATTTCGCGGTGCGAGCGTTGTCGGCGGACCGATTCGACGCCTGGATCACGACGACGCGCGCGGCGAAACGGCCGCTCGACACCGCCGGCTACACCGCGCTCGCGCGCCAGAGCGTCGAGCGGCAGCCGATCCTGTTCAGCGCTGTCGAGGCCGACTTGTTCGACCGCATTGTCCAGCAGGCGATTCCGCCGGGGCCGGGACCCGCGCTCGAGCACGGCGGCGCGAAGGAGAAATGACATGTGGGGCAAGCTGAGTTGGGCCGCTATTCCGCTCGACGAGCCGCTGCCGCTGGTATCGGCCGCCGTCGTCGGGCTGGTGCTGCTCGGCACCTTGGCGTGGGTCGTTGCCAAGGGTCATCTGCCCTATCTGTGGAAGGAGTGGCTGAGCAGCGTCGACCACAAGAAGATCGGCATCATGTACATCGTGCTCGCGCTGGTGATGCTGCTGCGCGGCTTCTCGGACGCGCTGCTGATGCGGGCCCAGCAGGCCGTCGCGGTGAACGCGCCGGGCTTCCTGCCGCCCGATCACTACAACCAGATCTTTTCGGCGCACGGCACGCTGATGATCTTCTTCGTCGCGATGCCGTTCGTGATCGGGCTGATGAACTTCGTCGTGCCGTTGCAGCTCGGCGCGCGCGACGTCGCGTTCCCGACGCTCAATTCGGTCGGCTTCTGGCTGACCGCGACCGGCGCGCTGCTCGTCAACATCTCGCTCGTGGTCGGCGAGTTCGCGCGCACCGGTTGGCTGCCCTACCCACCGCTCTCGGAGCTCGCGTACTCGCCCGGCGTCGGCGTCGACTACTACCTGTGGTCGCTGCAGATCTCGGGGGTGGGCACGTTGCTGTCCGGAATCAACCTCGTCACCACGGTGCTCAAAGTGCGTGCGCCCGGCATGACCTACCTGCGCATGCCGATGTTCTGCTGGACCACGCTGGCGTCGAACCTGCTGATCGTCGCCGCGTTCCCGATCCTGACCGCCACCCTGGCGATGCTGCTGCTCGACCGCTACCTGGGCTTCCACTTCTTCACGAACGACGGCGGCGGCAACGCCATGATGTTCATGAACCTGATCTGGGCCTGGGGCCACCCGGAGGTCTACATCCTGATCCTGCCGGCGTTCGGCATCTTCTCCGAGGTCGCTTCGACCTTCTCGAGCAAGCCGCTGTTCGGCTACCGCTCGATGGTGGTTGCGACGATGGCAATCTGCATCATCTCGTTCATGGTCTGGCTGCACCATTTCTTCACGATGGGCGCCGGGCCGAACGTCAACGCGATCTTCGGCATCGCGACGATGGTGATCGCGGTCCCGACCGGCGTGAAGATCTTCAACTGGCTGTTCACGATGTACGGGGGTCGCATCCGCTTCACGGCGCCGATGCTGTGGACGATCGGCTTCATGGTCACGTTCGTCATCGGCGGCATGACCGGCGTGCTGCTCGCGGTGCCGCCGGCCGACTTCGTGCTGCACAACAGCCTCTTCCTGGTCGCGCACTTCCACAACGTGATCATCGGCGGCGTGCTGTTCGGCGCCTTTGCCGGCTACGAGTACTGGTTTCCGAAGGCCTTCGGCTTCAAGCTGCACGAAGGGCTCGGCAAGGCCGCGTTCTGGTTCTGGACGATCGGCTTCTATGTCGCCTTCATGCCGCTCTACGTGCTCGGCCTGATGGGGATGACGCGCCGCATGCAGCATTACGACGTGCCGGAATGGCACCCGTGGCTGGTCGTCGCCGCCATCGGCGCCGTGCTGATCGCGATCGGCATCGCGCTGCAAGTCATCCAGCTGGTCTGGAGCATCCGCCATCGCGCGGCGCTGCGCGATGTCACCGGCGACCCATGGAACGGCCGCTCGCTCGAATGGTCGATGCCGTCGCCGCCGCCGATGTTCAACTTCGCGGTCCTGCCCGACGTCGAAGGCGAAGAGGCGTACTGGGCGATCAAGCAACGCGCGATCGAACGCCAGGCGCTGCGACCCGAGCCCCAGTACACGGACATCCACATGCCGCGCAACAGCCCGGTCGGCTTCATCTGCGCGTTCTTCGCGACGATCATGGGCTTCGCGCTGATCTGGCACATCTGGTGGCTGGTGATCGTCGGCCTCGTGTGCGCGTACGCGACGTTCGTCGTCTTTGCCTGGCGCGACGAGCATGAGGAGCCGATCTCGGCCGCGACCATCGCGGACATCGATCGCGCGAACCGCAGCGCACGCCGCGAGGCGCTGGCCAACCTGCAGCCAGTGACATGAGCGCTTCCGCACGGCCGCTCCGAAGGAATCGCTCCGTCCCGCTCGGCGGGAGTGAGCCCGGACGCAGACCGTCCCTGCGGACGGGCTGCGCCTGGCGAACGGCTGACCCCTCCGCGGGTCAGACCGGCCGCAGGCCGAGGGTGCACACATGAGCGCCGGCCAAGTCGCCCTGCCCGGGCACGGCCCGGCGCGTGGTCACGACAACGCGCACGCGGCCGGCCTGTCGGAAGCCGAGGCGCATGCCTCGTCGCAGCGCATCGTCGTCGGCTACGGCTTCTGGATCTTCCTGATCAGCGACATCATCCTGTTCGCGGCCTTCTTCGCGACCTATGCGGTGTTGACCGACAGCACCGCCGGCGGCCCGATCGGGCGTGACCTGTTCGACATGACGTTGGTCGCGGTCGAGACGGCCTGCCTGCTGACATCGAGCCTGTTCTGCGGCATCGCCGGGATCGGCGCGCAGGCCCGCAACAGCCGCTTGTTCCATGGTGCGATGGCCGTGACCTTCGTGCTCGGCGCGGCCTTCCTGGCGATCGAGCTGCACGAGTTCGCCGACATGATCGAGAAAGGCGCCGGACCCGACCGCAGCGCTTTCCTGTCGGCGTTCTTCGCGCTGATCGGCTGCCACGGCCTGCATGTCTTCGCGGGGCTGCTCTGGCTGCTGACGATGATGGCGCAGGTCGTCGCGAAGGGCTACCGCGAAGACATCCTGCGCCGCATCCTCTGCTTCAACCTGTTCTGGCACACCCTCGACATCATCTGGGTCGGCCTTTTCAGCCTGGTCTATCTGGTGGGATTGGCGCTATGAGCAACATCAAGCCGGAGTCGGAAAGCCAGCACGGCGATATCGCGCCGGGCGACGAGCAAGGTGCCGATGAAGTCGGCCGCGGCGTCCGCGGCTACCTGCTCGGCTTCGTCCTCGCCGCCGGGTTGACCGTGGTCTCGTTCTACATCACGCGCAGCACGCTGGTGTGGACACCGAGCATCCCGATCGCGCTCTCGGTGCTGGCTGTCGCCCAGATGGGCGTGCACCTCGTCTTCTTCCTGCACATGACATCGGGACCCGACAACGTCAACAACCTGATGGCGCTGGCGTTCGGCCTGCTGATCGTGATGCTGCTTGTGTTCGGCTCGCTCTGGATCATGAGCAACCTAAACCACCAGCAGATGCCGATGGATCAGCTGATGAAGATGCAGCGCTGAGCGCGGCGAACCGCGCCGCTCACTCGGCCTTGACGCCGGCTTCCTTGACGAGCTGAGCCCAGAAGCGGTTGTCCTCGACGAGGAACGCCGCGAATTCCTCGGGCGATTTCGACAGCGCGACTTCAGTCCCTTCGCGCGCAAGCGCGGCCTTCACGTCGGGGCGCTGCATGGCCTGCTGAGCCGCATCGAACAGCTTCTTCGCCACCTCGGGCGGCGTGCCGACCGGCACGAAGAAGCCATACCAGAACGACATGCTGTAGCCCGGCAGCCCGGCCTCGATGGTGCCCGGAACATCCGGCACCAGCGACGATCGATTCGGGCTGGTCACCGCGAGCGCCTTCAGGCGCCCGGCCTGCACCATCGGCAGCACCGAAGGCGGCGTGCCGAAGGTCAGCTGCGCATCGCCCGCGATCACCGCCTGGATCGCCGGGGCGCCGCCCTTGTACGGGATGTGGACCATCTCGACGCCGGCCACCTTGCTGAAGTGGGCCGCGCCAAGGTGCGGCGCCGAGCCGTTGCCCGAGCTGGTGTAGTTGAGCGCGCCTGGCTTCGCTTTCGCCGTGGCGATCAGCTCCTGGAACGAGTTGATGCCGGCACCCGGATGGACCGCGACAACCAGCGGCGACGACGTGACCTTGGTCACCGGCACCAGATCCTTCGCGCTGTAGGTGAGCTTCGCGTTCAGCGCCGGGTTGACCGAGATGCTGCTCGGGCTCGCGATCAGCAGCGTGTAGCCGTCGGCCGGCGCCTTCGCGACAAAGTCGGCCGCGAGGCTGCTGCCGGCGCCGGCGCGGTTCTCGACGACCACGCTCTGGCCGAGCAGGCGCCCGAGCGGATCGGCAATCGTGCGCGCGACATAGTCGGCGGCACCGCCCGGTGCAAATCCGATGACCAGGCGGATCGGCTTGGCCGGCCAGCTCTGCGCCTTCGTGCTGCCCGCGGCGCCGAGCAGGCCGCAGACCGCGACAGCCGTCAATGCGCGGCGCGTCAGAGTCCGCGTATCTGATGTGCAAACCATCGAGTCTCCGATCGAGCGCCCACAGGCGCGAGTTCAGCCGGCGATCTTAAGAACGATCTTGCCCACGTGCTCGTTCGACTCCATACGCGCCTGCGCAGCCGCCAACTCGTCGAACGCGAACACGCGATCGATCAGCGGCTGGATGCGGCCGTCGGCGAACAACGGCAGCCAGTCGGCGACGAACGCCGGCACGCCGGCGGCACGCTGATCGGCGCTGCGCATCTTGTTGGAAACGCCGAACAACGTCAGCCGCTTCGCGTGCAGCGCCTGCAGGTCGATCTCGGCCTGCAGCGTGCGGTCGACATAGCCCACCGTCGCGAGCCGGCCCTCAAATGCCATCGTCTTCACGCATTCGGCGAACACGCTGCCGCCGACAGTGTTGACGACGAGGTCGGTGCCCCGACCACCGGTCGCCTGCATCACCGTGGCCGCGAAATCGGGCGCACGGGTTGCGATCTCGACATCGAGACCGAGTTGCTTCAGTTGCGCGAGCTTGGCTTTCGAGCCCGAGGTTCCGATGACGCGCGCGCCGAGCGCTTTCGCGGCTTGCAGCGATGCGACGCCGACGCCCGACGAGACGCCCGTCACGAGCAGCCATTCAGCCGACTTCAGCCGCCCCTGCAGGACCAGCATGTCGTGGACGACGAGGAAGGTCAGCGGCACCGCGGCCGCCGCTTCCATCGACAGGCCGGCAGGGATCGCGTTCGCTTCGCGCGCATCCATCACGGCGTATTCGGCAAACGCGCCGGCGCAACGCCCCATCACGCGCTGGCCAACCTGCAGCCCGGAGACGCCACTGCCGAGCGCGGCGATCTCGCCGGAACCTTCGATGCCCGCGGGCTTGGCAGCACCGCCCTTGATCAAGCCACCGGGAATGAACTCGCCGCGGTTGAGGCCCGCCGCGTGCATCTTCAGCAGTATCTGACCCCGTCCAGGATCGGGCCTCGGAATGTCGGCCAGTTGCAGCAAGACGTGCGCGCCGTCGACGCGGAGGGCATAGGACTTCATCGGGCCGACTCTACCGCGCGGCCGACGCGCGCCGATCGCTCAAGCGCGCCGGCGCTCCCGCGACGCCACGCTGCGAAGCAGCGGCATCGGCTGCGAAACCACCCCCTCTGCTTCGAGGCAGCGGTCGAGCGTCAGGCGCAGGTACTCGTAGCTGGTCATCGCGCGCGAACGGATCAGACTCACGCCGCGTGGCGTCGGGTTCGTGCCCATCACCGCACAGATGATCTCGAGCGCTTCCCACGGATGGGTGTCGTCGTACTTCGCGTGCAGCTTCAGCCACTTCATCGCCTTTGCGCGCACGTCCGACGCGAAGCTGCGCTCGTAGACATTCGACGAGCAGATGAAGACTGAAGCCTCGCCGGTCACGCCTTCGATCGCGTAGTTGGTCGCGGCCATGCCGGCCGCGAGCGAGTCGCGCTCGCAGGTGTGCCAGCACCAATGCGACAGCGCATGCGTCTCGGGCGGCACTTCGCCATGCAGCAGGTCGTCCTGGCTGACACCGCAGGCGCGCGCCCATTCGAGCCAGTGATCGGCGTGGTTCTGCTCGACCCGCATGTTGCGGATCAAGTAGCGCCGCGCTTCATCGTGACCGCGCGTGCGACCGTACTGAACCTTCAGAAGGTTCTGCGCCATGTACTGCGGAAACTGTTCGATCACCGGCCACAGACCGACGAGGAACGTGCTGGACTGACTGTCGTTGAGCGCCGCGTCGCGCATCAGGCAGAAGACCGGGTGCTTGGCGACCCGCTCCTTCGCAGCGGCACAGCTCTCGACCAGATCCTGCGCCCAGACCGGATAACTGCCGATGTCGGCCAGCTCACCCTCACGCACGAAGACATCGCTCACTCGATCTCCAAGCAGAACTGCGCCCTCGAGACGCGGGAAGCGGAGCGGGACGTTACCGTCTTACCCGAAGAACACCAAACTCGATGCGCAATGCAGTGGCAACGGCACAACGCGCCCTTACACGAAACGCGCCACTGCGGATCACAGCGCCAGCGGACGCAGATGCGTCTGGACCTGACGAATGAAGGTCGTCATGTCGATTGGCTTCTCGATGTGCGCGACGCAGCCGGCCTGATACGCGCGCTCCTTCTCGTGCTCCATCGCGTGCGCGCTGAGCGCAACCACCGGCACGCCGGACAAGCCCGGATCGGCTTTCAGCCGCTCGGTGGCTTCGTAGCCGTCCATCACCGGCATGCCGATGTCCATCAGGATCAGGTCGGGGCGCTCGAGGCGCGCGGCCTCGATGCCCTCGAGGCCATTGGTCGCGACCTGCACCGCATAGCCTGCGCGCTCGAGCACGAAGCGGATCAGGTAGCTGTTGACCTCATTGTCTTCGACCAGCAGGACACGGCTCGTCATCGTCAGGTGGCCGTCAACGCGGCGAGTTGGCTGTCGGTCGGCAAGGCCACCGGAAGCGTGAACTTGAAGCACGACCCGTGCCCACGCCGGCTGGTGACGCTGATGGTGCCGCCCATCAGCGCAAGGAGTTTCTTGCTGAGATAGAGGCCGAGGCCGGTGCCCTCGTGCGCGCGGGCCAGCGAGCCATCGACCTGGTGGAACGGCTCGAACAGCGCGTTCAGATGAGCCGGTGCGATGCCGATGCCGGTGTCGCGCACCTCGACCTCGAGCTGATCGCCGACGCAGCGCGCCGCGATCGTCACCGAGCCCTGCTCGGTGAACTTGACGGCATTGCCGGCCAGGTTCAGCAGGATCTGATAGACCCGGCGCCGATCGCCCCACGCATGCACCGAGCTCGACAGCCGCACATGCAGCTCGAGTCCCTTCTTCGCCGCGAGCGGCCGCAGCTGCGACATCGCCTCGTCGGCGACCTCGGCAAAGTCAAACGCGCGGCGCGCCAGCTTCAGGCGGCCCGACTCGATGCGCGAGACATCGAGCAGGTCGTTGATTAGCGCGAGCAGGTGCTGCCCCGAGCCATGCACGAACGCGAGCTGGCGTTGCTGCTCCTCGTTCAACGGACCGGCCAAACCGCCCTGCAGCACCGTCGTGAAGCCGAGGATCGAGTTCAGCGGCGTTCGCAGCTCGTGGCTCATCGTCGCGAGGAATTCCGACTTCAGCCGATCGAGTTCGAGCAGGCGGCGATTGGCCTCCGAGAGCTCGTGCGTGCGCTCGTGCACGCGCTGCTCGAGGCGCTCCTTCGCGTCCGCGATCTCGCCCTCGGCGCGCTTGCGCAACGTGATGTCGCGCAGGAACGCGACGAAGTGGCGCTCGCCGTCGAGCTCGAGCTGCGAGAAGCGGATCTCCATCGGGAACTCGTATCCGTCGCCGTGCAACGCGGCGATCTCGGAGGCTTCCCAGAAGCGGCTCGGCGATCCCTTCGCGATCAGCCGCTCAATCTGCGAACCGTGTGCGCGATCGCTCGGATGCGGTTCGATCAGCGCGATCGGCTTGCCGCGCAGGCTCTCGCGGGCGTGCCCGAACAGTCCATGCGCAGCCGGATTCGCAAAGCGAATCAGATGGTCGGCGCCGATGATGAGCACGGCGTCATCGGTCGTTTCCCACAGCGACCGGAACAGCGCCTCGCTCTCGCGCAGCGCCTGCTCGGCATGGCGGCGATCGGTCACGTCGACGATCGAGCCCGACATCCGAACGGACTCGTCGCCGGCGCCGCGCTGCGATTGGCCACGCGCTCGCATCCAGCGCCACTGGCCATCGGCGGAACGCAGGCGCAGGACGAGGTCGTAGGGCTCGCCGCGCTTGGTGTGCGCGGAAAGGGCCTTGCGTGCCGGCTCGATGTCGTCGACGTGCAGCAGCCGCTTGACGGCCGCGATGCGCGGCGGCAACGTGCCGGGCTGCATCCCGAGCAGCTTCTCGAACTGCGGCGAGTAGTACGCGCGATCGCCGATCAGGTCCCATTCCCAGAAGCCGTCGCTGCTGCCGATCATCGCGCGATGAAAGCGTGCCTCGCTTTCGCGCAGCGATTCCGACTGCTCTCGTTCATGGCGCGCGACCCGATGCGAGAACGCGATGCTCAGGCTCGCGAGCAACGCGGCGCCGAACACGACGGTGCCGACCAGCAGGTGGTATGTCGCCCGCGCGGCTTCGCCGAGCGTCGCCGAGAAGCGCTCCTCGAGCGGCGTCAGGCGGTCGTCGATGTCGTGGATGCGATCGCGGATCGGCAACAGCGCCGCCGCATCGGCACCGGCCTGCACCGCCTTGCGCAGCTCGTCGGCGGCCGCGCGCAGCTCGTCGATGTGACGGTCGCCTTCGGTCCAGATCTCGATCGCCCGGCTCATGAAAGGCACATGCCGGAACCAGAGGTACAGGCGGATGACCCCGGGGATGTCATCGTCGTGGGTCATCCCGGTGCGGAACCCTTCCCACGCCGCAGCGAGATCGAGCGTCGGCTGATCGAGCGCCTCGCGCGCGCGCCGGTCGCCCATCGGAACCTCGATGGCCTTCAGGTAGCCATCCCAGTCCTTGTCCGAACGCGACTCGGCGTAGCGCATCAGGTAGTGCGTCGCGGTCTTCTGCGCGCGCGACCACTGGCTTTCGCCGCCGACATAAGCGCGCGCGGCCGACAGCAGCGAGATCGAGACGACCGCCAGCACCGCGACCAGAACGACCGCGATCAGCATCGGCAACGACCGAGCGCTTTGCCACAGACGCGGCAAAGGCAGCGAATGAAGTGGGGATCCCAATGTGTGGGCGAGCCGCTGTGCGAGGCTCGCGGAAGGTCGCCCGGACCGGACGAGTCCAAAGTTTGCCCGCGAATCGTCGCCGGGTAACCGTGTGTACGGTTTAGGACACGACGTATTGCACGGTTCTCAGTACCTACGCAAAAAGCGTCTGTGGCGGCAGCGAAGAGGGCGGCTTGTCTCTGGCGCGTTCACGGTGCGTGAGCGCACGACCGTGGGGCGCGACAGCCCCGTGCGACGGCGGCAGCCGCCGACGCAATCGACCGCTCAGGTGCAGGCTCGGCCTGCGAGAGGGTGGGGGGGCCTAGCCTGCTGCGAGGCTCGGTTGTGCCGCGCTGATCGTCACGACGCGCCGCTCTGCTCCGCGGGCCGCGTCGAAACCGCCGGTCGCGGTGCGCGCCGCGCAGTGGGCCGCGAAGGTCTCGCGGGCGCAATCGCCGCAAGCGCCGCAGGCGGTGGCGACGCCCAATTCGTCCTGGAGCTCATCAAAGCTGGCGCAGCCATGGCGCGCTGCATGAGCGATGTCGCGGTCGGAGACGCGGTGGCAGATGCAAACGATCATGCGCCAGTGTAACGAGAATGGTTCGCATTTGCAAACCCCTCATTCTGGCGTTGTGGCGGCCGCAACCGGAACTCAGGAACCGATCTGCGACTGCAGGTAGTTCTGCTCGCCGACCTTCCCGACGAGCTCGAGCTGGGTCTCGAGAAAGTCGATGTGCTCTTCGGTGTCGTCGAGGATGTGGCGCAGCACGTCGCGCGAGATGTAGTCGCGCGACAGCTCGGCCTGCGCGATGCCCTCCTTCAGCGTGGTCTGCGCGCCCTGCTCCGACTTGAGGTCGCAGCCGAGCGCCTCGATCAGCGTCTCGCCGATCAGCAGCTTGCCGAGGTCCTGCAGGTTGGGCAGCGCATCCAGCGTGAAGAGCCGCTCCATCAGTGCATCGGCATGCTTCATCTCGCCGATCGACTCTTCGTATTCCTTCTTGGCCATGCGCTCGAAGCCCCAGTGCTTGAACATCCGGTAGTGCACGAAGTACTGGTTGATCGCAGTGAGCTCATTCTTCAGCTGGGCCTGGAGAAGACGGATGACGAGCGGATCACCTTGCATGCGGATGCCTTTGAGCGGAGTGGATGGAGCGGGTTGCTGGTCGGATTCTGCCTCTGCGTCGACACCGCCGCGAGCCGACGCACCTCGGCGCGCTGTCATGACCCGGTCAATGCGAACCGTTCTCATTACGATGCTAGACTGAACCTTCCTCAACACCTGTCAATCGGTGAACCCCATGCACAAGATCACCCTCGCCGCGCTGATCGGCGCTGCCATTGCGCTGCCCACTGCCAGTTTTGCCAAGGCCGACTGCAAGGCTTACCCGAAAGCCGAATGGATGAAGGAGGCCGATGCCAAGGCCAAGATCGCCGCGCAGGGCTACACGATCGACAAGTTCAAGGTCGACGGCAACTGCTACGAGATCTACGGCTCCAACAAGGAAGGCAAGAAGGTCGAGATCTACTACGACGCGAAGACTCTCGAGCCGGTGAAGACCGAGATCAAGAAGTAGACCATGCCCGTCTCCCGCGAACGGGAGGCCCCGACGGACGGCCGGCTCCTGGTGTGGAGCGCGGCCATTCGTCTTTACCACTGGGTTCTCGGAGCGACGGTGCTGTTCGACCTCGTCTACGACGACGGCGGCTGGTGGCATCGGGTCGTCGGCTATGTCGCGGTCGGCGCCGTGCTGACGCGCTTTCTGTGGGCCTCGTTGGCCGGTGGACGCGACGGCTTTCGGGCCCTGATGCCGTCACCCGCCG
>Ga0207701_10002190_pt1 | contig 20287 bp, 20 predicted proteins | sample KBSSwiSSwithPhiX_FD_184294 | JGI IMG/M metagenome (GOLD analysis project Ga0207701, IMG submission 184294) | Switchgrass rhizosphere bulk soil microbial communities from Kellogg Biological Station, Michigan, USA, with PhiX - S5 (SPAdes) (version 2) | ecosystem: Environmental > Terrestrial >... | reverse complement strand
AACAGATCTTCGCCGCCCTCGCTCGGAGTGATGAAGCCGAAGCCTTTGGAGTCGTTGAACCACTTGACGGTACCGGTTGCCATTTACTGTTTCCTGTACGAATTGCCGCGACAAATCCGGGCGCGACGATGGCCGGGCATGGGGTATCAAGAGTGGAGTTCACTTGCCACTACAGACGCTGCTTGAGGCGGCGATGAGGGTCGGCAAATTCGGCTGCTTGAAACACATCCTGCGGCGCCGATATTAGCACCGTTTTTCTCGACCGCACATGGCCTTAGCTGCGGTTGCTGGTATCCAATTTGCTTGGCTATTAACATGGCCGGATGACCGATCTCGCCGATATCGTCTCCTCCGCTTTCTGGCGGGTGAATCCTCCGGACGCCGACCCGGTGGAAACCCGGGAATGGCTCGAGGCCTTCGACGCGCTGGTGCAGGCCGAAGGGCGCGAGCGCGCCACCTTCCTGCTGCGCCGGCTGCTCGACCACGCGCGCGCGCGCCGCGTGCCGCTGCCGCCGGTGCTCAACACGCCGTACAAGAATTCGGTCGCGCTCGCCGAGCAGTCGCAGTTTCCCGGCAACCTCGAGCTCGAGAGCCGCCTGTCCGCGATCGTACGCTGGAACGCGCTCGCCATGGTGGTGCGCGCGAATCGCGCGCATCCCGAGCTCGGCGGCCACATCGCGAGCTACGCCTCGGCCGCGGATCTGTTCGAAGTCGGCTTCAACCATTTCTTCCGCGCCGATGACCTGGTGTATTTCCAGCCGCACTCGGCGCCGGGCGTGTACGCGCGGGCTTTCCTGGAGGGAAGACTCTCGGAAGAAAACCTGGCGAACTACCGGCGCGAAACCGGCGGCAAGGGACTGTCGTCGTATTGCCACCCTTATCTGATGCCGGCGTTCTGGCAGTTTCCGACCGGCTCGATGGGGCTCGGACCGCTCAACGCGATCTACCAGGCGCGCTTCATCCGGTACTTGAATCACAGAAATATCATTGAAGAGAAGAACAGAAAGGTGTGGGCGTTCGTGGGCGACGGCGAAATGGACGAGCCGGAATCGCTCGCCGGGCTTTCGCTCGCCGCGCGCGAGGGGCTCGACAACCTGGTGTTCGTGGTCAACTGCAACCTGCAGCGCCTGGACGGGCCGGTGCGCGGCAACGGCTCGATCGTGCAGGAGCTGGAAGGCCTGTTCGCCGGCGCCGGCTGGAACGTGATCAAGCTGCTGTGGGGCTCGGACTGGGATCCGCTGTTCGCGCGCGACCACGACGGCGTGCTGCTCAAGCGCCTGCACGAGACCGTGGACGGCGAGTTCCAGACCTACGCCGCGACCGACGGGGGCTTCAACCGCGAGCACTTCTTCAACAAATATCCCGAGCTGCGCGAGCTGATCGCGGGCATGAGCGACGCGGACATCGACCGCCTGCGCCGCGGCGGCCACGATCCGGTGAAGACCTACGCCGCGTACCACGCGGCGCTGCGCCACAAGGGCCAGCCCACGGTGATCCTCGCCAAGACGAAGAAGGGCTACGGCATGGGCCTCTCCGGCCAGGGCAAGATGGGCACCCACCAGCAGAAGAAGCTCGACGACGAAGCGCTGCGCGCGTTCCGCGACCGCTTCGCGCTGCCCCTCTCCGACGAGCACGTCGCGCAGCTGCGCTTTTACCATCCGGGCGCCGACAGCCCGGAGATCAAGTACCTGGTCGCGCGCCGCGAGGCGCTCGGCGGCTACGTGCCGACGAGGGCCACCAAGGCCGAAACCCTGGCGGTGCCAGCGCTCAGCGCTTCCGAGCGCAACCAGTCGACCACCATGGTGTTCGTGCAGCTGCTGTCGCAGCTGCTCAAGGACGAGAAGCTCGGGCCGCGCGTAGTGCCGATCGTCGCCGACGAGGCGCGCACCTTCGGCATGCAGACGCTGTTCCGCCAGGTCGGCATCTACTCCGCGGTCGGGCAGCTCTACGAGCCAGAGGACCACGACGAGCTGCTGTACTACCGAGAGGCCAAGGACGGGCAGATCCTGGAGGAGGGCATCACCGAAGCGGGCGCGCTGTCTTCGTGGCTCGCCGCGGCTACTGCGTACTCGGCGCATGGCAAGCCGATGCTGCCTTTCTACATCTACTACTCGATGTTCGGCTTCCAGCGCGTCGGCGACCTGGTCTGGGCCGCCGCCGATTCGCGTGCGCGCGGCTTTCTCGTCGGCGGCACCGCCGGCCGCACCACGCTCGCGGGCGAAGGCCTGCAGCACCAGGACGGCTCCTCGCATCTCATCGCGGCGACGATTCCCAACTGCCGCGCCTACGATCCGTGCTTCGGCTATGAGCTCGCCGCCATCGTCGAGGACGGCGCGCGCCGCATGCTGGAAAAGCAGGAGGACGTTTTCTACTACCTGACCGTGGCGAACGAGAACTACGCGCATCCGGCGATGCCGGCGGACGCCAGGGAAGGCATCTTGCGGGGCATGTACCGGTTGCGGGAAGGCAAGCGGGTTCAAATGCTCGGCTCCGGCCCGATCCTGCGCGAGGTGCTCGCCGCCGCCGAGCTGCTCGAGAAAGACTGGAAGATCTCCGCCGGCGTGTGGAGCGTCACCTCGTTCACCGAGCTGCGCCGCGACGGCATGAGAGCGGAGCGTGCGACGCGCTACGGTAAGCCGGAGAAAAGCTGGGTCGCGCAATGCCTGGAGAAAACCGAGGGACCCGTGATCGCGGCGAGCGACTACGTGAGCGCGGTCGCCGATTTGATCCGGCCGTACATCGAGCGCAAGTACGTGGCGCTCGGCACCGACGGTTTCGGCCGCAGCGATACGCGCGCGGCGCTGCGCAACTTCTTCGAAGTGGATGCGCGCCACATCGCCGTGGCCGCGCTTGCCGCGCTCGACCCGAGCCTAGTGGGGAGTGCCCTGCGCCGGTATGGGATCGACCACGTGGCCCGGGCCCCCTGGGAGCGGTGAGGGAGAAAAAGCAGGTTTCTCCGGTGTTCTAGCTTGCTGGAGCACGGGCGGTGGCAGGACCAAGGCCCGCTCATCGGCCATTTTCTGGCGTTGGTAAGGCTGCATCTGGCGCGTCACCGTCGGGTCGGGATGCAGCGGCGGGGTGCCGATCTCGGTCAACTGCCGCGCATGCAGCGCGTCGAGCGAAGCGCGGTCCGCACCGCGCACGCCGGCCGCGAACTCCGCGGACTGCTGATCGCGCTGCACCAGCGCGCGCTGGATTGCCTGGTCGTCCGCCTGGCAGGGGAAGGCCGTGCCGCAGGCGATCGCGATCGCAAGCGCTTTCAATCGCGTATTCAATCGGTTTCCATCGCGATCGCTTCGCGCACCACGAACGCGAAGTTCAGCACCGCGCGCGCGAGCGCGACGCGGTCGTCGAGCGTGCGCATGACGGTCGGCGCGGTGAGCACGTGGATGCCGAGCGAGCGCACGTCGTCGGCGAGCTGCTCGTCTTCCTTGTCGATGACGAAGCCGTCGATCAGACGCAGGTATTCGCCGACGATCGCGCGCGGCGAAACCTCCTTGCCGAGGTCGCGCATCATCTTGCCGGCCGAGCCTTTCAGCGCCTTGCCGCCGACGATGGGCGTGACCGCGATCACCGGCGCGCCGCGCTTGAGCAGCAGCTCGCGCATGCCGCTGATCTCGAGGATCGGGCGGATGATGTGGTACGGGTTCGACGGGCAGAGCACCACTGCCTCGAGGTCGGCCGAATGCAGCGCGTCGAGCACCTCGTCGGAGATGCGCGCCTGGTCGGCGCCGGCGTATTCGAGGCCGCGCGCACGCGGCTCGCAGGCGAGCACGCTGAAATATTCCGGGAACGGGATCGCGCCGTCATCGGTGAGCACGTGCGTGCGCACCGGGTCGTCGCTCATCGGCAGCACGCGCGCAGCGATGTCCAGGTGACGGCAGAAATCGAGCGTGATCTCCGTCAGGCGGCGTCCGGCGGCGAGGCCTTGCGTGCGCAGCAGCGGTGCGGCGAGCGACTTGTCGCCGAGCAGCGGCTGCTCGGGGCCGCCGAGCGCTTTCAGCATGCCGTATAGGGAGCGCGTTTCGCCCGCGGGCTCCCAGCCGGCCTCGGCGCCAGCCATGCCGGCGAGGGTATAGACCGCAGTGTCGAGATCGGGAGAGAACGCAAGCCCGAGGTGCTCGTAATCGTCGCCGGTGTTCACGATCAGCGCGAGGTCCTTGCCGCGCAGCCGATACAGACCGTCCGCCAGCTTGGCGCCGCCGACCTGGCCACCGAGTGCGACGACCGTTCCCATGCGTCGATGCTAGCATGCAGCGCAAAAAATGCTGTACCCGAAGCTCGTGCTGATGGCCGTGTTCTGGAGCGGCGTATTCCCGGCGGTGAACATCGTGCTGAAGAGCATGGGCCTGTTCACCTCGGTGTTCCTGCGTTTCTGGGCGGCGGCGGTCATCTTGCTCATCGTGCTGCGCCTGCGCGAGCATCGCCTGCCGCGCCCTTCGCCGCGCGAGGCGGTGCTGGTCGTCGGGCTCGGGCTGCTCGGCATCACGCTCTACAACAGCTTGTTCATGGCCGGCCTCGCGCTGGTCGAGGCGAGCCGCGCGGCGGTGATCGTGCCGACCAACCCGGCGTTCACCGCGCTGTTCGCCGCGCTTCTGCTCAAGGAGCGCTTCAGCGCCACGCGCGCCGCGGGCATCGTGTGCTGCGTGTTCGGCGCGCTGTGGGTGCTGGCGAGGGGCGACCCGCGGGCATTCGTCGAGCTGAATTTCGGCGCCGGCGAGCTGATCCTCGTGGCGTGCATTTTCATGTGGAGTGCGTACACGCTGCTCGGTCGCATCGCGCTTTCCGCGCTGCCGCCGCTCGCGCTCACCGCCTATGTGATGACCGCGGGCTCGGTCGCGCTCGCGCTGCCCGCGTGGCTCGAGCAGGATTCGCTCGCCGGCGCGACCTGGCAGGCCTGGGTGGCGCTCGGCTATCTGATCGTGTTCGGCACGGTGCTGCCGTTTCTCTGGTTCAACGAGGGCGTGAAGGCGCTCGGCGCTGCGCGCGCCGCGCAGTTCATCAACCTGGTGCCGCCGATCGCAGTGGCCGAGGCGGTCCTGATTCTCGGCGAGCCGATGACGCCCGCGCTGTACGTCGGCGCGGCATTGGTGGTGGTGGGTCTCTACCTGACCAACAGGCCTAAGTCCTGAGCACGAGCACGGTTCCCAGAACGACCAGCACGCCGCCGGCGAGCATCGGCAGGGTCACGGCTTCGCCCAGGAACAGCGCGCCCCACAGCACGCCGAACAACGGGATCAGGTAGGTCACCGTGAGCGCGCCGGTCGCGCCGATGTCGGCGATCAGGCGGAAATAGAGCAGGTAGGCCACGGCGCCACACAACAGGCCGAGCGCCAGGATGCTCGCCACGATGAGCGGGGCTGGCACGGCCGTCGGCGGTGATAGCGGGATGAGGGGAATGAGGAGTATCCCGGCGGCGAACTGCGAGCCGGCCGCCATGCCCCGCGAGGGCACGTTGCCCGCCCAGCGCCTGATGTAGGTGGCAATCAGGCCATAGGAGAACGCGGCCGCCAGCGCCGCCGCCACCGCAGGGTAGTGCAGTGTCGTGCCGCCGGCGGGACTGGTCACGAGCGCCACGCCCGCGATGCCGATCGCAAGTCCCGCCACACGCCGCCTGCTCATGCGCTCCCGCAACAGCAGCGCTCCGCACAGCGCACCCCACATCGGGGAAGTGGCATTGAGCACCGACAGTACGCCGGCGGTGACGCTGAGCGCGGCGTAGGCCCAGAGCAGGAACGGCAGTGCGGAGCTGAAGATGCCAACCACCAGGTAGTGGCGCCACCACCGCCGCCACTCGACGTCGTAGCCGGAAAGGGCGAAATAGGCCGCCAGCGCGATGCCGGCGATGAGCGTGCGCAGTTCCGCGGTCAGCACCGGCCCGATCGCGGGCGCGGTGATGCGGTTGAAAAGGAAGGACGCGCCCCAGATCGCAGCGAGCAGGACCAGGCGCGCGGTGTCCGCGGGCCTCATTCCCGGCGAATCAGGATTTTTTTTCGAGCGCCAGCAGCTTCTTCTTGCGCTTGAGCCCCCACGCGTAGCCGCCCAGCCCGCCGTCGGTGCGCACCGCGCGGTGGCAGGGCACCACCAGCGCGACCGGGTTCGCGCCGCACGCGCTGCCCACCGCGCGCACCGCCGCCGGCGCGCCGATCGCGCGCGCGATTTCCCGGTAGGTGCGCGTTTCGCCGCGCGGGATGCGGCGCAGCTCGTCCCACACGCGGCGCTGGAATACGGTGCCGCGGATGTCGAGCGGCAGGCGCGCGAGATTGGCTTCGCCTTCGATGAAGGCCGCGATCTTCGCCTTCAGCCCGTCCAGCTCGCCTTCCACCAGCTCGGCCGCGCTGAACTCCTCGGCGAGCAGGTCCTTGAGGTGGGCGACGTCGTCGCCGAGCTTCACCGAGCACAGGCCCTTGCTGGTCGCCGCGATCAACACGTTGCCGAGCGGCGATGCGAACGAGCAGTACGCGATGCGCTGTCCCTTGCCGCTGGCGCGGTAATCGCGCGCCGTCATGCCGAGGTGCGGCTTCTCGTAGAAGCGCGACACCGAGCCGTAACCCGCTTCGAACACCGCGTCGGTCACCCTGCTGCCATTCTTGAGCGAGGACTTCACCGCCTCGACGCGCTGCGCATCCTGGTAGTCGCGCGGCGAGACGCCGAAGGCTTCCTTGAAGCGGCGCTGCAGGTGGAACGGGCTGGCGCCCACGGCGCTCGCCAGCTCTTCGAGCGTCACGCGCTCGCCGCGGCGGCGGTCGAGGTAACTGCGTGCTTTTTCGACGATTGCTTCCATAGGCGCATTGTGCCGCGCCCGGCGCGGCCCATCTATCCGTTTCTTGCGCCGTTCCTTCCGCCCTCTACGTGCTTGCGCGTAGTGCGCGGATCGAGCCCGGTGCGCTTCGCCACTTCGGCGTAGGTGCCAAGCCTGCGATAGAGCATGGCGCTGTAGCGCGCGAGAAGCTCGGCGGCGGTCAGCTCTCCGGCGCGCAGCTGGTCGAGCAGCAATTGATCCTCGTCGGCGCCGGCGCGGGCGATCTCGGGCACATAGCGCCCGGTGAGCAAGATGCGGCGCACGGCCTGCTCCAGCTCGCGCACGTTGCCGGGCCAGAGGTAGTCCTTCGGCACGCTCGCCTCGAGCTGCTCGAGAACCCGGGCCGCCAGGTCGGAAACCTCCGCCCCGGTGATGCGGGCCACCAGCAAGCGCACCAGCTGGACGATCTCCGCCGACGACTCGGCGAGGCGCTGGCGCAGCGTGGGCATCACGATCACGTCGGAGCACAGGCGGTAGAAGAAATCGTCGCGGAAGCGCCCTTCGGAGCGCAGCCGGTCGAGCGGCTGGTTGGTGGCCGCGACCACGCGGCCGGGAAAGCGCTTGCGCTCGCGGCCGCCGACGGGCGTGAAGGTGCGCTCCTGCAGCACCTGCAGCAGCTTGATCTGCACCGGGATCGAGACCTCGCCGATCTCGTCGAGGAACAGCGCGCCGTGCGCGCTGCATCGCTCGAACACGCCCTGGTGATGGTCGATCGCGCCGGTGAATGCGCCCTTGCGATGGCCGAACAGCTCCGACTCGATCAGGTTCTCGGGGAACTGCGAGAGGTTGGTGGCGATGAAGGTCTCGGTGAAGTTCTCGGCGAAGCGGCGCTCGGCAGGGAGGTAAGGGATGAAACCCGAGCGGCCGATCGCCGCGGCCGCTTGTCCCTTGCCGGTGCCGGTTTCGCCGAGCAGGAGCGTGGAGAAATCCTCCATCCGGTTCCAGAGCGCGGCGTCGTAGCCGCGCATATCGTGGGTAAACACGTTGTTCCATAGCGACTCGCGCAGCTTGCGCATCGACTCGCATTCGCCGGCGAGCGAGCGCAGGATGAAGTAGAACGCGCGCCGCAGCTGGAAGAAGAGCGCGAGGTAGCGTCCGGAAGCCTCCTCGCTGAACCCGCTGCGCACCAGGTCGGCGATCACGTCGTCGGCGAAGGCGACCGGCAGCGGCGCGCCGCCCTGCCGCGCCTGGCGCTCGATCAGCGCGTCGATCTTCGCGACGTGGCGGTGATACCAGACATAGAGCAGCGCCGGCTCGACCACCTGCCGCTCTTCCGCGCTCAGCGCCTTTCCCAGCCACGGCTGCAAGCGCGGCGCCACCAGGCGCGCGAGGGCCTCCGGGTCCTGCGTCAGGTCGCCGAGTTTTGCGCCTGGCGCGAGCCGCACGATGAGCGCCGCCCGCTCTGCGCTGAAGGGGTTGCCGAAAGCCACATCGGCCAAGGCACCGAAGAACTGACGGTCTGATGGATTCATTTTTTGCTGGTACCGGCAGCATTAAATGTATCTCCATTTATCAATCATCGCCAGACTTCTACGGGGATCTCCTATGAATCAGCTAGTTATGAACATGGCATGGCACGTGCAATGGGAGCGCCAGAACCAATTACGGGGAGAAAGAAATGAAAGCGAGCCTCCACCTCCTGGTCAGCAGCCTGGTGTCCCTTTCGCTGGCCACGGCCGGCGCGGGCGCGCAAGCAGAACTGCTGCGTGCCGATTCCGGCTGGCCGCTCTTTCTCATCGGCGGAACCGCAGTCGTTGCCATCAAGGCGAGCAACGGCAGGTCGTCATGAGCGACCGGCACTTGATCGGACTGATGAGCGCTGCGTGCGTCGCCCTGATGATGGGGCTGATGTGGTTGGGCGGTGCGACGCCTGGCGCCTTCGCCCTCGTCGGCCTGGGCGCCGCCTTCATGGCCGCTGCCTGCGTCCTCGCCGAACTCTGATCGACAGGAGGGCGACATGAAATCCCAACTGAAACGCTTGGCTTCGCTGGCGGCGATGGTTCTCGCGGGGTGCGCAAGCGGCGGTGGCGGCAGCAGCGATGGTGTCACGGTGAAATCCACGCCGTCCACACCGCCTTCGCCGACCGCGGAAATGCGTTGCGCCTGGCTTCTGCCTTTCCTCTGCGGCTGGTTCGAACCGGGAGAAACCGAGACCGACGACACCTTTTTCCTGTTTTCCGGTGCCGGCCGGCAACGCGCGCAACGTTTTGCGACCTGGTCGAGCCTGGCGCCGCATCAGGCGGCCGAGTTCGAGGCCATCGCTACGGAGGTGAGCTACACCCAAGCATCGACCGGCGCGATCACTTCGACCTCGGTCAACACGCCGGCGCAGGAACAGCTGCTGTCGAGCGGTCCTCAATACACCGCCGGCAAGGAGCTCGTCGGCGGGTCCCTTGGCCGGATCGCGGATGGCATCGACGTGAGCGCAAGCCGCGTCGGCGATGCGACGCAAGTCGCGGTGATCGCGAATCCGTACGCGCAGGGCTGGAACTACCAATCCTTCGGCGTGTGGAACACCCATGGCCCGAGCGCTCGCCAGATCGCCTCCTCCTCGTTCGGCGCGCCCACGCCGGCCTCGGCAGTCCCGTCGAGCGGGACCGCGTCGTTCGTCGGCAAGCTCGGCGGCGTCTATGTATCGCCGAGCGGTGAAGGGTCCGTGGCCTCCGCGGACATCCGCGTGCACGCCGACTTCGGCAACCGCTCGCTCGGTTTCGCGTCCAGCAATACGCGGCTGAGCCAGGACCTGAAGTCCTCGACTCCGGCGCCGCATCTGAACCTCGGCGGCACGCTGACCTATTCACCGGCCGCCAACACGTTCACTGGAACGATCACCAACGCCGGCGGAACGATGAGCGGGTCGTCCACCGGCAGGTACTACGGGCCAACCGCGCAGGAGCTGGGCGGCGTGTTCACGGTGAAGTCGCCCGCTACGGCCGAAACACTGACGGGCGCCTACGGCGCCAAGCGATAGGAGAGATCGACATGAAATCGAGCGCCCTTTTTCTTCTGGCAAGCGTCGCGCTTTCAGGCGGCTGCGCAAGCGGTGGCGGCTCCGGCGGGTCCGGCCCCGGCAGCGCTGCGCGGAGCCAGCCCAAGGTGCAATCGGAACCGAGTCCCTGTGGAACGCTCTACGGCCGTCCGGTCGAGTGCGTGCCGACCCAGCGCGCCGCGATCGACGCGGCGATGGATCGCACCAGCCAGGGCAGCATGCCGTCGGCGGAAACCTTCGAGGCCCTGGGCATGTATGCGCCGCCGGATGCGCCGCGCTCGAGCAGCCCGAGCAAGCCTGCTCCGACACCGACACCCGGCTACGGGGCCGATTCCACCGGACTGGGCTTCCAATACCAGTCGTTCGGCGCCTGGAACAGCAAGAACACTCAGTTCGGTTCCGGAATCTCGGCCTGGCACGGCGGCCAGCCCACGCCGGCGTCGGCGGTGCCCGCCAGCGGAAGCGCCAGGTTCACCGGCAACCTCTTCGGCATCTATGTCTCGCCGTCCCGGTCGGACTCGACGGCGCGGGCGAACCTGGTCCTCGATGCGAATTTCAGCTCGAGGTCGATAGGCTTCACCTCCAGCAACACGACCCTGAACGGCAGCGCTGCCGCCCCGCACCTCGACCTGAACGGGACGCTCACCTATGCGGTAGCCGGCAGCGGTTTTTCCGGAACCCTGCGCAACGCGGGCGGGACGCTGAGCGGGTCCGCCAGCGGCGGGTTTTACGGCCCGCGCGCGGAAGAGGCCGGCGGCACATTCAGTCTGAAGTCTGGCGGTACCGAGATGCTGACCGGCGCCTACGGGGCGAAGCGCTGATCCATGCGCGCCTGGGCCCTCGCGCTGCTGGTCGCCGCCGCCGCGGTCCACGCGGACGACGCTGCGCTGCAGCGCGCATTCGTCCAGGGCATGCAGGCGCAGGAGGCGGGCGACCTCGCGCGGGCGGAACAGATCTTCCGCGAAATGCTCCTGGTCACGCAAAGCGCGCGTGTGAAGCTGGAGCTCGCCAGAACGTTGTTCGCCGAGGCGAAGTACGCGGAAGCCAAGACGCTGTTCAAGGAAGTGTCGCTGCGGTCCGAAACGCCCTGGCGCGTGCGCGACAACATCGCGCTGTTCGTGCGCGAAATCGAGGAGCGCACGGGTTACCTGAAATTCGGCGTCACCGTGGTGTCGGACTCCAATCCGGGCAATCTCGCCCGCCAGAAGGAGTTCTCGATCGGCGATCTCCAGGTCACGCCGGTCGACGCGCCGAAGCGCCTCACAGGCCTGCGTTACTCGGCGCAGGGATGGAAGCCGTTCGAGCCGGTGGGCGGCGCCGGCTATCTGACAGCCTCGTACGTCGACTATCCCACCGAGGAATTCGACCGACTGACGGTCGATGCGGGTTTCGCCAAGAATCTGGTGGCTTCGGGCCGCGTGCGCGGCAAGGCGGGCCTCGAGTTCGGCACCGCCGATGGACACAGCCTGTACCAGTTCCCCTACCTGGGATTCGACGCCGTGCTCGCGCAATCCGAAACGTCGCGGCTCGCGGGGGAGCTCAAGTTCGGCAAGGTGCTTTTTTCCGACTTCGACTATCTCGATGCGACGTATCGCAGCGGAGCGCTGTCGCTGCGCCGTGAGCTGACGCCGTCCTTGTCCGGAACCCTGCGCGCGGCGGTGGAAGGCTCGCGCGCGGTTCAGCAGCCGTACACCTACTACGGCTGGGATCTCGCGCCGGGACTCAGCGCTTTCTGGCCGGAAACCACTTTCCTGGTCGGCGCGAGCCTTTCGTTTGGCAGGAGGAAATATGCGGAAGCGGACCCGTTATTCGGACTCCGGCGCGACGACGAGAAAACGCGCGTCGAGGTCACGCTCGGCAACAAGAAATGGCGCTGGCGCGACAGCTACGTCGTGCTCGTCGCCTCGCTCGAGGAGAACCGCTCGAACATCGGCTTCTTCCACTACGAAAAAACCAATCTCTCGGTCGTCATCGAATAGGAAGAAAACAATGACCCTCACCCCACGTGAGCTCGCCGTAGTGCGGCTGCTGAGCAGCGGCTGCAGCTATGAACAGGTCGCGGTGCAACTCGGCATATCGCCGCACACGGTCGTCACGCACATCAAGAACGCATACCGCAAGCTGGAAGTGCACACGGCGGCGAGCGCCGTCATGCGCGCGGTGCAGCTCGGGCTGCTTGAAATCCCGGCGATGCCGTGAGTCTCAGCCGGCCATGGTCAGTCCGCCGGACACGCTGATCACCTGCCCGGTGATGAAGCCTGCCTCGTCCGAGGCGAGGAACGCGACGATGCCGGGGATGTCATCCGGCTGCCCGACGCGCTTCATGGGAATCGCGCGCACCAGCGCGTCGTAGACCTTCTGCCCGGCATCGCCCTCGCCGAGGAAGCCGCGCAGGATCGGCGTATCGGTGGGACCGGGGCAGACCACGTTCACGGTGATTCCCTTGCGCGCCACCTCGCGCGCCAGCGTCTTGGAGAAGGCGATGATGCCGCCCTTGCACGCCGAGTACACCGCCTCGCCCGAGGAGCCGACGCGCGCCGCGTCGGAGGAGATGTTGATCACGCGCCCACTGCCGCGCTGGAGCATTCCGGGAACCACAAGGTGGTGCATGTTCAAGGGTCCGCGCAAGTTGATGTCGATCAGCGCGTCCCATTCCTCGGGCTTGGTGTCGGTGAAATTCTGGAAGCGGTCCCAGCCGGCGTTGTTCACCAGGATGTCGATTGCTTCGGCCCCCAGCGCTTTTTTCGCGTCGTCGTATTTCGAGATATCGAAAACCAGCGCCCTGCCATTCACCTCGCGCGCCACCCGCTCGGCAGCTTCGCGGTTCTTGTCGGCGACCAGGACCTTCGCGTCCTTGGAGAAGCGGCGGCAGATCGCTGCGCCGATGGCGCCGCCGCCGCCGGTGACCAAGACCGTCTTCACTTGGGACGCTTATCGATCACGCGCTTCGCCTTGCCGATGGAGCGCTCGACGGCACCGATCTTCACGTCGGCGCTGATACCGATGTAGGACTTGATGGCGTGCTGCAGGCCGGGGCACGCGGCGGCGTCGCCTTCGACGATCACGGTCATGTGGTCGAGCGGGCCGTCCTTGCTGAGCTCGAGCACGTAGTGCGGGCTCAGGCCCGGCTGCCGCATCAGCAGCTCCTCGATCTGCGAAGGGAACACGTTGACGCCGCGGATGATGAGCATGTCGTCCGAGCGTCCGGTGATCTTTTCCATGCGGCGCATGGTGCGCGCGGTGCCGGGAAGCAGGCGCGTGAGGTCGCGCGTGCGGTAGCGGATCACCGGCAGCGCTTCCTTGGTGAGCGAGGTCAGCACCAGCTCGCCTTTCTCGCCGTCGGGCAGCACTTCGCCGCTCGCCGGGTCGATGATCTCGGGATAGAAGTGGTCTTCCCAGAGGGTGAGGCCGTCCCGCGTCTCGGCGCACTCCTGCGCCACGCCCGGGCCGATCACCTCGGACAGGCCGTACAGGTCCATCGCCTGCAGCGATACGCGCTGCTCGATCTTCGCGCGCAGCTCGTTGGTCCACGGTTCTGCTCCAAAAATCCCCACCCGGAGAGAAGAATCCTTGGGAGAAAAACCTTGCCGCTCCATCTCGTCGGCGATCGCCAGCATGTAGCTCGGCGTCACCATGATGATCTCGGGCTTGAAGTCGGCGATCAGCTGCACCTGGCGTTCGGTCATGCCGCCGCCGAGCGGGATCACGGCCAGGCCGAGGCGCTCAGCGCCGTAGTGGGCGCCGAGGCCGCCGGTGAACAGGCCGTAGCCGTACGCCACGTGCACCTTGTCGCCCGGGCGCGCCCCGGCGGCGCGCATCGAGCGGGCCATCACGTGCGACCAGGTATCGATGTCCTTCGCGGTGTAGCCCACCACCGTCGGCTTGCCTGTAGTGCCCGAAGACGCATGGATGCGCACGATCCTGTCCATCGGCACGGCGAACATGCCGAACGGATAGGTCTCGCGCAGGTCGGCCTTGGTGGTGAACGGGAATTTCGCCAGGTCGGCGAGCGAACGGCAATCGCTGGGTTGCACGCGGGCGGCATCGAACTTCTGCCGGTAGCGGGCAACGTTGCGGTAGGCGTGATCGAGCGACCAGCGCAGGCGCTCGAGCTGTAGCGCCTTGAGCTCGTCGAGCGACGCCTTCTCGATCGGCTCGAGCGCAAAGCTCTTCACTTCGGGTCGCGTTTTTCCAGAAACGCAGCCACGCCCTTGCGGTAGTCCTCCGAGAAGCCGGCCTCGCGCTGCAGGTCGCGCTCGAGGTCGAGCTGCGCATCGAGCGAATTGTGCTCGGACGCGTACAGCGCGCGCTTGATCAGGCCGTAGCCCTTGGTCGGCCCGGCCGCGAGCTTGCGCGCGAGCGCGCTCGCCTCGGGCATGAGCTGCTGGTCGTCGACCACTTTCCAGATCAGGCCCCAGCGCTCCGCGTCCTCCGCGGAGAGCGGCTCGGCGAGCAGCGCGAGCCCCATGGCGCGCGCGCTGCCGGCGAGGCGCGGCAGGAAATAGGTGCCGCCCGAATCGGGCACCAGGCCGAGGCGCGCGAACGATTGCACGAACCGCGCGGAGCGCGCCGCGACCACGATGTCGCATGCGAGCGCGATGTTCGCGCCCGCGCCCGCCGCGACGCCGTTGACCGCGCAAACGATCGGCTTCGGCAGCTCGCGCAGGCGTCGCACCAGCGGGTTGTAGTAGGAGCCGAGCGACACCGAGAGATCGATCGGCGCGGCGCCGGGATCGACCCTGCGCTCCGACAGATCCTGTCCGGAGCAGAAGCCGCGGCCGGCGCCGGTGAGCAGCAGCGCGCGGATCGAGCGCTCGTCGCGCGCCTGGTCGAGCGCGGCGCGCAACGCCTTGTGCATCTCCGGGTTGAACGCGTTCAGCTTGTCGGGCCGATTGAGCGTGATGGTCTGCAGGCCCGCGTCGACCGAAATCAGCACCGATGTCATGGGGTTAGAATTCTGCCATGCCGATACCCGACACCGCTCTGCTCGTCATCGATATCCAGAACGACTATTTTCCCGGCGGCGCGATGGAGCTCGAAGGCGCGGATGCCGCCGGCGCCAAGGCGGCCGCGGCGATCGCGAAATTCCGCCAAGAAGGCAAGCCGGTGCTCCATGTGCGTCACCTCTCCGTGCGGCCGGGGTCGACGTTTTTCCTCCCCGGCACCAAGGGCGCGGAGATCCATGCGGCAGTGAAACCGGCCGGGGGCGAGACGGTAATCGAAAAGAATTTCCCCAACAGCTTTCGGAACACCGACCTGAAGGCGACGCTGGACAAGCTGCAAATCAAGAATCTCGTGGTCGCCGGAATGATGACGCACATGTGCGTCGACGCGAGCGTGCGCCACGCCGCCGATCTCGGCTATAAGATCACTTTGCTCGGCGACGCGTGCGCGACGCGCGCGCAGAGCTACGGCGGCGAGAAGGTGCCCGCGCGCCAGGTGCACGCCGCATTCCTCGCGTCGCTCAACGGTTTCTACGCCAAGGTGGTCGATACGCATGAGCTATGAATTCATCAGCACCGAGCAGAAAGGCCGCGTCGGCGTCATTACCCTCAACCGGCCGAAGCAGCTGAACGCGCTCAGCCCGGGCCTGATGAAGGAGCTCGGCAAGGCGCTGCCCGCGTTCGACGCCGACGCCGGCATCGGCGCGATCCTGCTCACCGGCAACGAGAAGGCGTTCGCCGCCGGCGCCGACATCGCGGCGATGAAGGACTTCAGCTTCATGCACGCCTTCATGACCGACTACATCACCAACTGGGAGCATTTCCGCTCCCTGCGCAAGCCGGTGATCGCGGCGGTGGCGGGCTATGCGCTGGGCGGCGGCAACGAGCTCGCGATGCAATGCGACATCGTGATCGCCGCCGACAATGCGCGCTTCGGCCAGCCGGAGATCAACCTCGGCGTGATGCCGGGCTACGGCGGCACGCAGCGCCTGCCGCGCTTCACCAGCAAGGCGAAAGCCATGGACCTGTGCCTGACCGCCCGCATGATGGACGCGCAGGAGGCGGAGCGCGCCGGGCTGGTGTCGCGCGTGGTGCCCCTCGACAAGCTGATGGAAGAGGCGATGGCGGTGGCGGAGAAGGTCGCCAACTACTCGCTGCCCGTGGTGATGATGATCAAGGAGTCCATCAACCGTGCCTACGAGACCAGCCTGGCCGAAGGCTCGCTCTACGAGCGGCGCGTGTTCCAGTCCCAGTTCTCGCTCGAGGACCAGAAAGAGGGCATGGCGGCGTTCGTGGAGAAGCGCAAGCCGGTGTTCAGGCACAAATAGATAAGCCGGGCGGTAGAATCGCTGGAGGAGGAGGAGACATGGAGCGGATCTGGCTCAAGAGCTATCCCGCGGGGGTTCCGGCTGACATCGATCCGGGCCAGTACCGCTCGCTGATCGAGCTGTTCGACGCCAACATCGCGAGGTATCGCGAGCGCCCGGCGTTCACCAACATGGGCAAGACGATCAGCTTCGACGAGCTCGACAAGCGCTCGCGCGATTTCGGCGCCTGGCTGCAGTCGCGCGGCCTGAGCAAGGGCGCGCGCGTCGCGATCATGATGCCGAACTGCCTGCAGTACCCGATCGCGATGTTCGGCACGCTGCGCGCCGGCTGCACGGTGGTGAACGTCAACCCGCTCTACACGCCGCGCGAGCTCGAGCACCAGCTGAAGGATTCGGGCGCCGAGGTCATCGTGGTGCTGGAGAACTTCGGCCACGTGCTCGAGGAGGTGCGCGGGCGCACGCCGATCAAGCACGTGGTGGTGACCTCGCTCGGCGAGATGCTCGGCGTGAAGGGCCTGATCGTGAACCTGGTGGTGCGCAAGGTGAAGAAGATGGTGCCGCCCTACGATCTGCCCGGAGCCATCTCGTTCCGGCAGGCGTTGGCCGAAGGTTCCTCGAAACAGATGGTGACGCCGCCGCTCACCCATGACGACATCGCGTTCCTGCAGTACACCGGCGGCACTACGGGCGTATCGAAGGGCGCGATGCTGCTCCATCGCAATATCATCGCCGCGCTGCTGCAGTACCAGGCATGGCTCACGCCGGCGATCGGCGACCAGCGCGCCATCATCATTACCGCGCTGCCGCTCTATCACATCTTTTCGCTGACGGTGAACTGCCTGGTGATGATGGTCGTGGGCGGCGAGAACGTGCTGATCACGAACCCGCGCGACATCCCCGGCTTCGTCAAGGAGCTGGCGAAGCACAAGTACACCATCATCACCGGCGTGAACACGCTGTTCAACGCGCTGCTCAACCATCCGGACTTCGGCAAGCTCGACTTCTCCAGCGTGCGCCTGGCGGTCGGCGGCGGCATGGCGGTGCAGAAGGCGGTCGCCGAGCGCTGGCGCCAAGTCACCGGCACGCCGCTGATCGAGGGCTATGGCCTCACCGAAACCTCGCCTTCCGCCACCGCGAACCCGATGAGCAACGGAGAATTCTCCGGCTCGATCGGCGTGCCGATGCCGTCGACCGAAGTGGTGCTGCGCGACGATCAGGGCCGGGACGTACCGAACGGGGAGACCGGCGAGATATGCATCCGCGGCCCGCAGGTGATGGCGGGCTACTGGCAGCGGCCCGACGAGACCGCCAAGGTGATCGGCAAGGACGGCTTCCTGCACACCGGCGACATCGGCATCATGGACGACAAGGGCTTCATCCGCATCGTGGACCGCAAGAAAGACATGATCCTGGTGTCGGGTTTTAACGTGTACCCGAACGAGATCGAGCAGGTGCTGGCCATGCACCCGGGCGTGCTCGAGTGCGCTGCGATCGGCGTGCCCGACGAGCATTCCGGCGAGGTGCCCAAGGTGTTCGTGGTGAAGAAGGACCCGCAGCTCACCGAGCAGGACGTGCTCGAGCACTGCAAGAAGGAGCTCACCGGCTACAAGCGGCCGAAGTACGTCGAGTTCCGCAGCGAGCTGCCGAAGACCAACGTCGGCAAAATCCTGCGCCGCGCGCTAAGAGAAGAAAAGAAAGCTGCCTAGGTTGTAGGCGCTCAGCAGGCTGATCAGCAGCCCGACCGCGATCAGCAGCGTGCGCGCGCGCAGGCGGCGGCAGAGCAGCGCGGCGAAGGGCGCGGCGAACAGGCCGCCGACGACCAGGCCGGCGACCAGCACCCAGGTACCCGGCCCGGCGAGCAGCGTGAACGCGCCCGCCGTCGCCACCGTGATGAAGAACTCCGCGAAGTTGACCGAGCCGATGGTGGTGCGCGGATCGCGCCCGGAGCCGACCAGCGTGCTGGTCACCACCGGTCCCCAGCCGCCGCCGCCGGCCGCGTCGACGAAGCCGCCGAAGGCCGCCAGCTTGCCGACGTGCGCGGGCTCATCGGTGCGCGCGCGCAGCTTGCGAAATGCCTTGCTCAGGATGTAGACGCCCATGAGCAGCAAGTACGCGGTGACGTACGGCTTCAGCACCCTGCCGTCGAATTGCGTGATGAAGATCGCGCCGAGCACGGCGCCGAGGATTCCGGGTACCAGCAGTCGCAGGAAGAGCCGCCGGTTCACGTTGCCATACTTGAGGTGCGCGACACCCGAGAAGCCGGTGGTGAAGATCTCCGCGATGTGCACGCTCGCGCTCGCGGCGGCGGGACTGGCACCCGCGCCGAGCAGGAACGTGGTCGCGGTCACCCCGTAGGCCATCCCGAGCGCGCCGTCGACCGCCTGCGCAAAGAAACCGACCGCCACCGCGCCCCAGAACGGCCCGCTGTGCAGCGTCTCGAGCACGATCTGCACGTTGAGACGGCTGAACAGGTAAAGCGACAGCGCCGCGATCACCGCGAGCGTGAACCAGGCGGCGGCGTTGAGGACCGGGTGCGCGGCCTCGCCCGAAGCCGAGGCTTCGGCCGGCGGCAGGCCGAGCTGGGCGTGCTCCGTGCTGAGGGGGCCGGGCGCGCGGATCTTCATTCCTGCGGACTGTAGGGTTTGCACTTAATAACCAGAAATACTTTGTGTTCACATTTTTAGCTCCCTTCGTTATATGGAGTTCGCGCGACTGGCACCCCCGACCGTGGGCGGGATGGTGCTGTCCGGATAAAGCGACTGCCTATTTGCGCGGAATCAGGACCAGGCGCTCGACGCCGTCGGCTTCGAGGCGCGCGCGCTCGCTTACCATCGGCACGTAGTCGCCGCGCGCCCAGGCGGCAGTGAAGTTCCGGTAAAGCGGCGACAGCGGATTGCCCGACTGTCCGCCGGAGTGAATGAACACCGAGGCCTGCGGGTCGGCGAGGTCGCTGATGTGGCGCAGGCTCGCCGCGTGGCGGTTGGCGTAAGGCTCGCCGGCATTGAAGTCCATGGCGCCGGCGTTGACGGTGTAGGCATCGCCCGCGCTCGGCACCGTGATGTCGAAGATCGATGCCAGCTCGCGGCTGAACGGGCGGTGGCGATGGCGCGCCACGTGAGCCGGGCCCCACCGCCAGTCGTTGCCGTAGCGCCGCTTGAGCTCTTCCAGGGCGTTTTCCAGCGAGTCGATCAGCAGGTAGTCGCAGCTTTCCTTGCGTTCGGTGCGCACGTTGTCGCACCAGTGGGACTGGCCCGAGAGCACGTTGTGCACGAACACCGCGCGCCCCGCCCAGTTCGAAGCGAACGCATTGCCGAGCTCGTCGGCGTAGAGCTGGCGCGCGAACTCGCGCCACCAGGCGGTCATGATGAGCGGCTCTTCGCGCCCCGCCGCCATGCTCCCGTCCCACGCCGCGAGCTTCTTCATCACTTCATGCTGCGGATTGGCCGCGGTGAACCGGGGCAGCAGCTCGCGCACCGCGAGGGATATCACGTCGGCGTGCATGGCCTTGAACGACGACAAGTCATGCTTCGGCTTCTGCGCCAGCAGCTGCTCGATGCGCCGCGCGCGATACGGCGGGCCCCATTCATAGGTGAGGTGATGCGGGTAGCGTGCGGGCGTGATCTTGTGGTTGGCGAGGACGATGGCGCCGGCGGGCGGATTGAACAGCTGCGGCAGCTGCTCGAACGGGATGTATCCGGTCCACTCGTAGCGCTCGTCCCACCCCGGTGCGGGCGCCAGTCCGCGCAGGTCGTTCGCGGGCTTGCGCAGCGGAACGCGTCCGGCGGCGACGAAGCCGATGTTGCCGTCCACGTCGGCGTAGCTCGCGCTTTGCGGCGGCGCATGCAGCTCGCGCGCGGCCGCGAGGAATCCGGGCCAGTCGCGCGCCAGGGGCAGCTTCAATGCCGCCTGCATCGTCAAGTCGTCTTCCGCCAGCGCGGTCCACGCCATGGCGAGCGCGTAGCCGCGCGGCACCGCGTCGTTCGCGGAGCGCGACACGTCCGAGATCACCGGCCCGTGGCGCGAAATGCGGATCGCAAGACGCTCGTCGGCGGCACCCTTCACCCGGATGACTTCTTCGATGCGCGTGAACGGCGCATCGAGCTTCTCGAGAAACAGGTCCTGCACGTCGGCGCCGGTGTTGGTCAGTCCCCAGGCGATGCGCTCGTTGCGCCCGACCAGGATCCCCGGCACGCCGGGCAGCGTGCCGCCGATCGCGTCGAGGCCC
>Ga0207701_10002187_pt1 | contig 20301 bp, 11 predicted proteins | sample KBSSwiSSwithPhiX_FD_184294 | JGI IMG/M metagenome (GOLD analysis project Ga0207701, IMG submission 184294) | Switchgrass rhizosphere bulk soil microbial communities from Kellogg Biological Station, Michigan, USA, with PhiX - S5 (SPAdes) (version 2) | ecosystem: Environmental > Terrestrial >... | reverse complement strand
GTCGTCGTCGTCCCGACCGCGATCACGCGGCGACGCGCGGCACGCGCGATGGCAATGACGGCGGCTGTCTCCTCGGTGATCTCGTACGGCTCGGGATCGACGACGTGCTGCTCGACGAGATCGGTGCGAATGGGTTTGAAGGTGCCGTAGCCGACGTGCAGCGTGACCGCGGCGCGGATCACGCCGCGGTCCGCAATCGCCTCGAGGAGCTCCGGCGTGAAATGCAGCCCCGCGGTCGGCGCCGCGACGGATCCGCGATCTCGCGCGTAGACCGTCTGATAGCGTTCACGATCGGCGGTCTCGTCGCCGCGGTGAATGTACGGCGGCAAGGGCACGTGGCCGATCGCGTCCACCAGGTCATCGAGCGTCTGGCCGTCGTCGGGGGTCAGCCGCACGATTCTTCGCCCGAAGAACCGCCGTTCGAGAATCTCGCCGTCGATTCCACCAGCCGGCCCGTCGAAGCGCACCTGCGCGCCCGGCTTCAACTTCTGACCGGGATGGACGAGCGCCTCGAAGCGGGCCGAGCCATCGGGCGCCCGGTCGATCGGCGCCCCGAGCAGGAGGCATTCGACAGCACCGCCGCTCGGCACGCGGCGCCCGAGCAGACGCGCCGCGAACACGCGCGTGTCGTTGACCACCAGGACGTCGCCGGCCCGCAGCATCCCGGGAAGGTCGCCGATCTGCCCATGGAGAACCGCGCCCGTCTCGCGGCTCAAGTTCAGGAGCCGGGACGTCCCGCGCGGCACCGCCGTTTGCGCGATCAGCTCATCCGGCAGCTGAAAAGAAAATTCATCGACCCGCATCGAGTCGTCTATCTTCCTTGTTCTTGAGGGTCGGCGAAACTGCGGGCGATGAACCGAACGCGGCCCGTCGACGCCCGGCCGGCCGCGGAATCAGCGATCGCGTGGCCGGTTCTCACAGAGGCGCTCGCGTGTCCGAGCTCGACCGCAGACGCGTCGTTCCACGAGCGTGGCCTCGTCAGCCGCCGCTCATCCGGGAGGATTCATGGGCTGTTTCATTCGCCGTCTCACCTACGCGACTCTCGTCCTGCTCGCCGGCGCCCCGCTCGTCTCGGCGCAGGACATCGTCACCGTATCAGGCACGGTGACGACGCGCGCGGACGGCCTGTCGGTGCCGGGTGCCCAGGTGTCGGTGGTCGGCAGCACGGTAAGCGCGATCACTGACGCGAACGGCCAATACTCGTTGGCCGTACCGCGGTCGCTGGTCCGCGGCGATCGGCTCCAGGTGAAGGTGGAGGCACTGGGGCTCCCAGCCAAGATCACCGAGGTCGTCGTCTCGGGTCCCACGGTGACGCTCGACGTGGCGCTCAGCCTCGGCTTCACGGAACAGGTGACGGTCGGGTCCCGCGCCGCCGGCGCGGCGGCCGAGAAGGCGGTGCCGGTAGATGTGCTCAGCAACGAGGAGATCGTCTCGTCGGGTTACACCGAGACCGCCCAGGTGATTCAGTCGCTGGCGCCATCCTTCAACTTCCCGCGCCCGACGATCACTGACGGAACCGACACGGTGCGCCCGGCCACGTTGCGCGGCCTCGGCCCGGACCAGGTGCTGGTGCTCATCAACGGCAAGCGCCGCCACCAGAGCGCGCTGGTCCACCTCAATGGCAGCATCGGCCGCGGCTCGACCGGGGTCGACCTCAATGCGATCCCGGTCTCGGCGATCGATCACATCGAGGTGCTGCGCGACGGCGCCGCGGCGCAGTACGGCTCCGACGCGATCGCCGGCGTGATCAACATCGTGCTGAAGGGTGGGACGGCGCGCCCCAACATCACGTCCCGCTTCGGGATGTCGGCGGGATCGTTCGCCGGCAACAGCTGCACCCCGGACGGCCTGAAGTGCACGGTTGGCGATGACATCGACTTCGCCGACGGCGGGCTGTTCGATCTCGGCGGCTCGTGGGGCGCAGCGCTGGGCAAGGGCAGCCTGACCGTCGCCGCGGAGTACCGGCACCACAACCGCACCAACCGGGCCTCCTTCGATCCGCGCGATCAGATCGTCGCCGGCGACGCCGGCAACAACGTCGTGCCCGAGCCGAATCACCGCTGGGGTGACCCGGACACCCGCGACGTCATGACCTTCGTGAACAGCAGCGTTCCGCTCAACACGGGCCAGACCCGGTTCCTGTATGGCTTCGGCGGCTACAGCCGCCGCACCGCCAACAGCGCCGGGTTCTTCCGCCGCGCTCTCGATGCCCGCAACTGGCCGCAGATTTATCCGCTCGGCTTCCTCCCGGTGATCGAGCCGGCGGTGGTCGACGCCTCGGGCACGATGGGCGTGCGCGGCGTGTGGAGCGGATGGAACTACGATGGCAGCGGCCAGTACGGCCACAACAGCTTCGCCTTCACGATCGGCGACACGCTCAACGTGTCGCTCGGTCCCACCCTCCCACCCAACAAGACCGAGTTCGGCGCCGGCACGCTGCAGCTGAATCAGTTCGTCGGCAACGTCGATATCAGCCGTCCGTTCAAACTCGATGCGCTGGCAGGCCCGATCAACGTCGCGTTCGGCACGGAGTACCGCCACGAGAACTATCAGATCGCGGCCGGTGAGCCGGATTCCTACGGGGACGGTGGGATCGCCAACCAGTTCGGCGGCCGGGCGGCCATAGGCGCGCAGGTCTTCCCGGGGTTCCGCCCCTCCAACGAGGTCGATGAATCGCGCAACAGCGTGGCCGGCTACGTCGACGTCGAGGGAGACGTCATCCGGTGGCTGCGCATCGGGCTCGCCGGGCGGACCGAACACTACAGCGACTTCGGCGGCACCGTCGACGGCAAGCTGACCGCGCGTCTGCAGTTCGATCCGCGCATCATCTTCCGCGGCTCGATCAGCACCGGCTTCCGGGCGCCGTCACTCGCCCAGTCGTTCTTCTCGTCGACGGCGACCAACTTCGTGAACCTCGGGCAGGGGCTCGTGCCGGTCGAGTCGCTGACGCTGCCGGTCGCTTCTCCCGCGGCGCAGGTGCTCGGCGCGGCCCCGCTCAAGCCGGAAAACTCGTTCCACACCGGCGCCGGCGTGGTCGTCACGCCGCTTCCGGCGCTGGACATCACCGCCGACTTCTATCGCATCGCGATCGACGATCGCATCGTCCTCTCCGGCAACTTCAACTCTCCGGCGATTGCCATCCTGCTCGCTCCGTTCGGCGCCAACAGCGCGCGGTTCTTCACCAACGCGATCGACACGGTGACACGGGGCGTGGACGTGACCGCCAACTACCGGATCGCGCTCGACACCGCCGGGGATGTCCGTCTCCGCGCCGGCTACAACAACACGCGGTCGAGGATCGTCGGCTCCATCGCCACCCCGCCGCAGCTGGCCGGATTCGAATCGGTGCTGTTCGACCGCATCGAGCAGCGGCGCATCGAGTGCGGCCAGCCTCAGGACAGCGTGCGGCTCGGTGGCGACTGGCGCCGACGGCGGTTGGGCCTCAACGTCGACCTGGCGCGCTACGGCCACTACTGCAGCTTTACGCTGAATCCTGCGGACGATCAGGAGTACGGCGCCAAGTGGCTCACCGACCTCGAAGCGTCGTATCGCACCGGCGCCTACACGCTGGCGGCCGGCGTGCAGAACCTGTTCGACGTCTTCCCGGACCGCAACACGACCGTCAACTCGTTCAACGGCATCCAGACGTTCCCCAGCCACTCGCCGTTCGGCATGAACGGCCGGTCACTGTATGGGCGCGTGGGGGTCACGTTCTGAGGGACGCTCGGCTTCGCTGGGCGTCCGCACTCGGCACGGGGACTGGGGACCGGGGACTCGGCGCCTCATTCCAATTGCCGGGTGGAACCTCGAACACTCCACCCTGAACCTTGAACGCTGCTCGTTGAACCCTGAACCACCCGGGTCCCGAGTCCCGAGTCCCGGGTCCCGGGTCCCGAGTCAGACCAACTTGAACCGCAGCAGGAGCCACACCAGCAGCACGATCGGGACGAGGGCGACCGCCGCCACGACGGCGAGGCACAGCGCGACGAACACGTAGTCGGCCGTCCGCGGCGGCGTGCCAGGGTGCGCGTGACGCTCGAGCAACGCCAGGTTCCGCAGGTTGGCCTTCCACGCGACGTCGGCAATGTCCCCGAGCAGCGGCACGAGGCCGATGCCCATGTCGAGCGCGGCGTTCAGGACCATTCGCGCCTGGACAACGGCTGGCACGCGCAGGCGAAGCCCCTCGATCAGAATGAGCGCGGTGTAGACCGGCGAGGCGAGGTCGCCGATGCCGGGGATCAGACCGACGATCGCGTCGAGCCCGAAGCGGACCGAGGTCCCGGGCACGCGGAACAGACTGTCGAGCACGACCGCCCACCGGCGCAGCGACTCGAGGCGCATCGTGCGGACTGTAGCAGAGGACTTCGAGCGGATCGGAACGGTCAGGAGGGGATCGCTCCCCTCCCGGCCTGACGCTGGACTCGCGGGCCGTTCGAAAGGTCGGCCCAACGGCTCGCTCACCATCGTGCTAGTGCGCAGTGACGGCGCGCTCCATCGATCGAACGCGGTCGTGCGCTTCGCGCACCTTGACCGCCTGACGCGAGATGATCGCACTGACGGACGGCGGCAGGGCGGTCTTGATCGCCTCGGCGTAGGCATTCTTGGCGATGTCTTCACCGCGCTCCGCCTCGGCGATGATGCTCGCGTCGTTCTTGCCGGTCACGACGGACTTGATGTTGATCCAGCCGCGGTGCACCGAGCCCGACATGCTGCCCGCCTGCTCGGGATCGCCGCCCAGCGTGCGCACTTCAGCTTGGAGCTCCTGGGCCATCTGCGCCCGCTCACGCGAATACTGCTGGAACACAGCCTTGGCCTGCGGATCAGTCAAGCCCTCGGCGGCAGTACGGAATCCCTCTTCGCCGTCCTTGAGCGTTTCGATCAGCGAGTTGAGCGTCGAAATCACCTTGGTGTTGTCCATTCGTTGTACTCTCCTTCTCCTTCTTTGGTCTGTCCTAAGCGAGAGCAAAGGCCGGGCCACGGAGCTTCCGATTGCCACGAACCAGCTGAACGTGTTACTCAATCCTGCTTGAGCCGCTTCACGATCTCGTCACCGGATCCCGCCTGAGCCCCGATTCGTGCCCAAGAGCAGCCTGAGAGTCTGGCCTGGTACGCCGTACCCGCTCGGCGCCACGTGGGATGGTGTCGGCGTGAACTTCGCGCTGTTCTCCGAGCACGCCACGCGCGTCGAGCTCTGCCTGTTCGATTCGCGTGACGCGGAGGTAGAGAGCCTCACGATCTCGCTGCCCGAGCAGACCGACATGGTCTGGCACGGATATCTGCCCGACATCCATCCGGGCCAGCTCTATGCCTATCGCGTCCACGGACCGTATCGGCCGGAATCCGGGCACCGGTTCAATCCCAACAAGCTGCTCATGGACCCCTACGCCAAGGTCGTCGGCCGGCCGGGCACCTGGCACGAGTCGCTCTTCGGGTTCCGTTTCGATGAGGACGATGCCACGTTCGACGAGCGCGACAGCGCCCCGTACGCGCCGCTCGCCGCGGTGGTGGACGACGCGTTCACGTGGGGTGACGACCGGCCGCTCCGCACGCCGTGGCACAAGACGCTCATATACGAACTGCACGTCAAAGGCTTCACCCAGCTCAATCCGCGCGTCCCCGAAAGCCTGCGCGGCACGTACCTGGGCCTCGGCTCCGAAGCGGCCATCCGCCATCTCACGTCGCTGGGCGTCACGGCCGTGGAACTGATGCCGGTCCATCACCATCAGGATGAATGGCATCTCATCAAGCGCGGCCTGACGAACTACTGGGGCTACAACACGCTGTCCTACTTCGCCCCCGACGTCCGCTACGCCGCCTCATCGTCGCCGGTCGACGTGGTCCGCGAATTCAAGATGATGGTGCGGGCGCTGCACGCGGCCAAGCTCGAGGTGATCCTCGACGTGGTCTATAACCACACCGCCGAGGGCAACCACCGCGGCCCGACGCTGTCGCTCCGCGGCATCGACAACGCGAGCTACTACCGGTTGCAACCGCAGAACTCCCGCCTGTATCAGGACTTCACTGGCTGCGGCAACACACTGAACATGCGCAGCCCGCGCGTACTGCAGCTGATCATGGACAGCCTCCGGTATTGGGTGCTGGAGATGCACGTGGACGGGTTCCGCTTCGATCTCGCGAGTGCACTGGCTCGTGAGTTGCATGAAGTGGACAAGTTGGGAGCGTTCTTCGACATCATTCATCAGGATCCGGTCCTGTCGCAGGTGAAGCTGATCGCCGAGCCGTGGGACCTCGGCGAAGGCGGCTATCAAGTCGGCAACTTTCCCACCAAATGGACGGAGTGGAACGGCAAGTACCGCGACGCAGTGCGCCGCTTCTGGCGCGGCGATCTGGGCGGTGCGTCCGAGCTTGCGACGCGTCTCGCCGGCAGCAGCGATCTTTACGAGCAGAGTGGCCGCCGCCCGTACGCCAGCATCAACTTCGTCACCGCGCACGACGGCTTCACGCTCGCGGATCTCGTCTCGTACGAGCACAAGCGCAATCAGGCGAATGGTGAGGACAACCGCGACGGCGAGAACCACAATCTGAGCTGGAACTGCGGCGTCGAGGGCCCAACCACCGACCGGCGCGTCCTGGATCTCCGCGCCCGGCAGCGCCGCAACCTGATGACGACGATGATGCTGTCGGTCGGCGTGCCGATGCTGAGCGGCGGTGATGAAGTCGGCCGCACACAGCTCGGCAACAACAACGCGTATTGCCAGGACAACGAGATCAGCTGGACGCCGTGGGAGCTGGATGCGGATCAGCGGGATTTCCTCGAGTTCACCCGGCGGTTGATCCGGGTGTGGCGCGATCATCCGGTGCTGCGCCGGCGCAAGTTCTTCCAGGGGCGGCGGATCCGGGGCGCCGACGTGACCGACATCGCCTGGATCGATCCGTCGGGCCGTGAGATGACCGATGAGACGTGGAACTCGCCGGACGTCCGCTGCCTCGGCGTGCGTCTCAACGGCGACGCGATCGACGAAGTCAACGAGCGCGGCGAACGCATCGTCGGCGATACCCTGGTGATCCTGTTCAACGCGGGTGAGGACGCGGTGCCGTTTTCACTACCCGCGACCGGACCCACCGAGCGGTGGGAGGCGATCGTCGACACCGCCGATCCCTGGGCGCCGGTGCGGTGGTTGATGGCCAAGGATCGATTCCGCCTGCAAGCGCGATCGATGACCGTCCTGCGCCTGGGGTCCCGCGAGCGCGACGTCCAGCGGGCGTCCGACTGGGGCCCGATGGGCGTGTACTGAGAGCGGTCGAACGCGTCGGACAATGGGTCGGCATCCGGGAGTCGTCGTGCTCCCGTGCGAAGGACGGAGCGGAGCGCATGGCGAGTCTTGACGTCAGTCTGCGGCGGCGGGTGGTCATCGAGAACGTGCTGCCGTCAGTAGACGACGGCCGGTTCCCGATCGCGCGGACCGTCGGCGAGCGGGTGATCGTTCGCGCCGATGTGTTCGCGGACGGGCACGATTCGCTGGCCGCGGTTCTGCTGCATCGCCCCGACGGAAGCCGCAGCTGGCAGGAGACGGCGATGGTGCCGCTTGGCAACGATCGCTGGCAGGCGTCGTTCGTGGTCGAGCAACTGGCGACCTACGAGTACACGGTTGAAGGCTGGATCGATCGCTTCACGACCTGGCGTACGGAGCTCGGGAAGAAGGTCGCCGCGGGTCAATCGGTCACGAGCGAGCTTCTCGAGGGCGCTGAGCTGGTCAAGCAGTCGGCAGCGACCGAGGGCGGGCGCGCGTACGCCGATCGGCTGCGGTCGGCAGTAGAGGAAATCGGAGACCAGTTGCGCTCGGCGGAGGATCGTGTGGCCGCGGCGATGGATGCCGCGTTGCTCGAGGCCATGGCCGCGTCACCCGATCGGCGCGAGGCCACGCGATACGACCGCGTGCTCCGCGTCCGCGTGGAACGGGAGCGGGCCCGCTTCGGGTCGTGGTACGAGATGTTCCCGCGCTCGGCAGGCACCGATCCAAGCCGCAGCGCGACGTTCGCGGAAGCCGCAGGCCTCCTTCCATACGTCAGCTCGATGGGCTTCGACGTCCTCTACCTGCCGCCGATCCATCCGATCGGACGAAGCTTCCGCAAGGGACGCAACAACTCCTTGCAGGCCGGGCCGGACGACGTCGGCAGCCCGTGGGCGATCGGGGCCGAGGCCGGTGGCCACACGGCGATCGAGCCGGGGCTCGGCACATTGGACGATTTCGCTGGGTTCGTGGCCGCCGCGAAGCGGCACGGTCTCGAGATCGCGCTCGATATTGCGTTCCAGGCCTCGCCCGATCACCCGTGGGTCCGCGAGCATCCGGAGTGGTTCCGGCACCGTCCCGACGGCACGATCAAGTACGCGGAAAATCCGCCCAAGAAGTACCAGGACATCTATCCGATCAACTTCGAGTCCGAGGCGTGGCAGGCCCTGTGGATCGAGTTGAAGAACGTCATCACATTCTGGGTCGGCCATGGCGTGACGATCTTCCGCGTTGACAATCCGCACACCAAGCCGCTCCGCTTCTGGGAATGGGCGCTGGCCGAGATCAAGCTGGCGCACCCCGACACGATCTTCCTGTCCGAGGCGTTCACGCGGCCCAAGGTGATGCGCCATCTGGCCAAGGGCGGCTTCTCACAGTCCTACAGCTATTTCACCTGGCGGAATACGTCAGCCGAGCTGACGGAGTACCTGACCGAGCTGACCCAAACGCCGGTGCGCGAATACCTGCGGCCGAACCTGTTCGCCAACACGCCGGACATCCTGCACGAATATCTGCAGCACGGCGGCCGCCCGGCGTTCATCGCGCGCTTCGTGCTGGCCGCCACGCTGGGCGCCTCGTACGGGATCTATAGCGGGTACGAGCTGTCAGAGAACGTGCCGGTGAGGCCGGGCAGCGAGGAGTACCTGGACTCGGAAAAATATCAGGTGCGGATCCGCGACTACACGCAGCCCGGCAACTTCGCCGGCCTGATCGCGCGCGTCAACCAGGTCCGCAAAGCCCATCCGGCGCTCCAGCGCGACTGGGGACTCCGTTTCCACCCGTCCGAGAATCCCCAGCTGCTCTGCTACAGCAAACGATCCGAGGACGGCACCGATCTGCTGTTGATGGTGGTCAATCTCGACCCGTTCCACATGCAGCACGGGTTCATCGACGTGCCCCTCGGCGAATGGGGCCGTGACCCGTCGCATCAGCTGCACGTCCACGATCTGCTGTCGGACGAGCACTACATCTGGCGAGGGTCGCGCAACTACGTCCGCCTCGACCCCGGATCCCGCGTGGCGCACATCCTGCTTGTGCAGCTGGACGAACCGCTGCCGCCGGAGCCGGCAATGGAGGATTAGTCCGCGCATGGCCGACACGCCGAATCCCCTCTGGTACAAGGATGCCGTCATCTACCAGGCCCACGTCCGCGCGTTCTTCGACAGCACGGACGACGGGGTCGGCGATTTCACGGGCCTGACGCAGAAGCTGGAATACGTCGAGAGCCTCGGCGTCAACACGATCTGGCTCCTGCCCTTCTACCCGTCGCCGCTGCGGGACGACGGCTACGACATCGCCGACTACGAGAACATCCACCCGAGCTATGGCACGCTGGCCGACTTCGATCGCTTCATCGAGGAGGCGCACCGCCGGCAGCTGCGGGTCATCACCGAGCTGGTCATCAATCACACGTCGGACCAGCATCCGTGGTTCCAGGCCGCGCGGCGGGCGCCGGCCGGATCGCCGGAACGTGAGTTCTACGTCTGGAGCGACACCAACCAGAAGTATCAAGGCGTCCGGATCATCTTCACCGACACCGAGAAGTCGAACTGGTCATGGGACGACACGGCCAAGGCGTACTACTGGCACCGGTTTTTTCACCACCAGCCGGACTTGAACTTCGACAATCCGGCGGTGCTGGAAGCGGTCATCAAGGTGATGCGCTTCTGGCTCGATCGTGGCGTCGACGGCCTGCGTCTCGACGCTGTGCCGTACCTGATCGAGCGCGAAGGCACGATCTGCGAGAACCTCGAGGAGACGCACGATATCCTCAAGCAGATTCGCAAGGAGCTCGACGCGTCGTACCCGGACCGGATGCTGCTCGCGGAAGCGAACCAGTGGCCGGCCGACGTCCGTCCCTACTTCGGCGACGGCGACGAGTGCCACATGGCCTTTCACTTCCCGCTGATGCCGCGCATGTTCATGGCGGTGCGGCAGGAGGATCGCCACCCGATCGTCGAGATCCTGCGGCAGACGCCGGACATCCCCGAGAACTGCCAATGGGCGATGTTCCTCCGCAACCACGACGAGCTGACGCTCGAGATGGTCACGGACGAGGAACGCGACTACATGTATCAGGCCTACGCGGCCGATCCGCAGATGCGGATCAACGTCGGGATCCGCCGCCGGCTGGCGCCGCTGCTCGAGAACAGCCGCCGCCGCATCGAGCTGCTGCACGGCCTGCTCTTCTCCATGCCCGGCACGCCGGTGATCTACTACGGCGACGAAATCGGGATGGGCGACAACATCTATCTGGGCGACCGCAACGGCGTGCGGACGCCGATGCAATGGACCGGCGACCGCAACGGCGGCTTCTCGCGGGCCGATCCCGCGCGGCTGTTCGCGCCGCCGATCATGGACCCGGTCTACGGCTACCAGGCGCTCAACGTCGAAGCCCAGAGCCGCTCGCCGTTCTCGATGCTCAACTGGATGCGCCGGATGCTGGGGCTGCGCAAGCAGTTCACCGTCTTCGGCCGCGGCACGATCGAATTCCTGCACACCCAGAACCGCAAGGTGCTGACCTACGTCCGTCAGCTCGGCGAGGAGACCGTCCTCTGCGTGGCGAACCTGTCGCGCAGCGTGCAGCCGCTGGAGATCGATCTCGCGCGCTTCAAGGGCATGATCCCGGTCGAGATGCTCGGGCTGACGGAGTTTCCGCGCATCGGCGAGCTCCCCTACTTCCTGACCATCGGTCCGTACGCGTTCTACTGGTTCCGGATGCAGACCGCCACGTCCAGCGTGGGACAGCGGGCCGCCGAGCCCGCGCTGGAGGTCGCGCAAGCCCCCGGGCTGCTGGCCGGTGCGGCGTGGGAGACGCTGCTCGAGGGCAACGTTCGCACGCTGATCGAGCGCGAGCGGCTCCTGCCATTCCTGCAGCGGCAGCGCTGGTTCGGCGGCAAGGCGCGCAAGCCGCGCGCGGCCCGCTTTGCCGACTGGGGCGTGCTGCGCCGCAACCCACAGCCGATCTTCCTGACGCTGGCCGAGGTCGATTACGAGGACGGCTCGCGCGACCAGTACTTCCTGCCGCTCACGGTGTGCTCGATCGGCGAGGCCAACGGGCTCGATGAGCGCGCGCCGCACGCCGTGCTGGCGACGGTTACCGGGGCGCGCAAAGGCGTGATCTTCGACGCCGCGCTCGACGATCACTTTGCCACCACGCTGCTCGAGTGCCTCGGCACTCAGGAGCACGCGAAGACCCGCCGGGCCGCCGTGCGCGCGATCCAGACCGCCGCCTTCGCCCAGCTGCGCGGTCCCGACGACGGGCTGCGGATCCGCCGCCCCGAGGGAGAGCAGAGCAACTCCTCGATCATTTACGGCGACCGGTTGATCATGAAGCTGTTCCGCCGAATCGAGCCGGGCATCAACCCGGATTTTGAGATCGGCCGCCAGCTCACCGAGCGGGTGCGCTTCTCGCGAATCCCGGCGGTCGCCGGGGCGATCGAATACGAGCGCGGCTCGCAGACCGCGACGCTGGCGATGGTCCAGCAGCTGGTAGAAAGCCAGGGGGACGGCTGGTCGCACGCGACCGACGAACTGAGCCGGTTCTATGAGCACATTGCCTCGGTGCCGGCCCCGGTCGTCACCACGCCGCGCCGGTTCACGGAGCTGGCCACGTCGCCGGTGCCGCCGCAGGTCAACGAGGTGATGGAGCCGTTCCTCGACCTCTCCAACAAGCTCGGTCGGCGGACCGCGGAAATGCACCTCGCGCTCGCCGCCGACGACAGCGACCCAGCCTTCGCGCCCGAGCCGTTGACGCGTGACGACGTCAGGGCGCTGAGCACGGAAGCTGCCGGGCTCGCCCAGCGGGCGTTCCAGACGCTGGACGCACGCCTGCAACAGGTGAGCGACGCGACGGCGGACGGCTCGACCTCGCTCATGGGCAGCCCGGAAGTCGCCGATCAGGCACAACGCCTCTCCGGCTCGAGGGACGCGCTGGTCGAACGGATCAAGTCGGCGCCGCGCTTCGAGTTCGTCTGCTCGAAGATGCGCGTGCACGGCGACTACCATCTCGGTCAGGTCCTCTGGGCCGAGGGGGACTTCTACATCCTGGACTTCGAAGGGGAGCCGGCCCGCTCGATCGCGCACCGCCGCCAGAAGCAGTCCGCCCTGAAGGACGTCGCCGGCATGCTGCGCTCCTACAGCTATGCCGCCTACGCGGGCCTGTTCTCGTACTCGGCCGGCCGCGCGGCGGAGTTCTCGCGGCTCGAGCCGTGGGCGCACATCTGGCAGACCTGGGCCTCGGCGGCGTTCCTGCGCGGCTATTTCGAGACCGCCGGCGACGCCCCCTTCCTGCCGGCCGATCTCGCCCAGCGGGACGCGCTGCTGCGCCTGCTGATGTTGGACAAAGCGCTGTACGAGCTCAATTACGAGCTGAACAATCGCCCCGACTGGGTGCGGATCCCGCTCTGGGGTATCTTCGACCTGCTCTGACCGGATCGACCGGGTCCACGACGGATGTCCCGCGACCGCGTGCCGATCCGGAGGCCCGTCCGACCGTATCCTCTCGAACATCGACCGAATGGCTGACGCGACCGTGACATCCGAACGCCCACGTTTCATTCCGCTCAGCACCTACCGCCTGCAGGTGCATGGCGGCTTTCCCTTGACCGCGGCACGGGACGTCGTCCCCTATCTCGCCGCGCTGGGCATCGGCGCCTGCTACACCTCGCCGTACTTCACCGCGGCGCCGGGCAGCACGCACGGCTACGACGTTCAGGATCACAACGAGATCAGCCCCGAGTTGGGCGGGGCCGAGGCGCTGGCGGACTTGCGGGCCGCGCTCACGCAGCATCACCTCGGGCACGTCGTCGACTTCGTGCCGAATCACATGGGCATCGGCAACGGGCGGAACGCGCGCTGGAACGACGTGCTCGAGAACGGGCCCAGCTCGCCGGCCTCCGTGTTCTTCGACATCGAGTGGACGCCGGAACTCGAGGAGCTCCGTTCGAAGCTGCTGCTGCCGATCCTCGGCGATCAGTACGGCCGCGTGCTCGAGCGCGGCGAATTGAAATTGGCTTTCCACGACGGCCAGCTGACGTTGACGTATTTCGATACCACGCTGCCGATCAATCCGCGCCAGGCGCCGCGCGTGTTCGGGATGCTGCTGGAGCCGCTCACCAGCATCCTCGGGCCGGAGAATCCCGCCCTTCACGAGTTCCAGAGCATCGTCAGCTCACTCCAGAAGCTGCCGCCGTACACCGAGAAGCGGCCCGAGCTGATGGCCGAGCGGCAGCGTGAGAAGGAAGTGGCGCGGACGCGTCTGAGCCGTCTGGTCGCCGAAACGCCGGTGATCGGCGAGCAGATCGAGCTGGCGCTACGCAGCTTCAACGGCGAACCGGGCAGGCCCGAGACGTTCGATCAACTGCATGAACTGCTGCAGTCGCAGCCCTACCGGCTGGCCTACTGGCGAACGGCATCCCACGAGATCAACTACCGGCGTTTCTTCGACGTCAACACGCTCGCTGGTCTGCGGGTCGAGCGGCCGGAAGTGTTCGCCGCGGTGCACAAGCTGCTCGAGACGCTGCTCCGTGACGGGATCGTCGACGCGGTGCGCATCGATCATCCTGATGGCCTGTTCGCGCCGGCGCGCTACTTCGAGATGCTGCAGGACCTGGCCGCGGGCGCCTGGGGAATCGAGCGGCAGACGGATGGGAGCCGCAGCACGCGCCCGCTCTACGTCGTCGCCGAGAAGATCCTGTCGGGGCAGGAGCGGCTGCCGGCGCGCTGGGCGCTGCACGGCACGACCGGCTACAACTATCTGAACGATCTCAACGGCATCTTCGTCAACGGCGCGCACGCCCGGCGCATGCGCCGGACCTACGCCAAGCTCACCGGCCATCTGGAACCGTTCGACGACGTGGTGTATGCGAGCAAGCGGCTGATCATGGAGACCGGCCTGGCCAGCGAGCTGAACGTGCTGGCGCACATGCTGAACCGGATCGGCAAAGGCAACCGGCGCTCACGCGACTTCACGCTCGAGAGCCTGCGCGACGTCATCACCGAGGTGGTCGCCTGCTTCCCCGTCTACCGCACCTACGTCGACGAGCAGGGCTGGACCGCCGCCGACCGGACCATCGTCGAGCGCGCGATCGCGCGCGCGCGGCTCCGCAACCCGGCGATGGAGCGCTCGCTGTTCGACTTCTTCCGGGAGGTGATGCTCGCGCGGGACGAGACTGGCGTGCCGCGGGCGCACGATCGACGCGACGGCTACCCGCCGGCCGACGCCGACGAGGCGCGCGAGCGGCTGAAGTTCGCCATGAAGCTGCAGCAATACACCGGGCCCGTCCAGGCGAAGGGGGTCGAGGACACGTCCTTCTACCGCTACAACCTGCTGCTCTCGCTGAACGAAGTCGGCGGCGATCCCGAGCGCTTCGGCCGCTCGGTGTCCGAGTTCCACGACTCGAACCTGGACCGGCTGCGCGAGTGGCCGTGGGAGATGATCGGCACGTCCACGCACGATACGAAGCTGGGTGAGGACGTCCGGGCGCGGCTGAATGTCCTGTCCGAACTGCCCGACGACTGGGCCCGCGCGGTGGCGCTGTGGATGCGTGCGAACCGCGACTATCGCACCGTCGTTGATGGCGAGCCGGCCCCGGATCGCAATGACGAGTACCGGTTCTACCAGGCGCTGATCGGGGTCTGGCCGGCCGACCTGGACGCACAGGTGCGGCTGTCGCCCAAGCCGCTGGTCGAGCGGCTCCAGGCCTACATGATCAAGTCGGTGAAGGAAGCCAAGCTGCATACCAGCTGGCTAACCCAAAATCAGGACTACGAGAACGCGGTGACGACGTTCGTCGAGTCGGTGCTGACCGATCCGGGGTTCCTCGAGTCGTTCCTGCCGTTCCAGTCGCGCATCGCCGTCGCGGGCATGGTGAATTCGCTGTCGCAGGTGGTGCTGAAGATGGGATCGCCGGGGATTCCGGACGTCTACCAGGGTGCGGATCTCTGGGATCTGAGCCTGGTGGACCCCGACAACCGGCGCCCGGTCGACTTCGAGCGGCGGCGGCAGATGCTCGCGGACGTCGACCGCGTCCTCGCCCTCGAGCCGCCCGCGCGTGCGCCGGAGCTTGCCGCCCACCTCACGTCCTGGCAGGACGGATGGCTGAAGCTGCTGGTGACGGCGACGGGACTCCGCCTCCGGCGCGAGCATCCCGAACTGTTCCTGACCGGCGGCTACCTGCCGCTGGTCACCGAGAGCACCGTCGGCGCGTCCCTGGTCGGCTTCGTGCGCATGCAGGGGGACGCCGCGGCGATCTTCGTCGCCCCCCGCTTCACCTCGACGCTCGTCGATCCGCAGCATCCTTTCCCGATCGGCCGTGACCGCTGGAAGACCTCGCGCATCCTGCTCCCGCCGGAGCTGACCGGCCGCGGGTTCCGCGACCTGCTGAGCGGCGCGGAGATCACACCGGTGGTGACGGACAGTCAGTCATGGCTGTTTGCAGGACAGCTGTTCGCTACGCTGCCGGTGGCGATTATCAGAGTGGAATAAGGTTCTACTGGTTCTCAAGGTTCTGGGGTGCTCAAGGTGCGTGTTCCACGGGTTCCACGAGTGCTCCAGGTTCGCTTCACAGCGTCGAGCAGTTGAATCGAACCAATCGACAGGTCGCCATCGGGCCAGGAACCCTCGAACCAGTTGAACGCGTAGAACGCGCACCTGTCGAACCTTCGAACCTATCAAACCCTTAGAACCGTCACCGTCCGATAAGCGGCCCCAGTTTCGGGGGCCGTTTACCGTGTCTGACGGCTCCCCTGACCGGCACGTACGGCAACTCCTCGCGTGACGCCGCAGATCGCAGCATGAGGCCGCCGCGGCTCATGTCGCCACGGCCGACGAAGTCCGACGGGAACAGCAGGCGCTCGCCGAACACCGCGTCGAGGATGTCGACGTACTTGCCAGAGGCGATGCTGCCGAGCAGCACGACCTCGCACTCCGGTCCGATCTCTTCCGATAATCGGCGCGCACTCGATTCGAGCGGCAGGCGGTAGCGGGCGTTGCCCACCGACACCTCGACGCCGGCGAAGGCGCGCAGCGCGTCGCGCGAGACCACGGTGTCGGGGGATCTCAGCCCGGCGGTGGGCGTCACCACGAAAATGCCGGAGCCCAGGACCGCCGGGTCGCCGTCCGGCGGGCGCGCGAACACGCGGGCGTAGGCGAGCTTGCCGCGGAAATACAAGCCGCTCATGAAGCTGAACACCTCCCCGATGGATGCCCCGTCGTCGCGCAGGCGCAACGCGAGATCGAACCGGGCGCGGTCGGACATCACCATCGCGGCGCGGCGGCCGCCGCAGTTGGCCGGCGAGAGCAGAAACAGGCGTGTCATGCGTATGCCGAGGGCCGTGTCGGGTTCGAGGAGCCGTTTCCGATCTTACTAGAGAGGCTCGACTCGTAACTCGGGGCTCGGGAAGATCTTGGCCGCGAACATCCTGCGCGTGCAGTTCGTCGCGCCCACGGCCCTCAGGCGCATGCGCGCTGGGAGGCGGAGCTCGTAGTGCAGAATGGGGCATGTCGATCTTTACGAATCCGGCGGCCCGATCCTCCGAGGAGGCGGGCGAGTACACGAAGGCCCTGCTCGGTCTGCTCGGCGACCGCGATCCGATGCAGGTGTTGCGCGAGACGCCAGCGGCGATCCGGGCAATTCTCGACGGCGTGCCGGCCAATCTGGCGATGACTCCGGAGGCGCCGGGGAAATGGTCGATCGCGATGGTCGCCCAGCACCTCGCGGACAGCGATCTGGTGTGGGGCTTTCGGGTGCGGATGATCATCGCGCACGATCGCCCGGCGATCACCGGTTACGACCAGGACGCCTGGGCGACGCGGCTGCGCTATGCCGAGGCACCGCTCGAACCGGCCCTGGCCGATTTCGAGGCGGTGCGCGGCGCGAACCTGCGGCTGCTGGCCCGCGTGCCTGAATCCGATCGCCAGCGGTTCGGAATGCACGCCGAGCGCGGCGAGGAAAGCGTCGCGCACATGATCCGCATGAGCGCGGGTCACGACATCTTGCACATCCGGCAGATCGAGCGCATCCTTGCGAGCGTTCGCTCCGCCTGATCGGGTCCGCACCCTCTGGGGCACGACGAGTCCTCACGGCGTCATTCTCGTGTTTACGCGCGTCAGCGCATTTTTGCGGAGAACTCATGTCTACTGCCTCTCTCGTCAACCGCATCGGGGACCCGATCGCCGACAGCCTGCTCGAGCCGTTCCAAGCCACGTTCCGGGGCCTCGTGATCCGTCCGGCGGACGGGGAATACGACGCCGCCCGGCGGATCTGGAACGCGAGCATCGATCGCCGGCCGGGGCTGATCGTCCGCTGCACCGGGCTGGCTGATGTGATCGCCGCCGTCAACTTCGCGCGTGACCACGAGCTGCTGGTCGCGATTCGCGGCGGCGGCCACAACGTCGGCGGACGCGCCCTGTGTGATGGGGGCATGGTCATCGACCTGTCACGTATGAAGGGCATCCACGTCGACGCCGAGGCGAAGCGGGTCCGGGTGCAGCCGGGCGTGCTCCTCGGCGAGCTGGATCGCGAAACGCACGTCTACGGGATGGCGGTGCCGGCCGGCGTCGTCTCACGGACCGGCATTGCCGGGCTCACGCTCGGCGGGGGTGTCGGCTGGCTGGTACGCAAGTACGGCCTGACCTGCGACAACGTGATCTCGTTCGAGATCGTCACCGCTGACGGCGCGGTACGCCGGGTCAGCGCCGACGAACACCCGGACCTCTTCTGGGCGTTGCGCGGCGGCGGCGGCAACTTCGGCGTCGTCACCTCGTTCGAGTTCAAGCTGCACCCGGTCAGCACGGTATTGGGCGGCATGGTGGTGTACCCGCGCGAGCGCGCGACCGAGCTGCTGAAGTTCTTCCGGGATTTCACCGCCGATGCGCCGGACGAACTGGGCACCTATTTCGGCCTGATCAACACTCCTGACGGCACACCGGTGACGGCGTTCGTGACGTGCTACAACGGCGACCTGGCCACGGGCGAGAAGGTGCTCGCGCCGATGCGACGGGCCGGGTCACCGCTGATGGACGTGATCGCGCCGATCCCGTTCCCGCAGATGCAGACGCTGCTCGACGCCGCCGTGCCGGACGGCAGCCAGAACTACTGGAAGTCCGCGTTCCTCAAGGACCTGAACGACGACGCGATCGACACGATCGTGCAGCACGCCAACCAGGCGACGTCACCGATGACGGCCGTGCTGATCGAGCAATACGGCGGCGCCGCCAGCCGGATCAGCCCGGACGCCACCGCGTTCAGCCAGCGGCAGGCGCAGTACGATCTCGGGATCCTCGCCCAGTGGGCGGATCGGAGCGACTCCGACCGCCACGTCGCGTGGGCGCGCGCCTTCGCGTCGGCGATGACGCCGCACAGCGCCGGCGGTTATCTGCTGAATTTCCTTGGCGAGGAGGGCGCGGACACGATCAGAGCCGCCTTCGGCGCCAACTACGACCGCCTGGTCGAGGTGAAGACGAAGTACGACCCATCGAACTTCTTCAGGGTGAATCAGAACGTCTTACCGAAATGAGTGGTTCGGAGGTTCGAAGGGTTCGTGAGGTTCGACGGATGCGGGTTCGCGCGTTCTCGAGCGTTCGCCGGTTCGGGGTTCTGACGCGAACCCCGAACCCGAACCTTGAACCCTGAACCGGCCCGTTACTTGGACAAGTCTGGCGCATCCTCACCCAGCGCCGTGGCCAGGTCGACGAGGTGCTCCTGCTCCTGCCGCAGAATCTCGCGGATGTCTTCGGCAATGGCGTACTCGCCGAGCGCCTCGCACTGCTTGACCCGCTCGCGATAGGCGCGGATGGTGTCGCTCTCGTTCTGCAAGTCGGCCCGGAGCATCTCTTCCGCCTTGTCCGAGAGCTTCACCGGCTTCGGCGTCGCGGTCGGCATCCCGCCGAGATAGTCCACGTGCTTGGAGATGATCAGCGCGTGCGCCAGCTCCTCGCTGGCGTGCTTCTCGAGCTCTTTCGCGATGTTCATGTACTCGGCGCCCTTGAGCACCTGTGAATACACGACGTAGGCGATGACCGCCTGGTACTCGCGCGACAGATCCTCGTTCAGCGCCTCGATCAGTTCCTTCCGCGTTGCCCCGTCAGCCATGTCGTTGCCCTCTCTCCTGCGCGCCGCGCGCGCCTCGCATCAAACAAAATTGCGTGTCCCGGATCTGCCTGCGAACATCGCGCCAGGTCCGCTGCCAAGCATATCCCGCGACGCGCGCTAGGCCCCGGAGACGCGGAAGCCGCCGAAAGTCGATCCGAGCGCGGAATGGCACATGACAATTCGGGAATCAACCAGCGCTTGCCCTCTGCCATCTGCCATTTGCCATCCGCCATCCGCCATCCGCCATCTGCCATGCAGGATGCGCTCTTCAGCATCCTGCCTGTTAGAGGCTCCAGCGGAGGAGCATCGCGCCCGAGGTGAACCCGGCCCCAACCGACGCGAGCAGGACCAGGTTGTCGCGCTTCAACCGGCCGTCGCGCACGGCGTCGGCCAGCGCGAGCGGAATCGTCGCCGCGGTCGTATTCCCGTACTTCTCCAGGTTGATGACGACCTTGTCGGACGGCAACCCGAGCCGCTCGGCGGCCGCTTCGATGATTCGCCGGTTGGCCTGGTGCGACACGAACAAGTCGAGGCTGTCCGGGTTGACCCCGTGTCGATCGAGCAGCCGCCGGCAGATCTCGCCGCTCTTCCGCACCGCGAACTTGAATACGGCGTGGCCATCCTGCTTCACGTAGTGCATGCGACGGTCCACAGTCTCGTGCGACGCCGGCATCCGGCTGCCGCCCGCCGGCATGCACAACGCGGGGCCGCCCGACCCGTCCACCTGATGCTCGTACCCGATGATCGACGGCTCGCCCGGCTCGGCCGCCGAGAGCACCACCGCTCCGGCGCCGTCACCGAAGAGCACGCAGGTCGTGCGATCCTGATAGTCGAGGATGCTCGACATGACGTCGGCGCCGACGACCAGCGCGTGATCGTGCGCGCCGCTGGCGACCATCTGCATCCCGGTAGTCAGCGCATAGAGAAACCCCGAACAGGCCGCGCCGAGATCG
>Ga0207701_10002185_pt1 | contig 20317 bp, 16 predicted proteins | sample KBSSwiSSwithPhiX_FD_184294 | JGI IMG/M metagenome (GOLD analysis project Ga0207701, IMG submission 184294) | Switchgrass rhizosphere bulk soil microbial communities from Kellogg Biological Station, Michigan, USA, with PhiX - S5 (SPAdes) (version 2) | ecosystem: Environmental > Terrestrial >... | reverse complement strand
GTTCGGCTGGGACTTCACCGATTACGGACCGACCTATGCGGCAACGACGAATGGAACGACGGATGTCGGTCTCCAGGGCGATCCGGGCGATGCGTTGTCGGCGCCGCTGCCGGTGATCAGGACTGACGATCTCGATGGCGCATTCGACGCTGTAACTAAGTCGGGCGGCGTCATCGCCAAACCGATCTTCAGCTTCCCTGGCGGCCGCCGGTTCCATTTCATCGATCCTTCCGGCAACGAGGTCGCCGTCTGGCAGTCGCAAGGCGACTAGCGTTTACTCCGCCGTCGTCGGATCGATGACGTTTCTCACCTCCGAGATTTTGTTGGCAGGAAACCCGCCGCGCTCAGCATGCTCGCGGATGAGTTCCTCGCTCGGTGCGCGATAGAGACAGTAGATCTTGTCGTCGGTGACGTAGCTGTGAACCCACTGGATGGAAGGTCCGAGGTCGCGGATCACATTACAGCTCGTCTGCGAAGCATTCTTCAGGTCGGCTGGCCCAAGCTTACCGACACCCGGCATGTCACGCTCGATCACATATTGCGGCATTCGCACCTCTCCCTGTCTCAGCGCTGCGGCGACATAGCAGAAGCCGAAGGCAGCGCCCACGGGTGCTCGCCGAGTTCGTTCGCGACTGTCTCCACGCGCGGATCGGCGCCAAGATAGATCGCCACGCCACCGCTCCGTCCCAACGAGTCCCGGTCAAGTTTTAGCCACCTTGGCGAACAACCCTTCGGAAGCCACCTATCGGATATCGCGATGTCGGACTCGGCACACCAGCGAACCATGTCCCGCCATTCCAGCCAAGCGGACGAGCGCGTCGCAAGCACCCGCCAGGATCGGCCATCCCGCGCGATATTCGCGATGCAACTATCGTGCGAGCAGGCGGCATAGGGCGCATCTTCGAGGACGAGCGGGTCGCCGTCGAAGCCGGCGCTTTCGGCGAACACGTCGCGGATGAAATCGCCGGTGCGATTGCGGAGGATCCGGGGAGCCCCGTCGGCTGAAACGACCGCAAGATGCTTCCCGTCGCCCGTGACAAGAAGATCCGGAGTGGGAGCTACCGCCGCGGCGACCGCGCCGATCGCGAAAGGCAACAGGCCGAGCAGTCTTACACGCCCGTTCCACAGCGCCAGCCACAGTCCTCCTGCGATTATCAATGCGAAGGCCCAGCTCGGCATTCCAGCGACCGTCGCGACTGCACCGCTCGCACCTCCGACCGTGCGCGCGATCCACAGCAAGGCATCGATCGAAAGGCCAGTCAGGTACCAAATTGGCGCCCCCAGCCCGACTGTGTCGAGGAGCAAAGACGCTGCCTCGAGTGGCATGATAACGAAGGTGGTCAGCGGGATGGCGACGAGGTTGGCTCCGATCCCGTACAGGCCCGCCTTGTGGAAATGGTAGAGAGCGAAGGCGATCAGCGCGATTTCGACGGCAAGGCCGGTGGCAAGCATTGCCGCCAGTGACCGGGCGAAGCGCGCGATGATCCCCTCATTCCGGCGCATGAAGGTGCGGCGCGACCAAGCGGTTGAATGAAGGGCGATGATCGCCGTGACTGCTGCGAAGCTGAGCTGGAAGCTAGCGCCGGCCAGCGATTCCGGTTTGAGCAACAGGATCGCCAACGCCGCAACGGCCAATAATCGCATGCTCAGCGCTTCTCGGCCGAGCGCGATCCCGGCCAGAACTAGAAGCGCGACGATACAGCTTCGAACGGTCGGCACCTGCGCGCCGGTCAGCAACGTGTAGCCGATGCCCGCGATCGCTCCGGCTCCGGCCGCCACGAGCACGAGATTGAAGCGCAGGGCGAGCCGCTCGGACAGCGCGAGCAGCTTCAGAGTCAGGAACATCGCTGCTGCGATCACCGCTGCGATGTGTAGTCCGCTGACCGAGAGCAGGTGCGTGAGGCCGCTCCTCCGCATCGCATCCGCATCCTCCTGGTCGACCGCATTCTGGTCTCCCGTCGCAAGTGCCGTCGCGATCCCGCCGGACGGTCCCGGGAGCCGGTGGCGAATATGCTCTCCAAGCCGCTCGCGAATATCGTCGAGCCCATGGGACCCGCCTGGCGTAAGCAGCTGCGCGGGGCCGAGCGCACGGCCGACGCCTCCGATCCCGCGAAACCATGTGTCGCGCGCGAAGTCATAGGTGCCGGGAAGGACCATCTGCGGCGGCGGAGCAAGACGCGCGCGAACGGAAATTCGCGCGCCTCTCGACAGCCCCTTTGGAGCATCTTCGTCTGAAAGAGTGACCCGGACCAGCGCGGGCAGCGCGGGATCAAACGGCACCACTGTGAGCCGGACGTCTCCCTTCGCAACCATCGGCTCGACCTGCTTCACTCGGGCTTCGAAGCTTATCACCACGGGCCGCGACAGCCGTGGCGCCGCAACGTAGCTCGAGCGGGCCCAGACGAGCGCGCAGCCGAGCGCCGACATCAGCGCGAACCAGCCGGCGGCCCTTTCCAGCCGACCCCCTCTCAAGGTGAAGCCAGCAATTCCTAGTCCCGTCGCAAGCGCCAGGAAGGCGAACCACTCGGTTCGACTACCGAGCGCGAACCATGCTGCGATGCCCGTTCCGAGGCCGACGACGGCCCAGGGCGGAAGTTGCGCGCGCTCACTTTCGAGAAAGGCCTCCGCCTTTTCCCGAACTGCAGAAATCTGCGCCTTCCAATAGCCCCGAGCCCGCTGTGGAAGAGGCGCACCCTCTATGTTAGGGGCGCTCGTCCATTGCATTGCACAACTGAAACAAGAGGAAAGTGCGCTTGAGCGCAAGCGGTTCGAACATCGTCACGCGATTTGCCCCGTCGCCGACGGGATTTCTCCACATCGGCGGGGCGCGAACGGCGCTCTTCAATTGGCTTTTCGCCCGCCACCACGGAGGCAAATTCCTCCTTCGCATCGAAGATACTGACAAGGCCCGCTCGACCAGCGAAGCGATAGACGCGATCCTCGACGGGATGCGCTGGCTGGGCCTCGATTGGGACGGCCACGAATATTACCAGTCGCAATTCTGGTCGCGCCACGCCGAGATCGCGCACAAGATGCTCGAGCGGGGCCACGCCTACCGCTGCTTCATGACGCAGGAGGAACTGGCGGCCGAACGCGAGAAGGCCCAGGCTGAGCGCCGGCCCTTCCGGATACACAGCCCCTGGCGCGACCGCACGGATGGCCCCGAGGACAAGCCCTTCGTCATTCGCCTCAAAGCTCAGCAAGACGGCGAGACCGTGATCGAGGACCAGGTCCAGGGCCGCGTCGCAGTGCAGAATGCTGAGATCGACGATTTCGTGCTTCTGCGCTCCGACGGCACGCCCACTTATATGCTGGCCGTTGTAGTCGATGATCACGACATGGGCATTACGCATGTCATCCGGGGCGATGACCACCTCAACAACGCGTTCCGCCAGCTAGCGATCATCCGCGCGATGGGCTGGCCGGAGCCAGTCTATGCTCATGTGCCGCTGATCCACGGTCCGGATGGAGCCAAGCTTTCCAAGCGGCATGGAGCGCTGGGAGTCGACGCCTATCGCGACGAGCTTGGACTGCTTCCCGAAGCCGTTTCCAACTACCTGCTCCGTTTGGGTTGGGGACATGGCGACGACGAAATCATCAGCCGCGAACAGGCGATCGAATGGTTCGACCTCGGTCACGTCGGGAAATCACCATCTAGGTTTGATTTCAAGAAGTTGGAAAACCTGAACGGTTATTACATGCGCGAATCTGAAGATGCCCGGCTGACCCAGCTGGTCGCTCCGAGGATCGGCGCGCTTACGGCTGACCAGCGCGAACTGCTGGAGCGGGCGATGCCGGAGCTGAAAGCGCGCGCGCAGACGCTGATCGAGCTTGCGGACGCCGCACGATTCCTCTTCGAGAAACGCCCGCTCGAGGTCGAGCCGGCTGCCGAGGCGCTCCTGACCCCCGACGCCCGCGCGTTGCTGAAAAGCGCTCATGGAGCCTTGAGCGCACTCGGGAATTGGGATCACGATGGTCTGGACGCCTGCATCCGCGAAGTGGCTGAACGCGAGGGCGTGAAGCTTGGGAAGCTTGCACAGCCGCTACGCGCGGCGCTGACTGGGCGGACGACCAGCCCGGGCATCTTTGACGTGCTTGCCCTGCTGGGGCAGGGCGAGAGCCTGAACAGAATAGAAGACCAGATTGTGGAGCGACCAGAATGACCGACGCCGTCACCCTCAAAACCCCCAATGGGGACCACGATTATGAGGTGTTGAAAGGCAGCGTCGGCCCGGACGTCGTCGATATCCGCAAGCTCTACGCGGAAACCGGCATGTTCACCTACGATCCCGGCTTCACATCGACCGGCAGCTGCCAGAGCGGAATCACCTATATCGATGGCGAGAAGGGTATCCTCCTCCACCGAGGCTATCCGATCGACCAGCTGGCCGAGCAGTCGACCTTCATGGAGGTCGCCTATTTGCTTCTGCACGGCGAGCTTCCATCCAGGGACGAGCTCGACACCTTCACCTATACGATCTCGCGGCACACGATGGTGCACGAGCAGTTAGCGACCTTCTACCGGGGGTTCAGGCGCGACGCGCATCCGATGGCCATCATGTGCGGCGCCGTCGGAGCCCTGTCCGCTTTCTACCACGACAGCACCGACATCACTGATCCCGAACAGCGGATGATCGCTTCGCACCGGCTGATCGCGAAAATGCCGACGCTGACGGCCATGGCCTACAAATATTCGATCGGGCAGCCGTTCCTCTATCCCGACAACAGCCTCAGCTACACCGGCAATTTCCTTCGGATGACCTTCGGCGTTCCGGCGGAAAAGTATGAGATTAACCCGATCATCGAGAATGCGATGCGACGGATCTTCATCCTGCATGCCGACCACGAGCAGAATGCGTCGACGTCAACGGTTCGGCTTGCGGGATCGTCGGGAGCGAACCCGTTCGCGTGCATTGCTGCGGGAATCGCCTGCCTGTGGGGCCCGGCACATGGCGGCGCCAACGAGGCCGCGCTCAACATGCTCCGCGAGATCGGCACCACGTCGAACATCCCGAAGTATATTGAGCGGGCGAAGGACAAGGATGACCCGTTCCGGCTGATGGGCTTCGGCCACCGCGTCTACAAGAACTTCGACCCTCGAGCGAAGGTGATGAAGGCGACCGCCGACGAAGTGCTGAATGAGCTAAATATTTCCGATCCGGTCCTCGACGTCGCAAAGGAGTTAGAGCGGATCGCCCTCAGCGACGATTATTTCATCGAGAAGAAGCTGTACCCCAACGTCGATTTCTATTCCGGCGTCATCCTCAACGCGATTGGCTTCCCGACCGATATGTTCACCGCCCTATTCGCGCTTGCGCGGACGGTCGGCTGGGTCGCCCAGTGGAACGAGATGATTTCCGATCCCGAGCAGAAGATCGGCCGCCCCCGCCAGCTCTACGTCGGGCATACGCAGCGCGACTACGTGCCCGTCGCTAAGCGGGCCTAGGCAGCCGGAAGGATCAGCGAGAAGCGCGAGCCCTCGCCCACAGCAGTTTGGAGCTGGATTTCGCCACCCATGGCGCGGGCGAGGCGGCGGGCAATCGCAAGCCCGAGCCCGGTCCCCTCGCCGCTGTCGCTGCCCTTCTGGAACGGCTCGAAGATCCGCTCCCGCTCGCTTGCCGCAATACCGGGTCCCTCGTCGGCAACGTGGACCATCGCAGCTTGCGGTGTGCGTTCGAAGGAAATTGTCACCGCGCTGTTTTCAGGAGCGTAACGAACCGCGTTTCCGATCAGGTTCACGAGGATTTGAACCGTGCTCCGGGATTCACCCTTGGCGGCGAGGTTCACCGTCGGCTGGACCGCAATCAGAATGCCACGCTCCTTCGCCGCAGATTCGACCAGTCCGATGACTTCGGACGTCAGCTCGACGAGGTCGACCTCGCTCGTGCCCGGCTGATCGGTCTGCTCGCCGAGCGAACGAAGGACAGAGAGCAAGTGCTTCGCGGCCGTCGCAATATCCGCCGCATACGACGAATATTCGTCGGTCGCGGCGGACTCCGGAATCTGGCTCATTTCGGTGGCCGACTGGACGATGCGATCCAGCGGCGATTTCAGCGCGGTCTGGATTGCGCCGTCGATCATCGGCCGGCCATTCCCGTTAGCGACTGCGTCGAGCGCAATCGCCGAACCTTCGAAGCCAGCGAACGAGCCGTCCGGTGCGACTGCGACGGTCCCAGCCAGTTCCAATTGATGCCCGCCATCGCGGACCCGGACTTTCTGGCCGGAGAAGTCGTGCCTCGACGCCAGTGCGTCGAGCAGGGGCATCCACCCTTCCTCCGACTCCGCGAGCCGGAAAAGCTTGGTGAAGGGCTTTCCGATCGCTTCCTTCGCGTCGCCCGGAAGCAGGCTCGCCAGCGGCGCGCTCAGCGCGGTCAGCCGCAGCTGGTCGTCGACGGCCCAGCTGAGGGGTTCCGGCAGAAGCCTTTCGTCATCCCCCGAAGAGACTGCGGAAAGGCGCGGCCCGGAAGGCGGGCGCGGCGTCCAGCGATCGATGGTCAGCGACACTTCACCCTCTTCCGGAGCGGCGCGAACCCACATGTCGACATCCTGTTCGCGGCCCGCGGCCAGTACGCGGCGCGAAATCGGAATCCCGAGGCGCTGCGCAACGCGTACGATGGCAGCGAGCTGCGGCAAGGCGACCGACATGCCGATGCTTGATCCGGCCTCCTCCTGCAGCCGCTCGAGTTCCGGATCGGCAGATACGAGCCGGCCGTGAACGTCGACCCGGCCAAGGATCGGACGGGGATCAGACGGTGCGCTTGCCATTACCCGAAGCCAGTGCGTCGATCGCGGAGCGATATTCCGGCGCCAGCCGTAGCCAGGCCCTAACCTTCGCGACGTCGTCGTCTGCGAGGGAGTCGAACGCTGCGATCTCCGTTTCCGCGTCACTGCCCGCAACGTCGGCGATGCGCGCCACGATTTCGCCGGCAAGCGACCGCGCAATGCCGCTCATCCGCAGAAGAAGTGCGAGATTGCCCGCGCCGGCGCCAAGATAATCCCACGCATCGTCGAAGCCGATTCCCGCACGACGCGCCAGAATCTCGGCGAACAGGGACGCTTCGCCTTCTTCGAGAGCGTGAAGGAGCGCTTTCTCATCGAGGCGGCCCGCACTGTCGAGCGCATGGGTGAGGTCGAACAGGCGTACCTCGAGCCGGTTCCCCTCGTCATGACGCGCCAGCACCACCCTTGCTGCAGAGGTGAGCCGCTCGTCGGCCTCTTCCGCCGGCAGCCGCTTGGCCAGATCGGACCGTAAGGCGGCCGCCACCGCATTGACCAAAGCCACGGCCATTTCCGCGGAAAGGTCATCGAAGATGATCCTCGGCCCATCGAACCTGTCGCGGCGACGGCCGCGGGCGAGGATCAGGGCCATGGCTGCCGCTGCAACGGCACCATCGTCATCACTCACCAGCGATTGAAGGAAGCGCGGCTTGCCCGGTCCGCGAGCAGACCGGATGGCAGTTGCAAGGCGCTCTTCCTCGGCCCTGCTCAGAAGGAGCCGCACGAGCTCCGGAATGTCCAGCAATCCGGACGAGCGAAGCTGGTCCACCAGTTCCTGCCCGTCGTCATTGGCTGGCTCCGCGTCCGCAAGGAGGGCCCGGAAATCGTCGGCGACAGAGTTGACCAGGTCGGTCAACATGCCCGCCATCAGCGCCCGTTCCTGCTCCATCAGCCGCGCTCGCGGGTCGAGGGAAAAGTCGACGCGCGCTGTGCGCAGGCGGGCGCGCCCGCAAGCGCGTGCAGGGTCGGGCCCACCGCCTTCGGAGGCGGTGGCAATCGGCCATTCGACAGGCACCATCGACCCTCGTTTAGCAGGAGCGAGTTAACGCGGGGTCAACTCCGGGGCCAGCCGGTGGTTCACATGCTGAACGAAGAAAAGGCTCGCTCCGGCGTACAGGCTTAGCGCCACGAGATATTCGGTCCAGGCGCCGAAAGCGGCGAACGGGACCGCCGCAAGGATCGCATTTCGCCTCGACAGCAGCCAGATTTCTCCAGGTATCTCGATCCTCTCGCGCTCCACCCGCGCCGCTTCCGCAAGCGCTGCTGCGGTTATCGCCGCGAAGAGCGCTCCCCAGCCGGATCCGTGCCCCGATTGCCACCAGCCAAGCGCGACGACAGCCACACCGGATATGGGCCAAAGCAGCCTGCGGACGAGGGACTTCGCCGGCATTGGTTTCAAGCGCAGCGCCGCGAGGCGGCGAGCAATGAGCGCCAGAGGTGTCGACGCCACCATCAACGCCAGACCCGTCCACAGCCACCCGGTGGCGAATGCGACTGCACCGCCCAGCGAAAGCCCCAATGCGACCTGGACCAGGGTTTCGGGCCTGACCCTCGTTTCGATGAGCTTTTCAGTCGCGAACTCCTCTATCAGAGGAAGGATGTAGCGGCTCGCCCAGTCGCGCCTCGATCCGCGTGAAGCGACGATGAGGTGTCGTTCCAGGTCGGCGAGGTCGGCGCTGCTCTCGGCCAGCAACGGCTCGCCGACGCCGGGCGCCATCGGCACGAGACGCGCACCGCCCTGAAGGCTACGGCGCAAAAGAGTCGACTGGAGGTCCCACTCGCCGAGCATCGAGACGGTAGCCCCCAGCGTCTGCGAGTCGACCAGTGCGACCCCTGCCCAGCGGCTGACCGCGTCGATCCGCTCGAACTTCTCATGAGCCGGATCGTCAGGCACGGTGACGATGATCTGTTCTTCCTCTTCGCCGAGCGTGGCCATCAGCTCTGGGGGCGGGGCAAGCCCGTCGGCGATGACAAGGATCATCTCGCCTGCTTCGAAGCGGCTCGCTGCCTCGACTCCATCGGTCACGGTCACGACCGGAAGGCCGTCCTCCTGCAGTTTCTGAAGCACTTCGTTGAGCGCGATCGGGATACGTTCGACGATCACGACGATCGGGGCTGCACCGGCTGCGGAAGCACAGCGCGCCTGGTATTCGAGCAACGTCCGGCCCGCGATCGGCAGGAGCGCGCGCAGCGAGCCGGAATCGTCTTCCGTATAGGCCGCGATCAGCGCGCCGAGCGCCATATTCTCTCCCCCGCTCCCACCATCGTTAGGTGCCGTTCTAATCGCTTTCTTGAGCGAACAAAGGTGGTAAACTGCCGACATGACCGCAACGCGCCCGAACGCCGCCTCTCCGGAACATCCGGAGACGGAAATCCCGCCGGTGGAGAGCGTGGAAACCGCTCCGACCGCAGGTTTCGACCAGATGCAGTGGGAGGAGAGTCGATCCGACGACTCGCCTGCAACCGCCGGAGGCCGAACCGTCCTTGCAGTTGCCCTCTTCTTGCTGGCGATTGCCTGGACGGCGTTCACGGCCTGGTCCGCGGGCCGCGCTTTGGGCAGCGGCTCGCTGAGTTCGCCCGCGATCGCGCAATGGGTCGCAGTAGCGACAGGCCCGCTTGCCCTGCTCGGCCTCACCTGGCTGATGTTTGGCCGGACGAGGCGCAAGGAAGCGGAGAAGTTCACCCGTTCTGTCGTCGCGATGCGTACGGAAGCGCGTTCGCTCGAAGCGCTGCTTCAGGTGCTCTCGCAGCGGATCGGCGACAGCCGCTCAGAGCTGACGATGATCAGCGAACATCTTATGCACCTCGGCGACAAGGCGACCGACAAGCTGGGCGGGATCACTCGCGATTTCGATTCCAGTACCGACCGGCTCGCCCGCCACGGCGCGGCGCTCGATCGTGCGGCGGAACTGGCTCGGACCGACATTGCCGTCCTCCTCGAAGACCTTCCACGCGCGGAACAGCACGCGCGCTCGATTTCCGAGCAGCTTCGGGGCGCAGCCGCCGAGACGGCGACTCGCACCGAGGAGTTCGACCGACAGCTTGCCGCGATTGCCGAGCGCACCCGCGAGGCGGACGAAATCGTCTCCTCTGCGGCGCAGCGGCTCGTCGCGCATCTTACGCATATCGAGAGCGCCGGTGCGGCTGCGGCGGTGCGCGTCGGCGAGGCGGAATCGGGTTTCTCGACAGCTGTAGAGGCGCTTCTCGACCGCACGGGAACGACGCTGCAGGAGATCCGGACCGGTATCGACGTCCAGGCGCAGGCTGTAACCGCCCTCGTCGAGCAGGCTCAGGCGGGAATCGGCCGCGCCGGCGTCGATGCGGCCGAGGCGCTCGGGAGCAACGTCAATGCGGCCAACACCGCGCTCGACTCGCTGACAACGCGAGTCGCGGAGCAAGAGCGAGCATCTCAGCGGATGGTCGCGGAGATCGACCGCGCGCTTGGGGAGCTGGACGAGCGATTTGCCGCGCTCTCCCAGGCCGGGGAGGAACGTGCCGGGCGCTTCCTTGAAGCGCTGGGCCGTTCGCGTTCCGAGCTGGAAGCACTCGGCGAGACCACGGTCAATGAGGACGAGGCCCTTCAGACGTTGGCGCAGCGCACTCAGGGCCTTCAGTCCTCGCTGGAGCGGCTCTCTGCGACGATCAGGGCCCAGCTGGCCCAGGCGCTCGAGGATGCGGGGAGCCAGACCGAATATCTCGTCAATTCGACACGCTCCGTGCGGCCTGAAATCGAATGGATTCGCGACGCAGCCAAGGAAGCAAGTGAGCGGCTGGACACGACCGGCTCCGCGATTGCCGGGCAGCAAGAGCGGCTGGGTGCGCTTCTGGCCTCGCTCGACGAGGGCGTAGGCGATGCCGAAACACGCCTCGCGAGCCTTGCAACCGCAATCTCCGCCGCGCAGGCCGAAGCAGCCCAGCTGACGAGCGAGACGGGGCCGAGCCTGGTTCAGGCGTTAGTCCAGGTCCGCGAAGCTGCGGCACATGCGGCAGAGCGCGCTCGGGAAGCAATCAGCAGCGTCATTCCCGAAAGCGCGGAGGGCCTGTCGCAAGCCACTCGCGAGGCGCTGGAGAAAGTCATCCGCGAAAGCGTCGAGGAACGGCTTCAGGAAGTCGAAGGGGCTGCGGCGCGCGCAGTGGATTCAGCGCGAGGCGCCACGGACCGGTTGACCCAGCAAATGATCATCCTCGGCCAAAGCGCGACCGCCCTCGAGCAACATGTGGAGAGCCAGCAGCAGGAACGGCGCGAGGCCGACAGCGAAGCCTTCGCCCGGCGCGTGTCGCTGCTGATCGATTCGATGCACTCGGCCTCGATCGACGTCGGCAAGATCCTCTCCGACGAAGTCGATGAGAAGGCTTGGGACGCCTATCTAAAGGGCGATCGGGGGGTCTTCACGAGGCGCGCCGCCCGGCTGATCGGTTCGAGCGAAGCGCGCGCAATCCGAGCCCATTACGAGTCCGACGGCGAATTCCAGCAGTCTGCGAACCGCTACATTCACGATTTCGAGGCGATGCTCCGCCGGGTGATGGCCGAGCGCGACGGCGGGATGATCGCCGTAACCTTGATGTCGTCGGACATGGGCAAGCTCTACGCTGCCCTTTCGGATTCGCTCGACCGGCGGCGCTAGCCGAAAATCCGCTGATAGAGGTCCAACTCGTCCGGCGTGATCCAGCCATAGACGTAATTCAGGTCGTAAAGCGCAGTCAGCACGACCGCGAGAATGGCCGCGCGCAACAAATGCCTGCCCAGGTTGAAGCGGTGGGGCGCGCTCCGTGCCTGGCCGGGGATAAGCTGCTTCCCCACTTCCTCATCGGTCTTCACTCCGAACGGAAGCATGATGAAGGCGCTTGCGATCAGGAACAGGAAGTAGATGGCGACGATCGACGTCCACCTCATGCAATGGCCACCCTCACGACCATGACTTCGACGATCGGCTTCTTGCCGGTCCACGCGGTCGCGCACCGGCGCACGGCTAGGCGCACCGCCTCGCGCATCTTCTCTTCGTCCGTATTCGGATCGAAGGCGCGGGTAGCGGAATCCACCGCATCGGCGATGAAATCGTCGCGATCTTCCTCTACCGGCACTCCGAACGGGCGCACATGCGGCGTACCCGCCAAGCGTCCATCCTCTCCCACCGGAAGGGCGACCGTGATCACGCCGTTCACGCTGATCCGGCGCCGCTCGGTCACCGTGGCTCCATCGGCAGGAAGTATGACGTCGCCATCAAGGACGAGCCGTCCCACGCGTATCTCGTCCACCTTCTTCGGATCGCCGGGAGCGAGGCGGATAACATCGCCATTCTTCTGCACCACCGCCTTCGGAACCCCGTGGTCGAGGGCGAACCGGGCCTGCTCGGCCATGTGACGAGCCTCGCCGTGGACGGGGACGATTATCTGCGGCCGGATCCAGTCGTACATCGCCGCGAGCTCGGGCCGCCCTGGATGGCCGGACACGTGCACGTGCGCCTGTTTCTCGGTGACGATGTTCACGCCAAGGTCGGACAAGGCGTTCATGATCCGGCCGATGGAGATTTCATTGCCGGGAATGATCTTCGACGAGAAGATGACCGTGTCGCCTTCGCTCAGCTTCAATTCGTGGTTGTCGCTCGCGATACGTCCGAGCGCGGCACGAGGCTCGCCCTGCCCTCCGGTGGCGATGATCAGCACCTCGCGCTTGGGCAGCCGCATGGCTTCGTCGAACGACACTCTCGGCGGGAAATCGAGAAGGTAGCCGGTCGCCTGGGCGACGTTAAGGATACGCTCCAGCGAACGCCCGGCCACGCAGACCTTCCGGCCTGTGTCGACCGCAACCTCTCCGATCGTCTTCAGCCGCGCGGCGTTGGAAGCGAAGGTAGTGACCAGCACCCGGCCTTCTGCCTTCTCGACCTGCTCGCGAAGACCGATGTGGACGCCTGCTTCCGAGCCCGACGGCTGGTCCTGGAAGACGTTGGTGGAATCGCACACCAGTGCAAGGACGCCCTCATCCCCGATCCGCTCCAAGGTCTGGTCGCTCGACGGCTCGCTTAGCACCGGCGTTTCGTCGATCTTCCAATCGCCGGTGTGGAAGATGCGGCCGTAGGGTGTGTCGATGCAGACCCCGTTACCCTCGGGAATCGAGTGGGCGAGCGCGACGAAGCGAACCTTGAATGGCCCAAGCTCCACCTCGCCTTCGCGGTCAACGATGTTGAGCGGGACGTGACCGGTCAGGCCCTCTTCCTCCAGCTTGGCCGCGATCAGCCCGGCAGTGAAAGGCGTCGCATAGAGCGGCACCTTCAGATCGTCGGCCAGATAGGGAAGCGCGCCGATATGGTCCTCATGACCGTGCGTGAGGATGATTCCCGCAAGCCGATCCTGCTGGTTCTCGATGAACTCCAGCTCCGGAAGGATAAGGTCAATCCCCGGATATTGCTGGTCGGCGAAAGTGAGGCCCAGGTCGACCATCAGCCATTGGCCGCGGCAACCATAGAGATTGACGTTCATGCCGATTTCGCCCGACCCGCCGAGCGCGCAAAACAGCAATTCTTCTCCGGGAATCATCGGGCCGCCGCGGTTCTTTCGTAGAGGAGGCTCAACCCCTGGATGGTCAGATCGGGTTCAACGGCATCGAAGACCTTCGTGCGCTTGTCGAACAAGGCCGCGAGCCCGCCGGTGCCGATCACGGTGACCTTGCCTCCAACTTCGGTTTTCAAGCGGGCGATGAGACCCTCCATCATCGCGACGTAGCCCCAGTAGATGCCGATCTGCATCTGGTCCGCGGTCGTGCGGCCGATGACGCTATTGCCGTTCGGCTCCTCAATCGCGATCCGCGGCAGCTTCGCGGCCGCATTGACGAGCGCATCGAGCGACAGGTTGAGGCCGGGTGCGATGATGCCGCCCTTATAGGCGCCGCTTGGCCCAACGTGATCGAAGGTCGTCGCCGTTCCGAAATCGACGATGATTAGGTCCCCCGGATACTTGGCGTGTGCAGCAATCGCATTGAGTGCGCGGTCAGCGCCGACATTTTGCGGTTCGTCGACTTCCAGCGGGATTGGCCAGCCGGCATCACTCTGTCCGGCGACGAGTGCTGTTACGCCGAAATATTTCGTGGCGAGAACTTCGAGATTGTGCGTGGCGCGCGGCACCACGGTACCGATGATCACCGCCTCCACGTCGTCTTTTGACAGACCTTCCAGCTGCAGCAGCTGGTGAAGCCAGACCGAATATTGGTCGGCCGTCCGCCGGGCATCGGTTGCGATGCGCCAGCGCGCACGGATGGCCCCCTTCTCCACAAGGGCGAAGACGATGTTCGTATTGCCGACGTCTATGGCGAGAAGCATGGCCTTCCTAGCTGATGCTCACGTCGGCGGCGTGAATGGCACGGACGCTGCCGTCTTCCAAGCGAAGCCGAAGCGTTCCGTCGGGATCGATGCCGTCGAAGCGGCCACCGATTTCGGCGGCGTCGGTGCCGTGAACCTTGAGCTCGGTGCCGATCGGGTGCGCGCGAGCGAGCCACGCTCGGGCAAAATCCTTGGGGTCGGCCGTTCGCCAAAGAGTCAGGATCCGCGCCATGCTGGAAGCGAGCAGCGGGGCGAAGGCTTGGGGGCTTATCCTGGCATTCAGGCTGGCCGTCGGACGGCCCGCCAGGCCGGGCGATGAGGCGAGATTTACGCCGAAACCGGCGACGACGCGGTCGCCCTGCCGTTCGAGCAGGATACCCGCAACTTTCGCGCCGCCAAGAAGAAGGTCGTTGGGCCATTTGAGCAGCAAGGTCAGGTCGGGGATCGCGGCGTCAACGGCCTCGATCAACGCCAAGCCGGCAGCGAGCGAAAGCGACTGCGCGGGCGGGTCGCCCGGGCCGAGCGAAACCAGGGTGCTCCCGAAGAAATTGCCGCTCTTCGTAACCCACTCACGGCCCTGGCGCCCCTTCCCAGCCGTTTGTTCGAGCGCAACGAGCCAGTCGCCCTCGACAGCGCGGGTATCGGCCAGGAGGTCGGCGTTGGTCGAACCGGTGCTGTCGACGATCCGGATACGGGTCAAAGCAGTGAAGCGGCCGCCTGGTCGGCAAGTCGCCCGAGCGGATCGATGAGAAGGTAGCCGACCGGTGAGACGAGCACCGCGGCGGCGAACATGAGCAGCCCTTGCACCGGCTCTCGGACGCGCATGTACGCTGGCGCCGGATCGTCGAGATACATGATCTTCACGACCTTCAGGTAATAATAAGCGCCGATCACTGCGCCCAGGATTCCGGCGACCGCGAGCGGAACCAGCCCGGCGTGGATCGCGGCCTGGAACACCACCAGCTTAGGCCAGAAACCGAACATCGGCGGAACGCCTGCGAGGCTGAACATGAAGATCGCGAGCGCGACCGCGAGAGCCGGACGCGTCTGCGACAGTCCAGACAGGCTCGCCATGTCCTCGACCGGCTCACCGTCAGAACGGCGCATCCACAGGACGCAAAGGAACGCGCCGAGCGTCATGACCACATAGACGCTCACGTAGAACAGGACCGCCGAGGCAGCCTCGGTGCCGCCCGCCGCAAGGCCGATCAGTGCAAAGCCAACATTGTTGATCGAGGAATAAGCAAGCAGCCGTTTGATGTTCGTCTGGCCCCAGGCGCCGACAGCGCCGAGGAAGATCGAGGCGAGAGCGGCGAAGATAATGATCTGCCGCCAGGCATCCGTCGCGGGGCCGAGCGCCTCGACGCAGACCCGAACGCCCATGAGGATCGCCGCCGCCTTGGGTGCAGTGGCGAAGAAGGCCGTCACCGGCGTGGGCGCACCCTCGTAGACGTCGGGAGTCCACATGTGGAAGGGGACGGCGCTGACCTTGAAGGCGATTCCAGAGAGCAGGAAGACAAGGCCGAACAGAAGCCCAAGCGACTGGAATCCGTCGCGAGCGAAGGCGGCGGCGACGCCCGTGAAGCTCATCGTTCCGGTGAAGCCGTAGAGGAGCGAGATACCGTAGAGCAGGATGCCGCTCGCCAGCGCCCCGAGCACGAAATATTTGAGGCCCGCCTCGGCCGAGCGGTCGTCGCTTCGGCGGTAGGAAGCCAGGACGTAGGAGGCGAGGCTGAGGAGCTCGAGCCCGACATAGAGCGACATCAGATTGGTCGCCGAGACCATGACGCTCATGCCCACCGCACTGAACAGGATCAGTACTGGATATTCGTTGGCGTGCTCTGTCCCGCGCTCGAACCAGCCGTGCGCCATAAGAATCGCTACGGCGGCGGCGGGGAACATGACGACCTTGCCGAACGAAGCGAAGCCGTCAGCTGCGATCAGACCGCCGAACAGCGGGCCGGCATGGGTCGGGGCGCCAATGAGCCCAACGGTCGCGCCGATCAGCAGCAGGACGGCGATCCAGCTGATCGCACCGGACGCGCGACGCCCGGCAAAGGCAGCCGCCATCATCAGTACAATCGCTCCGACCGTCAGGATGATCTCCGGAAGGATCGCGGCGAAATAGTTCATCAGTGCGCCGCCTCCGAGTCGATCACCGTCACCGGCTTCTTGCCCGGCGTCGGCTGCGAGTCTCCCTTGGGCGCAACCCGCTCCACCCGCTGCAGGAGGTAGCCCACGTCCTGGCGCATGGGCGCGAGGAAGCTTTCCGGATAGACGCCCATCCACAGGACCCCGATGGCGATCGGGCCGAGCAGCCACCACTCGCGCGCCGAAAGGTCGGGCATGAGAGCGGCTTCCTTAGTCCGCGCCTCGCCGAAGCAGATGCGCCAATAGAGATAGAGGGCGTAGCAAGCCCCGAGGATGATGCCGGTCGTCCCGGCAATCGCTCCCCAGGTCGACGCTTGATAGGTCCCCATGAGACTAAGGAACTCGCCGACGAATCCGCTCGTGCCGGGAAGGCCGACGCTGGCCATCGTGAAGAGCATGAAAAGCAGGGCATAGCCCGGCATATTGTTCGACAGGCCGCCGTAAACCGCGATCTCGCGCGTGTGCATGCGGTCGTAGATCACGCCGACGACGAGGAAGAGCGCGCCCGAGACGAGGCCGTGGCTGAGCATGACGATGAGCGCGCCCTCGATCCCCTGCCGGTTCAGGGCGAAGAGGCCGAAGGTGACGAAGCCCATGTGCGCAACGGACGAATAAGCGATGAGCTTCTTCATGTCGTTCTGCACCAGCGCGACGAGTGAGGTGTAGACGACCGCGATTCCGGAAAGCGTAAACATCAGCGGCATGAACTGCGCTGACGCATCCGGGAACATGGGGAGCGAGAAGCGCACGAAGCCGTACCCGCCCATCTTCAGAAGCACGCCGGCGAGGATGACCGAGCCAGCGGTCGGCGCCTGCACGTGGGCGTCCGGCAACCAGGTGTGGACCGGCCACATTGGAAGCTTGACCGCGAAGCTGGCAAGGAAGGCCAGCCACAGCCATTGCTGCACCTCCGGCGGGAAGTCGTAGGCCATCAGCTGCGGGATCGACGTCGTGCCGCTAGTCGCGACCATGTAGATCATCGCGATCAACATCAGCACCGAGCCGAGGAAGGTGTAGAGGAAGAACTTGTAGCTAGCCTTGATCCGCTCGGCGCCGCCCCAGATGCCGATGATCAGGTACATCGGAATCAGCCCGCCTTCGAAGAAGACGTAGAATAGGAACAGGTCCTGCGCGGCGAAGACGCCGACCATGAGCGCCTCCATGAGCAGGAAGGCCGCCATATATTCGGGTACGCGCCGCTCGATCGACCGCCAGCTTGCGCCGATGCAGATCGGCATCAGGAACAGGGTCAGCTCCGTCAGGAGAAGCGCAATCCCGTCAATGCCGAGCGCCCAGTTGAAACCGCCGCCCAGCGGAACGAGTTCCTGGAATTGCCATTGCGGTCCGCCCGGGACGTAGGCCGTCCACATCCAGATGCCGATCGCGAAGGCGATGAGGGTCGTCAGGAGCGCGATCCAGCGCGCAGCGTTCGCGCTCACGAACAGGCAGATGACGCCCGCGATCAGCGGCAGAGCGACGAGGATGGACAGCACTGGAAGACCGGTCATCTGGCCCACCAGATTGCCCAGGTCGCCGCGCCGATGAGGCCGAGCAGCATCACCAGGGCGTAGCTGTAGAGGTAACCGGACTGCAGGCGCGTCGTGTAACGGTTGCCGACGCCCACGGCGTAAGCCGCGCCGTGCGGGCCGAACCGGTCGATCGTGCCCTCGTCACCGCCCTTCCAGAAGAGCCGTCCGAACCACAGCGCCGGGCGCACGAAGACGCGGTCGTAAAGCTCGTCGAAATACCATTTGTTGGCGACGAACTTGTAGATGCCCGGGAAGGTCGCGACGAAAGCGGCGGAGGCCTTCGGATCGCGGATGTAATTGTTCCAGGCGATCCACAAGCCGATCAGCATCACAAAGGTGGGGGTGAGCTTCACCCATTCCGGGGACTCGTGCGCTGCGTGGGCGAGATGCTCACTGAAGGCGACGGCGCCGTTCCAGAAGTGGGGGGCAGTCTCCGCACCCACAAACACGCCGCTGAAGATGAAACCGGCAAAAGCCGCACCGACGGCCAGGAGCCCGATCGGCACCAGCATCGTCCACGGGCTTTCGTGCGGGTGATACCCGCCAGTCCCGACTGGCACGGCGTGCGGCTCGTGAGCGCTGTCGCCATGCTCTTCGGACGGATCTTCATGATCGCCGTGGACCGCGTGCTGGATATGTTCGGACGCGCCCCAGCGCGCTTCGCCGAAGAAGGTCAGGAAGATCAGCCGCCACGAATAGAAGCTGGTGAGAAGCGCGGCGATCGAGCCGAGGAGGAATGCGATCTCGCCGGGCACGCTCCCGCTTGCCCAGGCGCTCTCCAGGATCGCGTCCTTCGAATGATAGCCGGCGAAGCCGACGCCGAAGATTCCGACGCCCGTGATCGCCAGAGTGCCGATCACCATCACCCAGAAGGTGAAGGGGATTTCCTTCCGCAGCGCGCCGTAGAAGCGCATGTCCTGCTCGTGGTGCATGGCGTGGATCACGCTGCCGGCTCCGAGGAACAGCAGCGCCTTGAAGAAGGCGTGCGTGAACAGGTGGAACATTGCCGCGCCATAGGCGCCGACGCCTGCCGCAAAGAACATGTAGCCGAGCTGCGAGCAGGTCGAATAAGCGATCACCCGCTTTATGTCGTTCTGGGCGCAGCCGATCGTCGCCGCGAAGAAGCAGGTCGCAGCACCGACATAGGTGACGACGTGGCTTGCCACCGGGCTCACCTCGAACATCGGCGATAGCCGGCAGACCATGAAGACGCCGGCGGTGACCATCGTCGCCGCATGGATGAGGGCGCTGACCGGGGTCGGACCTTCCATGGCGTCCGGAAGCCAGGTGTGAAGGCCTAGCTGGGCCGACTTGCCCATCGCGCCGACGAACAGGAGCAGGCAAAGCAAAGTCATCGTGTCGACATGCATGCCCGCAAAGCCGATGGTCGAGCCCGCCATGCCAGGGGATGCCGCGAGGATCGCCGGGATGGACACGGTGCCGAACACCAGGAAGGTGCCGAAGATGCCGAGGCTGAAGCCGAAGTCGCCGATGCGGTTGACCACGAAGGCTTTGAGCGCGGCCGCGTTGGCCGACGGCTTGTGGTACCAGAATCCGATCAGGAGATAGGACGCGAGGCCGACGCCTTCCCAGCCGAAGAACATCTGCACGAGGCTGTCCGCCGTCACCAGCATGAGCATCGCGAAGCTGAACAGCGACAGATAGGCAAAGAACCGCGGCTGGCCCGGATCCTCCTCCATATAGCCCCAGCTGTAGAGGTGGACGAGCGAGCTGACAGTCGTGACGACAACCAGCATCACCGCGGTCAAACTGTCCACGCGAAGCGCCCAGTCGACCACCAGGTCGCCCGAGCGGATCCAGTCGAGCACGGGTACCACCTGCGGCTCGGCATGGCCGGCAATGAACGACAAGAAGATCGGCCAGCTCAATGCGGCCCCGACGAAGAGCGAACCCGTAGTGACGACCTTGGCGGCCGTTTTTCCGATCCACGGTCCGCCGAGCCCGCCGACGATCGCTGCGATCAGCGGCAGGAAGGCGATCAGCTCGAGCGAAAGACCCATGCTCATCAGCCGCGCATCCTGTCGGCGTCATCGACGGCGATGGAGCCGCGGCGGCGGAAGAAGATGACCAGGATGGCAAGACCGATGGCGGCCTCGGCGGCGGCGACCGTCAGCACGAACATCGCCATCACCTGGCCGGTCAAGTCGCCGAGAAAGGCGCTGAACGCGACGAGATTGATGTTCACCGCGAGCAGGATCAGTTCGATCGCCATCAGCATCAGGATGACGTTGCGGCGGTTGAGGAAGATTCCCAGCACGCCGAGCACGAACAGGATTGCCGCGACGATGAGGTAGTGACCCAGGCCGATCACAGCTTCATCCCCTCGCCGACTTCGGGATTGATCAGCTTCACGGCCTCGCCGGGAACGCGGCGTATCTGCTTGGACACCTTTTGTCCGCGGACGTCGCCGCGACTGCGGTGCGTGAGGACGATCGCCCCGACCATCGCCACCAGCAAAACCAGGCCGGCAAGCTCGAACGGGAACAGGTAGCGGGTGTAGAGAAGCTCACCCATTGCCACGATGTT
>Ga0207701_10002184_pt1 | contig 20321 bp, 15 predicted proteins | sample KBSSwiSSwithPhiX_FD_184294 | JGI IMG/M metagenome (GOLD analysis project Ga0207701, IMG submission 184294) | Switchgrass rhizosphere bulk soil microbial communities from Kellogg Biological Station, Michigan, USA, with PhiX - S5 (SPAdes) (version 2) | ecosystem: Environmental > Terrestrial >... | reverse complement strand
CCTTCGCCGACGACGGTCACGGCGATCGGAGTCGTGGCACCGCTGACGATGCAGGTCGGCGCGACCGCCACAGCGACGGCCCATCTCAGGAATTCCAATGGCGATAGCGTGAGCGGCAAGACGCCGCAGTGGAGCACGAGCAACGCCGCGGTTGCGACGATCGGCCAGAACGGTGTCATCACCGCGGTCTCGGCAGGATCCGTAACGATCTCGGCTTCCGCCGACGGGGCGAAAGGCACGGCCCCGGTCATCGTGGATGTGGACCGCTGCGTGAATCCGCTCTCGATGAGCGTGGGGCAGGTGTCGATTCAGAGCGGCCCAACCGCCGTGTCGTGCATAACGATCGCCGCGGCGACGGAGAACAGCCAGCTGCTGTTCATCACCGCGAACACGAACACCGTGTCCGATGACGAGCAGACGTTCGCGGTGTCGTTTCTGCCCGGCACGATCGCGTCGGTATCGCCGGCGAGCATCGTGGCGGGCGGCGTCTCTGCCGATCTTCGCCTCCTCGCGCAGTCAGTCGGGCGGCGCGACGCGATCGAGACGCGAATTCGCGCGGCCGAGAGTCAGATCCTGCGCGCCATGTCGACGCGCGGCGTGACCCGGGCTGCGGCCCAGCGCGCAAGCGCGAACGCGAGCGTGTCCACGTCCGTTGCCGCGGCAGTCGGTGTCGGCGACACGATCACCTATCGCGTTCCGGACGTGTTGGCCTCGAGTCTGTGCACCAACTACGCGACGGTGCGCGCTGTGGTGAAAGCGGTGGGGAAGAAGGCGCAGATCGTTCAGGACGTCAACACGCCCGCCAACGGGTTCACCGCCGCGGACTTCACGGCCATAGCCACCGAGTTCGATGACCTGACGTACAAGACCGACACCGCCTGGTTCGGGGCGCCGACGGACATCAACAAGGATGGCCGGATCACGATCCTCTATACGCCGGAGGTCAACAAGTTCACGCCGAAGGGCTCGTCCAGCTACATCGGCGGGTTCTTCTGGGGTGGGGATTTGTTCACGCAACAGGACTACGCGCAGGCCAACCCGCCGATCAGTTGTCCGCAGACGAACGAGCAGGAGATCTTCTACCTGCTGGCGGCCGATCCGGGCGGTGAGTTCAGCGATGCCCGCAGCACGGCCCTCGTTAGGCAGGCAACGCGTGGCACGATCGCGCACGAGTTCCAGCACATGATCAATCAGGGCATCCGGCAGTTCAATCCGGCCGTCCAGGCCTTCGAGGTGGACTGGTTGAACGAGGGTCTCTCGCACTTCGCGGAGGAAGCGGTCGGGCGCGCGGCGCGCGGCTTTGGCGACTTCCAGAGCCTGGCGTCCGCCGATGTCAAGGGGAACGCCGACGATTACAACGCGTACTTCCAGCAGAACCTGGCGCGATTCTCGACCTGGCTCGCGCGGCCTGACACGTCGTCGCCGATCAGCACGCGGGCAGATCGGGATCTCGCGCCGCGGGGGGCGGCCTGGGCCCTGCTCCGATACACGGCGGATCAATTTTCCCCGGGGAACGCCCGCGCGTTATTCCGCCGGCTGGTCGCCGGTCCGGACACGGGCGTGACGAACCTCGTCCAGCACGCCGGCGTGTCGTTCGACCAGATCATTGCTGGCTGGCTGATCGCGAACTATGCGGACAACCTCGGCATCCCCAATCTGGATGCTCGGTACTCGTATGTGAGCTGGAACATCCGGGATGCCGTAGCCGGAGCACGCCAGGCCGGAACCTATCCACTGCCAACCCCAGCCCCGGGCGTGTCCGACACGACGACGGCGCAGTCGGGCTCCGGTGTCTATTTCCTGGCGCCGCGCCCGATCGGCGCCCCGGTCTCGACGTTCCGGATGCTCGATCCAGGCGGTGGAAACGTCGCGTTCGACCGAGCGCGCGTGTACGTCGTTCGGGTGCAGTAAGCGGGGAACCGGGAACGGGGAACCGGGAACAGTAACTCCGCGCGGAGTCACTGTTCCCGGTTCCCCGTTCCCGGTTCCCGTTTTCTGTGCCCTACGTACCCTTTGGGTTCACGCTTCCCGCAGCGCCGCCATCGGTGTCGTCCTGAACACGTCTCGTCCGCTCAGCATGCCGATCGATACCGTGACCAGCACCATGGCGGCCGCGATCAGCGCCGCAGGAACCGTCGCCGGGGAGAACGGGCGATGGAAGACGTACTTGAGGAGACCCCAGGCTCCACCGAACGACAACACCATGCCCGTTAGGCTCCCCAACACGCCCAGCAAGGCATACTCGGCGAACAGAATTCGGCGGATCTGACCCTGGGTAGCGCCGAGGGTCTTGAGCAGGACACCCTCCCGTACGCGCTCCCGGCGCGTGGCGGCGACGGCACTGAACAACACCGGAATTCCCATCGCGAGGCTGAACACCGCGAGGAACCGGATCGCCATCGACACGCGATCCACGATCTCGCTGATCGTCTTGCGGATCACCGACAGATCGATCGCCGACACGTTCGGGTACCGCTGGACCACCGAACGCTGAACGCGAACGGCGCTCACGCCATCCGGGACGTTCGTGAGCAGGACGAACTGTTTGGGCGCCTTCTCGAGCGCCCCGGGTGCGAACACCGCGAAGAAGTTCGGCTCGAATCGCGCCCACTCCACGTCGCGGAGGCTCGTGACGCGAGCAGGAACCTCGACCCCCTGAACGTCCCAGACCACCACGTCCCCGATCTTCACGCGCAGCTCCTTCGCGACGTCCTGCTCCAGCGAGACCTCCGCGGTCGGTTGGCTGTCACGCGCGGGCGTCTCGCCGAACCATCGTCCGGCGACGACTCGTTCGGAGCTCTGAATCGTATCACGGTAGGTCGACCGGTATTCGCGACGAAGCGCCCAGGCGCCGCCCCGACGCGTCGTGTCCGTCAGGATCTCGGCGATCGTGCGGCCGGCCACGGTCTTGATGCGCATCGTGACGATCGGCGTCGACTGCACGACGGCATACCCGGCGTTCCTGACGATCGACTCGACGCCGGCGTCCTGGTCGTCCTGGACATCGAAGAACAGCAGGTTGCCGCGCGCTGACGACGTCGTGAGATCGAACTGGCGCAGCAGATTGGCCTGCACGAGATAGAGCGTCGTGATGAGGAATGCCCCGAATCCGAGCGAGAGCACCACGGCGCGCGTCTGGTTTGCCGGACGGTACAGGTTCGCGACGCCCTGGCGCACGACGTAGGGCCACCCCGCGCGCAGCGCGCGCCGCGCGATGGCGGACAGCACGATCGCGCTGAGGAGCAGCACGACCAGGACCGCGGCGATGCCCGCACTCATCCAAAGCGCGGTCTTGAGGGTGGGTGAGCGCCACGCCGCGAGGGCGACGACGCTCGCGGCGAGGGCGAGGTTCACCAGCGCGCGGGGCCAATCGCGCAGCCCGGCGGTCAACGGGGCGCTGTCCAGGTCACGGCGAAGCGCTTGCAGCGGCGACACGTTCCGGAGCGCGAGAAGCGGCCGGAGCGCGAACACCATCGCGACCCAGACCCCGAGCGCGAGTCCCACGAGGATCGCCTTCGGCGCGAGCGAGACGGTGACATCTACGGGCAGGAAGTCCCGAACGGTGAGCGGGAGCGCATACTGAATGGCGACGCCTAACGCCGCACCCACCGCGGCCCCCACGAGGCCCATGACCGCCGCCTGGAGCACGTAGATGATGAGCACCTGGCGGCTCGTCGCGCCCAGGCAGCGGAGCACGGCGACCGTGTCGATCTTTCGTGCGACGAAGGCATGCACACCGCTCGCGACGCCAATTCCGCCGAGCAGCAGCGCGACGAGCCCCACGACGCCGAGAAAATCGCTGAGCTGGTCGATGGACTCGGTGAGGTTCACTTCGTTCTCGACGACTGTCCGCGCCCGCACGCGATTGCGCTCGAGCCGTTGACGGAGCGGTGTGAGCCACGTACCCGGATCGGTGCCCTCGGGCAGCTTGGCGAACGCCTCGTAGTCCGCGCGGCTCCCAAACGTGAGCAGCTTCGTCTCGGCCAGGTGGGACGTCGGGATGAACACTCGCGGGCCGATCGTCGCCGAGATTCCTGGGTCGCCCGGCACGTTCACGAGCGCCCCAATGATGGCGAATTTGGCGTAGCCAAGCGTGAGCGTGTCGCCCACACGTGCCTCGAGCGTGATCAACAACGACTGGTCCACGAGGGCGTTCCTGCCATTCTGCAGCTGCGCCCATCGGCCGGCCGGCGATGTCGTGATGGTGCCGTAGAACGGATACTCGGGCGTGACCGCACGTACCTGCACGAGTCGCGTGCCGCCACTCCGTTCCACGAGGCCCATGGACGCGAACGTGGTCTGTCGCGCGAATCGAATGCCGGTCTGGCGAAGCGAATCGAGAATCGAGTCAGCCTTCGGCGTGAAGTCTCCCTGGCGCGCGCCGAACGCAACGTCGCCACCGAGGAGCGCGCGGGATTGCTCGCGAACCGACTCGGTGACGTTCGAGGCGAACGAGTCGATCGCAACGAGCGCCGCGACACCTAACGAGATCGACGACATGTAGAGCAGCAGCCGCCGTCGGGCGGTGCGGCTCTCGCGCCAGGCGAGTGAGAGGAGTGCGCGCGACAACGTCTTGAGCGATCGTCGACGGGGAATGTCGGCGTCGTGAAAGGGGAGCGTCGGCATTAGGGTGCTCACGCGACCTCCTCATTGTCGGGAATCGGGAATCGGGAGTCGGGAATCGGAACGACCGCTTGCGATTCCCGATTCCCATCTGCCCGCTGGTCGCGGGCTCCCGCCGATTCCCGATCCTCCACAACCACCCCATCCGCCAATCGAACCATTCGCCGCGCGCGGCCGGCCAACGTCAGATCGTGCGTGACGAGCACGACGCTGGTTCCCGATTCACGGTTTAGCTCCTCGATCAGCTCGACGATGCGCCCGCCGGTGTTGGCGTCGAGATTGCCGGTCGGCTCATCGGCGAACAGGATGCGTGGCCGGTTGGAGAACGCACGGGCAATGGCGACGCGCTGCTGTTCGCCGCCGGACAGCTGGGAAGGGAAGTGGTCCATGCGGTCGCGCAGCCCGACGCGCGTCAACAGCTCGACCGCACGCCCGGATGCGCCACTCTCGCCGCGCAACTCGAGCGGAACCTGCACATTTTCGAGGGCGGTGAGCGTGGGAATCAGTTGAAAGCTCTGGAAGATGAACCCAACTTTCTCACCACGGAGCTTCGCGCGCTGGTCCTCCGTGAGGCTGCCCAGGTCCACGCCGTCGAGGATCACGGTGCCTCTGGACGGGGTATCGAGACCGGCGAGCAGTCCGAGCAGCGTCGTCTTACCGCTTCCGGATGGCCCGACGATCGCGACGAACGCGCCCTGTGGCACCGCGAACGAGACGTCGCGCAGCACCGTGAGCTGGTGCGAGCCGCTCTGGAATTCCTTGGTCAACTCTCGAGCAACGAGCATGCGTATTCTGCTGGTCCTAGTGCTGTGTGCCTGTGCGGGCGGTTCGAGCGGAAAGGCTCCGGACTCTGGTCGGGCGGGAACCGGGAACCGGGAACGGGGAACCGTGCCCTCCGCGAGCGGGGCGCAAACTGGTGCCGGGAGTGACAGTTCCCAGTTCCCAGTTCCCGGTTCCCGGTCGGCCCGGAAGACGGTACTGATCGTAGGTACCAGCCTTACCGCGGGCCTTGGGCTGGATCCCGAAGAGGCATACCCGGCGCTCCTCCAGCGCAAGGCGGATTCGCTTGGCCTTCATGTCGAGATCGTGAACGCTGGTCTCAGCGGAGAGACCTCGGCCGGAGCGTTGCGACGCATGGACTGGCTCCTGAGAGGACCGGCCGACGTCGTGATCATCGAGACCGGAGCGAACGATGGGCTGCGTGGGCTGGACGTCGACTCGACTCGCGCGAACCTGCGGTCGATCGTGGGCAAAGTGAAAGCGGCGCGTCCCGCCGCGCGGATTCTCCTCGCGCAGATGGAGGCGCCGCCGAATCTTGGAGCGAAATATACGAGTGCGTTCCATGCCATGTATCAGGACGTTGCAAGAGAAACGGCCACCGAGGTGATGCCATTTCTGCTCGCGGGGGTCGCGGGAATCGCGAGCCTCAACCAGCCGGACGGCATGCATCCGAACGAGAAGGGCGAGCAGATCGTGGCGAACAACGTGTGGGCTGCGCTCGAGCCGGTGCTCAAACAGCTTGACGCAAGCCCAACAGCCAGCTAAAATCAAAGGCTGTTTCATCTTACGCTAAGCACTGAATCGCACCTTTCACCGTTGGACTGATCGTTATGGCAATGCCCGCCACCCAGATCCGCCGGGGTATGGTCCTCGTTTTCGAGGGCGAGCCCTGTCGGGTCATCGAGTTCCGTCATCACACCCCTGGCAACCTGCGCGCGATGGTGCAGGCGAAGCTCAAGAATCTCCGAACGGGCTCGAGCTTCGAGCATCGGTTCCGCGCTGCGGACTCCATCGAGAAGGCGTCGATGGAGACGCATGATCTCGAGTTCATGTACCAGGGTGGCGACACGTACCACTTCATGAACGTCGAGAACTACGATCAGCTCGAGATGGACGAGGAGATGCTTGGCGACAACGCGCAGTGGATGCAGCCGGGCATGCGGATCGTGGCCGAGTATTACGACGGCCGACCGATTGGGATTCAGCTGCCGAATACGCTGACGCTCGAGGTGGTCGATACCGCCCCGGTGATGAAGACGGCCACGAAGACGGCGTCCTCGAAGCCGGCCAAGCTCGAGAACGGCGTCACGGTGAACGTGCCCGAGTTCGTGAGCGTGGGCGAGAAGATTCGCGTGAACCCGACCACCGGCGAGTATCAGGACCGCGCGAAGTAACTGTTGGGCGGCCGGGTGCGAGCGAAGGGCGGAGCGGTTGATTCGATTCGCTGGCCCAATTACTATGAAAGTCTTCGCCGCCAAATCGGTTGCGAGACAGCCGAGCTTCGGTTTCGCGATTGTTGCTCGGCAACATGGTGACTGTAGCTCAACCGGTTAGAGCACCGGACTGTGGCTCCGGGGGTTGGGGGTTCAAGTCCCCTCAGTCACCCTTTATGTCTAGGTCCGTAGCTCAATTGGTAGAGCACCGGTCTCCAAAACCGGCGGTTGGGGGTTCGATTCCCTCCGGGCCTGCTGTCGGGAATAGGGAATCGGGAATAGGGAATCGAGACAAACGGCGAGTTCCAAGTAGGTCGTAGTAGTACTGAGTAGTGAGCTTCGAGGCGGTATCGTCTAGGGGACTAGGACACAGCCCTCTCAAGGCTGGAACACGGGTTCGAATCCCGTTACCGCTATTTCGCACGAGGGGTCTTGGTTCGGGGTTCGGGGTTTCGCGGCTGCTTCTGCCTCGCGTCTCGGACGGAGGCCGGCCGAGCCTCGGACCCCGATTGATTGGCCCCATCGTCTATCGGTTAGGACGCGACCCTTTCAAGGTCGAAAGACGGGTTCGATTCCCGTTGGGGCTATCGCGGCGGGTCGCGTTAGGCGTCGAAGTAGTTAGGCAGTGGATGTGGAGTTGGGGCTGTAGCTCAGCTTGGTTAGAGTGCCGGTCTGTCACACCGGAGGTCGCGGGTTCGAGCCCCGTCAGCCCCGTAGAGAAGAAAGGGAACAGGGAACGGGGAACCGGGAACAGAAGCTCCTCACGGAGACACGGTTCCCGGTTCCCTGATCCCCGTTCCCGCAATTGCCCTGGTGGTGAAATTGGTAGACACGCCATCTTGAGGGGGTGGTGCCGAAAGGCGTCGCGGTTCGAGTCCGCGCCAGGGCATGTCCGTGTTTGTCGAAGACCCGCCAGCGTAGCTCAGTGGTAGAGCACCCGATTCGTAATCGGGCGGTCGTCGGTTCAATCCCGACCGCTGGCTCTGACTTCAGGCCCTAACGAGGGTCACACAAGTCGCCACCAGACGGCCCCGCAGGGGCCGTTCGCGTTTCCGGGAACGTTTGGGGACGATCGGATCTCGGACCGGCTGGAAGAGCTGCGTGCAGGTCGGATGATCGGTCCAGGCTGACCTCGCGCCAGGAAGCGCGTTGCGGAACTGTTAGGCATGGCACGACGACGAGTTTCGTGATATGTCAGTGGCGTCGGCACCCCACTGACCACCTGCCAGTGAGTTCCCAATGTCGCGCGCTCTTGCCTGCCTAACGCTGCTCACCGTACTGGCGTCGATCGCCCCTCAACCAGCGCCAGGACAGCTCGCACCGGAGCGACGTCCCTTCCTGTTCAAGGACGACCGGGGCGATCTAGCCACAGCGCACGCACGCGGAGACACGGCAGTCACCGTCATCATCGCCGCCATGCCCGGCGCCACCGGTCAGCTCGCACAGACCATCCAGGCGATGGGCGGCACGATCAGATTCCGCGACAATCAGGTCGACTACATCCGGGCGCGCGTACCGGTAGACAGCGTCGAACGCCTGGCGCACGACCCAAGCGTGCACAGTCTCAACATCACCATGAAAGGTGCGGACCGTGGCTTCGGCGCCAGCGGCACCGAATCCTTCTCCCCAACGGATGCACTGCCGCTTGGCGCGCGTCCCGACACCGGCGCGGTGTGGCCGCCGAAGCAGTCGGACTACCCTCTCACGCAACGGTACGACCCGCTGCGCGACATGAACGGCGTGGCCTTTCGAAAGCAGCATCCCACCTGGGATGGCCGCGGTGTCACGCTGGCGCTCATCGATATGAACCCCGATCCCCTCGAGCCGGAGCTGCAACAGGCACTCACGCTCGATGGCAAGGTGGTGAAAAAGATCTTCACGTACGAGACCGTGGTCGATCCCGACGACGAGGACGAAGGGAGCTGGCTCAAGATGACGGATCAGGTGAGCGCGAGCGGAGGGACGTTCACGTACGATGGCAAGAGCTACAAGGCGCCACACGACGGCGCGTTCCGCATTGCGGTGCTGGATGAGGCCAAGTTCGACTCGCTCTCGAGCGCCGGTTTGGAAAAGGACCTCAACCGCGATGGCAATCCCGCCGGATCCAGCCGTCTCTTTGCGGTGATCTGGGACGAGCAGACGAACGACGTCTGGGTGGACACCAACCAGAACCTGAGCTTCAAGGACGAGAAAGCGCTCACCGACTATAGCGTGCGGCCCGAGTTCGCGGTCATCGGTACCGATAACCCGAAGACTGCTGTGCGCGAGAGCGTCGGATTCGGCGTGCAGATCGACAAGGCGCGCAAGATGGTTGCGATCAACGCCGGCGTGCCGTTCCATGCCTCGCTCATCGTGGGGAGCGCGTTAGGCAGCCGCGGCACGCGCGGCCGGTTCGACGGCGTTGCGCCAGGCGCTCGTCTGGCGAGTGAAGCCGAGGGATGCATGGCCTACGGCCAGACGGAAGCTGTGATCCGGGCGCTGGAAAACCCCGAGGTGGACGCGGCCTGGCTGGAGCAGTGCAGCAACATCACGAGGCCATATCTCCTGCGCGATGGCCGACTGGTGCCGACCGTCATCTACAGCCGCCTCATCGAGAAGTTCAAGAAGCCGATCATGATCCCAACGCACAACTATCCGGTGCTGGGTGGGAGCGATGATTTCGTGCTGGCCGATTGCGGGATAGGCGTGGGCGGTCACGAAAGCCAGGGCAGCTTCCTCGCGAACTACGGCGTCCGCACGCGTTATGTCGACAACCTGCTCATCACCGGTGGTTATGCGCCGATGGGCAATGGTGGCTTCGGACCCACGATCATCTCGCCGTCCAACATCATCAGCGGCTATCGTGGGTGGGAGGACGCGAAGTCCGGCTATATGGCGTCCGTGTTCCGATTGCCGCCGGGCTATCGCATTTCCGGCGGTACGTCGACGGCGACACCCGTGGCGACCGGCGCGGTGGCGATGCTGATCAGCGGGGCCAAGCAGTCCGGCGTCAAGTACGACGCCTGCCGCATCAAGCACGCCCTGTCGATGTCGGCGAAGTATGTCCCGAACATTCCCGTCTACAAGCAAGGCAACGGCGTCATCAACGTCGCTGGCGCCTGGGACCTGCTGCGCGCGATGGACAAGGCGGGGCTCCCGCCGACGATCACGAGCGCGGCGCCCGTGAAGCACGCCTATAGCGCACTGCTGGTGAGGCCTAACGAGGGCGTGGGACTCTACGAGCGCGACGGCTGGACCGCAGGCGACCACGGCGCGCGCACGATGACGTTCACGCGGACGTCAGGCCCCAGCGGTGCAATGCCGTTCACGATCTCCGTCGTCTCGGACTCCGGTGGCAGGATCACGGCGCCGGCCTCGGTATCGTTGCCGCTCAACGAGCCCGTGCCGGTGACCTTGGACATCTCGGTCGCCACGCCGGGGGTACACAGCTCGCTCATCACGCTCGACAATCCCTCGGTGCCGGGCCACGCGTACCGCACCCTCGCGACGATCGTAGCCGCCGAGCCGCTGAATGCCAGCAATCATTACAAGGTCGAGACCCGGACGGAGGTGCCGCGGCCCGAGATGCGCAGCTACTTCTATCGCGTTCCGCCAGGAGCGTCAGCGCTGCAAGTGGTCCTCGACTCCTCGAAGCGAGAAGTACAGGTGGCGCTCATCAAGCCGGACACGCGCACAGCGAACGCCACGCGTCTCGTCGGGAAGCGCGGCGACGATGACCGAGGCGGCGGTGGTGGCGAAAACCCCATCCTGCCGCCCGAGACGTACGTCGTCGCGCAGCCGATGCCGGGCGTGTGGGAAGTTCGACTGACTGACATCGAGGATACCCGGACGTTCGATTGGAAGGGCTCGGAGGCGGGCAAACCGGTGCCGCCAACCAAGGTGAAGCTCACCATTTCGGCTCTCGCGGCAGGCACTCCGGCGTCGGCGCTGGTTCAGAGTGCTGGTGACAGTGGCGAGCAGAGTCCCACGCAGCCGGCTCGAGCGTCAGGTGCACCTAACGAGTTGAGGCTCAGCAGCCGCATGGCCGATTTCACCGGCAAGGTGACGAGCTACCCGCTCGGCAGCGCGCATAACGAGCGGCCCACCATCCGCGAGCACCAGCAGCACGTCTATGAGATCGACGTGCCGCCTGGATCGGCCGCGCTGAGAGTAGCCGTTGGCAATCCATCGGACACGGCGGCTGATCTGGACGTCTACGTGTACGATTGCACGAAGAAGGAGTGCAAAAATGGGGGGGCCAGCGCCGACCCGGGCTCAAATGAAGCTGTGATGGTGCAGCACCCGGCGGCAGGCAAGTGGAAAGTGGTGGTCGAAGGCGCCTCGGCGCCTTCGGGTCAGACCGCCTACGACTACTCCGACATCGTGTTCAACCAGGTGTACGGCATGGTTGCCGTCACCGACACGACCGGAAAACGCCAGGCTGATACGCCATGGACGGTGCAGACGAATGAGTGGATCGCGTCCATACCAACCGGGCGCACGCCATACGCGGCGGTGCTCCTGGAGGGACAAGTGGCGCCGGCGCAGCCGTTCACGATGGCCGTCATTCCGATCGCGAGCGACCGGCGGCGCTAGAGACGAACGACACTGGTAACGGGTTACGTACCAGTGTCGTTCGCTGCCTAACGTGCCGTTCCTGCCACGACCTGTTTCACCAGGTCCCCCTGCTTCAGTTGTGCTCCACGTTCCAGCCCGTTGATGATCAGCACCTGATCCAGTGGGAGCACGGACGGGAATTGCGCGTAGAAGTCCTCGACGCTCATCGCTTTTGGGAGCTGAACGACTTTTACCTGGGGCGCGCGAATGTTGAGGATGGCCGGATCGGTGGTCTCCTTCGCGCTCGCGACCACCTTACGGTGGATCGCATCCACGGCCTGCAGGTTTCCCTGACCGGCGACCGTCAACACCTGGAACATGTGACCCTTCACCGTGAGGAAGGTCGTTTCTCCTTCCACGACGCCCTGTTGCGCCTGGGCGGCGAAGGCCGCACTGATCGACGGCCCACCTGACGTGGGCACCTGAATCTCTCTCACGTTCGAAAGGCCTTGGTTGCTGAAGAAGGCGCGGGCGGCCTCTGTCGGATTCGCTCCCTTCGCGGCCTGCACCTGCACAAGCGCCTTGCCTGCAGGCTCACGGGCGGCAACCACCTGCGGTTGATTGGCAGTCTGCCAACCGTCGGGAAAGGTGATCTGGAGCGCCAGGTCCGGCTGGTAGAACGTCGACCCGCGGAAGAATCCGTCGCGCGGATCCTCACCGTATGACAGGCCATCGATGGCGCGCAGGAATTGTTCGCGATTCCGTCGCAGTGAATCGAGATTCACGTTTTTGGCATTGAGCTCCTTCAAGCGCGCCTCGGCACGCTGCGCCCGGTCCCCGGGGTCCGGATGCGTAGACATCCAGGTTGGCGGCCGCCCCTCCTTGTCGGTGCCACTCGTTTTCTGGAGCATCTGGAACATCTTCACCGCCTCACGCGGATCCCAACTCATTGTGGTCATGTAGCGGTAGCCGAGCTTGTCCGCCTGAGTCTCGTCGTCCCGACCGTACTTCAGCATCAAGAGACCGAGGCCTTGTTCCGCGACGCCGGCGAACTGTGCCGCCGTTGGTGATATCACGCTCGCGACGCCAAGGCCCATCGACGCAAGCTGCTGTTTGCTCATCTGGCTTGCTGAATGGCGCGCCGTGACGTGACCGATCTCGTGCCCGAGGACCGACGCGAGCTCCGCTTCGCTGTTCATGTTCGTGATGATTCCACGGGTGATGAAGATCGGCCCGCCGGGAAGCGCGAATGCGTTGACCACCGGGTCGTCCAGCACCGTGAAGCTCCACGGCAACTCCGGCCGCTCCGACGACTTGGCCATCTCCATACCGACCCGCTTGACCATGTCCTGAACGGGCTGGTTCTGAAGGATCGGCATCGACGCAGCCACCTTCTGCGCCTCCTGCTGGCCCATGGCAACCTCGTCGTCCTTCGAGACCAGCGAGAACTGGCGCTTCCCCGTTGCGGGGTTGACGGCGCACGCCGCGAGAGCGGCGACGGCGAGCGTGGCAGTGCACAGGGTCCGGCGCATAACCCCTCCTTCGACCAACCGTGGCGGTGGCTGTCAGCCCGATGACCTCTAAACTCTAGGAGTTTCAGTGCCGGGACGGGGATGCCCCTTTGGGACTACGCGAGGACGCGCTCACGCGGTCTCCGGGCGACAAGCAACGCAACCGTCGCGGCGATGGACCACCACAGCAGCTCGCCAACGCCCACGCTTGGGCGAGCTGGCGGCGCACCGTAAACCTGTGTCAGCCATCGCTGCGTCCACTCTTCGATCCCGGTGCCAGTCGCAGTGAAGAATGCGGTATCGGGTGCCGACGGTGACTGCCAGAAGCGGGCGAACCGTTCCGGACCGAGGGAACGCACGGCATCGGCCAACAACTCGTCCTCGGCGCCTCCGAGCAAAGCCGGCGCGGTCGCGTTCGCCGAAAGCGCGGCGTCGAGCACCCAGGCGAGTCGATGATCCGGCTGAGGCTCGCGGCTGGCGCCAGGCAGCTCGAGTCGCAGCGCGCTTCGGCAAGCATCAGGGCTGCCCGTTAGGCACCGCGCGGCCGGCCCGCCCAGACCATACAGGGCGGACGCGTCGATTGCCGGAGCGCGAGCAACGGACCAGTCGCTCCGTCTCGCGAATCGGAAATTCGACCTGGCAAGCCACGCCTGAACGCCGATGCCTGGTAGACCGAAGGCCGCGTAGAGGCCGCAGATGCCGATCAACGACTGACCGCGTAGCGCTTCGAGGTGCGCGTCGGACACACCGCGAAGTCTCACGAGCGCTACGCATTCGCGTCCGTTGGTCGCACCCGGAAGCGCGTACGCGACGTCCACCAGTTGCCGCGGTTCGAGCCAGCGACGGGACGTGGCTGCGCTGTCGGCCCGTGGAATCGGAGTCGAATCGACGTACACGAACACCTCGGCGTGCTGAGCCGAGATAGGTGTAGCGATGCCGGTCCACTGTTTCAGAACAATACGACGAGCCTTGTCGGCGACGTCGGGAGGCACGCTGCGATCGAGCCGGACGAGTGCAGTGTCTGCGTTGGATCGGGCCGCGCTCCACCGATCGAGCGCTCGAGCGGCGCGATAGCTTCGAGCCGCAGCATGCGCCTGGCCAGCAACCTGCGCGAGACTCGCGAGCTCGGAGGCCAACGGTGCGGGCGCCGCGGATGTCCACGTCGCAGGCACCGTTGGAGGAAAGGGCAACAGTATCGCAGCCATTGCCGCGCAACCCATCGCCACGCCCACGCCCCAGCGCCAGATGGTCACGACCATGAGTTCCTCCGGATGACGGCCAACCCCAGAATCAGTGCACTCCACCCTAACGATGCAGCGAGCAGGGTGGCTGGAATCTCCATGCGCCTGGGGCGCGAGCTTTCGAGCCGGTCGAGCCACCTGAGCGCCGTGCGGTCGAGCGGTTCTCCGGCGGCAGCGGTCAGCCGGTCTCGCACGGTGCCCGGAGACCCCACGAGGCGGTCGAACGCGCCTTTGCCTCCGGCATCCAGCACCTCGCGCAGGAACGTGAACCGCACCGATGCGGAGAGCGGAAGAGGCACACGACCGTTAGGCAGCGCCCGTGCGGCTAATCCACACGACGCCTCATCACCGTTGCGACGGCACCGAATCCATGCAGCGACCGCGACCGAGTCATCTCGTGATGGGGCCGAGACGCGAACCATTGAGCGGTAGTCCTCCGCGGCGTACCACCGGTCCAGGCGCGACCCGGCAATCGAGTCGACGCCAAGCGCATCGAGGCACGCGAATGGGTCTCTTGCACGACAGCGGCGCAGCACGGCGGACTCGGTCGTTGCGTACTCGACGTACGCGTCCGCTTCCTCTCCCGCGCTCGCTGGCCGAAGCGGTGCGCGGCCGACCATGACCCATGCGGCGAGCGCAGAGTCCACGCCTTGCATCGCACGTTGCTCGACAATCGCTGCAAGTTCGTTCGCGATTGCGACGCCGGATGCCGGGGCGCGCACGTGCCGTCGATCGATCATCGACCAGCGCGACGTGGTATCCGCATCGATCGCAATGACCGGCAGCATGCCGACGATCGACCGAGTCGAGTCCCGCGTGATCGTTGCGACGTGGGCGGACGAACGAGACGCGACCAACGAGCCACCGCGCTGGTCGACCATTTCGACCACGGAGCTCACGGCGCTTCGCACGCGCGGCGCGAGCGTCGAGTCGGTCCGAACGTGAATCGGCCCCTCGCGAATATCAACGGGCGGGAGCTGCCTCACGAGCGTGCGCCGGATCGAATCGACGGAGCGAGTCCGAACCAGCAGCACCGAGTCCAGCCCGCGGACGGTCTGCAGCAGGGAATCCGCTTCTCGTGAAGCGAGTTGACCACTCATGGACTGTGGACACGCCGCCAATGCAATCGCGAGGACTGCGAGAATGCGATTAGACATCGAGCAGCGTCCATCGGCCGAAGAAGACGCCGAAGGGCCCGGGATTCGAGATGAGAAACTCAGCGGTCCGGACAATCGTGGCGCGCGCGCTGGGAACAGCCTCGGTGGCGAACCCCAGGGACCCGACTACGATAGCCAGGGTGAACAGCACGATTTTCGCACGACGGCCGGCTGAGTAGCGCAGAGCGAACATGCACGCGTGCGCGAGCCAGGCTGCCAGCAACGCTCGGCCGGCAAGGGAGCCCGCATAACTGTGGAGATTGGCGGGAAGCTCCACCTGGGCTGCAGCGAGCGCGGAACCAATCCACACGCCGATCACCGGAAGCGTGAGGAGGGCGAAGGCGGTTGTGGCCCGCATAACGAGCGCCCGCGTGCGCGTCACCGGAAGAGACAATGCGTAGATGTGGCCAAGGCGCTCATCGACGCCGTAGCCCTGCCACGCGACGGTCATTCCGGCGCAGACGGAGATCACGGCAATGGCGATCCCCACGACTCCGCCGATGCGTACGAGCTCGCGGGCTGACGACAGGCCGAGATGCGGGAGCGCGACCCAGAGAATGATCAGCGGCGCCGTGAAGGCCACGAACGTATAGAACGCGAGGAAATCACGATTCCACTTCCATTGGACGTAGAGCGTTTGACCGAACATCAGGCAGCCCTCCCGCCGGCATCGCGCGCGGCGCGCAAGGTTTCGACGAAGCTCTCCTCGAGATCGAGATCGACGACTTCGCGCAGTGATGCATCGCCCGCGGCGAACCACGACGTCATGTCGTCGCGCCAATCTCGAACGACCCACTCTTCTTCACGGCCGGTCCCCGCGCGTCGAGCGAGAATGCCAAACGGAGCCGGCGTCGTCAGTGGCGGCGGCCCGGCGATTCTGAGACGCTTGATCCCGCTCCGGAACGCATGCATGGGCATCTCCGAGACCAGGCGACCACCGTCCATCACAGCGATCCAGTCGCAGATGCGTTCCTGCTCGTGTACGAGGTGACTCGACACGAGCACCGTGGCACCGTGCGCGGAGACGTACTCCAGCAGCGCAGCCAGCACGTCTCGGCGAACGACGGGATCGAGACCATCGGTCGGCTCGTCGAGGACGAGCAACTCGGGGCGCACCGCGAGGGCGAGCAGCATCATCAGCTTACCCGCCTCGCCTTTCGACAGCCGCCCGACCCGTTGCTCGGCGCGGAGGTCGAAGGTGCGACGAAGACGCTCCGCTTCGGTGGCGTCCCACGTCGCGTAGAACGACGCGTGATGGCGCATCGTCTCGGCCACTGTGAGCATCGGGTAGAGGTGCAGTCGCTCCGGAACGTACCCGATGCGCGCCAGGGCGCGATGCGCGCCCCGCGGAATCTCGTGGCCAAGCACGGTGACTGTGCCGTCGGCAGGCGGCAGCATGCCGAGGAGTAGGCGGAGCGTCGTCGTCTTCCCTGAGCCGTTGGGACCGAGGAAGCCGTAGACGGAGCCGTTAGGCACGCGCATGCGCAGATCGCGAATGGCGAAGTGCTGGCCGGCGCGATATGACAGGTTGTCGATGGTGATGGCGTGGGTCATGATCGGGTCCCCAGTTCGGCGTCGATCGCCCTGCGGAGATCGAGCGGACAGATGGCGAGGCGTGCAGCCTGCTCGAGCAGCTCGCGCACGAGACGGCGCGCCTCCTGCTCGCGCGTATGGCCGCGTGCCTCGGGTGAGAGCGTGGCGATGAAGGTTCCGGATCCCTGGCGCATGTCGACGACGCCGTCGTGCTCGAGCTCGCGATACGCCTGGACGACCGTTGCCGGGTTCACACGCAGCGTTCCCGCCAGCGCGCGCACGGAGGGCAGGGGATCGCCCGTCGCGAGCTCGCCTGACGCGACCGCAATGCGGACGCGAGCGGCGATCTGCGCGTAGATGGGAGTGGGACTGCGTGGGTCGATGTGGTCGAACATCGCGGGAAGTGTGTCGTTGTTGTAGTACACTACGACTCACGCTCCGCGATGTCACAACGCCGGCCTCGTTAGGGCCGGCGTGTGTGTTAGGCAGCGGGTGCTGTGTGCCTCAGCTCATCGCTGCCGTGTGTCGCTCGTCACGACAGGCACAGGCGACAGGCGACAGGCGACAGGCGACAGGCGGCAGGCGGCAGGCGGCAGGCGACGTCGTCAGGTCGCGCCCCTGGCTGGTTCCGGGGCGACGGTCTCTCCGTGCCTCGTGCCGAGGGCACGAAGCACGCTCTCCATCATGGACGTGTGGCCCATAATGAAGCGCGAGACGAACCGGAAAATCGGATTATAGACCTCGCCGTTTTCCGTGACCGTTAGGCGTGTACCCGATCCGTCCGGCGTGAGGTCGTAGGTCCAGGTTCCGCCGTAGGGGAGATCTGGATCCGCGATGCGTGTGACCAACCGGCGCGGAGGAAGCGATTCGACGACGCGGTAGGTCACGGCGTCGTGCTTTCCGAGCTCCCGCCAGCCGCGCTGCCCGTTCTCGTCAGGCAGCAGCTCAACCTTCGTCAGGCCCGGGCGCCACTTCGGGAATGCGGCCACGTCCGTCAGCGACGTCCATATGGAGTCAGGTGGCGCCGCAAACCGCGCGGACGCGGACGCTACGTGCGACTTGGGCAGCATGTAGCCGATGAGGCACACGATGAGGACGAGCGCCACGAGCAGACCGGCAATTCCGAGTACCCAGCGCATATCGAGCCCGTGAAATAGTGGGACGCGACTCGCAGCGACGGACCGTCAGCGACGCTGGCGGGGCAGTGGTTGATTGCTTCGCCGCTCCTTCGTCTGCTCGCGCGCGGCTGTGCCGAGGAGCTCGAGGCCGCGCAATGCGTCGCGACGCTCGGCAGGGGAGAGGCGGGACAGCATTGCTCGTACGAGCCGCGGCTCCAGGACTTTCTGCGCAGCGCGAAGCCGCTCGCCGGCGGTGGTGAGCCGTACGTGCCGTACTCGAGCGTCGGACTCGGCGCGGTCTCGCACGACGTAGCCCTGCCGCACGAGGCGGTCGACCGCGATGGACATGGTGGACACCGTGACGCCCATGTGGGAGGCCAGTTGCGATAGCGGTGTGGGTTCCACCGAATCGAGGTGGCTCAAGATGCTCGCCTGCCGTGCGCTGACCCGCGTACCCGATTCCGGGTCGTGTACGTGGCGCGTATGGCAGGCGAAGTAGATCTGGGAGTACAGGGTGATGAAGTCGTCGCTGGAGCGGACAGCCATGCACTGGGTAGGATGGACGAGATACTTTGCTTTGTCAATACAAAGTAAGTTGAGGGATGCGGGATGCGGGATGGGGGATGAGGCCAAACGGCGGCGGTGCTTGTTCCGGTTCACCCGCGCGGTTAACCTACTGCTACCTCGCGGGCGTAATTCAGTTGGTAGAATGCCAGCTTCCCAAGCTGGACGTCGTGGGTTCGAGTCCCATCGCCCGCTCTCTGGAAGTTCTTGACTTGGAAGCAGTTCCGATCGCCGCGATCCGAACGGGTCCCGGCGATTTTTTTTGGGACCCATTCCGGGACCCATTCGGCCGTTGATTTTCGTCGCCAACTGGGCCCGTTGCTCAGGTGTGAGCGCAGCGAGCAGGGCATACAGATCGACCACCGGACCCGCGCCGTTCGAGGGCGTCGCTTCGGAGGGAGCTACACGGTCGCGCAGTCGGAGACTCGTTCGGTCGACGTCTGGCAACGAGCCCAACCACCGATGTCCGACGTCAGCTTCTTGATTTCCTGACGGCCAAGCCGCCTGATTCCGAGTAGTCTCCGTCGTGTCGACGGCGGCGCCAAGGGCGCCAGCAATCGCCCCATGAGGAGGAGACAATGCGCGTTCCGGTCATCGATGCTGACTCTCTGGCCCGCAACTGGTGGGCGGTCCTGCTCCGCGGTATCGCGGGAGTGCTGTTCGGGATCATCACGTTCGTCGCGCCGGGGATTTCGCTCGCGACGCTGGTCCTTGTGTACGGCGCGTATGCGTTGGTGGACGGAGTGTTCGCCGTCGTGAGCGCGGTACGCCGCCACGGATCGACGGATCGTTGGTGGGTGATGCTGATCGAGGGAATCGCCGGCATTGCCGCCGGCCTCGTGACGTTTTTCTGGCCTGGGATCACGGCGCTCGCGTTGCTGTATCTCATTGCGGTGTGGTCGCTGCTGACGGGCGTGATGGAGGTGATCGCTGCGGTTCGACTGCGCAAGATCATCGCTGGCGAATGGCTGTTGGCGCTCAGCGGCGTCCTGTCCATCGGCTTCGGCGTCCTGCTCGCGCTGTTTCCGGCGCCAGGTGCGCTGGCCGTGGTGCTGTGGATCGGCGCCTATGCGATCGTGTTCGGGTGTCTGTTGATCGCGCTCGGCCTCCGGGTTCGTTCGTGGCAGCACCATGGTACCGCGCACCTTGCGACGGCCGCTGCCTAACGATGACTCATGAGGCGGGGTCATCCGACGGCGCGGATGCTGAGGGGGCTCCTCGCGAACCCGATCGTGGTAACGCGGGCACCGGCACGTCTTGGCACCCACGCCTCGTCGAGGGCGAGGTGCGCGTCATCGGTCACCGGTGGTCCCGACGCGTGCACGAGGTCAAGGCATTCTTGTCGCGGAGCCGCGTCCCGTACCGCTGGTTCGACCTCGATACCGAGGCCGATGCACGCGCAATGGCGCCGCGCACGCAACCATCCGGGAACGTCGGCGATCCGGTGGTATTGTTCCCCGACGGCTCATCGCTGGTCGATCCCGACGTGCGTGCCGTGGCCGAAAAGCTCGGGCTCGAGACCACGCCGGATTCGCGCTTCTACGATCTGATCGTCATCGGCGGCGGGCCAGCCGGACTCGCGGCGTCGATCTACGCAGGGTCAGAGGGGCTGCGAACTGTCGTCGTCGAACAGGAAGTTCCGGGCGGACAGGCGAGCTACAGCGCGAGAGTCGAGAACTATCCCGGCTTTCCAGATGGGTTGACCGGAAGTGACTTGGCGCGCCGCACCGTCGAGCAAGCAGAACGATTCGGCGTCGAGATCATCGTCACGCGACGGGCGACGCGCCTTCGCGCCGATGCGGCGGATCGGTTCGTGACTCTCGAT
>Ga0207701_10002179_pt1 | contig 20334 bp, 21 predicted proteins | sample KBSSwiSSwithPhiX_FD_184294 | JGI IMG/M metagenome (GOLD analysis project Ga0207701, IMG submission 184294) | Switchgrass rhizosphere bulk soil microbial communities from Kellogg Biological Station, Michigan, USA, with PhiX - S5 (SPAdes) (version 2) | ecosystem: Environmental > Terrestrial >... | reverse complement strand
ACTACGGTTTTGTGCTTCAACTGACGCCGGATCGCCTCAACAAGGCTGACCGGGTTCTCAGGTTGAAACAGACACTCGGGATAGTTTTCCAGAAGTTCAATCATCGATCCCACTCGGGCGGCGACCAAAGGAGTGCGGCAGGCAACGATCTCATAGGTCTTTTGCGGGAAGCTAATTTCTCCTTGGGCCGAATTCCGGTAACAGATCACAGCTAAATCGAGCGCGTTCAGAAAGTCCGCTACGTTTTGATGCGGCAAATTTGCGAGATCGTGCACTCGCGCTCCGACGGGGATCGCCAGCCGGGGGCGGCGCGGGCCGGCGAGGGCGAGGTGAAGGTCGTCGATTTCGTGCGTGAGCGCTTGATATGCCTGAAAGAGTATTTCGATCCCGCGGCTTTCATGCAATGCTCCGGCCGTGCCGATGATAACGCCATTACTCGGCAAGCCGAGCCTTTGCCGGGAAACGTTCTTGTCTCGTGGGCGAAATAAGTCTTTGCGAATACCATTTGCGATAACAACGGTCGGTTTTGTCCGCGGGCAGGATCGCTCCATGTGCCGTGCTAATCGTGTGCTGAACGCGGTGACGCCGTCGGCGGCTTTTAGGGCTTGCCGGAAAGCCGGCAACACCCCGGGAATTTTACTCGCGCCGAACGCTTCGAAGTTATCGTACAGATCGATCACATGTCGCGCATCTGTCCTTTTGGCGAGCCATCTCCCGAAGATAGCGTGGTAAGCATCTGAGCAGGCCCAAATGATGTCGGGACGAAATTGTTGCGCAATTTCTAGCGCGCGGCGTGCGTACCGCTCTATCTGTGGAAAATAACCGCGCATCAAATTGACGGAGTTCCATACGAGGTGGAATTTATCCGGTTCGATGAAGTCTCCTTCAGCCCGACGGCGATAGCTTAACGTCAGTCCCTTAATTTCGTGACCGAGCGCCGCCAGTTCGAACGGCAATTCCCAAAACCGGCCGAAGTGATCATCGATCAGATCCTTCGCCATATATTGCCGTTTCGTGAGAACGAGGATCCGCAAAGCCAAGACCTCAGTGGTCGTCAATTAAGCTCGTTGAACGGAGTGGTTTGATTCAAGAGCGCTGCGCCGGCTCGCCGCGCCACCCGCCATCCCAGACGTATCGACGATAAGCGCGTGGGCAGCCACTTCAGACTCATTACGGCAACCTGAGTAAACCTTTTTAAGTCCTTCCCTCGCAGATAAGTCTCCATGTACCGCAGCCCCGTAAGAAAATAGCGAGTCTCGACGTACCCGGGATCCGACAAACGCCATCGCAAAAAATTTTCCGCGAGCTCGGGCTTGACCGCGAGTGGGTCCGTGCCGGTTTTCCGCCTGGCCCGTGCGAGACGAAACGCCAGCTCTTGAAGAGCGGTTTGTCTCGCACGAGTGCGAAAGCTCTCCTGGGTCGAGTCCAGGCGGTAATCAAGCAGCGCTTCGCCGAGATTTAAGAGTTTGTTTTTTTCCGCCAGCCGTAAGATAAGGTCGACGTCTTCAGCGCCATCCATCTGGGAGCGATAGGGCGTAGCAAGTAGCGCATCTCTTCGAATGACCAGCGTAGGGTGGATAAAAGATGTGGTGCAATAAATCTGCTTGACGATATCCTGCCAAGCGGTGGGCAACCGCGAGCGATCGAGCACGACGCCGTCGGCGTTGATGAATCTTACTTGCGTGCCGCAGCCGATGGTGCCGTCGGCTTGTGCCTTTAGAAATTCGAGCTGTCTTTGAAGTCTTTGCGGATGAGCGACATCATCAGCATCCATCCTCGCGATCCACTCAGCGGAACTGTGCCGGATCGCGGTGTTTAGGGCGGCAGAAATCCCGTGGCCGTCATTTTCTAGTAGTTGAAAGCGTTCTCCGAACAAATCTTTACCCAACTTTTCCACGGATCGCGCATCATCCACTCCGTCATTAACTAGCGTAATGCATGTTGGAGCGAGGCTTTGGTCGGCTATGCTCTGCATGCTACTGCTTAGCCATCTGCTCAAGCCGCGTGCTGGAATGACTAGCTCGATTGATGTATCCACGTCCGAAGATCATCCGAATGCGTTGAGTGGGTTGATGTGAGGTGGTCGAAGACATGGAAGTTCATGGGCGCGACGACGGCTCAATTCGGCAAGCTCCTCAAAAACCTGACTGTACTCCCTAGCGCAGTGCTGTGCCGTGTACTGCTTTGTGAATTTCCGTTTACTGGCGATTGACATACATTGTCGCCGCTTATGATCATAGAGCAGTCCGATGCAAGCCCGAGCAAATCGGTCGACTTCTCCGATACCGGTCCGAACGAGAATACCTATATCGGAGGTAACGAGTTCGCTCTGACCGCCGACATCAGCTGAGATTTGTGGCGTTCCGGCCGCCATCGCTTCGAACGATACGAGCGCGAGCCCTTCGAAACGCGACGTGATCATCAATATAGAGCTATCGCATATCAACTGAGAGCCGTTGAGCTGAAATCCGAGCAGGTGTACTCGATTGCGCAGCCCCAGCTTCAAGATAAGCGCTTCGACTTTGCCGCGCATTTCCCCATCGCCCACCATGGCGAAATGAGCGGAGCAATCGGGGCGCCTTGTGCAAATTCGAGCCGCGACTCTGACGAATGTTTCCGGTCGCTTCTCGGGGTCGAGCCGGCCCAGATACAAGACAATCGGCACCTCGTGGGACACGCCGCACAGGGAATGAAGCAAGGCCGGATTCGTCGAGGTGTTCGGTCGTGGCAGTTGAAGATCAGTACCCGCGTAAATGACTCTGAGATTGTCGCCTGCGAGCCCATAGGTTTGGGACATCTGGCGCGCCAGCTTATGATGACCGACAGTTCTTAAATCGATAGCTTCGCGTCGGACGCGAGCCGAAATTTTCGGGAAGCCACCCGCCATAGTCACGTTCCGATCGGAGATCGCTAGAAACGGACAGAACCGCTTAAGAAGCGGTAACCCGACGTATGCCTCTCGAGACTGCACGATGTGCATCACGTTGACCCCGTGCTGTAGGATTAAATGTGCGAGGCCATAGGATATCTCGTGTGGACGGAAAAAGCTCGCGAGGTGGTAAATAGTCGGGCCAGCGGATCGAACTATATTCTCCCAAGGATGCGACGATTGCCGGGTCGTAGCGATAATCACTTTAAAACGCGAACAATCCAGATTGTGGCAGAGATCAAGTATTTCCTGCTCAATACCACCCTGATTCAACCAGCCGGTGACAATGAGAAGGGTGATTTTGCTGGCATCGGACTCCGCAGCATCGAGAAAAAGCGGCGATGGATCCGGGTTTCGCTGGCACACGAATTCTAGCTTTCCTTCGCTGTTTCTCGACGGAGGCGAAGTGATAAAGACGCTATAGATTGTTCGCGAAAGGATAATTTGTCCGCGTGTACCCAATTGGGCTTCGAGTTTGTCTTGAAGCGAGAGCGCCCATGGCGAGAACAGTATGCGGTAATAAATAAAATCGTAAAAGCGCACCAAGTCGGTCTTGATACGGGAACCAAACAGGTTCTCAATTTTTGAACTGAAGCGCTTACGAACGGAGGCGAGGTCGCGAAAATGGATGTTGCTTGTGCCGTCGAGATCGAATTCCAGTGGCTGCCAGCCGTCTTGTGAACCGGTGACCTGATCGGCAAAACATATGATTGTTTTAAAGACACCAAACCCACCGCTCGACGGCGGAACTTCCAAGCCGTTTTCTTTCGCGACGATCGCGACGGGTTGGAACATCGCCCGCTGCCCATCGCTCCCGCGGTACGATGGATTCTCGTCCAGCCGCACAGCCAATCCACAACGTGACTGATTCCTATTTAATTCAAGAAACATCACCGCACATTCAATTGCCTCGGGCGGCAAACGTCGACAAGCTTCCGGCCCCGCGTGCAATAGGCGATACCGGCAAACCTGAGGGCTGTTGGGTTCGTGGCTTACAACGTAATCTTTGAAAGTTTGCCGCGAGAGCCAGTTCTCGATGGCAAATTTTTCGTCAGGACGAATTGAGACCTTTAGGGCCGGGACGTGCTGCCGTTTCAATTTTTGCAAGGTTTCAGCTGTATAGAGCTGGCAGTGCTTCCGGCGAATGTAGGCGACCAACTCCGCGTGGCGACGGCGCGATGAAACCAGCATGGAAGCGGGATGTATTCTATAGTCGTAAAGCGCGCCTGGATGAATCTGAATAGGTCGTCCCGTTTGAGTGAGCCGAATATTGAACTCCCAATCCTCATAGCCATCGCGCATCGATTCATCGTACCAGAGAGAAAGCTCTTCGATGCTTCGCTTCCGCAGCATGAGCCCAGCCGCCCAGGTATTTTGCACGAGGATGAGATACGGGTCATAGGAGGCGCGCCATTCTGTTCCGTTCTGTTCGCCTCCGAACAATCGCACGCCGCAACATGCGGCGATCGCGTCGCTTCTTTCCTCAAGTAGACCAACTAGCTTTTCGAGACAATCGCGAAATAACACGTCATCGGCGTCAACAAAATAGATGTAGTCGCCGCGCGATTCCCGTATGCCCGTATTGCGAGCTCCCGCCAGGCCGCGATTTTCTTGGCGGATAATTTTGATGCCAGCTTTAGGCAAATCATGTAAAATCGCGAGGGTATCGCAGTCCGTCGAGCCGTCATCGATGACAAGTATCTCAAGGGGTCTAAGTGTTTGTGCTCTTATACTCGCGAGGCTGCTTTTCAGAAAATGTCCGTAGTTGAAACAAGGTATGATGACGCTAACCCGTTGGGCGTTACTCGAAGGCATCGTGCGCTATTATAAGGTGACCGAGGGAAATTGCCACGCAGTTAGAAGCGGACTGGTGTTTGATTGACACAACTTGGGTGAAAAGCGAATCTGCGCAACCGGCATTGAACGATTATCTACTAGCCCAGAAGTGAGAGAATTGCCGATAGATTCACGAATGTACATTGCCCTCAAACATTGTAGCCTTTATGAGTTTCTAAAGAAGCGCAGAAATCAATTTCTCAATCTTCTAGGCGGTATTGAGACCATGCGCCAGCCACCAGTCTTCATCGTCGGCTTACCTCGAAGCGGAACAACCTGGATTGCATCTATCATAAGTACGGCGCGCTCGGTAAAATATTTTCATGAACCCTTCAACTGCTCCAACGTTTTTGGTGCATCACAATTTTGTATGAAATACTTAGCTAAGGTGCACGACGACTTGGAATTTGCGCGTCATTGTCGCGCAGCGTTTAACGGCGAGATCATAACGGAACCTATTCGTGCGATGTTGCCGCCAATGTACCGGCGACATCCCCAATTGCCAGGTAGAGTCGTCGTCAAAGACGTGTGCTCCTGCCTGGCTGTCGAATGTGTAGAAAGCCTTGTTGATCCAATGACGATCCTCGTGGTCCGGCATCCTTGCGCGGTGGCAGCGAGTTGGCACCAACTGAACTACGACGTCGACCGCCATCTTGAAGCGATCCGAACTCAGCCGCAGCTTAATCAAAATTTTTTGCAGGCTTTTGAAAGTGTTCTCAAAGACGCCCGGGGGTTTTGGGCGAAAATAGGGGCTGTTTGGGGAGCCGTGTATTACGTACTGTTTCAGCAGCAAAAACTACGGCCCAAGTGGCGAATCGTCGAACATGAGGCTTTTTGTCGGAATCCGGTCGCAAGGTTTAGAGACTTGTTCGAGGTGCTGGATCTCACGTGGACGGACACAACAGAGGCTCTTCTATGCGAGTCGACTAAAATTGATAACCGAGATCCGTACAAGACTCAGCGTATATCAGGAAATGAACCTGACAAATGGCAGAAGCTGCTTAACAAGCAGCAGATCAACGATGTCTTAAAATCCGTTCAGCCTTTTGGAATTCCATTCTATCTCAGTTAAGACAGAGAAAAAGACTCCAATCTCCACGCGATCATCATGTTTGTTCTAGCCTCGTTCATTTTCGGCGCAATGGTCGGCAGCTTTCTCAACGTCTGCATCGCGCGAATTCCGAACGGTCAATCCATTGTGACACCGCCGTCGCATTGTCCCAGATGCAAGGCAGCGATCCGCTTCTACGATAATATCCCGCTGCTTAGTTATCTGATTCTTCGTGGCCGCTGTCACTCGTGCAATGAGCGCATTTCGCTGCGCTATTTCTTGGTCGAATTGCTTATGGCATTACTTTCGTTCGCGTTGTTCTCCCGCTTTGGTGTAAGCTTTGTTTTTTTCGTGACTCTATTTTTCGTAGCAGCTTTGGTCGTCATTTCTTTTATTGATCTGGATGTGCGGATCGTGCCCGACGTGATTAGCCTACCCGGTATTATTTTGGGACTCGCGGTGTCAGTTATCGGGTTCTTTTTATTCGGAAGCCGACCAGGCATTGTGCCATCCCCGATCAGTTCCGTTCTCGGTATTCTCGTGGGCGGTGGATTTTTGCTCGCGACCGCATGGATTTATGAGAAACTCACCGGCGTCGAAGGAATGGGCGGCGGTGACATCAAGCTGCTAGCAATGATCGGTGCATTCTTGGGATGGCCCGCGATCCCGATCACGCTGTTTTTTGCCTCTCTGATCGGGTCAATTGTCGGTATTGCATGCATGCTATGGACGGGCGCGGGACGCCGACTCGCTTTACCGTTTGCCCCGTTTCTTTGTTCCGGGGCTGTGGTTTTTATTTTTTTCGGCCAAGACTTAGCGCGATTTTACTTGCCTCCGGCGTAACGGACAAAAACAAGCCCACCAAATATCGCCAGCTTGACGCGCGTTGACATTGATCGATCCTGCGCACCCAGTGCTTTTGGTAAGCTTCGTCCTTTTTACGGGGCAACTTGCGAAACTTAGGGCGAATAACACTTCGGAAAACCCTGGTGCATGAATTGCACTTGGATCCTGCACGAGACGGTGGCGTTCAGGCGGATTGAATTCATCCTTATTCTCCATAAATGGACCAAGCTCATGCGGTTTGATCATTTTAGCAAGCGATTGGCGGATGTTCGCGGGTTCAGCATTGCCGAGATACTCGTTGCAATTGTTGTGTTCGGGATTTTGGCGGGAATTGCCGTGCCACAATTCGTCGCCTTTCGGCCGAAAAATCGTCTCAATGGGGCTGCACGACAGGTCTATTCGGAGTTAATGTGGGCACGCTCGAAAGCTGTCAACGACAATTCGTCTTATGTTGTAACCTTCCCTACGAGTCAAACAATGCAAATTGCTGGATCGACGACCAAAACCGTTAATATTCAGACAGAATACTCGGATGTGACTCTGAGTTCTTCTGCAGCAACCATCACCTTTTCGTCGAGGGGAACAACTGATGTTGCTCCAACAATCACATTGACCAATCCGGGGGGGACAAAAACTGTGAACGTTAGAATTACCGGGACGGCGAGTATCAGTTGATGTCAACGCTCACAGTTCCACGGATTGTAAGAGTTCGGAAGCAAGCGGGATTCACGCTGATCGAGATTTTTATCGCAATTCTGTTACTTACGATTGGATTATTGGGAACGGCGGCGCTTACAACCGGCGTCGTGCGTGGGAATGTCCAGAGCCGGAACTTGACGACCGCTACCGCAATCGCACAGACGTGCTTCGAAGAAAATCGCCGGGTCGGCTATACAAACGCGGGAACGGTGCCCGCTGGGGGTGCGAACAACTGTGTCACTGGGAGTTCCACGGTGACGGCGGGGGGCGTATCTTTCACGCGCGATCTGGGCATCGATGCTTCCGTCTCAAATATCAAAACTCTTACTGTCACTGTGAGCTGGTCAGAGGGCGCGATCGGAAATAAATCCATCACGTTGAAAACGGTTATGGCCGTTTCATGAGCAAGTCTTCAACAAAAACACTTAAACGCAGCTCAGCTTTTACGCTTATTGAGCTCCTCGTTTCGATGACGATTAGCCTGGCAGTATTGGCCGCAGTGGCAAAAACTTTTACCGTGCAGACACGGCAAAACGGTGCCGAAGAACAAATGGCTCAAATGCAGCAAAACGTCCGTGGGGCGCTGGATTTGATGGTTCGTGAGATTCAGATGGCAAAATATGACCCGGCGGGAACCGCCTTTCCGGCCGGCACCTACGGAGTAACCTACAGCGCTTCACAATTGGAAGTAAAATCCGATGTCGCGGATGGCAACGGCACAATAAGCACTGCAACCGGCAGTGTCGAAGACATCATTTACGCGTTTGACAGTACGAACCTTTATATCACGCGCAAGCTCGGGAGTAGCGGCACCGCTGACATTCTCGCTGATAATGTAACGAGCTTCACATTTGCTTACTACGATAGTAGCGGTGCAGCCGTGACATCGGCAGGTAATAGCGGATCGATTCGGAAAATTACAATCACGATAGCAGCGCGTACGGCAAAGCCCGATCCTGGATATACAAGCAACGGCGGCTATAGAACTTACCAAGTCAGTGCCGATATTACACCGCCAAACTTAGCGTTATGATGAGAGTGCAATACGAACTTGCTGCGAGAGAAAAGCTTATGTTCAGACACCGACTAAATAATCAACGAGGAATAGTTCTGATTGCAGCGCTCGCGCTTTTGGCCGCACTGACGTTGGTCGGGGCAACGGCTTTTTTCGCTTCGTCAACGGATGTCAAGGTCGGTGGCAACTACAAAAATTATCAGACAACCCTACAAGTAGCCATGGCCGGCTCGGAAAAGGCACGTGAGGCACTGCGCGCTGCCAACGCCTCGAGCTCGAATAGCGCTAACTTCAGCGAGGAGCTTGTAACCTATGCGAGTTCGCCGGTTGCCTCCTCAAATACTCTGGTCAGCGGTTATTCGTACAGTGCGATGTTGACGAACGACTCGGCCGTCGGGGAGACAAGCACTACGGACAATAACGGGAAAGTTATAATCACCTCAACGGCGACCGGCCCGAACAATTCGAGGGCCATAGTAATAACAACAGTCCAGATTTATTCATTTTCCAGTACCAGTCCGGCTGCTCTATATTCGCAAGATAATACAACTCTGAACGGCTCATCTATTACCATCAGCGGAAACGATGCGGGAAATTGTGGCGGCGCAAACCTATCTGGGGTGTACGTCTACAGCGATCCGAGCACCAATAACACACACACACTCACTCAGAACGGAGGTCCGACTTTAACTGGAAATCCGGCGACGCAGACAGGCACGACGAATATGAATCTGCAATCTTATGTCGATGCCTTGAAAGGTGCAGCCACGGTAACCCTGACCGCGGATGTCTCCGCAGGGGGAAATGGCACAACCAGCTATGGTAGCTCTACAAATTATGTGACAGTTTATTCGGATGCGACGCAGCAGGCAGACGGCGAATTGCGGCTGAACAACGTGACTGGATACGGAATATTAGTCGTAAAAGGCAATTTACAATTGGCGGGCAATATTGATTGGCACGGAATTATCATTGCCACCGGTGTCATTACGGCCAGTGGCGGCGGGAGCAACTCAAAAAATATCCAAGGCCAGATTTACTCGGGTTCGTCGTCCTTGGGAGACACGACAGTCAGCGGCAGTGTAAGCATCGGCTACAACAGCTGCGATGTAAAAAAAGCCTTATCGAGTCAGCCCCTCAAACTCGTCAACTGGAAACAGAACTATTGAGTTCTCGAAACTAAAGCAGTTTCCACGGCGCTCCCGAGCTCATGAGCATCGTTGAACTCGCGTCCGTACTGAATAAATAACTTGCTGTCCCTGGACAGTTTATTTTTGAAAGCGGTAATTTGATTCAACAGCTCACGGATTTCAGCTGTTAACATTCCATCGACTTCGCTTACTTTTTCCTTCAATCGATTAAACTCGCCACGGATCGGGTCATTATCATCTGCTTTCGTGCGGGATAGCGGCGGATCGCTGCCGTTATCGCGAAGCTCTTTTTTGTCGTTTAGACCTCTATTCAGCAAGTTGGTAGCCGGCTCGCGATAACTTGCGCTATTGAGCCCCGCAACGTCGTCAGTCTTTATAATCTGCGCGATGAAGTTTTTCTCAACGCCGAACACGCCACCATAGGTATCGAATAAAATCTGATTGCCTTCGCGCCAATAACGCGCAGTAACGTAATCGTTGCCGTTTCGTAGCTGGATCAGATATCCGGCATCGGCATTCCCGATCGTGGTGGCAATCGTGAGAACTACTCCAGCGGCTAACGGGATGCGCACTTACCCCCCTAAAATATAAAGCCATTTTATCATATCGGGGATATTTGCCTACCAGATTTCTTTTGTCCCTGCCGCTTGACACTGTGCCGCCCTCAGCAGTAATGTCCGCAAACATTTCGGTGGGTATGGGCGTGATAAACATCCGAGGATTTTCAGCCGTAGAACTCATCACCGCCGTAGCGTTGATAGGGATTGTCGCAGCCATCGCTCTGCCGAGTTGGATGAGTCTATCTCCGACTTATTCTCTAAATAACTCAGTAAGACAGATTCAATCCGAGTTACACAGCATAAAAATGCGCGCTGCCGCTGAGGGCGTTCCATTTCAGATGGCATATTCACAAGGTGCGACCGTTTATACAATCAAGCGTGCTGCACAGACGATTACGACGAAGCCGATTGCGGAAGGAACGATGATACAAAAAGACGGCCTGATATCTTTCTCTCCGCAAGGCACGGCTGGTGGTAACCGAGTCCGCCTTCGTAATGGCGCTGGCATATGCAAGCAAATTGTCGTGAGCGCGACAGGTCGAGTCAGAATCTGTGCGCCACCGAGTTGCGCGGAAGATTGCTAGGTGAGCGTACGAAGATCCTAAACGCGAACGCGGGTGTGACGTTTTCCGAAGTCCTCGTTGCCATCAATATAGCGGTTATCGCAATCTTGGCCTCTACGCTCAGCAGTATAGGGATGAGCCAGCGGCAAACGAGTAGCTCGAATTCTACCGTTGCGTTCCAATTGGCTCAAGACAAGCTGGAAGAATTACAAGCACGAGTAAATCTCGCAGAGACTGATCTCTGTCCGGGCGGCGGCGAGCATGCGCTTAGCCCCAAAGGGGGCGTTATTGGGATTTTTGACCGGTGTTGGCGTGTGACCCCGTCCACCTTCGGCGGTGGTCTCCAACAAATCGACGTCAAAGTCGCTTGGCATGATTATGAATCACGGGAGATTACAATTTCCACATTGCACTACAGCGGAGACTAACCTGTGGCGCGATTATCATTTTTCAACCAATCCGGCGTAACGTTAATTGAACAACTGGTGTCGTTGCTCCTCGGTTCTGTGCTCATCACATCTCTTTACACGTATTTTCGTGCAGAGCTCTACCGAACGGCATCAGTGGAGACCAAAACCGGTAGTTTGGAGGATGCGCGCGGTGCGATGGACATCATCATCCGCGATTTGATGAATGCGGGCTCCTGGCAAAATGGATCTCCGCCGCTGGAGACCGGAGCCGCAGATGATCCCGACCAAGATTCAGATGACGTATGCAATCGCGTGTATGCCGCCAGTCCGAGCACAATTCATATTCAAATGGACCTAAACGGCAACGGGAACTGTGTCGATCTCGATCCACGCGAAAACATTCGGTACGAACTTGCTAATCCAACGGCAACTTGTCCCGGTCCTCAGATCATTCGGCGTAACGGTGACTGCCTAGTCGCGAATGTCGTACCCGGATTGCCCGGGAAAGTATTTACGTACTACGACGCCAGCGGAGCGGATCTCGGAGCCAATCCAGCACGGGATGCGATTAAACGTGTAAAGATCTCCTTCGGTGTACAAGTAAAAAATCCTGATCCGAACGGTTCGGGTAACTTAACCTCTACGGTGCTGAGCAGTGTCGAGTTTCGCAACTAGGCTGCGTGGATTGACAAACGCTAGGCTGGGCCCCTTGAACTCTGAGGGAATGGTTCTGGCGAGCTGTCTAACCATTCTCTCGGTCCTGCTGGCACTGGGAATCGGCATCCGTGTCATGCTGCAGAACGATTATCGAATCCTGGCTAATCTGCGCAGCAGTACGCATTCTTTTTATTACTCTGTGGCCGGAATTGAATGGAGCAAGAACCAGATCGCTGAACTCGATATTTTTCCTCCCACACCCGCCGATCAGATTCAGTCGTTCGCCAATGGCGCGTTCGATGTCAGATTCTCTGTGCCCGCGGTGACAGGACCGTTAACTGCGCGGCTCACGGTGCGCTCAACCGGAACCGTTGACAATGCAACGCATGTCATCGAAGCGCAATTAACGAAAGCCTACGAGCTTTCCGACGCCGCCCTCACGGTTCGGGGGAATCCCGCGCGGGCTGTTCTCAGTGGCGGCGAGATCCTGATTTCCGGCACCGATCACGATCAGACAAATGGAACTCCGAGGTCCGGAGCCAAGCCTCGGCTGGCTATTTCCGCATCCAGCGAAACAGTCCGTGGACTCTTGTCTCAGTCGATAGAAAATCCGGAGATCCTCGACGGAGCCAGCCTAGCACCGCTGGTTGCGCAGAGTGATTATCTTCCGGCAAATTTCATCAACCAGCTAGTCGGCGACCTCTGTTCGGTTCCGACGGCTTTACTACACCCGATTTCCACGATAGGAAGTCTCACTATCGCTAATCAGATTTGGGGTTCTCAGTCTTCTCCGGAAATCCATTGTGTCGATGGCCTATCAGCATCCGGAGATTCAATCACTATTACAGGAAACGTAAGCGGGGCAGGGATTTTAGTCGTAAGTAACGCCGACTTGGTTCTAAGCGGCTCGTTCCATTGGCAAGGCCTCGTCATTGTAAACGGGCAGGAGGTCGGCTTAAGGACCGCGGGGTCGAGCATCAAAGAAATAGTTGGTTCAGTTGTCCTCAATGAAACGGGCGCTCCCTCAAGCACCACAGCAATTATGGAGATTCAGGGGAACTTGCGGCTGCTATTTAGCCGAGAAGCGCTCAAAACAGCAGCCGAGCTGGTTCCAGCTGCGACGCTCACCAGCGCTTACGGAAATTTGCCATTTCTGGTTACGCAGAACTATTGGCGAAACGTTGCACAATAGTAAACGGCTGGGCCTACTTTCAATTTACAACCGCCCTTCAAGATGCTAAATTACGGATCTACAAACACTTTGAGAATTAAAACCCAGGTCTTTCACCGCCTTACCGCAGTCTGAATTCCGGCGGCTTTAGCGCGCGAACATCGAGCGATGGGGGAAGGGGCGTGAGAGGGAGTTCGCATGGATACAAAAAAGACCATAATGGTTGTTGACGACAATCCGGACATTATCACTATCGTCAAGACCATTCTGGAAGGCCGTGGTTATACGGTTTTTAGTGCTTCGAGTGGTCCTGAGCTTTTGAACATACTGCCAAATCAAAAACCGGATCTAATTATACTAGACATCATGATGCCGGAGATGGACGGACTTGAAGTACTCACCCGATTGAAGGGAAAAACCGAAACTGCAAGCATTCCGGTTATTTTACTGACTGCGAAAGTACAGTATGAGGATGTTCTCGGTGGTTATAAACTCGGGGCCGATTATTACATCACCAAGCCTTTTACCAGCACTCAATTGGTGAATGGTATAAACCTGTTGTTGGGCGAAGGCAAAGCCTAGACGAATTCCTACCGCGGCGATTCTTTCATCGCGCTCTTGCGCTTTGCACCTTTGCGTGTTTTTCTCCATTTTTCGGAGCCATGGGCCAGTTTATTACGTTTGAAGGAGGCGAGGGGGCCGGTAAGACTACCCAGATTCGACTGCTCCAAAAATACTTTCAACAATTGAATGTTCCTTGTGTCGCAACGAGGGAGCCCGGGGATACGGCGCTTGGCGACCTGATTCGGAAGATATTGTTGGAAGTCGGCGTTGATGCCATTGCGCCTTTAACCGAGTTGTTCTTATACCTCGCTGATCGTTCTCACCACGTTTCACAGATTATCGTTCCGGCAATTAGCGCCGGGAAGATTGTTTTATGTGACCGGTTCACCGATTCGACGCTGGCTTACCAGGGTTACGGTCGGGGTATCGATCTAGCTTGGTTGCGAGAATTAAATAATGCCGCCACTAGCTTCATCCGACCGGATTTAACTTTTTTGCTCGATTGTCCTATCGAAGTTGGATTAGCCCGAGCAGCTGAGCGTAAATATGAAGCGGGCACGTCACGAGAAGATCGGTTTGAGCGGGAGACGGTCGAGTTTCATGAAAAGGTGCGCGCCGGTTTTCTCGCTCTAGCACGAGAGGAGCCAGGACGATTTTGTATTATAGATGCAGCGAAAACAGTGGACGAAAGCGCAGCAGACATTCGTGAGATTGTCCACCGGAAATTATCTCATGAGCCTCGCTGAATTTATCGGGCATACAAAGCAGCTTGAAATGTTGCGGTTCGCACTATCCGCTGAGCGGTTGCACCATGCTTATCTTTTTGTCGGACCGGATGGTATTGGCAAACGCACAGCAGCTATCGCGCTCGCCAAAGCGATTCATTGCGAAGAAGGCATTAATGATTTTTGCGGAATTTGCGTCAACTGCGCGCGGATCAGCGATGGCAATCATCCGGATTTTAGGCTGATTCAGCCGCTCCCGGATAAAAAGGAAATTAGCATCCAGCAAATCCGCGAACTTGAGCGCGAGCTAAACTATCGTTCTTTTGGCGGCAAGCGAAAAATCGCACTCATCGATCCGGCAACGCTGATGAATCTGTCTGCACAAAATGCGCTGTTGAAAACGCTCGAGGAACCACCGGAAAATTCTTTGATCTTTTTGATCGCGCCGAACTCCGGCGGTTTGTTGCCGACGGTGCGGTCGCGTTGCGTCAGGCTTAGTTTCGCGCCGCTGAGACGCGATGAAGTCGCGGCCTACTTGGGGTCGCAAAAAATGATCATGCCTAACGATACTGAATCTCTGGCAGCGATGAGCATGGGGAGCATCGGCCTGGCGCTCAAACTCAAAAAAGAAAAGCTCTTCGAAAAACGAAGAGATTGGGCGAAAACTCTTAGCTCTCTCAAACTAAGCGACTATCACTCCGCAATGGCCGCTGCCGAGGAGCTTGGCGAGGATCGCGAGGAAACGGTGACTTTTCTAGGTTGGGCGGAAAGTTGGTATCGAGACCTGTTGGTTTACCAAGCGACTCATCGGTCAGACGAGTTGGTGAATCTAGATATGCTGGCCGAAATCGAGCGACAAGCAGCAACGATCCAGCCGGATCGACTATACTCATCGATGCAAAAGGCTATTAGCGCCGGCGCAGGCATTCAACGCAACCTCAACCGACGCATGATTTTGGAAGATCTGTTGTTCAGCGTCGTGGGACAGTCTTAATGGAACCGGTTTACATCACAACGCCAATTTACTACGTCAATGCGGAACCGCACCTCGGCCACACATATACGACCGTCGTGGCCGATACTCTGAAACGTTACTATCAGTCGCTCGGTTACGAGGCATTTCTGCTAACGGGTACTGACGAGCATGGAGACAAGATCGCCCAAGCGGCAGTTACCGAGGGGACTAGTCCAAAGGAGTATGCGGATCGAATCAGCGATTTGTTTCGTTCGACCTGGGACGCGTGCGGTATTGCCTATGACCATTTCATTCGTACCACTGACGGATATCATCAAGAATACGTGCAAAAGATCCTACAAAAGATCTATGATGCCGGCGAAATTTATTTTGGCGAATACGGTGGACTTTACTGCTACGGCTGCGAGCGATTTTACACTGAGAAAGAGCTGGTGGACGGCAAATGCCCCGATCACCAGGTCGTACCGGACTATATTAGCGAAAAAAATTATTTTTTTCGGATGAGCAAATATCAGGAGCGCTTGATCGCGGAGATTCAAAACAAGCCGAATCTTATTCGACCGGAGCGCTATCGCACAGAAGTTTTAGCTTTTCTCCGCGAGCCCCTGGAAGACCTCTGTATCTCGCGGCCAACCAGCCGTCTCCAATGGGGTATTCCGCTTCCCTTTGATGCTGATTATGTGACTTACGTCTGGTTTGACGCATTGCTGAATTACGTGAGCGCTTTGAATCATCGGGGCGGCGATTCGGTGCAAAGTTTATGGCCGACGGCGCAACATCTCATCGCCAAGGATATTCTCAAGCCGCACGCGATCTACTGGCCAACGATGCTCATGGCCGCGGGCTTGCCGCTATACGATCACTTGAACGTGCATGGCTATTGGGTGATGGATTCCGGCAAGATGTCCAAGAGCTTGGGCAACGTCGTCCGTCCGCTCGAGATGAAAGCGCGGTTTGGCATGGATGCTTTTCGTTACTTTCTGCTGCGGGAAATGGCCTTCGGTCAGGATGCGAAATTCTCCGAGGAGGCGTTGATCACGCGGATCAACGCCGATCTGGCCAACAATTTGGGCAATCTGGTGAGCCGCGTGCTGGCGATGCAGCAAAAGTATTTCGCCGGCGTTGTGCAGCCGCTCGGCTCCGAATGGGCCACAGAAGATCGCGAGCTCCGCGCCAAGTTTGCTCAAGCTGAAACTGATCTCAACAGCTATATGGCAGATCTGCAATTTCATCGCGCTTTGGAATCCGTCTGGTCGGCGCTCGATCATGCCAATCGTTATATCGTTCAGACCGCGCCGTTCACCTTGATCAAAGATCTGGGCATGCAAACGCGGGTCGGCGAAGTCTTGCATCACCTTCTGGAGGTTGTCCGAACACTGGCCCGGGTGCTGGCGCCGTTCATGCCTGACACCGCCGCAGAATTGCGAGCTCTGCTTGGCATCAATGCCAGCGTTTTGAGTGCGCCCTGGGGAAAGGCCTTCAGGGCCGGCCACAACGTCAATCCGCCAAAGGTCTTGTTCCCACGCATCGAGACTGACACCAGCAAATGATGATTGTGCCATCGTGTTGATCGACAGCCACGCTCATATACAGGGCAAAGAATACGATAAGGAAGTCGAAGCGGTAATTGAGCGCGCGCGCGCAGCGGGCGTCGAGAAGATCATTGCCGTCGGCGGCGCCGGTGACATGTCGAGCAATACCGGCGCGATTGCGCTGGCCGAGGCCTTTTCTAACGTCTACGCCACTGTCGGAATGCACCCGCACGATGCCAAAGACGTGGGAGTTGAGGAGCTGCAGGCGCTGCGCGAGTTAACCACGCATGCCAAAGTCATAGCGGTAGGTGAGACGGGGCTCGATTACTATTACAATCATTCGCCCCGCGGCGTTCAGCGTCGGGTCTTCGGCCAATTCATTCGCATGGCGCGGGAAACCGGCTTGCCAATCGTGGTGCATGAACGGGACGCCGCGCAAGAAGCCGTTGAGCTCTTGCGCAGCGAAGGCGCGGGAGAGCTGCGGGGCGTGATTCACTGTTTCACGGGCAATTACGAAGCGGCGTGCGCCTATCTCGATCTCGGATTCTACCTTTCCCTCACCGGTATCATCACGTTTAAAAACGCCGAAGCGTTGAGAGATGTGGTCCGAAAAGTACCGTTGGAGCACATGCTCATCGAAACCGATTCGCCCTTTCTCGCGCCTGTGCCTCATCGCGGCAAGCGCAATGAGCCGGCATACGTTCAGCTGGTGGCGGAAACCGTTAGCAAAGTCAAACACATTCCTTTCGAGGACGTCGCGGCGGTGACGACTGCCAACGTCGGCGAGTTGTTCAAAATTTGAAATCATCCTCGTGTGCAGCTCGTTGTTGTCGCCGCAAACTCGTGTTTAGATCAAGGTTAAAGGAAAGGAGGCGCTCATGAAGGGAAACGCTGACGTGATTAAAGTTCTAAACGACGTGCTGCGCAAGGAGCTCACGGGCATCAATCAATACTTCATTCATGCCAAGATGTGCAAAAACTGGGGTTACGAAGTGCTCGCCGACGTTCACTGGCACGAGTCGATTGACGAAATGAAACACGCGGATCGGTTGATTGAGCGGATTATTTTCCTCGAAGGCGTTCCCAACGTCGCGGCTTACGATAAGATTTCGGTTGGCGCAAACGTCAAACAACAACTCGAGAATGATCGCGGACTGGAACAGGCGGCATTAACCGTTCTCAAGCCAGGCATAAAGACCTGCCTCGAGGTTAACGACGACGCGAGCCGGGAGCTGCTCGAACATTTCGTCCTCGACGAGGAACACCACATCGATTGGATCGAAACCCAACTACACCAGATCGAGGAGGTGGGACTACAAAACTACCTCGCCCAGCAAATGCATAAATAGGCGTTCTCCTTGGCGATCAACGTCCGGCTCTAGCGCTTGTCAGGCCAGGTAAGTCCGGTTGGTTGAGTGAATGAGAGCGACGTAACGTCCCGCCCAAGGCGTTGGCAAGGTCACGCAGCCTTGCTCATCGGTGACGAGAGGTTTTTCCCATTTGGACGGACCGGTGATGGTGAGCTCGGCTTTGGGCAGCGGCGCGTTGAAAAACAACAGAACGAAACTTTGCCGTTGGCTGTGGTGGGCACCAGCTCGAGATCAAGCTTGACCACGGTTTCGCTGCGCCCGGCCTTGGCATAGTAAATCGTCTTGTTGATGCCGCCATTTTCCTGTCCTCGCGTGGGGGGACGCTGCTGTCCACGAAGCGCACGTCGCCACGGCCTTTCGCAGGAAACTCCAAATTGTTTTCATTGCGCTTGACCGGCAGCGGCGTTTCGCTTGCGCCGAGAAAAACTCGCGGCGCCTTAAACCCGTCGAGCAAGCCGCCGGTTTTTTCCCGGATATCGTCGATCCACTCGCCGAAGTACGCACGCACGGGGCCGTCGCCGTCACGTTCGAGCCAGACAAAGTGAGCATGGACGCTGTCGAGCAGCGCCAGAATCAAGATCACGGCAGTGAAAAGGGGTAGCATGAAGCTCTCCTTATTTTTGACTATGCCGATGTTGCGGCCCGGGTTTCCAATTCCAAGCTTGCTAACACGCCGTGAATCCAGTCCGTCGCCGGCACCTTGTAATCAACATCGCAATCGACGCGTGGGTAGAGGCGGGTAGCGCCGTGGCGCTCCAGTGCGGCGTCGAGGTCGCGGCCACACTTGCAGAAGTGATCGAAGGTTGTATTTCCGAGCGCGAGCACGGAGAATTTCACGCCGCGGAGTTCCAAGCCGTTGCCGTGCACTACGGCCTGCCAGAATGGCGCAGCATCCTCGGGCGGTTCACCGTCCCCGTGGGTACTTGGTGATGACCAGTACGCAGCTAGCCTCGTTTAGCATGTTTGCTTGGCAGTGTGCCATGTCGTGGACGCGCGCTGCGCGGCCGGTGCGACGCACCATGGCGGCGACGTTGTTGGCGAGTATTTCCGCATTGCCGGTGACGGTGCCGTAAAGGATCACCACGGCATCGTCGTTAAAAGATGCCCAGGACCATTCGACAGGCGCTGCCTCGCGTACGACATGTTCGTGAGGACGGATGGCGCTGTGCGGCAAATCGAGTTGCGGCTCGGTCAATGTTTGCGCTAGGGGCGCGTCGATAGCTTCGAGGGAGGCGAAACTAGTTTCGGGCATGGAGATTTTCCTTCCGTTAGTTTGGATAAAATTGGTGTAGTGATTAGCTCTTCGGGCTCGTGGCGCCACGAACGAAAGCGCCGCCATGCCATCGCCAGACCGGTAAAAACGAGAAAACAGCCGCCAAGAGAAGCGAGACCGGCGACGGTCTGGCCGGTGAAGCCGAAGCTTCGCCGGTGTGGAGCGCGCGCATCCAGGTGCGGAGCTTGCGCCCAGTGCTGTTGCCGTCGTAGGGCTCCCATTTGACGACTTCGCCGGTGATGCGATTGAGAGTGAGTTGTGAACGTTGAAACGGATGAAAGGCATCGGGGCCTTGTATCGAAGCATTGACCTGGCCGTCGCCGCGCGACGGAAAACGAAGCATGATCATCACCCAACCAGGCACCTGCTTTTGGGCGCGCGTCATCAGAATGTCGAAGCTTGCCGGTGAGCCTGCAGCGCGCGTTTCAGTGCGCTGACCGCGACGAGGCGGCCGTTCAGCGGCGGCGCCGCCGGGACCTTCGGCACGGCGCGGTGGCTCACTGCCCGTAAGCTTATAGAGTAGATCGTTGGCCCACGAATAGGACATGACCGCCGCGGTGAGCGTCAGGACGACAAGCACGGAGGACGACCAGAAGCCAATGACGTTGTGCCAGTTCCAGTGACGCGCGTTGCCGCGCAGGCGCGCATTGAACAGGAGGCTAGTCTTCAATGCGCGCCAGGTCCAACTGCGCGGCCACCAGAGATAAACTCCGGTGACGGCGAGCCAAAGAAATGCCAGATTGCATGCGCCGGTAATCGAGCGGGCAGTCGCGCGTCCTTCGCCTTCGACGGCGAGCCAGCGGTGCCAATCGACCACCCGGCGCATGAATGCGCGAGTCGCCGAAGAGCCACCCAAAAGCTCTCCCGAATAGGGATTCACGAAAACCGTGTTGTCGCGCCCGATATTGACGGCCACCGATGCGGAGGGATCCGACTTGATCAGAATCATCGCCGGTGGCGCTTCGGGATTGGCCGCGCGGACTTTGGCGATCAGCTCGTCGTAAGT
>Ga0207701_10002176_pt1 | contig 20350 bp, 24 predicted proteins | sample KBSSwiSSwithPhiX_FD_184294 | JGI IMG/M metagenome (GOLD analysis project Ga0207701, IMG submission 184294) | Switchgrass rhizosphere bulk soil microbial communities from Kellogg Biological Station, Michigan, USA, with PhiX - S5 (SPAdes) (version 2) | ecosystem: Environmental > Terrestrial >... | reverse complement strand
AAGATCCCAGAGTATCGTGGCACCTAATGCTTCCTTATACCATTCTTTAGCTTTTGGGGCATCCAAAACAGCCAGCATAACCGAGATCACCATTTTTGATTTATCCTGTATCATTAGTTTTCCTTCGCGTCTTTGCGTTGTTTCTGCGTCTTTGCGTTCTTCCTCCCCGTCTTTGCGTTCTTCCTCCCCGTCTTTGCGTTTACTATTTACCCAACTTTAATCGCCAGGTAGTCTGCACTTGAGGAAGTGCTCGCATGGCATTCAATTCCGCTTCCGTGGCATTTTTAAATAAATATGGAATGGTAGTGATTTTGGAAAAGTCCATTGTTGATTCCATATCAACAACAAATCCCTGTTTCCTGAAAAAATCTCTTGCCACATCAAAATCATCGAACATATTATCTTCTATATGTTGTTGATCGGTGAGTTCTTTCAACTCATCGTTATTATCCTTTAACCTTGTCAGTGTTGTTCTTCTATAGATATCTGCAGTGATCCAATAACCACCTTTTCTGGCAAGCACTCCGGAAATAATTTTGCAAAGTTTTTCTTTTTCCTGGTTATTCAAATACATCAGCAACCCTTCATTTACAATAACCACTGGACCCTCATCAAACCTGTCAACGATCAGGTTAAATTCATTTTCATCCAACACATTTAAAGTCAACATCTCCAATTTTCCTGGTGATGAAATATCCTTGCCCACTAATTTATCAACCAGATCCTTTTTATATTCAATTACATTTCCCAGGTCGGTATCGATATAATGAATATTTTTTTCCTGTACCATATTCAAACCCCTGAAAGAAAATCCGGAAGATAATTCCATCACATTGTGGAAGACCAAATCGTGAAACAATTGGTCTATGCTCCAGTACCTCGACTCAAAATGAACTACTCTTGTCCAAAACGCGAGATCTGTATTTTCAAAATCAGGATGATAATGATCAGGGTATGACATTAGTTCAGCAGCTTCCCTGGCATAGGGAATTTGAGTAAGACCTTTCAGCATCAGAAGTGATTTTGCCGATGGACTTATTTTGCTAAAGTCGCGTTTCTCTTGTCGCTCATCCATTGTTAGTGTTTGATCTATCTTTTAGCAATAAGTTTTGCAAATGATAAAGAACCCTTTGCGTCTCCGCGTCCCCTTTGCGTCTTTGCGCAAGTTCACAATCTACCTCAAATTACCTGTTTCACTTCTTTAAAAAATCGTCAATTCTTTGCTTCTGTCGAAAATGATGTCGCATATGCATTTCCGAAAACTGGAGCCATTCCATCGCATTAAAATAACCCAATCCGGGATGCATTGTCTTTCCCCGGTATTCAGACAGGTTATTTTTTTCTCCAATCAAATCTATTTCCTGCCCGAGTTTTTCAAACTCATCTACCAGCATTTGTTTATTGACAGGTTGCAAAACATCCGACAGTTCCGGCCCCCGAACTATTTGCAAATCAGGAAACTCGTTTTTCAAAAACATCTTTCTGCCTTCTTCCTTCATTTCTGCAGAAATATTTTCCTCATGTTCCATGCAATATTTTACCTGGCTCAAAAAATAAGAGGTTTCTGATAAAAGGTGCATGTATACCTGGCCGATGGACCATTTTTTCGCTCCGGGTTGAATCAGGAGTTCTTCTTCATCATATTTAATCAACCCGTTGACCCATTCATTAAATGTATCCTTTAGGCGGTACATCTTTTATCCCGGTTTTACTTGAAGTATTATTTCAATGCTGTCGCAGTTTGCAGATTTGGCACCTTCTCTTTTGATAAATATTTTTTCTTCAGCCAATTCCTGACAGGTTCATCATACAATTTCAGCGAAGCATATGCCAAAAGGATAAAAAATATGAACAAAAAGCCTGAAACAGGAAGGATTTGCTGGAGGCTCGGTTTTTTAGTGGCGATCCATGCACCATACATATATATAAATGGATAATGGGTGATATACAATGGATATGAAATATCGCCGGAAAATTTACAAAGTTTCGCCCATCTTCCTTTTATCGTCCCACCGGCTCCTGCGGCAACAATAATCGGAAATACAAGGATCACTGCAGCCGCATCATATATAGCATTATACTCGGTCCAGGGCATAAAAAATACTATGGCGAGTAAAACTGAACATACAGTATAGGCTTTTGGAATTCTGATCAGTTTTCCCAGCCGGAACAATAACAAGCCTGCGAAAAATGGAAACATCATCCTCGCAACAGCAATCCAGAAAGTATGATATCCCCAGCCCGTTCCCAAATCCCCGTGAAATTTGGCAGCATAGACCAGGGCCACAGCACTGAGCGCTACAACCACGATCAACACCAGCTTACTCATTTTCTTGCCAAATATTGCATAGATCAGGTTCGCAATATATTCCTGCAACAGAGACCAGCATGGACCATCCAGCGAATGCGTTTCATTCCATCCCCTTATATCAGGAGAAGGTAAAAGCGTAAAACTGATTAGCATTACACCCAAAAGTTTGGCCAGGCCAATAGTTTGGAAGCCATTTGTATAAGAGTCGAAAATGAAAACAATGGTGCCGATCAATACACCAAGCAATACCATCGGATGAAGTCTCACCAACCTGATCTTGAAGAAATCCCTGATATTCATCCTGCCCCATCTGTCGTCATATGCATAGCCAACAACAAAACCCGACAACAGAAAGAAAAAATCAACGGCCAGGTAACCATGGTGCATGGGAAGATCAGCGAGGTCGGGATATATTCCTTCCATCAAATGAAAAATGATCACCAGTATGGACGCCGTACCGCGCAGTCCGTCAAGTATCGGAAAATGAGGTTTCATGAATTTTAGTTGGATGTATTTAAGAGGGTGTGAACTTACGGATTTTCACAACCACATCAGGTCTAAATTACAGGGTAAGCGATTTAAAATGTATATTTATTATAGAGGCACCAAAACCTGCTAAATCCTGAAATGCATATAGTTGATCCGGATAATATAACTGTCAGGCATAAACGCTGGGTGAAACTATCCCACTGGATCATTACTATCAGTTTCTTCTTACTGGCTTTCAGTGGTTTTGTTATTCTGATGTGCCACCCCCGCCTTTATTGGGGCGAAGTTGGAAATGATCTTACTCCGGCTTTATTTGAATTACCAGTGAGCAGAAATTATCAGCATGGTGGATGGGAAAAATCAACAGCATTTTTTGAAACTAAAAATTCACCTGTCAGCGCAAGTCGAACCTACGACATATGGAACCAGAATGGCTGGGGGAGAAGTCTCCATTTTCTTTCTGCATGGTTCCTCGTTGTGACCGGACTCGGTTACCTGCTCTGGGGTACACTGAGTGGACATTTTAAAAGAAACCTTTTTCCGGGGTCAAAAGAATTTACCCTCAAATCATTCGGTGTCGATATTAAAAACCATTTGCGGCTAATTATCATGCCTGCTTCGGGCGGGCCAAATTACGGCCTGCTCCAAAAAAGCTCTTATCTGATTGTGATTTTCTTTCTGCTGCCACTTGTTGCTTTGACCGGTATGACAATGTCGCCTGCAATAACAGCTGCATATCCTTTCCTGCTGAAAATATTTTTCGGTGCCCAATCAGCTCGTACCCTTCACTTTTTTGCTTCTGTTGCCCTGGTGTTGTTTTTGATCATTCACGTAGTTATGATCATAATATCAGGATTTAAAAAACAAATGCGCTCAATGACATGGGGGAAATAAAATGAAAAAGAAAAAGATCATCATTACAAGGCGAAATGCCATTATAACTGGAATGGCTACCCTAAGTGGACTGATGTTAACAGGGTGTTCTAAAAAAACTCCACCTACATACGGAAATATTCTTCGGATGGGTGATGCATTGACTTATCTTGCCCACAGAACATTGTTACCCGGACAATCGCTCGCAAAAGAATATGACCACAGTGCTATTTCTTCTTTCCCCGCTACAGGGACAACTGATCCCGGCGATCCTAAAGGACAATATTACAGCAAAGCATACAAGCAATTCCATAATGCGGCATTTGCTGACTGGAGTTTAAAAATCGAAGGCAGCGTTTCTAAACCCGGATCATATTCTCTTTCCCAGTTACAGGCTTTTCCGTCAAGAACCCAGATCACCAGGCATACCTGTGAAGAAGGATGGACCGCAATTGCAGAATGGACCGGGGTTCCATTGAGTCATGTGCTTCAACAGGCAGGAATTAAACCCGGCGCCCGTTATGTTAATTTCCACGCCTACGATGGTTATATAGACAGTATTGATCTGATGGATGCCTTTCACCCACAAACCATACTTGCTTATGGAATGAATGGCCAGGCACTTCCCGTTCCACATGGAGCACCTTTACGCGTAAGGGTGGAAACACAGATTGGATATAAAAGCATAAAATATCTGGAAAAAATCGTGGTCACAGATGAGTTTGTTGACCCGGGTGATTCCGGCTGGGCATGGTATACCGGTATCTAATCATTATCTGTTCTATGTCCGAACCTGATGACATGTCCATCTGGACATTGCACCAGCATTTCCCGCATATTCCATTCCTTGCTCTCCGGAGTTGAAATTATTTTTGCGCCTTTATCTTTTATAAGTTCAAAATACTCATCTACATTATCCACGTATATGGCGATCCATGTAGCAGGATTACCCTGGTATTCTTTGCAGAAAAAAACTTCTACTCCATCTCTCGACACACCACCGAAAGTTGAGGGACTATCCCATTCCCAACTGTCCTGGAATTGAAGCTTCTCTAGAAAATATCCGATACTCACAGAAACATCTCTTGAATATAATATAGGAACTACATTGGAAAATTTCATAGCTGCACATTTACAGTTTAAAATTACCTAAGTTTACTAACGTTACAATATACTTTATGCGAGTAGCTGTGTTTAGTACCATGTCTTATGATAAAGACTACCTCAACAGGTTTAATGAAGGCGTAAATGAACTGGTGTTTTTTGAAGCACCTCTAAATATCAATACTGCAAATCTCACACAGGGGTTTACAGCTGTTTGTGTTTTCGTCAATGATAAACTCGATGAAGCAACTATTAACGCTATAGCCGGGAATGGAGTTAAACTCATTGTACTTCGATGCGCAGGCTTCAATAATGTGACCCTCGATACGGCGAAAAAGAACAATATCTCGGTTATGAGAGTACCTGCTTATTCCCCCTATGCGGTAGCAGAACATGCAGTGGCTTTAATGTTGACCCTTGCAAGGAAAACACACAAGGCATATAACAGGGTCAGGGAAAGTAATTTCTCTCTTGAAAGGCTGAATGGTTTCAATATTCATGGTAAAACTATTGGTGTAATTGGAACTGGAAGAATCGGTGTTGCTTTTTGCAGGATCATGCTTGGATTTGGCGCAAGGGTCATAGCTTATGACGTAGTTGAATCGCCTGAACTCATCAACGCAGGAGTAACATATACAACTCTGGATGAAATTACTACACAGTCAGATATAATTTCTCTTCATTGTCCACTAACCCCCGAAACAAAATACCTGATCAATAAAGACAGCATCAGCAAAATGAAAACCGGAGTAATGTTGATCAATACCAGCAGGGGCGGCCTCATTAACACAAAAGATGTACTCGTTGGATTAAAACAGGGCAAGATCGGCTACCTTGGCATTGATGTATATGAACAGGAAGAAAAACTTTTCTTTTTTGATCTGTCTGAAAGTATTGTAGAAGATGACCTGATTGCGAGACTGATCTCATTCCCCAATGTTTTGATTACGGCCCACCAGGGATTTTTTACCAATGAAGCATTGGAACAGATTGCTTCTACTACCATCGGCAATATTCTCGCTTTCGAAAATGGCAAACTGAGCGGAAACGAATTGGCTTAAACCCCCATTCTATTTTTTATATAAAATATCAGCCAGACCTTTAGCGATGGCGGTTGGATTAGCATGATTGGAATTAGTTAGAACGATGATCGCTGTATTGTCTGATGGGAAACGGAAAAAAATGGTCCTGAATCCCGGCAAGGAACCACCATGATGTACAGCCTGGCGATCCAGGTAACTAGAAACTTCCCATCCATAACCATATGACGGACTTGTTGGTTTCGTCGAATCTTCTTTCACAACATCGGTCCACATTTTTTGCCAGTTCTCTTTTGTAAGGATTTTATTCTGCTGTATCAGCATTTCCCATTTGATCATGTCCGTTATTGTAGATATAAATGCACCACTGGGTCTTAATGCAATATACTCCTCGGCATTAACTACAGTATCTCCGCCCTTATTTATGTATCCGCCTGCCCTTCCTAAAACTATATCAGTTACCGTAGTTGTTCTTGTTTTATTCAAACCGTTTTTCACAAAAATTTCTTCCCTCATGTACTGCGGAAAAGGTTTGCCACTTACCCGCCTGATAATGTCTGCCAACATGAAATAACCAAGATTACAATACTGCCATTTAGTACCGGTAACAAAAACCAGGTTATCCCTGTAAGCTCTTTTGATCAGTAGTGAATCAGGTTGCACTTCCATAGCATCAAATGCAGGAGATTCTCTTTCCAGCCCGGAGGTATGATTCAATAAATTTCTAATGGTAATATTATTCCAGGTAGCCGGCGCATCAGTAAAATATTTATTAACCGGGTCCGTTAAATTTATTTTTCCTTCCTGAACCAATTTCATAATGGCAGTGGCTATCATCTGTTTACTTACAGAGGCAAGCTTGAACACCGATGTATCTGAAGCCGGGACATTGAGCTCAATGTTAGCCATCCCATATCCTTTTGATACCAGCAATTTTCCGTCTTTCACAATACCCACCGCTAAACCGGTAATTTTCTGCTCGCTGATTTGCTTTTGAATATAATTATCTATTTCATTTTTATCCTGTGCATGTACAAATACTGAACTGACAACGATGATAAGACAGAGAATAAACTTCATAGATAATTAATTGTTTGATTTATTTGCCGAGAGCACTCGCTCTATTTTAAGAAATGTATCCCTCCACCCCTGTTCATAATTATGAGCCGATAAATGTCCGACTCCGGAATGCATAAACTTCATTGTTGTCGTATTTCCATTTGGCAACAACCAGATTTCAACAAATGATGTCACACCCGGCTCATTTTTCCAGGTCCAGCTGAAAGACAAATGCTGATTCTTTTCAACTTTGTTATACACGCCACTACAGGTATGTTCGGTGAGATTTGAATCTGCAAAACTAATTTCAAATTGACCACCTTCCCTGACGTCAAGTTCCGCCTTTAATACCTTGCCTTGCGGATCTGATCCAAACCACTGCATGATCTGGGCAGGGACTGTCCACGCCGCCCATATGCTTTCCGGTGAAGCATTAAATACATGCTCTATTAAAACATCTCCATTGCCTGATATCATTATTTGCCTTGGTTCAGTTTTTCATTAAAACTCATCATCCAGTTAATCCCGAATTTATCTTCAAGCATTCCAAAATAATCACCCCAGAAAGTATCGGCCATTGGCATTTTAACTGTGCCGCCTGCTGAGAGATCTTTAAATATTTTATCGGCTGAAGCTTTGTTATCTGCATTAATGGAAATGGTGAAATTATTTCCCTGGATATGGCTCGATGCCCACTCTCCACCAGTATCACTTCCCATTAACACAGATGATTCACCGATGGGCAGTGAGATATGCATAATTTTTTCACCTTCCTCGGGAGAAACCATAGGATCAGCATCAGCTGGCATGTCCTTAAAGCGTCCGACAAATTGAAACTCGCCTCCAAAAACAGACCGGTAGAAATTAAAAGCTTCTTCGCAATTTCCATTGAAATTGAGATAGGTATTTAAGGAAGGCATAGATTATTTTTTAAGATGTGCAAAATATATTACCCGTATAAATCAGCGTGTGCAATGAGATTAATAAGTCCCTTCAAGTTACAAAATTCCGTTTATGCCCGGGCAGATTCCCAATTTTCCCGGTCTAAAAACATTTTGGAGGAGATCCATGTTTGGCCTGCAATCTTGCTGGAATTTTTAGGGTCATTGCTTACCTGGAAACCGGCCCTGGTATAACAATTGATCGCCATTTTATTCCAATCATAAACATTCAGCGTAGCATTTTTACAATTCAATTCATGAAATGAAATTCGCAACAATTCCTGAACTATTTGTTGCCCAATCCCCTTACCTCTCATTGTCTCCTCTCCGATCAGGATCCTGCACAGGTGAGCGTTATCGTTATTGATATAAATTTCTGCATGTCCAATGATCTGCATTGTAGAATTCAGTCTTACCGCAAATGAACGACGGAGCGGCTCGTTTATAGATTTCTCCAACTGCTCCCTCGTCAATGGAAAAACAAAATCGGGTCCCGCAAATTGCATAAGGATCTCCGGCTTGTTTGCCCAGGCAATCAGTTGGTCAAACGAATCCCTTTCAAATTTCACTAGTTCAACATTATACAAACTCATTAACTATTCAGGTATTTGTTGGGGATATTAGGTGGCCGATAATCTAAATTATAACGTTCTTTCATCAAAAGCGATACCACTTCATATATGTTTTGTTCTGTACGTTGAAACTGCCGAAGCAGACCCATCATTGCATAGCTTATTGGGTTTACAGAAGGAATAAAACTTTCCCATGGATAGCCTTTTCCCCAGATCAATCCCTTTACAGTTATGTCTAGTTCAACTTTTTTAGAGAGTAGAAATCTCAACATGTCTATACTTCTGTTGGCATGTTGGTTTACTGTGTGAAATACGGGTGTTTGTCCGCCGAACCCATTTTCATCCAACCCCGCCCTGGCATTTATATCTGCCCCATGTTTTACCAATACTTCTGCGGATGCAAGATGATTATACTCGGCGCAAATATGTAATAAACCTGATTCGAATAATGGAGTGAAACTACAATCGAATGAATATTTTTTAGACAAAATATTTTTATCCGCAGTTAGTATTTTATCTAATTCATCGGCATCATCAAGAAATACAGCCAGTAACGCCTTATCTTCAAACTCTAATCCATTTTCCGCCAGCAAGCGAAAACATTGTCTGAATTTTGGACCTCTTGAATACATATTGATGAGCTCATATACCAATGGCTTGCCTTTATGCAATTGGTTTGGACTAATGCCATGATCCAGGCAATCCTTTATCACATCCAATTCCTGCGTTTCAAATGCACCAATGATTTCGCTCAAATAATCCATGATCTCCCGTTTTCAATACTTCTGTATACAATGCCTTCCTGAATTTACAGCATTTATAAACTTCCAAAAACAAAGGGATTAATAAGTAATTATGGCAATACAATTTCCATTCCTTCGCGGGCGAGTTCATACTCGAACTCCTGCGGAAGTTTACTATTCACATCTGAAAATAATGCCTTAAGTTTTTCATCTGTGTGCATTGGATCATGGTGCGATAACAACAGATGTTTTACTCCCGCAAGAACAGCAAGCTGAATGGCATCATCCATACTCGAATGGCCCCATCCGTTTTTTTGTACATACTCTTCACGACTGTATTGCGCATCATGTAGAAGAAGATCAGCATTTTCTACAATGTCTGCTCCTGATAACCATCTTACATCGGTTGGCATTCCGCTGGCGCCTAATGCAGGCTCATGATCCGGGATATATGCGAAAACCGAATCTCCTGATTTGATCCGGAAACCAACGGTCGGACCCGGATGTATTACATACCTGGATTCAACCTTAAATGGACCGATCTCAAAACTACTGTTTGCAATATCATGCAGTGTTAATTTAGCCGGAAGATCGCGGATCAGTACAGGAAATAACGGAGGTGATAAATACCGGCTTAACCGCGAATGCAGGCTTTGTGTAGCACTTGCCGGTGCCCAGATATGCACTTCCATTGATGGGTCGAAAAGCGGTCCAAAATAACCGAGTCCCTGTATATGATCAAGATGAAGATGAGTCAATAAAATGTCCACTCTTTTAATAGAAGCATCCGGCACAACAACTTTCTGCATACCCGAGCCTCCGTCAAGTACAAGCATCCATTTACCTTCGGTTACCACTACACAGGATGTATTACCTCCATAAAATGAAGTATCTGCACCCGTTGTGGGAATTGAACCCCTTACGCCTCTTAGTGAAATTTTCATATATCTTTTGCTTCCCAGAATATAGCAACCGCTCCTAAAAATTTTCCAGACCTGCCAATAATGGGAATGGAAGTGACAGAGATCTTCTCTGCTTTTCCCATCATACTTTCAATCCGGAATGTTTTATGGTGTGGATGACGATCACTCAAGGTCATAACCAATGGAAGTTGTTCAGGGGGAAGGTCATTCCCGTCTTCGTCCAAAGGTTTAAAAACGGTAGACCACATTTCAACTTTCATTTCACCTGTGTCTTCAAAGCGGCTACCCAAAATCCTTTCAGCAGGTTCATTATAAAAAATCAGGTTGCCCATGGTATCAGTAATGAAGACTGGTATCGAGAGACAATCAGCCAATTGGCGATTAAGGATAATTTCTATCTCATATGCAGGCATATGACGAAATTTTTAGCAGAGTTGCTTATTAAATGTAGGAAATAAAATCAATTATCCGCCCTTTATTTGGGCGCTTTTAATCCCGTTAGTTTCTGCCTTACGACTGCATTCTCGCTTATGGCTAGAGCCTTCTCGTAATTTACAATTGCATTAGCGGTATCCCTGATAGCAACAAAATAATCACCATAAGACGCATAGGCGAAATGACTATTAGGATAGTTGGCAACATTGAGTTTGAATAAACTGGCAGCTGTTGTATAATATTTTTTACTCAGGGCAAGATAACCGAATGCATTAATTGTTCTTTCCGGTGGATAAAGTCTATAGCCAAATTCCTTCGAAATAGTTTCGTATGTTTTCTGGTATTTTTTTGCCAGCAAATCTGTTGAATCGCCAAAATCCTGGAGTTGCAGTTTCACATCGTAGTAGTCAAAAATAAATCTCAGTCCATCATACTGAGTTATTAATGGAGCTGTAGTATGGTTATCTGAATCATAAAATTTGCTCGCGTAGACCAGCCCATTATTTTTGATCGATTTAATATATTTATCCATCGCAACTATATCTCGAATATGCCTAGTGATAGCTGATGTGTCCTTTAGCATTTTTTGATATGTCATTCCAGTTGGCATCGTGTTAGCGATACCCAGGTAAAGTCTTGTATTGATGTATTTGTTTGCAGATAATTTTTTCTCCGCAGCCCTTAAATAGTTTTCTTTATCATACCACATACTGGGATCAATGCAGATATAGGAGTTGAATAAAGTTGGATGGTTCACTAATACATCCATTACCATCAATCCGCCAAGGGAATGTCCTATCAGCATTTTATAAGGCTGGGTCGAATAGCCCGAATCAATATAGGGGATCAATTCTTTTTCGATAAAAGAAATAAATTTTCCTCCTCCACCGGTTTTTAGAGATGATGCACTATCGAAATATGGAGGATCGCTGCTGATATGCGTTGGAGTCATATCCCTCGCCCGGTCTGTATTTAACAACCCTACAATGATCATTTCAGGGATAACAGTATTCCCGTTGATCTGGCTCAGGTTTTTAACTACCCCAACCAAGGATTCAAAGTTTGCATCGCCATCCAGAAGATAAATAACAGGATAATGTTTGCTGGTATCACGGAAACTGGAATTCAAATCCGGAGTGTATATCCACAATGTTCTTTTCTCACCAAGTATTTTGGATTGAATTTGTACAATCTTTCCTACTACAACTTTATTATCCGATTGTGCTTTTCCACTGCCTATGGAGATGAGGAATATTAATAATAATCTTAAATGCTTTATCATTTATATCAGCTTTCAGTCTGTTTATTCAATGGTAAATTTGTATGTGCCGCCCGATACAGTTTTCTTAAGCTTTTCATTGAACAATTTAATTTCAGTAATGACGAGTTGATCGCCCGACTTGGTTGTACGGATAGCATTTTTTAATGGATCGGAAAAATTACCGGCAGTGCTAAATTCTTCTCCGGCGATCATTACTTTACATGATTCCACTACATAGCCCTGGTAGAAACCGTCATTTGGATCTGGAGCAACACCAATCCACGGGTTAGCGATCAGGCTGTCTTTACGCACTTTATTGCCTTTTTGATTTCCTAATGCAAGGCTTGCCTGAGGAATATTTTTAGCATAAAATATTACCTGGGCTTTATCCTGCCCTTTCAAAAACGTCAGCGTTATATATCCCGGAGTTGTGGGTCTTACTACTAACCGGTTTTCAGATAAACTTGCATTTGCATGTTGCTCCATTCCGGTAACTAATGAGTCAGTGACGAGAAATTTATTTTCTATCCCCAAATAAATTGTTCTGCTCCTTTCATTGCTTACAGTTTGATTGGATAGTCTCACATTCTGTCCATTACCGCAAATGAATATTGTCAGACTCAGGAAAGTTAAAATGATGGCCTGTCGCATAAAAAAATGTTGTCAGTGAATATATTAAAAATGACGACGGGCACGATCAGTTTAAACAATGTCCCAATTAGGAAATTTTATATTATTATTATATTATATATTATAATTGGAGGCAGGCAACTTATATTTAAGTAGGAATATTCAGCAATTATGACATATTAATTATTTTAAATATATTATGCCTGACGGGTTAGAAAAGGAGCGGTTAAATCGTTCAAACAACAATAAACACTGGAAAAAATGGGGGCCCTATTTATCGGAACGCCAATGGGGAACAGTTAGGGAGGATTATAGCCGTGAAGGAAATGCGTGGAATTTTGTTAACCACGACCTGGCAAGAAGCTATGCTTATCGCTGGGGTGAAGACGGCATTGGTGGTTTCTGTGACGGCGATCAGATCTTATGCCTGGCTCCGGTTTTTTGGAATGGTAAAGACTCGATACTAAAAGAGCGATTATTTGGTTTAACTAACGGTGAAGGCAACCATGGTGAGGATGTGAAGGAACTATATTTTCACCTGGATTCTACCCCAACGCATTCCTACTGCAAATTCCTGTATAAATACCCGCAGCGCGAATTCCCTTATACCGAACTGGTAAAACAAAATAGAAAAGATCGCTTAAGCCCTGAATTTGAAATTCTCGACACAGGCGTTTTTAGGGATAACCGCTATTTCGATTGTTTTATTGAATACGCAAAAGCAGATACCAATGATATCCTGATGAAGATCACGGTATTTAACCGTGGACCTGAAACCGCCACTATACATGTACTGCCACATTTATGGTTTCGGAATTTCTGGAAACATAATCCCCGCTTTACCAAACCTGATATCGCATCGATCTCTTCCAATTGTCTGCTCACAACTTCCACACGTAATGGGAATTTTTATTTCTATCACGAAGAAGGTGAACAACTATTCTGTGATAATGAAACGAATAATCGGAGAATGTATAACCGTCCGAATGATGTTCCTTTCGTGAAGGACGGAATCAATAATTATATCATCCACGATGAAAATTCCATCAATCTAAAAAAACGAGGAACGAAATCTGCCATCTGGCTGAAGAAAAATATTGAACCTGGCTCATCAGAAATATTTAAAGTCCGGCTTAGTAAGTTCAGGATCGAAGATCCCTGGAAGGAGTTTGACGAGATTTTTTTAAATCGTCAATTAGAAGCTGATAAATACTATGATAAGCTTACGCCAAAAAATCTTTCACCTGAACATAAATCATTATTGAGAAATTCAGTGGGCGGACTATTATGGACAAAACAATTTTATTATCTCGATGTTTTCAAATGGCTTTTTGGAGAGCCAAACGAATCAGCACCAGAGCGGAGTTATAAACGAAACTACGATTGGCAGCATCTCACCTGTCGCAACATTATCTCGATGCCGGATAAATGGGAATATCCATGGTTCGCAGCATGGGACCTTGCTTTTCATGCGGCTACTTTTGTACATATAGATCCGGATTTTGCAAAACAACAATTACTGGTTGTCCTCCGGGAATATTATATGCATCCTAACGGACAAATTCCCGCATACGAATGGAATTTCAGTGATGTTAATCCCCCTATCCATGCCTGGAGCGTATGGTATGTATATGAAGCAGGAAAGAAAAAAACTGGTGTATCGGATTGGGAGTTTTTGGAAAGGGCTTTTCAGAAATTACTGATGAATTTCACCTGGTGGGTAAATCAAAAAGATGCCAATGGCACTGATATATTTGAAGGTGGATTTCTTGGATTGGACAATATAGGAGTATTCGACAGGAACCATATGCCGCCAGGAATTAAAAAACTTCAGCAGGCAGATGCCACCAGTTGGATGGCCATGTATTCCATTAATATGTTGCGCATTTCATTGGAACTGGCGCAACACAACAAAGCTTATGAAGAGTCCGCAGCAAAATTTTTCAGGCATTTCCTAAATATCGGTTGGGCAATGCATCATATGGGTAAAAAAGATATTTCACTGTGGGATGATCAGGATTCATTTTATTATGACGCAATTCAATTTGAAAATGGTAAGAGCCAACATCTGAGGATTCGTTCTCTTGTAGGAATCATTCCGTTGCTCGCCGTCGAAATAATGCATAGCAGTATTTTCGATCACCTCTGGCAATTTAAAACAAGATTGGAAGTCATCAAACTTACAAGACCCGATCTCACCCGTATTATTTCCGGGATTGAAAATAAAAATAAGGATGGTAATTACCTGCTAGCTATAATGATCGATGACAGGCTTGAAAAATTATTAAAAAGACTGCTCGATGAAGCAGAATTTCTATCAGACTATGGGATCCGCTCTTTGTCAAGATCATATAAAGACAATCCTTATGAATTCGGATACAAGGGAAACAATTATAGCATCCAGTATGAACCAGGTGAGAGCACCAGCAATATGTTTGGTGGCAATTCCAACTGGCGTGGTCCAATATGGTTGCCACTAAACTACCTGATCATAAATGCGCTTCGAAAATATTATGAATACTATGGCGATAAATTCAGTTTTGAATTCCCTGCAGGATCAGGGAACAAATTGAACCTGAAACAAATTGCCAATGAATTAACGAAAAGACTGCTAAAGATTTTTGAAAGAAATGAAGAGGGTCAATATCAATATCATGCAAGCGATCATGATAACTGGTCGGAAACCCATTTTAAAGATCACCACCTATTCTATGAATATTTCCACGGTGATACAGGACAGGGACTTGGCGCTTCTCATCAAACCGGCTGGACAGCTCTGATTGCAAATTTATTGATGGAGATGGATGAGTAATAAATTTTACTTGTCTTCCGCTAAGGCTTCAAATTCTTTCTTTTTAGCACCAAACCATGCATTCATTTCGTCGGGTGATTTCATAAGTTCCATCATTTCGCCTATGGCCGCCATATGTGCCGGATCCTTTTTTTGAAACATCTCCATACCATGTTTCTTGCTCATCTCGGCCATTTCTTCAAAACTATTTGCATGGAATTCTACATCACATGCACCACCCAATTGCTTACACGTCATTGTTTTCATAACAGCAATATTTAAGATTTACTGAATTGACCGAAATGCCATAAAATCCCTGATGGATCATGTAGAAAACATTCCCTTCCCCAATCATAGGACCTGATGGCAGTTAATTTAACGCCTTCGTATTTTGTATCCAACTCCAATGATTTCAAATCATCATAAAACCGATTAACATCCTCAACTTCCATAAATACCATAGTATTATCTACCCACTCCTGTACATATGCATCCTGTAAATAAAATGCCAATGACTGCATTTTAAATACAGACATATCTTTCGACAAAACAGTTTCCTCAAATCCCAGATCCGTGTAAAATTTTCTTGATTTCTCAAAGTCTTTTGCACCGATAAAAGGGCGGATAGACACTGGCTTCTGGTTCATAATCTAAATTTTAACTCACAGCTATCTTGATTTATGCGCTTCCATTTCAATTTCTATTAACTGACCTTCAACCACCAGCCCTTTCACTTCAAGCCATGTGCCTGTTGGAAATTGCTTTTTGTAAATAGATTTACGGTAGCCGGAAACTTTTAATAACTCTGCCATATTAGTGGTAAAAACATTTTCTACAACCACATCATCAAATGTATATCCATAATGCTGCAGGATTTTTTCCAGGTCACTATAGCAATTTTTCATTTGCTGTTCCAAATTTCCAGGAGCAACTATGATGCCTGAATCGTTCATACTTACAGCTCCTGATATTTTCAAATCATCCCCGATCCTGACTGCATGGGTATAGCCAAAATCTTTTTCCAATTGTGGGCGAAAATTAAAATACTCCGCTGTGTCTATCAGTTTGGCTGAAGTTGCCAGTTCCCCCGTCATATGGGGTTCTTCTTCATTACAGCTACAGATAAACGCAATGCTTGCAAAAAAGCAGAGGGCTAATACGGGATTTTTTCTCATAGTTAGTATTTGGTTAGTGATGGTAGACATTAAGTTACAACTTTCCGTTTGGCCCGGCAATAAAACCATCGACGGTTATTTGCACCTGAAGTTTTAGTGGTCTCATCTGTTTGAGTTTATGTGTCAATAATGTGAGCAAACACTTTGAAACAGATGCTTCACTTTTTTATTCCATCCGCTGTATAATTTCCTTTCCCTGTTCTAATGAGTTCTCGATGATCTTTCCAAACAGCTCCCGTCCCTTGTCACCATTGGTAAACACTACAATTCCTCTTTTCGATTTAGGTAACAATAAAATTACTGTATTTATTCCTGCGTTACTACCTGTATGAACCATCGCATATTCTCCATCACTGAGATTCTTCAAAAGCACCCATCCCAATCCAAATTCTTTACCATTTTTTAATATTGCCTGGTTGCTGATCATTTCCTTCTGCAAATTTTTATCAATGTTCATCCCATTGATTACAAATGCACCAAATTTTCCATAGTCAGTTACTGTAGTTAATACAAGGTTGGAAGCATTGGCTTCATACCATTTCTCCATTTCAAATGGCGAGCCATCTTCATGATACCGGTCCGCATACAGTGTTGTATCCATCTTTTCATCCCAATAATACCTGGTATCATTCATCTCCAGTGGCTTCAACAACAGCGAATCAACAAGCGTCTCCATAGGTATATGAAACTTATGTTCAATTGCCTGTCGTAAATATTCATATCCTTCGCCTGAATATTTCCAATCTGTCCCTGGTTCAAATGCAAAATTCAATTTCCCGTCTGGCTCATGCCCTCTCCAATTAGGCAGTCCTGTTTTATGACATAACACCAGTCGTGTTGTAATTTTTTTATTCCGGGGATCGTTTTCAACATCGGGGTCTGTCCAGTAATGATATAGAGGTTCGTCCAATTGCCACTGTCCTTTATCAATTAATTTTAACGTAACGGTCGACAATAACAATTTTGACAGGGATGCGATATTGAAAATGGTATTCACTGGAGCGGGAGAATGGTATCTGATACTACCATAGACATTTGCCTTTTTTACTTTTCCATCTTCAATTATACAAATACCTACAGTGGGCACTTTAGTTTCTGCCATCCATACTGAGATCTCCTTTTCTTCCGGGATAGAAATAGATTTAGTCGGGGAGCAGGAATACAATTGCAGGGTGAAATAAACCAGGCAAAACAGCTTTAATAATTGTCTTATCACTTTTATATTTTCTCTTTTCATGTCATATGTTTATCTCTCAAAAACGGTTGTTTTTTCCAATATGTCAGGCTTCGCCATGCCCATTCCAGGGGCCCAAAATAGAAATATTTTAACCAGACAGGACTGGCAATTAATTGGAATATCCATATCCCAAAAACGATATAATACAGTTCATAGCGTTGCAATTTTCCATACATAGCCAGTCCATACCCCAGGAAAATGAAATTGCAGATCAATGATTGCATGATGTAATTGGTAAACGCCATTTGCCCCAACGCAGCGAATGATTTTTGCAAAAAACCAAGCCATCCTGATTTTATAAACAACATGATCATTCCAATATGTCCCATGGTGGTGGCTATCCGTCCAAGGTGATAGGTCATATATGTTTTGTAAAAAGCCTGGATTTCAAAATGGTTATTGATCAGATATTGCGCTTCAAAATAGTTTACCGAAAAGCCAACACTATAGCCAGCTAAAACCATTAAACCATAATACTTCTTGGATTTCTCCGCCTTTAAAATTCCATTCTTTAAAAATGCCATCCCCAACAACATCATCGCCAACACGTCAAAGAAATTTATCCTGTATAAGAAAGTGGTCTGCATGTATTCATTTTCAGGCGCTTTATGTAAAACGATGCTGAAATATCCTTTCTCTCTTGCCTCTATTTCATCTTTTGTTTGCTCCGGTGTTGCTTTATCCACCCTGACCTTGTCTTCCCAGGTTGATACTGCTATTGTTTCTTCTTTGTTCAACTCGTCACCATTGACCTTCTTCGAATTCGCGGTCATTGCAGCTTCATAGTTATTTAGGGTCTGATAATAATCCTTAACATTCATTAATGACGTAAACAATAAGAAAAGTGCTACACCAATAATCAATTTTCTAGGACTCAGATGTCGAAAACTAAACGCAAACATCCCCACTAGGGCATAGCAATAGAGAATTTCTCCATCCCAGAGCAGCAGGTAACAATGTATAATGCCAAATAGCAATAACCAGAGTAGTCTTCTGAAGAACAAATCAGTAACAGAACTTCCCTGGTTTTTTTCTGACGGACGATCAGTGAATAAGATGACGCCAGCACCAAACAGCATTGAAAACATTCCTCTCATAGTACCTTCAAAAAACATTGAAGTTGTCCACCACGCATCCAGGTTCCATCCGGTTGAGCCGCCGGAATTGGTAGGATCCATATAGGCTTTATACAATCCAAAGCCAACAATATTCATCAACAGGATACCACAAAGCGAAATGCCCCTGATAATATCCATAGAATTAATTCTCTGACCAGACCTGGTCGGTTGTAAAGATTCCCGGGTTGACATTTTTACTATTTAAAGGTTGAAACAATTTAAACTAACTCTAACGAATACCCGACTAGCGTCGCTCCAAATGCCTCTTTTCTGAATATACCCTTAATTGATCAATAGCTCAATTAAATCCCCAAGCATGCTGGAAGACAAAGAAATTCTACCAAAGACAAATGGGAAAGGTTTACCCAAAAACAGCAATCTCCCATTATTTTTATCCACTACTCTAAAATTCGCAGCAGGGCATAATTATTGAGGTAGCTGTAATTTATTAAATTGTAAAAAGCGTTTTTTATGAATAATACCATCAGCCTTTCCTACCTGAATGAGCTTAATTCAGAGTATAGGGCAACAAGAGCCTGTCTGGAAAAAATTCCTGAAACATTGTTTGAATTCAAACCTCATCCCAAATCAATGACTATGGGATACCTGGTTCATTTAGTGGCAGAAATTCCACTATGGATCAAGCATATGGTGTTGGATGGCGAGATAGATTTCGTTACTTTCAAACATTTTGCAGCAAAAACCACAAATGAACTGGTAGCACATTTTGAAGATAATATGGAAGCTGCCAGAAATGCTTTGAAAAACACCAATGACGAAGAGTTGGAGGGTGAATTTTCACTAAAAGCCAATGGACAATTAATATATACTTCCTCCAAATTACCGGACATCGGATCTACACTTAATCACTGGGTTCATCACCGCGGACAACTAACCGTATATATGAGGCTGAATGATATTCCTGTGCCATCTATCTATGGACCTTCCGCAGATGAAAAAACGTATACTGGTCAACAGGCGGAAGTTAATTAGTTAGCCGGGTTATTTTGTCAGGACAATAGTCAATATGCGGGGTACTGTATTGTGATCATCATTGTCGAAGTACTCCTGTATTGTTTCAATACTCAGTCCGGCCTTTTTTGCAGCTTTCGTAAAATCAGAAATATGGTGATTAAAACAGGTAACTGTCTGAACACCGTTACCAGTTTCAAATCTCGCCTTAGTTCCATTGTATTGCTTAAACGGATGTAGTTCACCGATGTATACCTTTCCACCTATGTTGAGCAGATCATGTGTTTTACGAAGAACGGGCGTCAGATCATTGATATGTTCAAGCACGAGACTAAATACTACCAGGTCAAAATTTCCTTTTGCGAAATCCCAGTCTTTATTGATATCCGCTTGTTGAAATGAAACCCGATCAGTGGCAACTTTTTCTTTTGCTTTTGCAAGCATTTCAATGGAAAGATCGACGCATACAATCCGATCGCAAATCTGCAATAACCATTCTGTATTCTTGCCGGTACCACAACCTATTTCCAGGACTCTTTCAAAACGTTGACCCATCAAACTTTCCCGAAGAGAAGTCGCTTCAAGATCCCTGGTCTTGTTTTGATTGGTGTCATACTGTTCGGCCCATTGATCATATGCTTCCTGAACATCCATAATTCAAATGTCAGAAATTGTA
>Ga0207701_10002175_pt1 | contig 20351 bp, 19 predicted proteins | sample KBSSwiSSwithPhiX_FD_184294 | JGI IMG/M metagenome (GOLD analysis project Ga0207701, IMG submission 184294) | Switchgrass rhizosphere bulk soil microbial communities from Kellogg Biological Station, Michigan, USA, with PhiX - S5 (SPAdes) (version 2) | ecosystem: Environmental > Terrestrial >... | reverse complement strand
ACAGCCAGCCCATGGCAGGATTGATCCCGTGAAACATGCCCAGCCCAAAGACCGCCATCCACGGCCAGAGCTCGCTCACGGAAAGCAATAGGAATCGCTGGAGGAATCGCCTCCTTCGAGGCGGACTTGATGAACGCGATAGTCGTTGCTTTCCAAGAAAAAGTTTTTGTCAAACGTCATGCCGCCGTTGGGATTGGCATCGAGCTTGACCATCCAACTGCCGACGCCATCGGGATAAAATTGCTCATCCCATGCAGCATAAAGCGAGTTGGTAAAATAGATGCGCTTACCGTCGCGGCTCACTTCCACCATTTGCGGGCCGCCCGCGAGCGCCTGATCCGGCTTCTTCGGATGGGCCGTGCGATTGGCAATGCCGCCGATGCGCGCTGACCCGGTCTTTTTCGGTTTGAATGGATCCGAAACATCGTATTGCAAGAACTCGCCTGTTCCGAAACATGAAACGTAAAGAAACTTGTCATCCAAAGATAAATTGATGTCCGTCACGAGGGGCGGCACCGCTTGAAAATCTTTGAGCATGGCCGGCAGTTTTTCGGGCTCGGCCGGTTCGGCTGGAATTTCGATCACTTTCTTCAGGTCCCACTCGTCATTGTCCTGATGCCACAGCCAAACTGACGCGGACAAATCTTTCAGCGAAACCACCACGCCAACGAATCCATAAGCTTTCCTCGGGTCATGGGCCGGCCGCATCTCGAGAACCATTTGTTGCTCGCTGCCTAAATCGAGCGTCTGAAGGTGTCGTCGCCGGCGCAGATCCCAGACATGCATTTGATGCCCGTATTTACCGCCTAACAAGAGATCGGGTTGAACTCCGTTCTCGATCATGTTCGGAGTGCCCCACTCGCTGCTGATCAGCGTGTCGAACCCGAGGTGCCACCAAAAATCGTAATGCAAAAATTGGTCGCCACGGTCGACTTCCCACTGCCCGAGGACATCGAACGTCTCGCAATCGAGCATGAAAATGCCGCCTGGCCCTTCGCCGTTGGGATCTCCGAGCGCGCTAACGTAAATCGCTTCTGGCCCGCAGTGAATCGTGTGCGGACGCGAGTAATTGGTGCGCGCGAAAACTTCCTCCGGCTCGATGACCTTCACGATCTGTGGTTTCCGAGGATCGGGCTTCGTATCGATGACGTGAATACGTGACGAGCGGATACCGGGCACGAGCAGATAACGCCGTTCGACGTGCGGATGCGGCGCGTACGGACATAGCGCCGAACTGCACGCGTTCCATCCGAAATGATGCAGCTCGTCGCCAAACTTTGGCATCTTCACCTCGCCGACGCGCTGGCCGTATGTGGACGATTCGGGATCAACATCAACAACCAGCAGCGCATCATTCAGTTTGCTGCCGGGAGGATTCAGCGCTGCGACAAACGCATGTTTCTCGGGTGGCGCCTGCATCGCCAATTTAGGTGACGGATAAAACGTGGGATCTGGTTTCAGTAGCGGCATAAATTTTGGTGTTTGATGGTTCAGTCCATTAACTCTCGACAAGATGGAACTTTCAAGAGCAATTCAGAAATTCACAACGATTACTCCAGCCAAACCGTCTGCCGCGCGAATCGAAATCTTTTGTGACCGAAATTTCTCCAGCCCGCCTGGATCGCAAGCTGGCGCATTTCGACAAACGAAAACGCGCGTTTGGCGGAAAGACGCGCGTCAAAACGCGTCATCGGTTCGCGAAAGATAAGTGCGGTCAACATGTAAACGCCCGCCCGGAGTAGAAATCCACGTCGCAAATCCGACACCAGCGCAAATCTCCGCGACAGTGCGCGACATCGCCGCAGGAGCCTTACGGCGTCATCATCGCTGAAATGATGAAGAACTAACGAACATAGCGCGATGTCGTAGCCTTGGGGGCGGTCCCATTCCAGAATGTTTGCTGCATGGTAGGAAATCTCCGGGTAGCCGGCGCTCAATCCCCGGGCGATGTCCAGCGTTGCGGCTTGCCGATCGACCGCGTCGATTTCGATTTGCGCGCCGATCCTTCGGGCGTGATCCACCAGCAATCGCGGAATATCGCCCGAACCGGTGGCAAGATCGACGACGCGCATTTGCGCGCCGGGCATTATCCAGCGCCGCGCGAACGTCGAAACGAGGCGGTGGCTGCCGAACCAGCGATTGAGTTGCCGGATCCGCTCAAGATCGCGCTCCAACTCGGGCGAAACCGGTTGCGGCCGATCCATCATTTCCAAAACGGTCGGATCGAAGCTTCGCTTCATTCGCTGTAGCGGCGCTCTATGAGCGCCGGAGTTGCATCAGATGGTCGGCGGTCATAGACCGCCGCTACAGGGCGAGGAACTTCTGCCAGGATGCCGGCAACTCTGCGCTTTCGATTTCGCTCGCGATGCGTCCCTCGAATTCAGGATGGAAAATCGTGCTTGTCCCGTAAACCATGATGACATCTTCCCCTCCTTCGGCGCGAATCGCGTGCGCCACACCCGCCGGAATCACAACGCCGACGTTGTTGTTGCCGCGATGATTGTCGCCGTCGATGAAGAATCGCATAACCCGCCGCGGCAACCCTGCCCGGGTGTCACACAAAATCATTTCAACGCGTCCCTGCAAAAAGAACATCACGTCCCATTGCTCGTCATCATAGCGACGCAGCGAGTAGTTTTCCGGTTCATCGACGAACAAGCGGCGCAACCAATCCGCCGCAGCGCTGCCTTCCGGAACACTCGGAGGATGCACGTGGAAGCCTTTCGCCGTAAACGCAAACATGCGCGCAGCCGACCATTGCTTCGGCCACAGGCCGATCTGCGCGAGAATCCCTTCGTCTCGCCGCACAAATTCTCCGAAGCATCCACGATGACGTTGCGGGTGAATTTTTCGCCCGAAAATTTCCACGCCCGGTATCCAGGCTTCTTTGATCTCGGGCTCACTCTTGTCGGCAACCACGAGTTGACCCGCGTCCACGCCTCGTTGCGCCAGTTCCTGCGCGAACGATGCCGTGCGATAATCACGAGGGGTGAGTGCGTTTTGGGCGCCAGGGTCGATTCCTTGCCAGAGATTTTTTTCGCGTTTCGTCATCTGGAAAACATTGTCATGTCGAGCGAAGTCGAGACATCCCGTTGTGACACGGTCCGTTGTTTCCACGGGATTCCTCGACTACGCTTCGCTTCGCTCGGAATGACATTTCTAAGGGGTTTCTAGCGAGAAATCGGCGCGTTCGCGAGAAAGATTTGGATTGTAATAAGGATCGCGCTCCAAAACATTCGCCCAACGCTGTCGCAAAATCGCATCGCCGCTGGTGTCTTGTTTGTCATCATGCGTCGCATGCCAGTGAAGTTTTGCGAAAGGAGTGTAAACGATGAGATAATCCGTGCATCGAATTTTGAGGCAAAAATCGACGTCGCCTTTCCTCTTTCAGCTGCTTCAGTTCACGCCGGTATTCTTTCAGTTTCAGCAGTTTCCCTTTCAAGGCCGCGATGTGGCGATGCGCTTCCTTTAACTCCGCATCACGGAGTTCAAGCTTTCGCTGTAGCGCATTCAACTGATTATCCGGTGGCGACACCACGACATTATATTGGTTGAAGCAAGCTGCAGGCAAATCTACCCTGCCGCGCCGAAGGTGAAACGTGTTCTCCGAACGCGTTCATCGTCTTCGGAGAGCCGATCAACCTCCGCAATGTTCGATTTTGTCGTTTACCTCCTCTATCGCGCCGGCTTAGCCGTTGTTGCCGCCCTGCCCTTGTCGTTTCTCTTTGGCTTCGGGGAATTCCTCGGTGTTTGCGCGTGGATGTTCTCCGGGAAATATCGACGTCTCGCAACGCGCAATCTTGAGATCGCGTTTTCGAATGAAAAGTCGCCGCGGGAATTGCGTCAGCTTGTGCGCCAACATTTCCGGCGGCTTGGTGCGAACCTGCTTTGCAGCGCAAAACTCACGCAGATGCCACCAGAGAAAATCCTCGAGCATGTCGAGGTCGAAAACATCGAGTCGATGGCGCGTGAATTTCGCGCAGGGGTTCCGGTGGTCCTCATTCTGAGTCACCTCGGCACGTGGGAGGTGTTCGCGCAATTGATGCCGGAGTTCGTTGGATTTGTCCGGAACTCGAGCGTGTACCAGGGGCTGGGCAACCGTTTCATTGACGAGCATGTGCAGCGGACCCGCAGTCAGACGGGATTGGAATTATTCGATCGCCACGACGGATTTGAGCCGGTGATCGAGTTGCTGCGCTCCGGCGGCGGCGTCGGTGTTTTGTCGGATCAACACGCCGGCGATCACGGTGTTTGGACACCGTTTTTCGGACGGCTTGCGTCCACTTCGCCTTTGCCAGCGTTACTCGCCAAGCGCACGCGGGCGGCGCTCATTGCAGCTGGAGTCTACACCACCGGACGCGCGCGCTGGCGCATGGTATTCACCGAGCGGTTCGATGAGACCGGCGCTTCAGTTGCGGTGCTGACTTCGAAAATAAACCAGGTGATCGAGGAACAAGTTCGCCGCGCCCCCGAAGACTGGTTCTGGGTGCACAATCGCTGGAAAACCCCTGAGCCAAATTTTCTTCTCGCGCACTACAAACGCGGCATTTACCTGCCGCCGGGATTTTCGGCTCGTGATCTTAAGCCATTTCGAATTCTCATCCGCTCAAGCAACTGGCTGGGAGACGCCGTGATGAGCGTGCCGGCAGTCCGCGCGATCAAGGGCGGGCGTCCCGACGTTCACGTAACAATCGCTGCGCCCGACAAGATCGCTGCGATGTGGAAGCTCATTCCTGAAGTGGACGCGATCATTCCGTTGCCAGAAGGTTCGCTTCTTCCAGTTGTTAGGCTGTTGAAACAACAAATGTCTTTCGACGTCGCGATTCTCTTCCCGAATTCGTTGCGTGTTGCGTTTGAATCCTGGCTCAGCGGAATTCCGCGAAGCGTCGGCTATCGCGGCCATTGGCGGAGTTGGCTCGTGAACCAAATCGTTCGCAAGCCACGAAAGCCCAGGCCGCCTGAACATCATTCGCTTCGCTTTTTTCGGATCGCGCGCGAATGCGGAGCCGAAACATCAAACATCGAATTTCCAAAACTAGATCAAACATCAAACATCGAGCATCAAACCTTGATCGGTCTTTGCCCGGGTGCAGAATACGGCCCGGCGAAACGATGGTTGCCCGAGCGGTTCGCTGAGGCAGCGACAAAGATCAGCACGCAATCATCCGCGCAATGGATTCTTCTCGGAACAAAGAACGACGCCGCAATAGGCGAACAGATCGCCGCTGCGATCGGCGATCATTGTGTTAACCGCATCGGCCAGACCACGCTGGATCAACTTATTGACGAATTGCGGAGGTGCAGTTTGCTGCTTACGAACGACACGGGCACGATGCATCTTGCCGCGTTACTCGGCGTGCCGGTAGTCGCCGTTTTCGGCTCGACCGAACCGCGCCTGACGGGGCCGCTGGGCAACGGGCACATTATTTTGCGACACCATGTCGAATGTAGCCCCTGTTTTCTCCGCGAATGTCCAATCGATTTCCGCTGCATGAAAGCAATCAGTGCCGACGAAGTCGCCGATGCAGTGCTGTCGATGCTCGCCAGGTGAATCTCACTTTCGAGATCGACCACCGCGACAGCTAGCAATTCGCCGCTTCGCTTCGACCAGATACGCTTCGTCGATTTCGAATCCGAGAAATTTCTTCACACCGCAGCGCTGCGCTGCAACGGCTGAATTTCCGATACCGAGAAAAGGATCCAGCATGGATCGGACGCGCGACGCTCCGTGTAATTTGATGCACCATTCGGCGAGTTGAACTGGAAACGTCGCCGGATGCGGCCGTTCTTTCTCGCGACTTTGAATTGTTTCATACGGCACAAACCACGTGTTCCCGCGGCAACGCAGATCTTTTCCCCGAGTATGCGACCATCGCGCGACGTTGCTCTTGTCCTGATACGGCACACCAAGCGCGAGCCGATCAAGTCCGACGTGGCCCGAAGTCGTAAGATGAAAAACGTATTCGTGGCAATCGTTCAGAAAGCGCTGGGAATTGATCGGCTTGAAATGACCAAACGAGCGCGTGCCTGTAGCCGATTCCCTGCCTGCGCGCTGTAGCCTTGGCGAAGGAGGGCGGGAAGCGCGCGCGTCGCCCGCAGGGCGACGGCTACAATGATCATCGATCGCGATGGATTTGATCCAGTGAATCGTGTTTTGCAGCACGAATAAATCGCGCAACGTCATCACGATTTCGTGTGGCAGCATCGGGTTCGACGGAGCGGCGCCGATGTTGAGGAAAAAAGAGCCGTCCGATCTTAGCACGCGCCTGACTTGTGCTGCCCATTCGCCACACCAACCTAGGTACGATTGCCGGTCCTGCCGGTCGGAATATTTGCCGTAACTGATTCCGAGATTGTACGGCGGCGATGTCACAACGAGATCAACGCTTCCACCCGCGAGCCGCGACATTCCTGTAATGCAATCCTGTTTGCGAAGATCAAGTTTGGTCATCGACGAATGAACTGTCGCGCGATTGCGTAGATCGTACAACCAGAAAGTAGCGTGTGTATTTTGTGTTTGGGGAGCGCAGGCCCCTGCCCTGTTGTCGTCGGCAGCTTGCCAACGACTTTCACATGTTGCCTGAATTCATGGTTGTTCCGAAAATTTGAAGAGCTTTTCGGCAAGCTTCCGAAAAAGGACCGGCTGGCAGCCTGTGCTCCCCGGAGAACGACATTCGCGCGTGTTCGTGAATTCGCTTATCCTTTCCCATGGCTGATAAGCCTTCGAAACTGAAGGTCGCCGATCGCGAGTTCGCGTCGCGTCTGCTGGTTGGAACTGGAAAATTTGCGTCGAACGAGCTAATGCGGGACGCACTCATCGCCAGTGGCACCGAACTGGTCACCGTCGCGCTGCGTCGCGCCGATCTCTCAGGCAAACACGACCCGTTCGCAAACATTCTCGACTTTATCGATCCCAAACGTTTTTTGCTTCTGCCAAACACCAGCGGCGCCCGAAATGCGGAGGAGGCCGTGCGCCTCGCGCGCCTGGCGGCGAGTGCAGGTTTGCCGACGTGGATCAAGCTCGAGATTCATCCAGACCCGCGCTACTTGCTGCCCGATCCTGTTGAGACGCTCGCGGCCGCAGAAGTTCTGGTGAAAGAAGGGTTCACTGTTCTTCCCTACATCAACGCCGATCCCGTGCTCGCGAAACGATTGCAGGACGTCGGCACGGCCACAGTGATGCCGCTCGGGTCGCCAATTGGCAGCAACCGCGGTATCGAAACCCGCGCGCAAATCGAGATCATCATCGCACAGGCCACCGTGCCGGTGGTTGTAGATGCCGGGCTCGGCGCGCCGAGTCACGCCGCTGAAGCGATGGAAATGGGCGCCGACGCAGTGCTCGTAAACACTGCGATCGCAATCGCATCCGATCCGGTTCGGATGGCAAAAGCATTCAAAAAAGCGATCGAAGCAGGACGCGAAGCGCGCGAAATCGGACTAGCCGAAAAACTCAACGCGGCCTCGGCCACCAGTCCGTTGACCGGATTTCTGACCCAATGAACCTCAAGCGGATTAGGCCGGGAAAACCCGTAATTAAAGGCGGGATTTTTCCGTCAAGTACACTCTGCAGGATCGCAACCTTCAGGAGGATTGGAGCACCCGGGCGAGCGCAATCCTGAGGAAGACCGGAATGAGTCGTGCAAGTACATGCACGCATAATCTAACCAGCCGATGCAGCACGCGGGCGAGTTCACAGATTGGTGAGTTTTTCTAAATCAAGTCACTTCGCGCGAGTTTACATCGGTCTTGCCGCGAATCGCGATGAGCCCGCCACCGATGACTAACGCCATGCCCAAGACCACGAACAACGTCGGCGACCGATGCCAAATGACCCAGTCGATCAACGCTGTGAAGACAATCGTTGTATAGATGAACGGACCGAGCTTGACCGATGACGCGTGGCGGTACGCGAGCACGATGAACACCTGCGAAAAGAGCTGCGCAACTCCGACACCGATCAGGTAGATCCAGGTCCGTGGCTCGATCGGGCGCCATTTGATTAGTGCGAGTGGGAGCACCATCACGGTGGAAAAAAGGAAGTAGTAGAATAGAATTCGAGGCATCGGTTCCGTCGCGCCAAGCCAACGGACGGACATCAGGGCGACGGCGAGCAACAGCGCACCGGCCAGCGCCAATGGGGTGCCAATATTGAAGTGATGGTGTTGGGGCTGAAGCACGAGGATCACACCCACAAATCCGATCGCGGCGCCGACCCACGTCGTCATCGATGCTGTCTGACGAGACACCAGCCAGGCGATCCCTGGCATCCACAGCGGAGCACTGAAGGTCAGCAGGACCGCGTTGGTCAGCGGCATCATCGTGATCGCCACAAACAGCGCGTACCAGCAGGCGGTTCCGGTCGCGGCACGCAAGACATGCAGGCCGATCCTGTCGGTTCGCAGCGATGCGGGGGCGGCGCGGATTGCCACCGGAATGATGACCACGAAGCAGATCAGGTTCTGGAAAAGCACGACGACCGCCGTCGACGTGAGGTGACCTGCAGCCTTGCCCAGAGCGCCCACCAGCGCAACGCAGAAGAACGAGAGTGTAGTGAGGACCGCACCTACGGCCAGGTTCTCGGGTTTGTAGCCGGTACCGGTAGTGGACAATGGCGCCCCCCTGTCGCGTCTATCGGCTGGCAAACAGATCATAAATGTCAGCAGCGAAACCAGCTCATCATGCTATTCCTCGCCTGTAATGCGTTTGAGATACGTTGCCGGCGTTACTGACCGATCACAGCACCGTGTCACTCACAACTTCTTCGCGATGCCAGACGCCGCGTTTCGTTTCCTTTTGCAATCGTTTCAGGCGACTCGATAACGCGGCTTTTGCCGCGGAGCTCATCCGGTCGATGAACAAAATTCCGTGGAGATGATCGTGCTCATGTTGAATCGCCCGCGCGAGAAGTCCGCTCGCCTCGATTTGAAAAATCTCGCCTTCCAACGTCTGCGCTCGCACAAGCAGCGATTGAGCTCGTTCAATGTCACCGGTGATTTCGGGAAAGCTCAAGCAACCTTCCACTCCTACTTCGGTTTCACCGCGCAGCTCGATTTCCGGGTTGATCAGCACGATCGGCATCGCGCTTTTCGGATCAACATCCTTGCCACTGAGCTTCAGGGTGCTTGGCCGGTCTTCGACGGCCGAAATGTCGAGTACGGTGAGCTGCAACGGCTGACCGACCTGCTGCGCCGCCAAACCCACGCCGTGTGCCGCATGCATCGTCTCGATCATGCTCATCGCCAGGTCCCGGATTCGCTCATCGATTTTCTCGATCCGTTCACCTTTGGCCCGCAGGATTGGGTCGCCATACTGCAAGATCGGCAGGATCATGGTCCTTCTTCCCGGGTAAACGCCGGCAAATTTTTCACGCCCGCGAGCTTTAAGGCGTCCATCACCTTAATGATCGTGCCGAACGACGCTTTCTTGTCCGCTTGTAATGCAAGCGTGGACTTGCGTTCTTCAGGCAATCCGTGCACCGCGGCTTCCAGTTGATCCACGTTTATTGCTCGCCCATCGAGCTTGACCTCGTCATTTTGATCGATGCTCACGATCGCGTGATCGAGCTCAGACGGTTTCTTTTGCGCGGTTTTGGATTCCGGCAAATTAATCACCACCTCCGGCTGATCTTTTTTGAACGTTGTGGAGACGACAAAAAATATCAGCAGAATGATCAGAATATCGACCAGCGAGACGATAATGATGACAGGCGCTCGTCGTTTTCGTACCGAAAAATTCATGCGAAATGCGTCGCGCGCTTCACGCGACGGAGGTCGGAATCTGCGCTGTCTTGTGTTCGCGCGTAGCGCGGCCGTAATAGCATTTGTTGATCAACTCGACGACGAGCGTTTCCATTTCCACGGACATCACTTCCACTTTTCGGGAAAAATAGGTGAACCCGACCAGTGTCGGCACGGCAATGGAAAGTCCGAAGACGGTTGCGTTTAATGCTTCAGCGATGCCAAGCGCGATCTGCCGCGTGTCCGATCCGCCGGAGCTTAAGCCAAGGTGCGAGAAAACGTGCACCAACCCGGAAACCGCGCCAATCAATCCGAGCAGCGGCGCAATTCCAACAATGACTTCGAGAATGATTAGCCCTCGCTCCAACCGCACCATCTCGTGACGCGCCCGTGTTTGCACCACTTCAACATTTTCCGAGCGCGGCCCGCGTAAGTGTTGGAGCGCCACCCGAGTAATACGAGCCAGCGACGAAGGATCATGATAGACGAGGCGTGACAGCCGTTCGGGACTTTCGCCCGGCGTCATGCGTTCTATTTCCGATTCGATCGTAGCCGGCATCACAATTTTCCGTCGCAACGCCAGCCCGCGCAAAATCATGATCGTGACCGACACAATCGAACAGATCAGCAGGGGCCACATGAAAAGGCCGCCTCTCGAGAAAAACCCGAGCACGACATCCACAATTCCCGCCGATTCGGCAATGATCCAGGCGATGATCATCTGTTAGGAAAAATAATGAAACCCAGGTCTTCTATTTCCAAGCCTTCAGGCGGCAACGACTGCGCCACCTCCTCGGGGATTGGCGGAAGGTGCGCTTCCATCACTGATTGCACGCAGACGCTCGCGAAGGCCTGGTTAGAACTGTTTTCGGTAACTTTGAGGTTCTTCACTCGACCGCTTCGATCGACAACAAAATCCAATCGCAAGGTCCCGATGTTGATCAAATCACGCTTCTGATCGACGTACGTATACCATCGAGAACCGATTGAATCGGCCACGATCTTCTGGTAACGGCCGAGCGGTGTGCCCAGGGCATTCACCGACGAGATCCCGCGGTTCGTAATGTTTCCTGCAATGCGAGTTTTCTCTTTTTGGCGACGATACGCCGACTGCGCTTGTGATGATGCAGCCGCAGCATCGAGCGCAGACGCTGACTTTTGAGTCAGCAACGCGAATTGCTCCGCGGCGGTAATAGGCTCGGGTTGCGCGGCAGGCTGCGCAGCCTTCTGTTGCGATGCCGGCTTCTGTTGCGCCTGCGCGCCTTTGCTGTCGAGCGAGTACGGATTTGACTCAAGATCCATCAACGGCCGATCCTTCCCCGTCTGAGATGGCAGCGGCATTTCGCCAGCAGCCGCCAGCTCGCTGGCTCCAATCGAATTAGCGTTGGACTCAAACGTCTTATCTTTCGGCTCCGGTGCGTTTTTATCCTCCGTGTCGATGAATGCGGAATTCTTCGAAGCTGATGCCGGCGACAAATCCATAAACGTCAGTTCAACTGGTTTGTCGGGCGCAGGAAGACTGGGCGACAAAAACCCGCTGAACGCAGCGAGCAAAAACGCCACCAGCAAATGGATTAGAATCGCCACAAGCAGCGCCCAGAAAATCATCCGGGCATCCTGTTCGTGGTCTCGCAGCCTGTCGGGCTGGGCGAAGACAATATCAGCCGTCGTCATGAACCAATGATTGCTTGTTGAAGAAGCATTCGGGCGTAGAAGCTCTAAGGCTGGAACAGTATCTCAGGCCACAGGCGCTGACAACTTGGGCGGCAGCCTTCTGGGGAGCGCACGCGTCCCGTCCCGCGCCTGCGGGAGTGATCGCGTCCTCGCGATCACGAACTTTTCTTGCTTGTCTGCTCTGCGGGACGTCGGATTCCGCATAACCATCCGGGCGTGATGAAACAGATACTGCTGCGCGTACCCACCATGTTCGCCGAAATAAGTTTCCGAGAACTGCCGCAAGCGCTGCGCGCTCATCTTCTTTCGAGGCGAAAAATAATGTTGCCGCAAGACGCGCTCGATCCAGACATCGATCGGAAATGCTCGCAGCCGCTCATACGCGAAAAGCATCACGCAATTTGCAATCTTCGGCCCGACGCCCGGCAACGCGCACAGTTGTTTTCGGAGCTCGGAATCAGACAACGCCGACCAAGCCTCGAGATCCACCTCGCCGGAGCTGACCAGCCGCGCCGTCGCGTGCAGATTTCTCGCGCGATAGCCGAGCTTGCATTCGCGCAATTTCTTCGCGGACGCTTGTGTAAGTCGCGGTGCAGAAGGGAACATGTAAACGAGGTGATCACCGACCCTCCGTTGCTCGCCAAATCGTCTCCGAAGCGCCAGCGAAATCTGGCGAATATGCGCCACCTGTTTCATCGATGAACAGATGAAGGTAGCGAGACATTCCCACTTCGGTTGCCGAATGATCCGTAACCCGTGACAGAAATTGCGGGCAGCGGTCATCACCGGGTCATTCGGAAACGAATCGCAAATCTCTGCCAGCGGATGATCCAGCGCGAAATATCGCGCGACGACTCTGGGGAGCGCGCGCCTCTGGCGTGCTGGTTGCGGCGTTCCGCCGCAACGAACTTTCAAGACGTCTTCTTCCTGTTCAACGTGCAGCGGCAATTCACCAATTGTCCCCACAAATCCGTCGCCAACCTTTTGCCAATGAAACACCTGGCCAGAATCAAGTGTCTTCTCGAGATCAAAATCAGGCGCGCGAATCTTGGTGAATTTCATGGGTGGATCGCGTTGTCCCTTGGCCCGCCGTAGCCTTGGCGAAGGCGGCTCAACGCGATGTCATCCAGTCATGTTACCATCGTCTTGGGGAAAAGCCGATCCACCTTAGCCGTAACGATTGGGAATGGGAACTGGCAGTTCGTCATTCGTCATTCCAATAGCACTGAGCCTTAGCATCGATTACGAGCACGAGCTCGCCACGGCGAGTCTTCAACATGAGCACGAGCAAGAGGGAAATGGACGATAATCTGTGTGACTCCGTGTCAATCCGTGGCTAAATGACCGCCGACATGGGCGCCCGCTTGGCAATCGATACCGCGGTCTTGCTCCTTTATTTTTTCGGCATAGTCGCGCTTGGTTTGTGGGCGGGCCGGCGAAATAAGAATCTCCGGGATTTCTCGCTTGGCGGGCGATCGATTCCCTGGTGGGCAGTTCTGGCTTCCATCGTTGCGGCCGAAACCAGTGCCGCCACGTTTCTTGGAACGCCGGCCGAGGGTTTCAAAACAAGGGGATACTTTTACGGCCAGCTCGTCATCGGGACGATTTTGGCGCGCGTGTTTATCGCTTTCACCTTCATAAAGCCGTACTACGACTATCGGGTGCAGAGCATCTACGAGTTCCTCACCGTGCGCTTCGGAACAAAAACCAAGAACATGGCAAGCGGCATCTTCTTGTTTACGCGCGTGCTGGGAATCGGCGTTCGTTTGTATCTTGGCGGCGCTATCATGGTAGTGATCTGGCGTTATCTGTTCCCAAGCCTGCCGATCAATCTCAATACCTACATTTGGGGCATTATCTTCGTGACCGTCATCACGACGATTTACACGGCGGTCGGCGGCATCAAGGCCGTAGTCTGGACCGATCTTATTCAGGCGGTGCTAATGTTCAGTTCAGTGATTTTTGCAATTTTCTTGTTGCTTCACAATATTCCAGGCGGGTTCGAGACCGTGAAGAAAAACCTGGGCGGACTCGGGAATATTAAGGTGTTTCAGACTGGGTGGAACGCCGATCTGCCGTTCGGTCCGGCGCTTAAGGCGATGCTGGAGGAACCCTACACGCTCTTTGCCGCATTCATTGGCTCGACCATGTTGACGATGGCGACACACGGCACCGACCAGGACATGGTGCAACGGATGTTGACCGCGCCCAATTATCGCAAGTCGCAACTGTCGCTCATCCTCAGCGGCGTAATGGATTTGCCGATCGCCGGGGCATTTCTCACCGTCGGCATTTTGCTTTCCGTCTTCTATACAGTGGTGCCGAGCCCAGATTTGCCGGCCGCAGATAACGAAATCTTCGGCTACTATATCGTGCATGAGATGCCGGTGGTGTTCCGCGGACTCATCATCGCAGGCGTTTTTGCAACCATGATGGGCTCGACCTCGGCGGCGCTGAACGCGCTCGCCACGAGTTTCACAAAGGATTTTTACCTTCCTTACTTCAATCGCAACGCAACCGACCGGCAGGCTATCCGCGCCGCGCGGATCGCCACATCCGTGTTCGGTATTCTCATGATCCTCGTCGCTACGATGGCCGCCAACGCGGTTTTGCAGGACGCGAAACTGACGATTATACCGATTGCAATCGGAATTCTCGGTTACACCTACGGAGCATTGCTCGCCGTCTTTCTTCTCGGGATGCTCACGCGCAGTCGGGGTCGCGACGGAGTGAACGTAATCGCGATGATCCTCGGCATCACATCGGTGCTGATCCTGTGCAAAGTCTCGCTGCCCGCGTTCAATGTCGGTGCACTTCTACGGGGCGAGTTCAGGCACGCGGACTGGAACTTCGGATGGTTCATGCCTGATTGGTGGCCGAAGATCGCCTGGCCTTGGTTCGTGTGTGTCGGGTGCCTCGTGACGATTGCGATCAGCATCCTCTTCCGTACGCCGGAGAGCCAGATCGCGGCTGCCGGAGCGCATGTCAGGTCGACGTCGGACGCTTGAGCAAACGAGCCTTAGCGTGTCACTTTCTTAGCGCGTTACTGGGCTGAGGGCGGCCCGACTCCATTGTATGCATCGTGGAGACGGCCTGCCCTCAGGCCGTTCTACGTGTTAAACGAGAAATTTGACTCGCAGTCGTCGCTCTTTACTCGTAACAGAGTTTTTTCACGCAACCCTGAATTAATATTACTGAAACGCTATGGCCCACGTTGTGACCGAGAAATGTAACGGATGCAAATTCACCGACTGTGTAGAAGTCTGCCCTGTCGCGTGCTTCTACGAGATGGATACGCAGGTAGTGATTCATGCCGACGACTGCATCGATTGCATGGCCTGTGTTGAGGTTTGCCCTGTGCACGCCATCTATGCGGACGCAGACGTTCCCGCGGAATTCACAAAAGACATTGAGTTCAACGCCGTGGAGGCCAACCAGATCAAGGACTCGGGCGCGCCGGCAATCACGGTCCGCAAAGATGCTCTGCCCACCGCGAACGACCGCAAAAAAGCGCTCGGATATTGAAAAGGAGTGCGGCTACCAGCCGTGAATGAGCCGTAGGACGTCTTCGGGCTTTTGCGTGTATTGGCGCCCCGACTTCGACCAGAAATTCTTCAGCGGACCGCGGAGCGCGTCGCGCTGCCGATTACGTCGATCCTGAGTGGTAAACCGCTTGAAAATCGCGTAGCGAACTTCGCCCTCCGGATCGAGCACGACGGTACATCCGCCGTTCATATCGAAGATGTCTCCTTTGACATTGACGGTGCAGCTTTGTGTGATCTCGGCAATTACGTCAAAAACGACGCCACCGTACGGAGTGACTCGCCGCGCGACTCGCACTGACTCGACGCTAGGCGGCGACGCCTGCTGAATATCTTTTGGTAACCGCGTGCCTGGCGGGATGATGCCAAAATGATGCGCGTTCGCGGGTTTGGTGATGAATCGACCAAGCGCCTCTGCCTGCCGGACCATCTCCTTTGCATTTGCTGGCCGACCGGGTTCTCCGTCAAAACGCAAGTTTGCAAAGGCCAGCTCGGGAATGCGGAGCGTGGTTTCGGGCGGCTGCCATCGCACAGCGTCTTCAGTCATGAAGTGAACGTGGTCGGGAAAGATTTCGCGCCGGCGGAAGGAGCGCATGAACGCCTCACGAAAACCCCATATGTCATCCCGCTCGACATCACCGTCGGCAGTGATGAGCGCACGGAGATATTCGCCGAACTCCATGTCCGTCGGCGGGCAATAATCGACGGCACGGATACAGACATTCAGAAATTGGCCGGCGACCTTGCTCGCCTCCTGCGCAATAGCCTTGATCAAAGCCTCGCTGAGCGGAGCCTGCCCGAGCGTCTTCAGATCAACACCCGCGATGCGAAAGTAACGCTCGATCTTCCGCTTCACCACCGTAACAAAAGCCTCAAACACAGCCGAAACGAGAACCGAGCCGAGCGCATGCGGCTCGAGGTTCGGGTCGTAACGCTTGTGCGCCTGCTCATTCGAAGGCAGCAAATCGGAGTCGAAGGCCGCAATCCCTTCTACATCTATACTCGAGCGCAACGGCTTGGCGTGACCCAGTTTCGAGCGGGCGTAACCAAACTCCCGCGCAAGATCGGTGAGCATCGCGATTGATTGTGAACCGCTGTGCCATTGACTGATCGCCCGCTCGACCACCTCTGGATACGTGAAATGGAGGAACAAGGCGACTATGTCGGCGAATGCTTCGTGAAACGCCGGCACATCGACGTTCGTAGGAGTTAGAAACGCAGAGCGCAGTCCGTCCAACAGCGCGTGAGTCGTCTCGTGCGCGATTATGTCGTGACTCAGCGCCGTGCAAATGATTCCGTCGCGAAGAGTGAAGCCGGCACGTTCCGCCCGAACGGTGAAGTGGCCAAAGGAGATATCGCCGCCCTCGCGGCTGTAGCCGGCATTTGCCACCCCAGGGAGGCCAAAGGGTCGAATAACGAGACGAAGTGGTTCGTTCTCGGATTTGGGCTCAATTGCCCAGCCAATATCGCGCCCGAGTGCACGGCGAAATGCAGCATAGGTGAGGCTGCAAACTGCATACACCATCTGCGAATGAAATTGGCCATTGGCAGCGGACGGAACCAGCCCGCTCGAGAGCAGCAGGTATGGGTCGTCGAGATCGAGTAGCTCAGCGCGCAACAGTTTGGGCGCACCTTCGGGAATCACCTTGAACAACGAGCCAGTCGGGCCGGCTTCGAGCTTTTCATATGGCACCAGCACGGTTGCCACTCCACCTTCACGATCTGAGAACGACGGATCGAGCGTGTAGATGCGCAGAGGACGCATCAGCGGCGCGCCGCGCTCCCGCTGGTAACGTCTGACCAGTGCTTGCCGCCTGACCCGCGCGCTTACCTCGAATGGAGTGATCTTGGCGGCGGTTTTCGGCACAATTAGGAGCCGTACGGCTGCTGCGTTCTGACAATCAGACGCGACGGCGATTGGGCTACAATCCGTAGCGACGGCTTTGCAGCGGAGGCACGAATCACAAGGTCCCCCTGCTCCTTACTCCATTTCGCCGGCTCTTCGACGTAGCGATCGTCTGGGCCCGGAATAAGGAGGCGCGCCGCTCCGTTACGTTCGAGTTGAAAACGATCACGCGGCCTGCGCGACAGCGGAATGTCATCTTGTTCCGGCCGGTAAACAGCGCCCTCGGAGCTATCTTCCTCGAACACATGAACCCAGGTGGTGCCAAAAAGTTGCTCCGTGGCTTTTCCCGCCATTGCCTCTCCCCAAAATCTGCATACTACGCAAGGCCACTGCGCGCAGTGTCGAGCGCCGTTCGAATCCGGAGCACTTGTTGCGCGGTGAACATAAACATCCCGGCGTCGTCGGTGTAATCCATGTAGTTCATAAACATGTCGCCGTTCGGCCCGTTGTTGCAGGTGATCTGCGGCCAGCTGGGTGTGCCGTAGTTTGGTCCGGCACAGTTCGGTGTATCGGCGACCATGTCGCTGCCGCTGCAATCTTCCGTGTCGCCCCAAATGTGGCGCAGATTGAAATAATGGCCGATCTCGTGCGTTGCGGTGCGCCCTTTGTCGAACGGCGCCTGTGCCGTCCCGGTGGTTCCGAACGCGTGGTAGTTGATCACCACGCCATCGGTGGCCTGCGGTCCTCCAGGGAATTGCGCATAGCCGAGCAAACCGCCACTGAGTGCGCACACCCAAAGATTCAAATGCGTTTTCGGTTCGAACGGCGCGATCCCGCCGGTGGACGACTTTTTGACCTTATCGTCAAACGTAAACGAGTTCTGGGTCGTTTGGGTGCGCGTCACTTTCACTAATCTGAACTCCATGCGGACGTCGGTCACGAGCCCTTTCCACGGCGCTGGTGCCTGGTTCCTGTCTGAATTCTTGGCGCGGTAATCTTTGTTCAATGCTGCAATCTGGCTGTTGATCTGCGCGTCGGAAATGTTCTGCTCCGCGGTTTTATAGACGACGTTTACCACCGTCTTGATTCTGACCAGTTTCGTCCTTGCGGCGTCGAATCTCGTTTGCCGCCGGCGGTCAGTCACGCCCTCCAAGCGCATCTGGGCAACACGAAATGCTGGATAACGTTCCAATAACATCATGTGGGCGGCCATCGCTCCGCACGATCTCCGAAGTTGTGCTCGTCTTGCTGCTTTCTTTTTAGCCATGATAATGTCCTCCTCTTAAAGCCTCTCATTCGGCGGAAGCCTTCCGCCTGTTCGACAAGCGCAGGCCGCCGTTATTGAGTTTGACTCTCTATAGGACATCAAAGTTGCTGGCGATGGTCGAGAAAAATCTTAACCAAAAGGTACGCGACAAAGAAAAAGGCTCGAGCGGTGGCCGCGCCCACGGCTTTCCTAATTGGCCTTTCCAACCTAATTCCAGATTCTCCTGATTTCCTTGTTGCCGATTCAATCGAGCGGTTGACGTTCGATGACTATGAAAAATAAGGGTAATCACAATTGTGCTGGATGCGACGGTTCGGTTCGAGCGTTGGCGGCGTCGGCTGGAATTCAGTTTGGCGATCTTCAGACTGAAGCGTTTCGGCTGCGCGAAAAGCTTGGGCCTGATCACCAGAAAGCGTTTTACGAAATCATTCGCCAACTGGCAGCCGGCGGAGCGATATCGGAATCAGAACAGCGCACGCTACTCGAACTCGGAAAGCGCGGCTTTGCTGTTGGCTCGGACCGCGAGGCCGAGAAATTCGTGGCTTACGTGCAGGGTTTGCACAAGCGCATGTTGGCCGACCGCGGCGCAAGCCCGGTTGCACTGGCGATCATTGGGGCGATAGCGAATTATGCTATTCCTTCCAACTTTGGCCCACGCGGCCGCTCCCTGGCGAGAGCCGCGCATCCAATCCGTAACATCTTGCTCGGTATCGCCGGTGGCGCTTTCGGCGGTCTGAGAATGAGCGGCTGGAATCCGATCGGCGGCGTGGTAGGCGGGATCGTCGGTGGCATCGTCGCGGCGGTGGAATCGCTCTGCTGATCCGGACAAGACGAACCAGAAATTCAAATTAGGAAAGCAGGAACGCAGGAAGTCTTTTAGGGGTTCCATCTTTTCCAAATTCTTCTTCCGACTTCCTCGATTCCTGCTTTCCTGATTAAATCTCATGCATGGCGAACACACATAGAGGCGGATGTTACTGCGGAACGTTTGCAGCGCTGCTGATGTTGTTCGTAGCTGTTACGGCCTTCTCTCAAACTCCTGCAGCTCGCACTGTGATGGCTGAAAAAGCGTGGGCTGATTTCTGGCACCAATTCACATTGGCCATCAACAAGAAGGATCATGCCGCATTGCTCCGAATGATGCCGTCCGATTTCTCCGACGGTGGCGGTGGCTGGACCGCCAGGCAGTGGCTGAAATTCATTGATGAAAACGAAGCCCATGGATCCTGGCGAGATCTGCGAAAATCCATGGCTGGCGGAGCCAAAATCAATCGTGCCTGGAGTGCTAAAGGCGTGCCGACAAAAGTGACTCAGGACAACGCCTATTACTTCGAATACCGAAAGGACGGAAAATGGTATTTCGCCGGTGTGGTCGGCGACTAGTTCACACGTCACTCCACGCCAATACCCATCAGTAATCCATTCTCGAGCACAGATGGATTGATGGTGAGAAACAACACAACGCCATTCACTGGCGAAATAATTCTCTCGAGCGTATCGCCGAACAAATCTCCGACCGTGCCGATTTGTTCTCCTTTGTTCACGACATCCCCCGCTCCCACTTTCGGATACCACACGCCGGTGCATTTCGTGTAAATCCACTCAAACTTCGTAAGCACCGTTGCGCTGCCTTCCTCTCCCTTGTTCGGGAGAGGATTGAGGTGAGGGTGTTCTCCAGCAATCATCCCAAGATGTCTCATCACGTTGACAACTCCATTAACCAAAAGCTCCACCGCATCCTCCTGCATCTGCCCAACTCCTCCGGCTTCTGCGAGGATAGAAGGAACTCCCTTTTCCGCCGCCGCAGCGTAACTAGATGAACCTTTGCTCGGTTGAACCGGCTTATCGACCGTAAGCACGTACGGCAAACCGAATGCCATCGTGATTGCTTTCGATCTCTCAGAAACGTCGTCGTTCCCGGACCTACAGATCACAAACGGCACGAGCGCTTCGGGAATATCGCCGCCATGAAGGTCGACGTATGCGTCAGCGTGGACGACGAATTCATTGATCAACGCATGCGTCATTTGCTCCGAATAACTGCCGCGCGGATCGCCGGGGAACACACGGTTGGGGTTCACGTTGTCGATCGGACAAACAAACGGCGTTCGCGCCCGAAACGCCGGCAGATTCAACACCGGCATCAAAATCACCGTGCCTGAAATCTTCTTTGGATCGAGCGTTTTACCCAATCGGATCACCGCTTCGACCGCAGGATACTCACCACCGTGCACGCCTGCGTTCACGAACAACACTGGCCCCGGCTTCTCTCCCGCGACTGAAAT
>Ga0207701_10002173_pt1 | contig 20362 bp, 23 predicted proteins | sample KBSSwiSSwithPhiX_FD_184294 | JGI IMG/M metagenome (GOLD analysis project Ga0207701, IMG submission 184294) | Switchgrass rhizosphere bulk soil microbial communities from Kellogg Biological Station, Michigan, USA, with PhiX - S5 (SPAdes) (version 2) | ecosystem: Environmental > Terrestrial >... | reverse complement strand
TATGCCTTTGGCGAGCCGATGACGCCGGAGGCGGCGCGGAAGCTGCTGCTGAGCGAGCAGCTCGAACCGGCGCGATAGATCAAAATTACATAGATCAAAATTACTTGGCCGGCTGCCAGCCGGCTTTGACCCAGCGGTCCTGCATCGCCGGTGCGGTCATGGCCGCGATGAAGGCACGGGCGGCGGTGGGATCGGCGCTGCTGTTCGGGATCGCCGCTGCATAGACCGTCCAAAGCTGGATAGGCTCGGGTAGTGGGCCGACCAGCTTGGCCTCCTTGGCGTGGATGTCGGTGATCGGCACGACGGCGATATCGGCTTTGCCCTCGGCGACCTTGGCGGCGGCGTCGTTGCCGCCGGTCGAGATCACGCCCTTGCGGATCACTTCGTCCTCGATCCCGGCGCTCTCGGCAAACTTCATCAGTTGTTCGACCGATGTGCCGCCAAGCTTGGGATCGGTGTAGGCGATCGTATTCGCCTTGATCAGCGCCGCTTTCACGGCTTCGGGCGTCGAGATGTCGGGGGAGGGCGTTCCTTCGCGCACCACCACGCCGAGCCCGACGCGGCCGAGATCGATGCGGCTGCCGGGCGCGATCCGGCCGCTGTTCTCCATCTCCGCCATCAGCGGCGCTGAGACGATGACGAGGTCCGTGGGCTTGCCGGACGCGATGGCGCCGCGCAACTGGCCGGTCGGGCCGATGATCAGATTGAACTTCAATCCGGTCTGCCGTGAATAGTCTTCGATCATGCTGGCGATGATGCTGCGCACGGCGCCGGCCGCGACGATATTGAGCTCGGCGGCGCCAGCCGGCGAAGCCGCCATCATGGCACTTAAGAATATGGCGATCAGCAACGCCGCGGCGCGGAGCGCGGTCATGAGATCAAGCGTGGCCGACGTCGCTGGACAGCATGCCGGGACGGATGCCGATCTTCTGCATCGCCCGGTCGTATTTCGCGCCGACGTCGGTGCCGAAAATCAGCTCGGGGTCCGCGCTGCAATGCAGCCAGCCATTGTGTTGCAGCTCACTCTCGAGCTGGCCCGGTGACCAGCCGGCATAGCCGAGCGCCAGGATCGCGCTTGCTGGTCCGGCGCCGCGGGCGATCGCCTTGAGAATATCGAGCGTGGCGGTCAGGCAGACGCCCTCGTCGATCGGCAAGGTGGAGTTCTCGATGAAGAAGTCGGCGCTGTGCAGAACGAAGCCGCGCTCGGTTTCCACCGGACCGCCCTTCAGCACGGTGACGTCGCCAGCGCCCCGCGGAAGCTGAATCTTCTCGGCCTTGGGAATGACGTCGAGCTTCACCAGCAGGTCCGGAAAGCTGATATGCGCGGCAGGCTGGTTGACGACGATGCCCATAGCGCCCTCGGACGAATGGGCGCACATGTAGATCAGGCTGCGCGAGAAACGCTCGTCCTGCATGCCGGGCGTCGCGATCAGCATCTGCCCATCGAGGAAACCGCGCGCCGCGCCGGTCCCAACGCCTTTTTGCAGCGCTTTGCGTGTCATTCGCATGTGAAAAGATTACTCCCATCGCTGCAGCTTGGGAAACAAAACTTGTCAAAACTCACTATCGCGTTCACGAGCATGTCAGTGGTAAGTGCACACTGCCTCATTTAGATCATCGCCATGATTGAAGCCCTTAACCGTACTCATTTATTGCCGATCCTGGCGGCGGCAAGCCTGCTCATTGTGACAGAGTGCGCTGCAATTGCGGCAGATGTCACGCCGTGGGAGGACGATGCGCAGTCATCGGCGCGGCTTATTTCCGCGCGGGCCTTCAACGAATCAGGCGGCCGCATGTTCCGCGCCGGCGTTGAGATCAAGCTCAAGGAAGGCTGGAAGACCTACTGGCGGTATCCTGGTGACTCCGGCGTACCGCCGGTGCTGGATTTCTCCAAGTCGCAAAACCTCAAAGCCGTCACCGTGCGCTATCCGGCTCCGACGCGGTTTCCTGACGGCGGCGGCGGCAATTCGATCGGCTACAAGGGCGCCGTAATCCTGCCGCTGCATGTCGTGCCGCAGGACGCCAGCAAGCCGGTGACGCTCAATCTCAAGCTCGACTATGCGGTCTGCGAAAAGCTTTGCGTGCCGGTCGAAGCCAGGCTTGAACTGGTGTTGACCGGCGCCGAAACCGCGAACGAGGCGGCGCTCAACGCGGCCGAGGCGCGGGTGCCGAAGCCTGTCGCTGTCGGAAGCGATGGAACGCCGTCGATCCGCGCCGTCCGCCGCGAGGCGGGCTCAGGCAAGCCGCGCGTCGCGGTGGACGTGGCAGCACCGGCGGGTGCGCCGGTGGTGTTGTTCGCGGAAGGTCCAACCGCGCAGTGGGCTTTGCCCCTGCCGGAGCCGGTGGCGGGCGCGCCTGCGGGATTGCAGCGCTTCGCCTTCGAGTTGGACGGGCTGCCGCCCGGCGAGCAAGCCTCGGGCGCCGTGCTTCGGCTCACGGCGGTCGCCGGCGACAAGGCCATTGAGGCCGGATTTCGGCTCGACTAATTCGCCAGAGACGTTAGAGTTTGCCGATGATCTTTTCCGACTTTTCTTCGCCCGCCGAAGCGTTCGACTTCAACTACGGACCTCATCCTGAGGAGGCGCCAACGGGTCCGCGCGAAGCGCGGCCCGATGACAGGCTCCGCGCCGTCTCGAAGGATGGAAGCGCGGCACGATTTCGCCTGTGGCCGTCCTTCGAGACGCCCGCTGCGCGGGCTCCTCAGGACGAGGTCGATATGATTGGAACCTCGGAAACGATCTTCTAGTTTAAGCGCCCAAACCCAATCCATAACCCTGCGAGAGGATACGACTCATGGCTATCAAGGTTGGCGACCGCGTACCCAATGGGACCTTCACCGTGATGACAGCGGATGGCCCGAAGCCGAAGACCAGCGATGAATTGTTCAAGGGCAAGAAGGTGGTGCTGTTCGCAGTGCCGGGCGCGTTCACGCCAACCTGCAGCAACAACCATCTGCCGGGCTTCGTGAAGAACGCCGCCGCGATCAAGGCCAAGGGCATCGACACCATCGCGGTGACCGGCGTCAACGACGTGTTCGTGATGAACGCCTGGAAGAAGTCGGCCGGCGCCGACGCGATCGAGTTCCTGGCCGACGGCAGCGCCGCCTGGGCCAAGGCGGTTGGCATCACCGCGGATCTCACCGAGCGTGGCCTCGGCGTGCGTTCAGGGCGCTACGCCATGGTGGTCGACGACGGCGTGGTGAAGACGCTCAACGTCGAGGACGCGCCCGGCAAGGCCGACGTGTCCGGCGCCGACAATCTGCTCAAGAGTCTGTAGGCTTTTGTCGCGTTTGACCCTCTTCCCGCGCCAGCGGGGAGAGGGTTTTTATTTTTGCGCCGCGCGGAGCGCGGCAATCGCGGCGACCGCGAGCTGATCGGCGCGCTCGTTCATCTCATGCCCGGCGTGGCCCTTGACCCAATGCCAGCGCACGTCGTGCTCGCCGAGCGCGGCATCGAGCCGCTTCCAGAGGTCGACGTTCTTCACCGGCTTCTTGTCGGCGGTCTTCCAGCCGTTGCGCTTCCAGCCGTGGATCCATTTCGAAATGCCATCATGGACGTATTTGCTGTCAGTGTGCAGCTCGACCGTGCAGGTTTTCTTTAGGGCTTCAAGAGCGGCAATTGCCCCCATCAGCTCCATGCGGTTGTTGGTGGTGTGAGCTTCGCCGCCGCTCAATTCCTTCTCGTGATCGCCGAAGGTCAAAATCGCGCCCCAGCCACCGGGGCCGGGGTTGCCCGAGCAGGCGCCGTCGGTGTGGACGATGACGTGCGGCCCTGTGGTCACGCGTGCGACCCTTCGGCCGGCAGGCCGTAATCGCGCACGCTCGCGGCCTTCTGGTGGAAGCGGAGCTTGCGGTAATATTCGAGCGGGTTCTTCGGCTGCACCAGGGCGCCTGGGGGCACGTTGAGCCAATCCACCAGACGGGTCAGCAGAAATCGCATCGCGGCGCCACGCGCCAAGAGCGGCAACGCCTCGCGCTCGGCGTCCGACAGTGGCCGGGTCTTGATATATGAGGCAAGCAGATTGCGACCCTTGGTGACGTTGTAGGAGGCGTCAGGCTCGAAGCACCAGGCGTTGAGGCAGATGGCGACGTCAAAGGCGAGCGTGTCGGTGCAGGCGAAATAGAAATCGATCAGACCGGAAAGCCTGTCGCCTAAGAAGAAGACGTTGTCGGGGAACAGGTCGGCGTGGATCACGCCTTGCGGCAGGTCGCGCGGCCACGACTTTTCGAGATGGTCGAGCTCGGTCTCGATGGTGGCGCGCATGCCTTGCTGCACGTCGTCGGCGCGTTCCTCGGCCTGCTCGAACAGCGGCCGCCAGTTGGTCACGGACAGCGCGTTGCGCCGCCTGCCGGCAAAGTCGGCGCCGGCGAGATGCATGCGCGCCAGCGCTTCGCCGACCGCGGCGCAGTGGCCGGCGTCCGGACGGCGCATCCACATGCCGTCGAGGAAGGTTACGATGGCGGCGGGCCGGCCGCACAAGGTGCCAAGCGGGTTGCCGTTGCGCGCCTTCACCGGCTGCGGGCAGGTCGTGCCGCGTAAGGCCAGATGCTCCATCAGGGCCAGGAAGAACGGCACGTCGCCGGCCGCCACGCGCTTCTCGTAAAGCGTCAGGATGTAGTGGCCGGTGCCGGTGTGGACCAGGAAATTGGAGTTCTCCACGCCCTCGGCGATGCCCTTGTAGGACAACAGCTCGCCCAGGTCGTAGCCGGCGAGAAATCGCCCCAGGTCTTCGGCGGAAACGTCGGTGTAGACGGCCATGCGTCTAGTACGGCCCTGCGTCGGGCTCTTTCGTCAAGGGGAGCAGAAAATTATCAGGCGGCCGCGTTGTCGCGAAGCTGGCGCGGCAACGGGAAGAACATGCCCGATTCGTCGGCGCCGGACACGGTCTCGACGTTCAGGGTATAACGCGCCGCGAACGCATCGAGAATCTCTTCGACCAGTACTTCGGGCGCCGACGCGCCGGCGGTGACTCCCAGCGTCTTGATGCCGTCGAATTTCGACCAGTCGATCTCGGCCGCGCGCTGCACCAGCACCGAATAGGAGCAGCCGGCGCGCTCGGCGACCTCCTGAAGCCGCCGCGAGTTGGACGAGTTCGGCGCGCCGACCACGACCAGCGCATCGACCTGCGGCGCCACGCGCTTGACCGCCTCCTGGCGATTGGTGGTGGCGTAGCAGATGTCTTCCTTGTGCGGCGCAACGATGTCCGGGAAACGGCGCTTGAGCACGGCGACGATGCCGGCGGTGTCGTCGAGCGACAGCGTGGTCTGCGTCACATAGGCAAGCTTGCTGACATCGCGCGGCTGGAAGGCCTCGGCCTCCGCTTCGGTCTGCACCAGCGTCAGCGCGCCCTCCGGCAGCTGGCCGAGCGTGCCGACCACTTCGGGATGGCCGGCATGGCCGATCAGTACGATCTCGCGGCCGCGCTTATGGTGGATCTCGGCCTCGCGATGGACCTTGGTCACCAGCGGGCAGGTGGCGTCGAAGTGGAAGAAGTTGCGGCGCTTGGATTCTTCGGGGATCGACTTCGGCACGCCGTGGGCCGAGAAAATCACCGGCGCCTTGGTGTCGGGGATTTCGGAGAGTTCCTCGACGAAAATCGCGCCCTTGGCCTTGAGGCTCTCGACGACGTAGCGGTTGTGCACGATCTCGTGACGGACATAGACGGGGGCGCCATAGCGCTTCAGCGCCTGCTCGACGGAGTCGATCGCCCGTACCACGCCGGCGCAGAAGCCACGCGGCGAGCAGAGCAGGACCTTGAGGGGCGGTTTGGCGGAATTTCCGCTGTTTTCTGCTGTCATAGGAGAGAAATGAGGTTCGGACCCCCGGCCTGTCAAGGCGAGGCGCAAATCCTTGCGTTTCCGGGGGGCAAATGCCTATATTCCGGCGAATTCCAGTCATCCATGATGACATTGGCCTCGTCCGGAAGGGCGGGCGGGGCGCAGAGGAGATTTATCCATGCAAGAAGCGCCTCTGATGCCGAAGGCGACCGCCGTCTGGCTGGTGGAGAACACCGCACTGTCGTTCGACCAGGTCGCCGAGTTCTGCAAGCTGCATCCGCTCGAAGTGAAGGCCATCGCCGACGGCGATGCTGCCCAGGGGATCAAGGGGCTCGACCCGATCCAGACGGGGCAATTGACCCGCGAGGAGATCGACAAAGGGGTCGCTGAACCCGACCACAAGCTGAAACTCTCAACGCCCAAAGTGAGCCTGCCGGAGACCAACAGACCCGGCGTCAAGAAGAAGGGCCCGCGCTATACGCCGGTGTCGCGCCGCCAGGACCGGCCGAACGCGATCCTCTGGCTGATCCGCAATCATCCTGAACTCAAGGACGCCCAGATCATGCGGCTCGTCGGCACCACCAAGTCCACCATCGCCGGTATCCGCGACCGCACCCATTGGAACGCCGCAGCCCTCAGCCCGCTCGATCCGGTGACGCTTGGCCTCTGCTCGCAGATCGATCTCGATTTCGAGGTGCAGCGCGCCTCCAAGGAGAAGCCGGCGCCGGCCGACAACAGCGTGACGCTGCTGCCCGCCGCCGTTACCACGGCGCCGCCGGAGCCGGCCGAGCCCGAGAGCCCGGCCGCGGCCAAGGCCAAGGACGACCTCGATACCGCCGCGGTGTTTGCCAAGCTCAAGCAGCTCGGCGGCAAGGCCGAAGACAAGGACGACGAATAGTCGCTTGTTCGCGGTCAGGGCCGCCAGCGCATCCGGAACACCGGGCGGCCCGATACCGGGTTGACGTCGTCGCCGGCCATTTCGAAGCCGTGCTTTTCGTAGAACGCGATGGCGCGGCCGTTGTCCGTGTTGACCAATAGATCGAGCCGCGCCGGCGAGACACGCTTGCCGGCGTCGAGCAGCAGCGCCGCGACGTTGCTGCCCCAGAACTCCGGCGCTACCACGATCTGGTCGAGATAGCCGCTTTTCGGATCGACCGTCACGAAGCCTTCCATCACGCCGTCCATCTCGGCGACGAGAATCTGAGCCTGCGGCACCAGCTCGTTGCGCCAGCGCTCGCGCCACCAGGTGACGCGCTCGCCGAAGTCGATATCCGGATAGGCGTCCTGCCAGGAGCGCTGCCACAGCTCGATCGCCGCATCCTCGTCGGCGGCGACATAGGGCCGAACCTTGAGCGGTGACGCGCTCACCGCTCGGTCAGCTTCAGCTCGATGCGGCGATTGCGGCTGTAGGCCTCCTCGCTGGTGCCGGAATCGATCGGCTGGAACTCACCGAAGCCGGCGGCGACCAGCCGCTGCGGCGGCATGCCCTTGCTGATCAGATATTGCACCACCGCGATGGCGCGGGCGGCCGACAGATCCCAGTTGGTGCGGTTGCCACCGATCGGGCGGACGTCGGTATGGCCGTCGACGCGGAGCACCCAGGCGATGTCCTGGGGGATTTTCTGGGTGACGTCGAGCAGGACCGTCGCGATCTTGTCGAGCTCGGTGCGGCCTTCCGGCTTGAGCACCGATTGTCCGGTGTCGAAGAACACCTCGGATTGCAGCACGAAGCGGTCGCCGACGATGCGGATGTCCGGGCGGTTGCCGAGAATGTCACGCAGCCGTCCGAAGAAGTCGGAGCGGAACCGCGACAATTCCTGCACGCGTTGGGCCAGCGCCACGTTCAGACGCTGGCCGAGGTCGGCGAGGCGGGACTGCGCATCCTTGTCCTTCTTTTCGGACACGTCGAGCGCCTGTTCCAGCGCACCGAGCTGGCGGCGCAGCGCCGCGATCTGCTGGTTGAGCACCTCGACCTGCGCCAGCGCCCGGAGCGAGACCTGCTTCTCGGCGTCGAGCTTGCCGCTCAGTTCCGAGACTTGGCCCTGCGCGGCCGCGTTGCCGCCGCTCAGGCCTTCGTAGAGCCCTTTGTAGCGGTCGCGCTCCACGTCGGTGGTGGCGAGGTTGGCGCGCAGCTGCGCGATCTGGTCCTCAAGCGACACCTTGTTGGTCTGTTCGAGCCCTAAGAGGTCAGTGAGTTGCGAAATGCGCGCCGACAGCCGCGCCAGCGCAGTGTCCTTGCCGGTGACCTCCTGCGACAGCACGAACTGCACGACCACGAACACCGTCAGCAGGAAGATGATGCCGAGGATCAGCGTCGACAGCGCGTCGACGAAGCCGGGCCAGTAATCGACGCCGCGATCGCGGCGGGCACGGGATAGAGCCATGTCATTCCACTCGTTGTGTCGCCCGCTTCGCTACTTGTCGACCCGTTCGCGAGCCAGAATCTCGAGCAGGCGGCGGACTTCGCGGTGTTGCTCGGCCTGGGAGTCGACCCAGTCGCGGATCATCTGCTGTTCGGTTCGCATGTGATGGACCAAGCCCTGGATGGCCTCGGCGAGGTTCGCCATGGCATTGGTCGCGGCCTTGTTCGAGCCGCCGCTCGCAATGGCCTCACGCAGCCGGTCGATGGTGGCTCGCATATCGGCGCTGTTGCTGCCGACCAGCCCGCCTTCGCCGTCACCGACGCCGCTGAGGTCATGCACGGTGGTGGCGAGCCAGTCTTCGAGCTCGGTGTGGAAGCGGTTCTGCGCCTGGCTCATCTGCAGGTCGAGGAAGCCGAGGACCAGCGAGCCGGCGAGACCGAACAGCGACGATGAAAACGAGATGCCCATGCCGCTGAGCGGAGCGGCCAGGCCTTCCCGCAGCGAATCGAACGTCGCGTTGGCGTCGCCGCCGACCTTCAGATTGTTGATCACGGCGCCGACCGAACCGACGGTCTCGATCAGCCCCCAGAACGTGCCGAGCAGGCCGAGAAAGATCAGCAGCCCAGTCATGTAGCGGGAGATTTCACGCGCCTCGTCGAGCCGGATGGCGACCGAGTCGAGAATGGTGCGCATCATCTGGGACGACATCGACATGCGGCCGACGCGGTCGCCGAGGATCGCGGCCATCGGCGCCAGCAGCACCGGCGGCCGTTCGATCGAGATGCCGGGATCGGCGAGGCGGAAGCCGTTGACCCAGGCGATCTCCCGGAACAGCCGGATCACCTGGCGGAACGCCAGAAGGATGCCGATCACGAGCACCCCGATGATCAGCGCGTTGAGCGGTGGGTTGGCCTTGAAGGCGACTAGAATCTGCGGGTGGATGACGACGACGATAAGACTGCACAGGATCAGAAACACCAGCATCCGCACCAGAAAGATGCGGGGCGAGGAAACCTTGAAGGGATCGAGTTCACGCGCCATGTGCTTTTACGCCAATAGCTTTTGCGCCAATGTCCGGCCGGTTTTTTCGCCGAAGCCTGTGCATTATGGCACGGGCCTAGCGAATGTAACTCAGGTTATTGCAGATTCAACGCAAATGCCGCCGAATTGGTCCCGCTCCGTGCCGGGTCCGATTTGCGATGCCCTAACTGGCGGCTTTCAACAGTGTCTGCAATTCGCGTTGTATCGTCTCGTTGCCGGCAACGACATGCTTCTTGGTGAACATGGCGTCGGCGCCGTCGATGTCAGTCACGAAGCCGCCGGCCTCGCGCAGGATGATGATCCCGGCCGCGATGTCCCACGGCGAGATATTCCGTTCCCAATAGCCGTCAAGCCGCCCGGCCGCGACGAAAGCCATGTCGAGCGCCGCCGCGCCGAACCGCCGCAGCCCAGCGACCTTGTCTTGGATCGCGCGTAGTTCGCGTAGTCCCAGGTCCAGGTCGCCGCGGCCAAGGTGCGGCAGGCCGCAGGCGATCACCGAGTCGGCGAGGCGCTTCCGCGCGGCAACCCGGAGCCGCTTGTCGTTGAGGAAGGCGCCCTTGCCGCGCTCGGCCACGAATAGTTCGTCTGTGATCGGGTTGTAGATCACGCCGGCCACGATGGTGCCGGACCGCTCCAGCCCGATCGAAATCGCGAACTGCGGGATGCCGTGGAGGAAATTGGTGGTGCCGTCGAGCGGATCGACGATCCAGGTGTGGGTGGTGTCGGTGCCGGCGTGACGGCCGCTTTCCTCGCCGAGAAAGCCGTAGCCCGGCCGCGCTTTGGCGAGCTCGGCCTTAAGAGTTTCCTCGGCCTTGCGATCGGCGGCGGTGACGAAATTGCCCGGTCCTTTCAGCGATACCTGGAGGTTCTCGACCTCGCCGAAGTCGCGCTTCAGCGTCCGCGCGGCCTTCCGTGCCGCGGCGATCATCACGTTGAGGAGGGCGGAGTGCTGCATTATTCCGCCCGCTTCACATAGGCGACCTCGTCGGTCGAGACCACGATCTTCTCGCCGGTGGAGATGAACGGTGGCACCAGGACGCGAAGACCGTTCTCGAGCTTCGCGGACTTGTAGGAGGAGGTGGCGGTCTGGCCCTTGATGTGGGCGTCGGCCTCGACCACTTCGAGTACCACGGTCTCCGGCAGCTTGATGCCGATCGGCCGGTCGCCGTGCAACTGGACCTGCACCATCATGCCGTCCTGCAGAAACGTCGAACGGTCGCCGACGAAGTCTTCGCCGAGTTCGATCTGCTCGTAGCTCGTGGTGTCCATGAACACCAGCTGCTCGCCCTGTTTGTAGAGGAACTGGAATTGTCGGCGCTCGACCTCGGTTTCCTCGACCCGGTCGCTGCTGCCGAAGCGCTGGTTGAGCTTGCGGCCGTCAAGGATGTTCTTGAGCTCGACCTGGTTATAGGCCGGGCCCTTGCCGGGTTTCACCGCGCCGGTCTTGACCGCGGCCCAGAGCGAGCCGTCGTGCTCGATCACCATGCCGGGCCGGATGTCGCTGCCGCTGATTTTGGCCATGCCCGCAGATGCCCCGACGCCCGAACGTCCGTCAAGGCTTGACCGGCTGCGATTTGGTCTGATGGGGCGGCGCCGTCGGGAACGGGGTTGGGCCGATCGGGTTCATGCGCGCGATCCATGGCTTCGCCTTGTTTTCGGCCATCGCCAGATCCGTGGGCTTCATGTTGCGCATGAAGTCGTCGAGGTACGGATCGTTGTCGCCGCCGGCCCTGGCGATGAGGTGCCAGCGGGCGGCTTCCACCGGGTCGGCTTTGATGCCGCGGCCGGCCGCGTACATCAGCGCCAGCCGGTTCTGGCCGGGCGCACTGCCTTTCTTCGCCGCCTTGAGGAAATATTCCGCGGCGGCGGCCTCGTTCCTGGCTACGCCCGTGCCGTTGAACAGGGCGATGCCGTATTCCACCTCGGCATCGGTGTTACCGGCGCGCGCTGCGGCGCCGAGCAGGCGAGCGGCTTCTTCCTGGTCCTTCTTTACGCCGCGGCCGTCTTTGTAGAACGTGGCCAGCGCGTATTGCGCCTGCGGATTGCCGGCATCGGACGCCTGGCGCATCAATTCGACGGCGCGGTTGATATCCTGCGGAATGAGCTGGCCTTCGAGACACAGCAGCGCGAGGTCGTAGGCGCCGACGATATGACCGCGCTTGGCGGCTTCCGCCAGCAGCCGCACCGCTTCCGGACGATCGGCCGGGCCGCCCCGCCCGGTCATCTTGAACATCGACAGCGCGAACATCGCCTCGCGGTCGCCGCGCGCGGCGGCAAGCTTGTACCACTCCGCGGCCTTCTTATCGTCGTTTGGAACGCCGAGCCCGTCGGCGTAGAGCTCGCCCAGCAAGGTCATCGACTTGGGATCGTTTTTCTCCTCGACCCGCCGCATCGCCTCCTTGAAGGCGCCCACATAGCGGCCACGCTGGTATTCGGCGTAGGCAATATCTGGTTCGTTGGGGGCGGTGGCAGGTTGAGCTGCGACCGGAGTCGCGAGCAACGCGCCGACCACCGCTACGAGCATGCCGTGCTTGCCGTTCATCACACCGGCTCCGGCGCAAGCAGGCGTGACGCCTCGGCAAGCGCGGCGTGCGCGCCACGCGGGTCGTCCCAGACGGCTTCGCCGATGGCAACGAAATCGGCGCCAGCGGCCGACAGCGGAGTGATCTCCTTAAGGCTCGCGGCGAATCCCACGCAGGGTACCGTGAACAGCTCCGCCCACCATCCGATCCGCTCGACGATGGCGTCGAACGGCGGACGGCGTTGACCGGTGGTGGATTGTCCCATCATCACATAATCCGCGCCGCGTTCGCCCGCGACCATCGTATCGTCGCGGCCGTTCACGCCGCCGCAGCCGGCGATCTTCGCTGGTTTCAGGCTGTCGACCGCCGCCATGAAAGCCTCGATCCCGGTCAGGTGGGCGCCATCGGCGCCGGCGCGTGCGACGAGCTCCGGCCATCCGTCAAGCAGCAGCGCGATGTCCTTGTCCTGCACCAGGGGAGCCAGCAGCTTGATGCGGTTGATCAGGTCGCGCTCGCCCGCGGGCTTGAGCCGAAGCAGCACGGCGGCGACATCGGCTGCGGCGATTGCGTCACGAAGCTTGCCCGAAAACGCGGCTGCGTCCTCGATGACCGGCGTGACGAGATAAAGCCGCGGCGCGGGGCGTTTGTCTTGAACCGATTGCGGCTTGGCCATGGCGTTCCGATGCGTTCCCAATGGGGCGGATTGGGGGCGATTCGGTCCTAGTGCCCCGTTTCCGAAGTTCGTGATACGTCGCAGCACACTCTGCCACGAACTTCGGAAACAAAGGGGCACTAGTAAACTATGATTCTAGTGCCGCTTTCGATTTGAAGTTCCTAATCGAGTTTGCTGCAACGGGTGTAGGAACTTCAAATCGGCGGCACTAGCGTCAACGACTCATTGCGACGCTTCCAGCCCGAGCTTGCGGACCAAGCTGCCCCACTTTTCGCCTTCCGCCTTGATGTAGGCGCGGCTCTGCTCGACCGAGGCGATATCCAGTGGAATGAGCCCGATGTCGGCGACCTTCTTCTTCATGTCTGGGCCTTCCATGATGCGCTTCATCTCAGCGTGCAGCTTGTCGACCACGTCCTGCGGCGTGCCGGCTGGCGCCAGCAGCACGTGCCAGGACACCGCCTCGAAGTCCGGCGCGCCGACCGCTTCGCCGAACGGTGGCAGCTCGGGCACCGTCGGCAGCCGAGTCGACGACGTCACCGCGAGCGCGCGGAGTTTGCCGTCGCGAATGAGGGGAAGCGATGCGCCGGCCTCGGCGAACGCCATCGCGACATGGCCGGCCGCGACGTCGGCGATCGACTGCGGGCTGTTGCGGTACGGCACGTGGGCAAGATCGATATCGAAACGCTGCTTCATGTATTCGGAGGAGAGATGCGGCGCGCCGCCCACACCGGACGACGAATAGCTGAGCTGGCCGGGCCGCTCCTTGACGTATTTGATCAGCTCCGGGACCGAGTGGATCGGCAGCGCCGGATTGACCACCAGGATGAACGGCGACTTCACATAGAGCGCAATCGGCACGAAGTCCTTCAGCGCATCGTAAGGCACGGTCTTGAGCAAGGTCGGGCGGATCGCCATTACCGCGCTGGTCGCGACGATCATGTTGTAGCCGTCGGCGGGCGCGGCCTTCAGCGCCGCGACTCCGGCGAGGCCGGCGGCGCCCGGCTTGTTCTCGATCACGACCGGCTTGCCGAACGCCTGTGACAGTTGCTCGGCATAGAGCCGTACGGTGACGTCGAGACCGGTGCCGGCCGCAAGCAGCGGCATGATCGTGATCGATCGGCTGGGGAAGGTTTCGGCGCGCACCGGCGCATGCAACGCCAATGTTGCAACGGCAAGCGCGAGCGAAGCCTGCTTCAGGATGCTCGACATGAAAACTCCCGGCGATCGATGACCGCCGGGAGCCTATGCCGTTCTTCGTGGCGCCAGCAAGCGGGCGTCAGGCCGCCTTCTTCTCCAGATCCTGCTTCCACTGGCCGAGCGAGGCGAGGCTGTTCATGTGCGCGCGATGCGCGAAGGCGCGCTGGCCGGCGGCGTAGTTCTCGGACTTGCCCGACCACGCCTTTTGCGGCGCGGCTTGCAGCGCGCGGCCGTAGGAGAAAGTGAGATTCCACGGCAAGTTGCCGATCTTATTCATCGTATCGAGATGGGCGGTCGCTTCCTCGTCGGACTGGCCGCCCGACAGGAACGCGATGCCGGGCACCGCGCCCGGTACGCAGTTCTTCAGCATCCTGACGGTCTTCTCGGCGACCTCTTCGACGCCGGCGCGCTTGCCGTTCTTCTTCCCGGAGATCGCCATGTTCGGCTTGAGCACGATGCCTTCGAGCGCGACGCGCTGACGGTAAAGCTCCTCGAACTGCGCCTTGAGCACGGCGGTGGTGACCTCGACGCAACGGTCGATGTCGTGATCGCCGTCCATCAGCACCTCCGGCTCGACGATCGGCACGATCTGCGCGACTTGGCAGAGCGCGGCGTAGCGGGCGAGCGCGTGGGTGTTGGTGTGGATCGCGGTCGCGGTCGGGATGCCTGAGCCGATATCGATCACCGCGCGCCATTTGGCGAAGCGCGCGCCCTGTTCGTAGTATTTCGTCAGCCGGTCGGCGAGCTTGTCGAGGCCGATGGTGATGAGCTCGTTCGGGCAACCGGGCAGCGGCTTGGTGCCTTCGTCGACCTTGATGCCGGGGAGCGAGCCGGCCTTCTTGATGATGTCGACCAGCGGCGTGCTGTCCTTGGCCTTTTGCCAGATCGTCTCGTCGTAGAGGATCACGCCCGAGATGTGCTTCATGCCTTCGGCAGAACGGAACATCATCTCGCGATAGTCGCGGCGATTGTCCTCGGTGCATTCGGTGTTGATGGCGTCGAAGCGCTTCTTGATGGTGCCGGTGGACTCGTCGGCGGCGAGGTTGCCCTTGCCGGGCGCGGTCATGGCTTCGGCGACTTTGTTGAGGTCTGCGAGATTCATTCGCCCTCTCCTGAATTTGGAGTCTTGGATTTCGAATTCTTGCGTGTCCAGCCGGGCCGGACCGACGCCGTTCGACGTCACTTTTGCCTCAAAACCTCGACCCCTGGCAACGGTTTGCCCTCCATCCATTCCAGGAAGGCGCCGCCGGCTGTGGACACATATGTGAATTGTTCCACGACCCCCGCCATATTGAGGGCGGAAACCGTATCGCCGCCACCGGCGACCGACACGAGCTTGCCGGTCTTGGTGCGCGCTGCCGCATATTTGGCGATCTCTACCGTGGCCTTCTCGAACGGATGCAGTTCGAACGCCCCGAACGGCCCGTTCCAGATCAGAGTGGCGGCTTCGTCGATCGTGCCCTTGATGCGCTCGATCGATTGCCCACCGACGTCGAGCATCATGCCTTCGGCCGGGATCGCATCGACGCCATAGGCGTGCGACGGCGTGTTGGCCGCGAAGTGGAAGGCGACGATGGCATCGACCGGCAGGATGATGGCGCAGCTTCCGGCCTCGGCCTTGGCCATGATGCGGCGCGCGGTGCCGGCCATGTCCTTTTCGACCAGCGATTTGCCGACCTTGAGGCCCTGGGCGTGGAGGAAGGTGTTGGCCATGGCGCCGCCAATCACCAGCGCCTCCACCTTGCCGATCAGGTTTTCCAGGAGCTCGAGCTTGGTGGAAACCTTGGCGCCGCCAACGATGGCGACCACCGGCTTCTTCGGCTTCTCCAGCGCTTTGGACAGTGCCTCCAGTTCAGTCTGCATGGTGCGGCCGGCATAGGCGGGAAGCTTATGGCCGAGCCCTTCCGTGGAGGCATGCGCTCGGTGCGCCGCCGAGAAGGCGTCGTTGACCCAGAGGTCGCCGAGCTTGGCGAGCTCATCAACGAACGCCGGGTCGTTCTTCTCCTCGCCCTTGTGGAAGCGGGTATTCTCCAGGAGCAGAATGTCGCCGGGCTGCATCGCCCCTACTGCGGCCGCGGCCTTGTCGCCGATGCAATCCTCGGCAAACGCGACGGGCCGCTTCACCGCCTGCGCGACGGCGGGGGCGATGGGTTTCAGCGACTCTTTCGGGTCCGGCCCCTTCGGGCGGCCGAAGTGGGCGAGCAGGATCACCTTGCCGCCCTTGTCCGCGATCTCGGTGATGGTCGGCGCGACGCGCTCGATGCGAGTCGCATCAGTGACCGTTCCGTTCTCGGTCGGCACGTTGAGATCGACGCGGAGCAGGACTCGTTTGCCCTTCACGTCGGCCTGATCGAGGGTTTTGAAATCAGCCATCGGCCCTGCCTCGTGTCCCGGGCGAGCGAAGCGAGACCCGGGACCCAGCTTGCCTGGATAAGCAAAAGAGCTGGGTCCCGGGTCTGCAGCGCAGCACCAAGAGGTGCCGCGCCGCGCCCGGGACAAGCAAAGAAAATCAGATCAGCTTGCCCATCGCCACGGCGGTGTCGGCCATGCGGTTGGAGAAGCCCCATTCGTTGTCGTACCAGGACATCACCCGCACGAAGGTGCCGTCCATGACCTTGGTCTGATCCATGTGGAACACCGACGAATGCGGGTCGTGGTTGAAGTCGCCCGACACGTTCGGCTCGTTGGTATAGCCGAGGATGTTCTTGAGCTGCTGCTCGGCGGCACGCTTGATCGCGCCGTTGATCTCATCCTTGCTGGTGGCTTTCTTCGCCACGAACTTGAAATCGATCACCGAGACGTTCGGCGTCGGCACCCGGATCGACACGCCGTCGAGCTTGCCGTTGAGCTCCGGCAGCACGAGGCCCACCGCTTTCGCGGCTCCGGTCGACGTCGGGATCATGTTCAAGGCTGCGGCGCGGGCGCGATAGAGATCCTTGTGCATGGTGTCGAGCGTTGGCTGGTCACCGGTGTAGGAGTGGATCGTCGTCATGAAGCCCTTGTCGATGCCGACAGCGTCGTTCAGCACCTTGGCGACCGGGGCGAGGCAGTTGGTGGTGCACGAGGCGTTGGAGACGATTTTGTGATCCTTGGTGAGCTTGTCGTGATTGACGCCGTAGACCACGGTTAGGTCGGCGCCGTCGGCCGGCGCCGACACCAGCACGCGCTTGGCGCCGGCGGTCAGATGCGCCGAGGCCTTGTCCTTGGCGGTGAAGATGCCGGTACATTCGAGCGCAATGTCGACGCCGAGATCCTTCCACGGCAGTTTCGAGGGGTCCTTCTCGGCGCTGACCTTCATGGCGCCGTTGCCGACGCTGATGGTGTCGCCCTTGACCGTCACCGTGCCGGGGAAGCGGCCATGTACCGAGTCGAAGCGCAAGAGATGCGCGTTGGTCTCGACCGGGCCGAGATCGTTGATGCCGACCACTTCGATGTCTTTGCGGCCGGACTCGGCGATGGCGCGCAGCACGTTGCGGCCGATGCGGCCAAATCCATTGATGGCAACCCGGATCATTTTCGCTCCCACTTGCGATGTGGTCACGCCCGGCAAGGGCATCCGCAACCTTAGATAAGATGCGAATGGCCGGAGCAAAGCCCCGGCCATGACGAAGAAAACCTTAGGCTGGGCGAGTTGTTATCACCTTTTGCCCAGCTTGCTCAACGCGGCTTCAGCGACCTTTTCGGCCGTGATGCCGAAGTGCTTATAGAGCTCTTTATACGGCCCGCTGGCGCCGAACCCGGTCATCCCGACGAAGCCGCCGTCGGCGCCGATGATGGCGTCCCAGCCCATACGGACGGCGGCTTCGACGCCGATTTTCACCGGCGCGTCGCCGATCACGCCGCGGCGGGCGTCGTCTGATTGCGTCATGAACAGCTCGAAGCACGGCACCGACACGACGCGGGCCGGTACGCCCTGCGCGGCCAGCAGCTTCTGCGCTTCCACCGCAATGGAGACCTCCGAGCCGGTGGCGAAGATCGAAACCTGCGCTTTGCTCTCCGCCGGCGAAATCTCGTAGGCGCCGGCGACGCATTTGTTGCGCTCCTCCAAGGTGCGGCGAAGCTGCGGCAGGTTCTGCCGCGTCAGCGCCATCACGCTCGGCGTGTCGCGGCCCTCCAGCGCGAGCTGCCAGCACTCGACCGTTTCGACCGCATCGCACGGCCGGAACACGTTGAGGTTTGGGATGGCGCGGAGCGCGGCCAGATGTTCGACCGGCTGGTGCGTCGGGCCGTCCTCGCCGAGGCCGATTGAGTCGTGCGTCATAACGTGGATGACGCGCTCGCCCATCAGTGCGGCGAGCCGAATCGACGGCCGGCAATAATCGGAGAACACCAGGAAGGTGCCGGAGTAGGGGATGATGCCGCCGTGCAACGTCATGCCGTTCATGGCGGCGGCCATGCCGTGCTCGCGGATGCCGTAATGGATGAAGCGGCCGGAATAGTCCGAAGCGGACATCGCCTTCATCGACTTGGTACGGGTGTTGTTGGAGCCGGTGAGATCGGCCGAGCCGCCGATCATCTCTGGCACCGCTGGGATGATGCTCTCCAACGCGAACTCGCAGGCGGTGCGGGTTGCGATCTCCTTCGGCTCCTTGTGCAGGCTTTCCTTCACGGCGCGGACCGCGGTGTTGAGCGCGCCCGGCAGATCGCCGCGCATGCGGCGCTCGAACTCGGTGCGCTTGTCGGCGGGCAGCGCCGCGATGCGCTTGTCCCAGGCCGCGCGTGCGGCCTTCGAGCGCTGGCCGGCGGCGCGCCATTGCGTCAGCACCTCGGCGGGGATCTGGAACGGCGCATCGCTCCAGCCGAGCTTTTCCCGCGCGCCCTTGATCTCGTCGGCCCCGAGCGGCGAGCCGTGCGAACTCGACTTGCCGGCCTTGGTCGGCGCGCCGTAGCCGATTGTGGTCTTGCAGGCGATCATGGTCGGCTTGCCGGACGACTTCGCCTTCTCGATCGCAGCGGCAATCGCTTGCGGATCGTGGCCATCGATCCGCGAGGCGTTCCAGCCGGCGGCTTCGAAGCGCTTCACCTGATCGACTGAATCTGACAGCGACAGCGGACCGTCGATGGAGATGCCGTTGTCGTCGAACAGTACGATCAGCTTGTTGAGCTTCAGGTGGCCGGCGAGCGCAATCGCCTCCTGGCTGATGCCCTCCATGAGGTCGCCGTCGGACGCGAGCACATAGGTCGAATGGTTGACGATGTCGTCGCCGTATTCGGCAGCGAGATGCCGTTCCGCAATCGCCATGCCGACCGCGTTGGCGAGACCCTGGCCGAGCGGGCCGGTGGTGGTCTCGATGCCGGGCGTGATGAAGTTCTCCGGGTGGCCGGGCGTCATCGAGCCGAGTTGGCGGAACTTCTTGATCTCGTCGAGCGACACCGACTCGTAGCCGAGCAGGTGCAGAAGCGCATAGACCAGCATCGAGCCGTGACCGGCGGACAGCACGAAGCGGTCGCGGTCGGGCCACTTGGGATCCGCCGGATCGAACTTCAGCACCTCCGTGAACAGCACCGTGGCGATGTCGGCCGCGCCCATCGGCAGGCCCGGATGCCCCGACTTGGCGGCTTCCACGGCGTCCATCGCGAGCGCGCGGATCGCGTTGGTCATGCGGTCGTGGTGCGCGCGATTCATGGCCACCTCATCACCGTGACGCGTGGATGGCGCGACAGCGGCAGTCGAAGTTTTTGTGTTCATGGAGACCTGTCCGGATGGCCGGTGGATAGCACGTGGGGCGTTTAAGTCCAACGCGCCGCCGCGGCGGTAACCCCGCCATGCACAGCCTCGCGAAAACCCAGGGATAACGCTGGTTCGCGGCGTTGACGCCAAGGTGCCGCACCACCTAAAGTTTCGCTTCTAATTGGTTGCGGATTCAACGTTTTTCCATCGCGTCCGCGGCGTGGATTTCACGCGACAAGGGTTTAGCGATGTCCGATCAGACCGCGATCGATTCCGCGACCCGGCGCTTCACCCATGCGCTGGATATGCTCGACGCTGCGGTCGACCGCAGAATCGAAATCGACCACAGCCGGACGCTGCTGATCGAGCAGGTTCACGCGCTCGACGCCGATCGCTCCAAGCTTGCCGCCGAGCTCGACGCCCAGACCGCGAAGACGCGCAAGCTCGAAACCGCGAACCGCGACATTGCGGCGCGATTGGATGCCGCGATGGAGAACATCCGCCTGGTTCTTGAGTCTCAGGACTAACGAGGAAGCATGATCCCGAAAAGTGGGAACCGGTTTTCGGACAAGATCATGCTTGAGGAGAAGACGCCTTGTCCCAGGTGAACGTCACCATCAACGGCCGCCAGTTCCGCATGGCCTGCGAGGATGGCCAGGAAAGCCATCTTCAACAGCTGGCCAAGGACCTCGACGATCGCATCGTCGCGCTGCGCGGTCAGTTCGGCGAGATCGGCGACGCCCGACTCACCGTCATGGCGGCGTTGATGGTCGCCGACGAGCTTGCCGAGACCGGCAAGAAGCTGAAGCGCCTCGAGGCTGATCACGCCGCCTTGCAGGACGTCGGCGATGCGGCGGCCGAACGCAACCAAGCCACCCAGGCGGCCATCGTTGCAGCCTTCACGGCGGCGGCCGAGCGAATCGAAGGCATGGCCAGGAAGCTCAGCCAGAGCGGTGCAGCATCGAGCGGCAGCGTTGCACAGGGCTGAGCGCGGTCGTTCTCAAGAGAATTCACCGTTTCGCCCGGGATGGCTGGCAGGAGGGGCCCTTCCGCATTACATTGCCTAGGCGGGGCTGCGGGGTGCGTCAGAGACACATTCCCCGGGGCCTTACGATCTCG
>Ga0207701_10002171_pt1 | contig 20372 bp, 19 predicted proteins | sample KBSSwiSSwithPhiX_FD_184294 | JGI IMG/M metagenome (GOLD analysis project Ga0207701, IMG submission 184294) | Switchgrass rhizosphere bulk soil microbial communities from Kellogg Biological Station, Michigan, USA, with PhiX - S5 (SPAdes) (version 2) | ecosystem: Environmental > Terrestrial >... | reverse complement strand
ATGATTCCCGCAAATACCCAGGTACCTTTTTCCAGTACATCATTGGTCTGTTTAACACCCATGAATTGATTGCTAAAACCGGCAATATTTCCGGCTAAACCACCACCTTTAGGGTTCTGAATCAACACAATAATACTCAGTAGCACAGAAGCCAGGACAATCAGTATCAAAAACAATGTAGGCATAGCTAATTTTCTTTTATTTCACGAATTCTGGCTGCAAAATAAGCGCTTTTAGAGGGATCAAGCAAACTTAATTTTTCAAAAACCTGTACGGCTTTCTGTCTTAAGCCCTGTTGAAGGTATACTTCAGCCAGTGACTCCGAATAAAGTTCTTTAGGTTCGTTTGAGGTTTCTGCATAAACACGAATGTTATTTTCTTCCTCCTGATTCATTTTATGGTCCAGTTTTTCCGGATGTATCTTTTTCATGGCTTTCAGCCAATCGGTAAAACTCCTGAGCTTTATGGACAATTTATCCGTGGCTTCCTCTTCCAGTTTTAGTTTTATCCCCTGGGAAGCAAAATAATCAACGGCAAAGAGGGGCTCAATGGGAATTTCCAGGTTCTCATTCCCGGGTCCGGTGGAAACTTCCATGGATGGTAGCTCAATTCCTGCCTGAACATCGTTATCGATGTTTTCCGCTTCAACCAGCTCAGGCTCTGTAGATTGTATAGTAAGATCTGATTCACTGGATTCAACCTGGTTTTCAAATTCCGGTTCTTGTAGTTCCACCAGTGATTCTGTTTCTGCGTAGTCAACTGACTGCTCCTTAGACTCTACTATGGGTTCAGTTTCGGTATAAACAGTTGTCAAATCCTGGGGCTCCATTTGGGATTCAACTTTTGAGTTATCAACTGCCGGTTCCTCAATTAGGGGTTCAACTTCTGTCTCTTCCACTGCCAGTTCCTGAAGCTCCGTTGTGGATTGAACACCTTCCAATTCCTGTTGCTCGTTCTGGAATTCTCCTTCAACTTCAGGTTCGGGAGAAATTTCCGTTTCGACAGTATCAAAATTGGTGGACGCTAATTCAGTTGGTATTTCTTCTTTTTCGGTTTCACCAGGAATAAAAACCCTTTTATCATCATAAAATGTTTCTGTTTCTTCCTGTATGATCTCTGCTTCCGGGACAGGTGATTCCTCCTCGATAAACGAATCAAGTTCTTCAACACCGGATGGTGTGGTCATTATTTCAGACAATGCCGGTTCCTGATTTCCAGGTATTGGAATAGCTTCCAACTGAAAATTCAGCCAGTGTGGATTCGGAAAATATAATGCCGTTCTGGCAACACCCGACAATGCAGGTGAAACCTGATCAGCAAGTAGCTTCCTTGTCCGCAGAAAATGAATCACCGGAAAATAAGGATATTCCTCTACCAGGAAATCCAATTCGTCAAGACTGATGTTCTCCACATCAGGTCTCTCAAAAATAGATTTAGCTATATGGTTCCACCCCGCATTCATGTGATGAAGATAATAAACTACCAGTTAGAAAATATCCGGTTAAAAATCTCGTCAGTAAGGTTCCCAATGATCTCATCGGCCAATTGACTTTCTGCCTGTTGTAAAGTTAATGATGCATTAAAAGGAAAATTCCTTGTAACATCTGCTTCAAAATTTGCCTTGTTGTCAAGTCGGTTTACAAAGACCAGATGCACTGTAACATTAAGGTTATTACTGGAGGCCTGTTGATTTGAAATACCCGAAGTAGTTACACTGTAATCTGTGATTGTTCCACTGACATTATAGTCTGCTTCATTATTGGTTTGTGAAAGCCTTGTCTGATTTACAATTTTTTGCCTCAACCTGTCAGTCAGCCTGGGAGCTAAAAGAGGATTTACATACCTGGCCCTGTTTTCAAATACATTTACCTTCACCGTTTTAACATCAGGTGGAATAGATACATCTTTCAATGAGTACCTGCAGGTTCCATAGATACTTACCATTCCCGTCAACAAAAGCATTAGAATCCACCAGCTTCTTTTCATATCTATTCTTCGATATTATATTCTTTCAATTTACGATACAAGGTACGTTCACTGATGCCAAGATCGGATGCAGCATCCTTTCTTTTGCCTTTATGTTTTTTTAATGCTTTTTCTATCAATTCTTTTTCCTTGTCCATGATATTGAGCGATTCTTCCACTACAATGTGGTCATCGATCTTATCATTGTTATATAACATAGGTTGAGGAGATGAAGTTAATACAGGTGTGTTTCCGGTTTCAATTTCTTTGAGTGCCGGATAATCCTGCAGGAGACTTTCTTTTGTATAAGCCGCCGCTGCCGGTGCCGAAGAAGGATTGTGCAAAATTTCGACAAACATTTTTTTGAGTTCCGTAACATCTTTTTTCATGTCAAAAAACAATTTGTACATGATGTCACGCTCACTATTAAAATCATTATGGTTAACCGGATGTGCAAGAACAGGAAGTCGGTTTTCTTTATGCTCTGGTATAAACCTCCTCATCTCCTGAGTCGATACCTGTTTGTCTTTGGATAATACCGATACCTGCTCTGCAATATTTTTCAACTCACGAACATTACCCGGCCATGAATAATTAACTAAAACCTCTCTCGCTCCTTCATCCAGCTGTATAGGTGATGTCTTATATTTTTCTGCAAAATCAACTGCAAACTTGCGAAATAAAATAACGATGTCTTCTTTACGGTCGCGCAATGACGGAACCCTTATCGGAACAGTATTTAACCGGTAATAAAGATCTTCCCTGAATTTTCCATTTTGCGTACCAAGCAACAGGTCTTTATTGGTAGCGGCGATTACCCTGACGTCTGTTTTCTGCACTTTTGAAGAACCAACGCGTATATATTCACCTGTTTCCAAAACCCTCAACAGTCTTGCCTGTGTACCATGCGGCATCTCACCGATCTCATCAAGGAAAATTGTTCCACCGTTTACCGTTTCAAAATATCCTTTCCTGCTATCCATAGCACCAGTGAAAGATCCCTTCTCATGGCCGAATAATTCGGAATCAATTGTCCCCTCAGGAATAGCTCCACAGTTTACTGCTATAAATGGATTGTGTTTTCTTGCAGACAATGCATGAATGATCATGGAAAATACTTCTTTACCAACACCACTTTCTCCATTGATCAGCACCGTTAGATCGGTTGCCGCTACTTGCGTTGCTACCTGTAGAGCATAATTCAGTGCCGGCGAATTCCCAATAATGCCAAACCTGTTCTTTATCTGTTGTTGATCCATTCCTATCTCTTTATATTTCCCAATAATGTTCCCTGCGTACAGTCTTCAACTTTTACCATTACATAATCACCGGCTTTGGTTTCCTGGTTATCTTTTGGGAAGACAATGACTTTACTATGACTGGTACGACCCATCCAGTGTGCATCACTACGTTTTGAATTTCCTTCGATCAGCACCTCATATTCTTTTCCCAGATCTTTTTTATTGCTTTCAAACGACATCCGGTTTTGCAGGCTCACAATTTCTGAAAGCCTTCTTCCTTTTATTTCTGCCGGTACATCGTCTGTATATCGTTTTGCTGCCAGTGTTCCGGGTCTTTCGGAATACATAAACATATAGGAGAAATCATATCCCACTTCTTCCATTAATGCCAGCGTTAACTGGTGGTCCTCTTCGGTTTCTGTACAGAAACCGGTTATTACATCAGCACTAAGTCCACAACCCGGAAGGATTTCTTTTATTTTCTGCACCCTCGCCAGATACCATTCACGGGTATAGGTGCGATTCATTAATTGAAGGATTCTATTTGATCCGCTTTGTACAGGCAGATGTATGTATTTGCAAATATTGTCATACTTCGCCATCGTATGTAAAACTTCATCTGTAATGTCTTTCGGATGTGAAGTACTGAAACGGATCCTTAATCTGGAATCGATGCAGGCAACCATTTCCAGCAGCCTGGCAAAAGTGATATCTTGTCCTGTATCTGGATTTCTCCAATAATAACTGTCAACGTTTTGTCCGAGCAGGGTTACTTCCTGATAACCAGATTCTACAAGCTCACGGCATTCAGCAATAATGGAAAAAACATCGCGGCTCCTTTCACGACCCCTTGTAAATGGCACTACACAAAAAGAGCACATGTTATTACAGCCACGCATAATGCTTACAAAAGCAGTTATACCATTGCTGTTTAAACGAACAGGGGAAATATCGGCATAGGTCTCATCGCGGCTGAGTAATACATTAACCCCCTTCTGCCCATCTTCAGCTTCTGAGATCAATAATGGGAGTGAACGGTAGGCATCAGGACCTACAACTATATCCACAAGTTTCTCTTCTTCCAGCAATGCTTTCTTCAAACGTTCTGCCATACATCCCAGCATACCGATCAGCAGTGAAGGATTTCTTTTTTTTAATTTTCTGAATTCTGTGAGTCTTTTTCTAACGGTTAATTCAGCTTTTTCCCTGATGGAACAGGTGTTCAGGAAAATCAGGTCGGCTTCCTCTTCGTTTCTTGTTGCACCAAATCCTTCCCCATGGAGAATGGAGGCTATAATTTCGCTGTCACTGAAATTCATCTGACATCCATAGGACTCTATATAGAATTTCTTCAGGTATTTATTCTGATCATTTTCCAGGGGAGCAATTGCTTCTCCCTGGCGGCTCTCATCATGAACTTTATTTCCAACCAAATCCAACATATCATGATTTTTTACGGATAGCAAAAATAAGGTAAAACCGTGACAGTTTGTCATAGTTCACCCCTAAATGGGTTAAAATGAAACTAAATCAAAGGCAGGAACTGATCAGTTTACTGGAGTTTGGCTGAATTTGAGGGCATTCGGTTTTTGAGCCAGCTTTGATGAACCGGAATGATCCAGTTCGACAGGAGTTCAGCTTTTGTCAAAACTGTATTATTAAAATAGAGGGTATCACCATCTATAAATCCGTTTTCAAATGCATATCTGAGCTGGGCGAGTGGAAGGAGTTGTATTTTGTCTTTATTGACAAAAGCCAGCATCTGGCGGTTAAACAGGTTTACCCTGAATTTTTCCTCTATCTGCTTAATTAGTCGAACTGAACTATCTGTACTGCATCCGCTGACGCCGATTTCCTTTTCATCAGCCATGATCACTATGAACTGCCCAAAAAATAAAGTGGCAAAACCGTTTACGGGATCGCCATGGGACTTCCATTCCTTCACAAATTCTTCCATCATCAGCTCGATATCGAGAGCCTCACCCAGGCTGAACAGTCTGTCGCATTGGTAAATCCATACCCGGGATTCATCATGGAATTCTGAAGGAATCAAATGTGTTATAGATAAATTCATAGTGCAAATATAAAATTAACCCGCCACATCATCAGCCATTGCTTCGGCAATAAGTTCGGCAATGTCCATCACTTTTATTTCTGCTTCTTTTTCAGATGATTTAACTCCATCGGTAAGCATGGTATTACAAAACGGGCAGGCTGCTGCGATGATGCCTGCCTTCGTCTCTATGGCTTCATTGGTCCTTTCGACGTTGATCCTTAGAGCCCCTTTTTCTTCTTCTTTAAACATCTGTGCACCACCTGCTCCGCAGCAAAGGCCATTTGACCGGCACCTTTTCATTTCTACCAATTCTGCATCGAGCAATTCCAGCACTTTTCTTGGGGCTTCATAAATATCGTTCGCTCGTCCGAGGTAACAGGAATCATGATAACTGATCCGCCTTCCTTTAAAGCTTCCGTTTTCTTTCATCTTAATTTTACCGGCATCGATGAGTTCCTGCAGATATTGACTGTGGTGGATAACGGTATATTTTCCGCCTAATTCCGGGTATTCATTTTTCAGAATATTAAAGCAGTGCGGGCAAGTTGTGACAATTCTTTGTACACCATAACCATTCAGTACCTGGATATTCTGATAGGCCATCATTTGGAACATGAACTCATTGCCGGCCCTCCTCACAGGGTCGCCGGTGCAGGCTTCTTCTTTTCCCAGTATAGCATAATTGATCCCAAGTTTATTCAGGATCGTGGCAAAGGCCCGGGTAATTTTTTGTGCCCTCTGGTCGAAGCTACCGGCGCACCCCACCCAGAAAATAATGTCGGGCGATTTTCCACTTGCAACAAGCTCTGCCATTACCGGAACATTCATTCAATATTTATTTGGATCAAATATAAACCAGTTGATATGTTTTTTAATTATTTTGGACAAACTATTAGCATCATAACGGTTCCATATAAGGACCGGAAACCTGTGCAGGCACCATATTTATAGTTTGATATTCAAGTTCATAGATAGATAAACCTGGGGTTAGGCCGGTATCAGTATGATGATATTTTTGCTGATCTGCCAGGATTAACTTTATTTTTATCCATTTAATTATTAATCCAAATCACAAGGATGCAATTGCAGCAAGCAGTCAGAAATATCTTCGGCCAACTTTCAGATTCTCTTGAAACACTAAGTCATGAGGAATTTGCCCGGCCATGCAGTAATCTTTCGCAGGCCACAATTGGCCAACATGTAAGACATATTATTGAAATGTTCCAATGCCTGGAACTGGGATATATTTCCGGTGTGGTAAATTATGAAAACAGAAAAAGAGACCAGGATACAGAGCAGAATAAAGACTTTGCACTATTCCAGTTAAAGGAAATTGAGCAGGGTATTGGTAAAGCCGACAAACCACTATTACTGGAAGGAGTCTATAACGACGACTCCAGCAACATCATGCAATTTCCCACTAATTATTACCGTGAGATCGTATATAACCTTGAACATACGATTCACCATATGGCGCTGATAAGGGTTGGACTAAAAGAAATCACACAGATTGATGTCCCTGAAACTTATGGTGTAGCTTCAGCAACTGTCAAGTACAAACGCTCATGTGCACAGTAACGTTTATCCCCAGCGGAGGAAAAATATTTCTTGTTTCCAACAGGGATGAAAAACATTCCCGTGGAGATGCCATCAAGCCTTCCATTTATCAATCATCAACCGGACAGGTACTTTACCCGAAAGATGCAGATTATGGTGGATCCTGGATATCCATGCACCAAAACGGAAATGCAGCTGTATTATTAAACGGTGCTATCAAACCTCATAATTCAGAACCACCATATCGCAGGAGCAGGGGGTTAATACTACTTGACCTTTTCAAAGAAACTTCAATTGTTTCTGCATTCGGAACTATTTCACTTGGAAAAATTGAACCATTCACTGTGGTATTGTGGGAAAAAGGAAAACTCTGGGAAGGAAGATGGGATGGTCATACACGACAGTTAATTGCAATAGATAAAAGTTTACCACATATTTGGTCATCAGTAACTTTATATGATGAAGATGTGAGAACACGGCGCGAAAAATGGTTTAGTGACTGGCTATTGAGTCATCCCAATCCCAGCCTGGAAGATATCATAGACTTTCACCAGGTAACTGGTGAAGGAGACCTGTACAATGATTTATTGATGAATCGTAATGGACACTTATATACCGTTAGCATAACCGGCATGGAAATGCAAGCCGGTTATGGCAAAATGTTGTATAAAGACCTACGCCATGGCTTCGATCATTTTTCGGGATTATCATTATCCATACCCGTGGCCCTCTAACCATATGAAAAATATTTTCCATCGTCCTTTTTTCATCCGTTTATTTAATTGGGAATACTGGTCTTTCGGAGCAGTGTATTTCTGGACAATTCCTGCATGGATATATTTCTCTTTACGCTCCCGTTCTTTTTTTTTCTTCTCAGCTTCGAACCCATCTATTGAAAATGGTGGATTGATTGGAGAGTCAAAAAAAAATATTCATAATATTTTACCAAAGGAATATTATCCGGCAACAGTACATTTTTCAAGTGCCACTCCAGGCGATAAAGTTGTTGATGAAATAAAATCTGCCGGTTTAAAATTTCCGCTGATTGGAAAACCTGATATTGGAGGAAAGGGTAGGGCAGTAAAACTACTTCACACGGATCAGGACATATTTCACTATGCAAAACATGCTTTGCTTGATTTCCACATCCAGGAATATATTGACTATCCACTTGAAGCAGGTATATTTTACTATCGTTATCCGGATGAAGAAAAAGGCCGGATCTCAGGAATTGTCAGCAAACATTTCTTATCTGTAACTGGTGATGGAAAAACTACACTGCTTGAATTGCTGAAAGCAGATAGGAGAAGTATAATGTATATGGAAAACCTGGAAGCTATGCATAGGGACAAATTGAACGAAGTCCTAACAGCCGGCGAAGTGAGAATAGTTTCTCCATATGGAAATCATGCGCGGGGATCAAAATTCCTGGACGATTCAAATGCTGTTGATGGAGAACTTGAACAGTTGATCGACAACATCAGCAAAACCATTCCAGGCTTTTATTTTGGCAGGTTTGATATCCGGTATAATAACTGGGAACTGTTAAAAAAAGGCAGGGAATTTATTATTATTGAACTCAATGGAGCCGGAGCAGAACCCACCCATATGTATGATCCAAGACATTCTATTTTCTTCGCGTTAAAAGAAATCATCCGGCACTGGGATATTATGGCAAGGATCAGCAGGATCAATCATAAAAAAGGTATCCCTTATCTTAGTTTCAGTGAAGGCCTGAACGTTTTCAGGGTAGAGAAAAAAAATGCAGAATTGCTGGGTAAAATGTCGGCCCAAATCAATTAGCCATGCCAAAATTTCGTTTGTTCATGACCGGTATGTTCATCAGTTTCCTGGGAACACTTCCCATGGGTACGTTGAATATTTCTGCCATGCAGATCTCGTTGTCGGATGGCATCAGACCAGCATTATATTTTTCCGGCGGTGCAGTCCTTGTAGAAGTACTCTATGTGCGAATAACGCTGGTAGCGATGAACTGGTTCAGGAAACATAAGCAATTGCTATTAAAAATGGAATGGTTCACACTTCTGATCATTATTGCACTTGCCATATCAAGTTTTTATGCAGCATTTCATCCCTCTGTAAAAGCCAGCCCCATATTAGCTAACAATGTTCATCGTTTCTGGCTTGGCGTAGGTATGAGTGCTGTGAATCCATTACAGATCCCATTCTGGTTTGGCTGGAGTACGGTGCTGGCGGGAAGAAATTTACTTAGACCAAAAGCTGGCTTATATATACTTTATATCGCAGGTATTGGTTTAGGCACCGTTATCGGTCACTGCGTGTTTATTTTTGGTGGAAGATTATTGGCAGAACGAATGAGTGCAAGGCAGGACATCGTTCATCTGGTCATCGGAATTGTTTTCCTGGTCACAGCTTTCATCCAATGGTTAAGGATGGCGAATCATAAAGACGCTATTTCCACAATGAAAAATGAAACTGACTAACCTTCAACCCAACGGTCACGGTCATCCGGTGAAAACTTCCAGGGGGCGAAATTGTTTTCGGTATTGCTAAACATGCCGCTCCATTCTACGGGAACATTGCTTTCTTCCATAGCCTGGTATCGGCGTAGTTGAAGGATTATATCCAACGGACTGATGGAAACAGGGCATTCTTCCACACAGGCATTGCAGGTAGTACAGGCACGGATCTCTTCCTGGGTGATATAATCATGTAAAAGTGTTTTGCCATCGTCCTGGAAACTTCCGTGTTGTTTTACATTCCTTCCTATTTCTTCCATCCTGTCGCGCGTATCCATCATGATCTTGCGGGGAGAAAGTTTTTTTCCGGTGATATTGGCCGGACAGGCGGCTGTGCACCTACCGCACTCGGTACAACTATAAGCATCCAGTAAATTCCGCCAACTCAGGTCTGAAACGTCTTTTGCACCAAATCTTTTGGGTTGTTCATCAGTTGTGGCAGGAGCGAGTTCTGGCTGCATTGCATATAGAACTTCATTCTGGATCGCAGGCATGTTCTCCATTTTGCCTTTCGGTTCCAGCCGCGTGAAATAAGCATTTGGAAAAGCAAAAATGATGTGCAGGTGCTTGGACCACGGAAGATAATTGAGGAAAGCAAGTATGCCAATGATATGCATCCACCAGGCTGTTCTTTCAATGGCTACCAGTGAATTGCTGGAAACCTGGTTAAAAAACGGGTGAAGCCACTGGGAAAAATAGAAATTTCCCGTTTGTTGTTCACCGTAATGACCAAAACTCCTGGACTGGAGCATGGTGTCACTGGCGTTCATGGTAAGAAACAAACACATGAGTATGATCTCGGTGATCAAAATAATATTGGCGTCATTGCGTGGCCATCCTGCTAATTCTGCCTGGTTTAGGCGCTTGACCTTGACGATATTCCTTCTTGCCAGGAAAACAACACAAACGAATATTACACCAACAGCTAGAAGCTCAAAACCGTTAATCAGAAAGGGATACAGTCCTCCCAATGGGGCAGCGAACAGCCGGTGTGTGCCGAGGATCCCGTCAAGCATGATTTCCAGCACTTCCAGATTGATGATAATGAATCCTGCATAAATGACAAGGTGCATCAATGCTACCATTGGTTTCCTGAACATTTTCTTTTGACCAAAGGCCAGCAACAATACATTCTTCCAGCGATCAGCCGGACGATCACTGAAGTCTTCAGGCCTGCCAAGGTTGATATTCTTTCTCAGTTCCCCCATCTTTCTTGCAAAAAACCAGATGGCAAAACCGGCTAACAGTACAAACAGAATTTGCTGAATCAATTCCATAGTCCTTAGTTACAATTTGCTAATTTACACTCTATATAACTGTAATAGTCCCATGACAACGGAAAAAAATTATATTCTGAGCGCTGATGTGGCAGAGAAAAAACTAAAGAGAATGGCTTATGAGATATTGGAAAACAATATCGGTGAGTCACATGTAGTACTTGCCGGTATCACACAAAATGGATATGTGATGGCACAAAAACTATTGGCGTTGCTGAGTGAAATTTCAGATACCAGTTTTCAACTCATCAGCATGACCCTGGATAAAAAACATCCTTCAACGGTACAAATGGATGCAGAACTGGATTTCAATGACAAAGTGGTTATCCTTATAGATGATGTGACCAATAGCGGTAAAACATTATTATATGCCATTAAACCATTGCTGAACTACTATCCACGCAAAATTCAAATCCTTGTAATGGTAGAGCGAAGTCATAAACAATACCCCGTACAGGCAGATTATGTTGGTATATCACTATCCTCCACATTGCAGGAACATATTTACGTTGAAGTTGAGAACGACAAAATCCTTGGAGCTTACCTGGAATAATTAGAAATAAAATCCATGCAGTTTGAATTCCCCTTTAGAATTGTATTCAATTGCAGGAGCCGGAACTTTAATTGAATTAACCAACGAGAATATTGATCTCAGCCATTTCTTGTTGGTTTTTATTTTGGTGAGGTCTACATCTACAGAAAGAAAAAATCTTCTGTACCGTTCAATATCCGTGTAGTCGTATATCGTACCATTTTCGTCTGTCCATACATTTTCTGTTCCACCCAACATCAGCCTTGCATTATAACCAACGGAAACATTTAACCATCGTGGGATCCTGCTATCCGGCATAAATGAGCGAAGGTTTGCACTGATCCAATAGGTCTGGCTATTATAATCTTTAAGAACTCTTTCCATTCCCCCATCTCCAAATAATTCATCAGCGCGTTGCGTCAGGTCTGATGGATAAGAGTAAGCCCAATAACTGAATTTGATCTGTATCCTTTGTTCTTTCCAGCCTAATTCCTGGCCAACATAACTCATGGCACCAACAACATTCATTGTCATATCGCCCCAGCTGAATCCCCATTTTGCAGAATAGCCATCCTGAATTTCAATTATACTTTGATAGGCAACAGCACTTATACCACCAAGCCATATTGCTTTTTTCCTGTTGATGCCTGTCCATTTCCAAATATCTCCTGAAATACGGGCGATCTGGTAACTGGACCACAAATGTCCCATCTTATCCATTTGCATCCATTCATCCCAGTCATTGAAAGTATGAAATGGTTGTTTCGGATAATCAGCATACCAGGCTTTGTCAAGAGCATAAAATGAACCTGCCCAGAGAGCAGCCTGTCCGCCTGCAACCAGCCATATGCGGCCTTTTACAGGCTTTTGCTGTTGACTGATCAGACTATCCTGTGCAGAGATGCTCAGGGAGATAAGCAGGAAAAAGGGTATGATGATTTTGTGGTACAACATTTCAAAAATACAATTCCGGTGTGAAGCTTTCCAATTTGTGCCACGAATACCTTCCTTTTACTATCTTTCAATACTAAAATAATTAAACATGGATGCTGTAATTCAGCAAAAGGTAAACGCTTGGTTGGAAGGTAATTACGATGACAACACTAAATCAGCGATCAGGGCACTTGAATCTGAAAATCAAAAAGAACTCGCAGACTCGTTTTATCGTAACCTGGAATTTGGAACAGGAGGACTCAGGGGAGTTATGGGTGTGGGTACAAACAGGATCAATAAATACACCATCGGAATGGCAACGCAGGGATATGCCAATTACCTGAAAAAAAGTTTTCCTTCAGAAACAGTGAAGGTTGCGATTGCGCATGACAGTCGTAATAACAGCCGCAATTTTGCTGAAATCACCGCTAATGTTATGGCAGCAAACGGAATACAGGTATACCTGTTTGAAAGCCTGAGGCCAACTCCCGAATTGTCATTTACTATCCGTCAATTGAAATGCCATGGTGGAGTAGTTTGCACAGCTTCACATAATCCCAAGGAATATAACGGTTATAAAGCCTATTGGAACGATGGCGGACAACTTGTACCACCTCACGACAAAAATGTGATCACAGAAGTTGATAAAATTGTTGCTGTTGAAGATGTAAAATGGAGTGGGGGTGAAAAAAATATTACCCTGATTGGTGCTGAAATGGATGAAGCATATTATGAAATGGTGAAAAGCCTTAGCGTTTATCCGGAAGTTATTAAAAGACAGAAAGACCTCAAGATAGTTTACACACCCATTCATGGAACCGGAATTAAACTGGTTCCCGAAGTATTGAAAAGGGCCGGTTTTGAAAATGTGCATTTGGTAGAAGAACAGATCGTTCCGGATGGAAATTTCCCAACTGTTGTTTATCCGAATCCGGAAGAAAGTGAAGCCATGAGCATAGGTTTAAATAAAGCGCGTGAGCTGGATGCTGATATTTTACTGGGTACCGATCCGGATGCAGATCGTGTAGGCATTGGCGTAAAAGATCATAAAGGCGACTGGGTATTGGTTAATGGTAACCAGACTGCAGTACTTGCATTTAACTACATGATCGAAGCAAGGAAAGCAAAAGGACTGTCGGGCCCGAAAGACATGGTGGTCAAGACAATTGTTACCACAGATATGATTGATGAGTTTGCGAAAAAGAACGGGGTAAATTGTTATAATGTTTTGACCGGTTTCAAATGGATCGCAGAACTTATTAAAGAAAAAGAAGGCACTGAAAATTATGTGATCGGAGGAGAAGAATCTTATGGACTGATGCTCGGTGATAAATTGCGGGATAAAGATGCCGTGAGTGCAGTGGCAATTTTATGTGAAATGGCTGCTTATGAAAAAGATAAAGGGAAAAGCCTTTTCGAAAAACTTATTGATCTCTATCTCGAATATGGTTTTTATAAAGAACATCTTATTTCCATCACCAAAAAAGGAATGGATGGACAGCAACAAATTGCAGATATGATGGAAAAATTCAGAACCAGTCCACCTGCCGCACTGGGAGGCTCTCCGGTGGTTAAATTGCTGGATTATGAAAAAAGAGAAGGCAAGAATCTTCAGACCGGGGAACAATGGAAGATAGAATTACCAAAAAGTAATGTGCTCCAGTTTATACTTGAAGACGGAAGTAAGATCAGTGCGCGGCCTTCAGGTACTGAGCCCAAAATAAAATTCTATTTTAGCGTGCACACCAAACTGGCTGATAAATTATCTTTTGATGCAACAAGTGCAAGCCTGGATCAGAAAATAAAAAATATTATTACCGATTTGAATCCCTGATTCAAATACTGATATTAAAAAAGGCCCCGAATTTCGGGGCCTTTTTTTTAAACAGGTATTTTCAACACCTGTCCGGGAAATATTTTATCAGGATCTTTTAGCTGATCCCTGTTAGCTTCATAAATATCTTTCCATGTAACACCTGTATAATTTTTTGCAATCTTGGTAAGGTTGTCGCCAGCTTTTACTTCATAGGTCTGTGCCGCTGAAGAATCAATAGCTACATTTAATACCATATCTCCGGAACGCATGTCGGGATCTGCATTTTCATACAATTTCCATATCTCTTCCTTGGTCTTATTATCAGGTGCGGTGCAGGTTACATATAAAATTCCCCCTTGTTCTGCCACACTCAGGTCTGTAACTCCATGTCCGTTTACATATTGAATGAGCTCCTTGTATTTATCCTGTAATGCCATAAAATATTTTTTAATTATTTAATAATGGTCATCTGGTTAATGACTTGTTTTGGTTTCAATTCATTTGCTGCCTGCATTACTTTTGTGAGGTCCGCTTTTTTAACATTGCCGGTCAATGTAACAACGCCATTGCTTACGTTGGCAGTAATGCCTTTATATCCTTTTGCATTGAAAACTGAATCAAGTCCATTCCTTAATACATCATCGGGATTAATAACTACAGGACTTGGAGGCGGCGTTGGGGGAGTCACCGTAATGTTGTTGACCACCGACTTAACACCTTTCACGCCCTCGATAGCTGTTTCTGCTGCAGCTTTTGAAGCATCATCTGCAACTTGTCCGCTAAGTGTTACTACGCCATCCTGTACATCAACAACAACACCCGAAATGTTGTTAACCTTTGTTCTTACTGATTCTGCAATTGCTGAATCATTTGGCTTGCAGGCGGATAAAAAAATCAGGAAACCTGTAATTAGCGTCAGGCTCCTGAACAGTTTCACATTTTTCATAAATTTTTATTTGTAAGTTAATTGGAATGAAACTGACGTAAAAATCATGCCTGTATCAGAAATTACCATTTCGGAGGGAATACCATTACATTTGCGGCATGCGCCCAACTGAAGACCAATACAGGCATCGTGGACTAAGAAAAAAACTCGTAGAAGAAATTCGAAAAAAAGGAATTACAGACGAACGCGTCCTGGCTGCCATTTCATTGGTTCCAAGGCATTTTTTCCTGGATTCTGCGTTCGACAATCTCTCCTATGAAGACAAAGCTTTTCCCATAGGCGAAGGGCAAACCATTTCACAGCCATATACCGTTGCCTACCAAACCCAATTACTTTCCCTGAGACCATTTGATAAAGTCCTTGAAATTGGAACTGGAAGTGGTTACCAGGCTTCAATACTTGCCGCATTGGGCGCAAATGTATACACCATCGAGCGACAGAAAGTATTGTTCGATAGCAATAAGGAATTTACTTACCTGAGATCATTATCCAATATCAAATTCTTTTATGGCGATGGATTTGAAGGCCTCCCAACTTTTGCACCTTTCGATAAAGTTCTGGTTACTGCAGCAGCTCCTCAAATACCGGAAAAACTTCTACAACAATTGAAATTCGGTGGAATGATGGTGATCCCTGTTAATGAAGGTGAATTACAGCGAATGCTTAGAATTACAAAAATGGCGGACGGCCGGTTTGCAGAAGAACGCTTTGATCTTTTTTCTTTTGTTCCGATGTTGGGAGGAAAAATGAATAATAAGTATTAACCAGACAAAAAAAAAGAGCCACCGTTTCCAATGACTCTCTTCACTCTACAACTGTACTAAGTTATTATTGCATTTGCATACCTTCCTGCATTCCGTCAGCGCCACTCTTGGTATTCTTACGTTTGAACAAAGACATATCGAATTTGCCAAACCTGTAGTTGAAATTTAACCTCACGAGTCTCCAATCCTGCCTCCTGGTATAATCCTGTACAAAATAAGGTGACTCAGAATGCACAGAATATTTTCTCGTCTTAAAGATGTCGTTCATGCTTAAAGAAATAGAGGCTTTCCTGTCTTTCATAAATTCTTTCCTGATGGCAACATCAACACCGAAGTTTGGATTGATATAACCCTGTGATGTGGTTTGTGTAAATCCACCAAATCCACCACCACCGCGGCCTCCCTGACCACCACCGCCACGGCCTCCCTGGGGAAGAATGGTCTTACTCTGGTAGTCGCCGCTCAGTTGAATGGAAGCATTTTTCGGTAATTTGAAAGCGAGATTCATTTTTGCAAAGAAGCTCCACATTGCAGGTTGATCGGGCTCACCTGCAACATTGCTGGTATTTATTTTTGAATTGTAAACGTTCAAATTACTGGTAACGTCAAGCCATTTTGCCAGTGGATTTTTAGACACTAATTCAAGTCCATATGCACGACTGTTGTCTGCATTGATATAAGTGTTTATGATAATATCCCTTCCTGGTATTGCACTCTCTTCTTTTATCTGCTGCCTGGTGATCAGGTCATCAGTCATCTTTAACCATCCGGAAAATAATAAACTATGGCCTTTCTTGAAATTTTGCTGATAGGATAATTCAAGTGAATTTGTGAATTCAGGAACCAGGTTTGGATTACCCCTGTTGATGTTCAGTGAATCTGAATAATCTACAAATGGCAGCAACTGGAAGAAATTCGGACGATTGATCCTTCTCGAATAGCTGAACTGCAGATCAGAATTCTCTAATTTCTTCGTCAGGAAAATACTGGGGAAAAAACTCACTGGGAATGAATTGCTGAAACTTGAATCATTGGTAAGCAGGGTTCCGTCATAGTTAGAACTTTCCACCCTTAATCCGGCTAAATAAGTAAACGTTTTACCTATTTTTCCTGAGAATGTTGAATATGCGGCAAGTACCCGATCCTCATATTTATAATTCGCATTAATAGCAGCAAAGGGAACCAGTTCACCTGTAACGGGATTTTGAACGTAGTTAAGATTCTTGCTTTGTACATCTCTTATAGCGCCGCGAAAACCCGCTTCCAACTTGGCATTTTCTGATAGTGGACTAACAAAATCTGATTGGAAAGTGAAAAAAGTATTTTTACCGTTTCCTTCAGTGGTCTGTTGAATTGGAATACCCTTGGGATTATCCTGATCGTCATAATACTGATTTACAAAAAGGCCTTCACTTCCGTTTTTATTCTTACTGAAATTGATGTCTGCCGTTAATTCTCTTCCTGTTTTCTTGAACAATCTTTTATAACCAAGTGCAGTATTGATGTTTTGGAAATGGAATTCACTGGTAGTAGTTCTTGTTGAAACATCTGAATTGATAAAGTTATCAATGGAATCTGTCAAAATATTAAACAGGTCAGTGTTTTTAAATTCTCCCTTTACATAGTTTCCGGAAATAGTGATGGTATTTCTATTGTCAAGAAAATAATCAAAACCACCTCGCAGGAACATAAAATTTCCATTATTGTTAGGGGCGTTTGTCTGGTTGATCAGAACATTGGGACTGGAGTAAGTATCGGTTCTTACTGATTTACCTTCACCAATAGATTTTCTCTGGTTATACATTCCACTAAGGAACATATTTACTTTATCCTGCTTCACGTTGATGTCGCCGCCAACATTTATTTTGGCACGGGAATCAATACCTGCACGAATATTTCCATTATAACCTGCTTTCCTGTTCTTTTTCAGCACTATATTCAGGATGCCAGCCATACCACCAGACGCATCATATTTTGCAGATGGGTTGGTGATCATTTCGACGCTTTCAATAGCATCGGCGGGAATCTGGTCTAATGTTAGGGTAGTAGGCCTTCCGTCAATGAAAATGGTAGGCGCAGCATTTCTCATGGTTACGTTTCCATCGATATCTACATTTAACCCTGGAATATTACGCATGAGCTGGGTAGCTGTCTGACCGGCGGAAACCATATTTTTTTCCACATTGAAAATCCGGCGATCAACGCCCATTTGCATAAATGGCTTAGTGGCGGTTACGGTAACTTCCTGGAGAGATTTGATATCTGGTTCAATTTTCAGATTTCCCAGGTCTTTGTCTACCTGGTTCATCATCTGCGACATATCTCCGCCTGGTTTTATCTCAAATTTCACTGCCTGCTCAAAGGGGACATAGCCAATAGCGGAAATCCTGAGTTTGAAACTGGCCATTATTGGAAGGTTTTCAAGGCTGAAATCGCCATTTGCCTTCGTAAGCTGACCCGAAATGACCTGGTCAACCCTTTTTTTAGTAACTGTATCGAATTTGCTTTGAACCAACTGCACCGAAGCGGCATCTACTGGTTTATTGCTTTTTGTGTCAACTACTTTGCCGTAGAACCTGCCCATATTCATATTTTGCGCTCCTCCGCCACGGGCACCACCTGCTGAAGGAACCTGGGCTATCGCACCAATTATCATCAGGTTCAATATCAACAGCAAACTAAATTTCATAAGTATAATTTCGTAGTTAGATGTTCAAAGGTCAAAAAACCTGTGGTGCATCCTATTATTATATATTAAAGGTTAAATAACAAGATGAAAGGCTAAAGGCTTGATAAAAATGATAAGCCAGCAATTTTGCTTACTGATGGCGGGCATTGTGGATTAATTGGTAAGAAGGATGATGGATACCTGTAAAATCCCGATTACAAAGCCCAGAACAGCACCCAGAATTCCCACCAGCCTTAATTCTTTTGACATGGCCTGGTGCAGGACCAACTCCAGTTTGTCTGAGGAGAATTCTTTTAGTTTCTGAGACACAATATGCTCAAGGTCAAGATCTTTCTTTAATTCAGCGGCGTATCGCTGCATTAATATGGGGAATAATTCTTCCAATTCTGCCATAAAAGCAGATTTTAGGGATCCGATGGTCTTTTCTCCTATAAACATGGAGATCATGGGAAAAGTCTTACCCAATTTAACACGGAGAAACTCGTCAATATGCTGATCAATAACCGGAAGGATCTTTTGGAAATTTTCAGGACTGGAAATTTTTTGTTCAATATCACCGAACGAAAGAAACTCTTTGCTCACCAGTTTGCCGAGTTTTTCCCCAAACTGTTGCTGGCGTTTGGGTAAAATTCCCTGGAAACTCATCCAGAGTATTTTTTTTGGATGTTTTGGATGAAATATCATTTTAATGGCCAGCCAGTTGGTAAACCATCCAATAAAAGCAGAAATAAAGGGAATACTTACCATCCAAATACTCATGAAGAATGAATTTTTGAGGTGCAAAGAAACAGCATTTTGACGGATTGGGTCAGATAACATCATTGATGCACATGATACAAATGGGTATTTTACTAAAGATTTGGGTTAAGAATTTCATTTACTTATTTTTGCAGCCCGTAATAATTATTACACGGAGGGTATAGCTCAGTCGGTTAGAGCATCAGATTGTGGTTCTGAGGGCCGTGGGTTCGAGCCCCATTATCCTCCCCAAAGCTCCTGCGTTGAAAGCAGGAGCTTTTCTTTTTACCGCTCATCAATTCTAGTTGAAAAGGGTTCGTTAAATGAGCGGCAGTAGCAACAATGCTTATGAAATTCCGTTAAATTTGAGTATGTTAGAACTGCAAAAAACATTTCAATTTATGTTTAGTAAAAAATCCTTGCCCGTATTGCTGGCTATAGTTATTGGTGGAATTCTGATCGCGTTCAATACACAGGGTAATAGTAATCCGCCAACCAAGTACGAAAAAATCTTTCAACAGGTTGCTGAAATGTTAGAAGAGGCGCATTACAGCCCGCAAAAAATTGATGATAATTTTTCTAAAGAGATATTTACAAAATTCATTGGGAACCTTGATCCCGATAAGAATATTTTCCTTCAGTCTGATATCAAAGAGCTGAAGAAAAACGAAACGCACATCGATGATGAGTTGCATGGAGCGCCTATGCAGTTCTTCATAGCTACTAATTCCATTTACCAGAAAAGACTGAGCGAAGTTTCCGGATTGTATAAGATAATACTGGCAACTCCCTTCAATTATACGATCGATGAATCGGTGGTAATAGATGGTGACAAATTGGAATTTCCTGCTAATGAAGCAGCACGCAAAGAAGCCTGGAGAAAGAAACTGAAATATATGGCGCTCGAAAGATATTCAGATCTTTTGGATGCCCGCGAGAAGAATAAAGGAACAGAAGGATTTGTAGTAAAAACAGATGCTGAACTGGAGAAAGATGCACGTGACAAAGTGGCCCAGGTGATGAGCCGTAACTTTGAAAGACTGAATAATAAATTCACCGAAGAAGAACGTTTCAATATGCTGGTCAATACCATAACAACAACTATGGACCCGCATACAACATTCTTCCCACCAGTGGAAAAAAGATATTTTACCGAACAAATGAGCGGTAGATTTTATGGAATCGGTGCTTCATTGAGAGCTGATGATGGCAGCATAAAAATTGCAACCCTGGTAACCGGAAGCCCTGCATGGAAATCCCAGCAAATCCAGGTCAATGATGTAGTGATGAAAGTAGCCCAGGGAGCTGCCGAACCAACTGACCTTACAGGGTTTGACGTAGAGGACGCTGTGAAACT
>Ga0207701_10002169_pt1 | contig 20377 bp, 15 predicted proteins | sample KBSSwiSSwithPhiX_FD_184294 | JGI IMG/M metagenome (GOLD analysis project Ga0207701, IMG submission 184294) | Switchgrass rhizosphere bulk soil microbial communities from Kellogg Biological Station, Michigan, USA, with PhiX - S5 (SPAdes) (version 2) | ecosystem: Environmental > Terrestrial >... | reverse complement strand
GTTAATCGAACGAATTCCGACGCTCTCGATCTTCGCGCGCAACCAGTGTGGACTTGGTCCGACTTTCACGTTGTCGATCTTGCGTAATGAGAAGAATGGACACTCGCGCGCTGCGAAGATTTGGATGGAGCTGGCGCGCCCTCGCGCCGGTTCAGCCCACCGCGGAGAGGGCGCTGCGGCTCCAGTCAGCGCGGAAATCTCCCTCGCCAGACCGAAATGGCTCAACAGATCACCGCGATTAGGCGTAATCTCCAAATCGAGGATTGCGTCCGCCGGAAAAATGTCCGCAATCGGTGCGCCGACTTTCGCGTCTGGCGACAAGATCAAAAGGCCGGATGCATCTTCGCCGAGGCCAAGCTCGATCGGGCTGCAAAGCATTCCTTCCGATTCCACACCGCGCAGTTTGCTTTTGCAAATCTCGGTGCCGTTAGGCAACTTTGCGCCCGGAATCGCGAGAGGAACTCTGTCGCCGACTTTGTAATTCGTTGCGCCGCAGACAATCTGGCGTTTCGTCCCGCTTGCGTCATCAACTTCGCAAACGGCCAAGCGATCAGCGTTCGGATGACGCGACGACGCGGTGATTTGGCAAACAATCACGTTGTCGATCTTCGAACCGCGCGTTTCGATCCCTTTTGTTTCGACGCCGGCCCGGGTCAACAAATCGGCGATCTCTTCCGGATTGTTTGGAAGATCGACAAATTCGCGCAGCCAGTTGACGGAAAATTTCATGCAAACTGGCGGAGAAAGCGCAAATCGTTTTGGGCGAAGAGCCGGAGATCGGGAATGTCAAACAAGATCATCGCGAGCCGGTCCATACCGAGTCCGAACGCGTAGCCGCTCCATTTCTCGGGATCGTAGGCTTTGTCGCCGCGCGCTTTGTTGACCTGTTCGAAAACAGCGGGATGGACAACGCCCGAGCCGGCAACTTCAATCCATTGCTCGCCGCCTTTGAGCGCTTTCGATTTCACATAAACCTCGAGGCTTGGCTCGGTGAACGGAAAATAATGCGGCCGAAATTCAACTTCCGTTCCGATGCCGAAGAGTTCCCGCATGAAAAATTCGAGCGCGCCTTTCAAATCGGCGACGCTTACGCCTTCATCGACATAAAGGCCTTCGATCTGGTGAAATTGGGCGCTGTGGGTCGCATTGATTTCCTCGTTGCGATAGGCCGCACCCGGCGCGATCACCCGAATCGGCGGAGGCGCCGATTCCATCGTGCGAATTTGCACGGTTGAAGTGTGCGTGCGCAAAAGGCGTCCATCCGGCAAATAGAATGTGTCTTGCTCAGTGCGCGCGGGGTGATCGGGCGGTGTGTTGAGCGCGTCGAAGCAATGCCATTCGTCCTCAATGTCGGGCCCGTCGGCGAGCGCGAAGCCCATTCGCCGGAAAATTTCGATCGAACGTTCCCACATTTGGGTGAGCGGATGCAGCGAACCAATCTCATGCGGCGTCCCCGGCAATGAGATGTCGATCCTTGCAAGCGCGTCGGATTCTTCTTCAGCGCGGATTTTTTCAGCGCGTTGTTCTATCGCTCCGGTAACGCCGTTGCGCGCATTGCTAAGCAACTGACCGACCACTGGCCGTTCGTCTTTGGCGAGAGTCTTCATTCGCTCGCCCCAAGCGGAAATGCTGCCGTTTTTCCCGAGATATTTTACGCGCGCTGCCTCCAGCGATTTCTCGTCGCGCGCAGATTCAATCTCGCGCAGCGCGTCGTCGCGGAGTTGTTCGAGCGGATGCATGGATTTCGTAAATCGTTACATCGTTAAATCGGGAAATCGATTCCCGAATCGCGATTCACGAATCACGCCGCCTTCTTTTTCGATTTCGCTTTGTCTTCCAGCGCGCTCTTTGCTTGATCGATTATCGATTTGAATGCGGCTTCGTCAGTGACCGCGAGATCGGCGAGAATTTTGCGGTCCAGCCCAATACCGGCAGCTTTCAGTCCTTCAGCAAGGCGGCTGTAAGTCATGCCGTTCGCGCGTGCGGCGGCGTTGAGACGTTGGATCCATAGATAACGAAACGTGCGTTTTCGCGTTTTGCGATCGCGATACGCCCAATATTGCGCTTTCATCACAGCATCTTTGGCGTAACGAAAAAGTTTTGAGCGGCGGCCGCGGTAGCCCTTGGCCTTTTTCAGCATTCGTTTCCGACGCGCCCTGCTTGCCGGGGCGTTTGTAGCTCTTGGCATTATTGTTTTGCCCCGAGAATGTTTTCGGGGGCTCCTCGTTCAGTGAGCTGTTGTTCCGTTATCGATCTTTCCGGCCTCGCTCACCGATTTACCCAGCTACTTCGACCAACTCACCGGCCTCGTCAGGTAATCGAACGTTGGACGCTCGCCTTTCTCCTGTCCTCTTCGAATTAGTTGAAGTAGCTGGATAGGCGGAGAGATCGCGGGTCGGAAACTAAAATGCTGAAAGCAAAATGACAAACGAATTCGAATGACGAATCCCGAATCCCCGAATAACGAAAATCAATCGAGCGATGATGATCGCCCTGTCATTCGGATTTCGTCATTAAACCTCCGCCAAACGATCCATGCGACAACCCCTACTGCGACCCCGCCTAAATGTGCCGCCGACGATACCGAGCTCATCCCTGCCTTCTGCTCGAGGGTGCCGACGAGTTGGAACAGAACCCAAAGAACGAAAACGAACCACGCCGGCAATCGAATCCAGCGAAACCAGATATAACCCCAGCGCATTAGAAAAGCGAGTCGCATCCGCGGGAAATTCAATGCATAAAATGTAATGACGCCGGCAATGCCGCCGCTGGCGCCGATGCAAGGTGTCTGCGAACGGGGATCAAGAGCGATATGCGCCAGATCGCCGATGAATGCTGCCAATGCAATGAGCACCAGATAACGCAGTGGCCGCAGGAAATTTTCCACAGCATGCCCAAACGCCAGAAGAAAATACATGTTCCCGGCAAGATGAATGATGCCTGCGTGAAGGAAGAAAGACGTGACGAATGTCAGCCCGCCGAGCCGCGTCGCTTCCGCTGGAATCAATCCGAAACGTTGAACAACCTCGCGCAGATTTAAGAACGCGAGGAGACTGACACAAATAATGATAGCGGACAGCAGCCATGTTGCCCATGGCTTTCGCTGCTCTTCTGGTGCATCGAACTCAACCGGCATTCCAAGGAACGCGGCGATCTGCTTCCACGATTCGTCGGGCGCCGCGCTATCAAATTCCGAGCCCTCAGCCTGTTTGGACAAACGCTCGACTTCAGCGATCGCGAGCATCTCGCGCGCTTTTTGCGGGAGTTCGGGAGCGACCGGTTCCGGCTGGCGCGGAACGAGCGTGTCAACTTCGTGAGCGTCGAACCAGATGGCATGGCAATGCTTGCAGACATCGACGTTGATTTCCGCTCGGTTGGACAATGCGACGCCGATCATCGGCTGCCGGCACGATGGACAAGGCAGGCCGACGCGTCCCTCTCCTCGCATCGCATGCAGCCACAGCGGATTAATGGAATCAGGAGTGAATCGTTTGCGCAGCAACTCGATGGTCACCGCGCGACCGCCACACACATCGCAACCGTAGAATACACCGCCAGAAGTCCGCACTTCTTTCAGCGCCGCCTTGCACCGCGGGCAGAGAAACTCTGAGGCATCGGGCATGTTGATCGAAGTAGTGAGACGTGATTAGTGAGAAGTGAAAAGAAAAATCCGGGCGCCACCTCTCACTGGTCACCTGCTTTTGCTGGATCGATAGATGCGGGAATCGTTGTTGCCGAGATACCAGCAAGACTGCAATCGTGTGAAATTCGTAAAACTGTTTTCAGTTGGACACACGCGAAGTTGCCTTTTTCGTGTTCGATCTGGCAGAAAGTTGAAGATCACTCAGCCGCCGATCATCATTGTTGTCGGCAAAGCATTTTTCGACATCAACCATGCTCCCGCAGACCAATCGAACCGGAGAACCGACCTTCAAGGCTATGCAGCTTGAGAAATTCATCCTGTGATGAGGCTGACAGTTCAGTGAACAGGGCTTGCCAACTGGTATTGTTTTCCTGCAAACTGCCCTCTATGGAGGCAGAAATAGATTGCAAGTTACAGTCTAATTCTAGCAAGAACCGTAATAGATCCAAAAATGCGTCTTTAAAGGCACAATTATTGGGCCGAATCCTCGTTAGGCCGAAAAACCTTGAGGGTAATTGACAGTGAAGCGCACTTTGAAAACGTTAGTCCCAAAATCATGGAAAAAGATGATTCGAACTTACCAATGTAAAGGATTGGAGCTTTCGGTTCATCTTCGTGAATCAACGCGCTATACTGATATTGGAGAAGCAGGGCCGCTAATAATAGATGTATTTAGTCGAATCAAGGACATACCTGGTTGGTTCAACGTTGATGATTGTGGCCACTTTTTTCTAGTATTATCCTACCAGTCAGCAACGGGTGTAAAAGGTGACTTGTTGGAAATTGGAAGCTACCACGGCCGATCAACAGTGTTAATGGCAACGTGCTTGCAACCAGGGGAGAGAATCGTTGTTTGTGACGCCTTCGAGTCTAATATAGATGATCATTATGCTAACAAGCCATCACCTGCAGCTCTTATTTCTAACATGAAACGTTTAAATCCAAGAATTGGAGAAGATCGTATTGTTATTCACAAGTGTTTGAGTAACGATCTTCACCTCAACAAGGAAGAGAAATTTAGGTTTATTCATATAGACGGCGGGCATTCTGCGGAACAAGCTTATTTCGATCTTAATCTATGTAGCAAGCACCTTACTCCCCACGGAATCATCGTCATGGATGATTATTATAATAAACTGTGGCCAGGAGTTACTCAGGGAACAGATAAATTCTTAAATGATAGTGATACGCTTGGTGTTTTGGCAGATTTAAATCGTCATGGTGCTCATGGAAGAAAGCTCTATCTCATCAAGAAACATGTAGCCTAACAAACGCTGCACCTGACCGCTTTTTCGCTGCGCTGCTGTTAACCGTGTCAGGGGGTCCTTTCCCGAAAGCGCACCACCTCATTGCGAGAAGGCGACTCGACGAACGCGGCCGGCAGGATCCGCGTGTTTGCTGTCGCGATCCTCAGCGCGATGGAATAGCGGATCCCATCTTCGTGTGTCAGCTTGTTACGCAACTGGTTTCGAATTCCACCCCAGCGGCGTGCCATTCGATTACGTACCATCCGTGAAGTCAACCGGCGCCCCTGAATCGAAGCATGAAGAAGCCGCGAATGAAACACGTAGAATTCTCCAGCTTTGAGGCGTACGTCTACGATTTCCACTCGCGGTGGAACGCCCCAGCAACGGCTCCCATTGAGGCCGCTATCAGAGCCGGGTACCATCGCGTATCCTCGCTCGCGGAAGTCCTCGTCGCTGAAGTGGTGAGTACCGGGGATGACCGATACGCAGTTGGTTGGTGTCGAGTCAGTAAAATTTAGCTGCACTGAGCAGTGAGCTCCCGCAGATGGGCATTCCAGCAGCGTCCTATAGTCGTCTTGATGCCAGATAAAGCCGTGGGCTCGCGAGGAGACTGCGAATATATTGGTTCTCCAAAGCAATAACTCTTCTTGAGCAAGTACCTTCTGCACAAGCGAACGGATTCGTTCGTTCTGGCAGATCTTGGCGATCTGAGGTGTATCTAAATGTCGATTGCGATTCCGTGAGGAGTCGCGTTTATCCCACGATTCAATAAGCGGAACTACGCCTATACGTTCAAACTCCTCAGCGTCAAAGGCTCTAAGCGGCCCAAGATATCCCTTTTCTTCATAAAATGCCTTGGGATCAGTTGTCATAGGTTGCGCGCTTAAGGACGGGGACGAGCGGGGATCGTTCTGTTAGTTGCCGGAGGCTGCGCCGCAGCGCGTTGATCCCGAACATTGAGCCCGGTTGGGTCGATCAGTGGACTGGTCGACGGCCGATTCGTTTGGTTCTCTGCTTCGCGCAAAATGAGATTGAGATTTGGAAGCGGTGGAAATTTCGCGATCAACAGCGAGGTCTTAATCAAGTTGGAAAGATCGATATTCTGCGGCTCTGGCAACCTCGTCGCGCCAGCGCGCACGATTATCATTTGCCCTGCATGAAGTGATCTACCCTGACCGGCATGATGTTTGAGAGAGATGCTCGCGTAACCTTCGATGATGATGAATTTGATCCATGACTTGGGATGATACTCGGCCATCGATGTGAAACCCGTACCGGCCGCTGTCGCAACTGCAGTGTCGATTCTGGTGCCTCCGGAACTTTTCGGCACGTACAGCAGGATGCTGCCATTCGCCAAATCGAATGCTCCTTCGCCGAAACCGAGGGCACTATTCGCGCCGAGCCGCATTAATGTTCGATCCGCGAAGGTGAGCTCCGCGCGCGAATCGCTGCCGGTCCGCACAGCTGTGCCCGGACGGACGTTCTCGCCCACTGAAGCTGGGCGTATTGGACTATTCGATGCGAGCAGTCGCACATCGTGAACTGCTTGAGTGACGCGAGCTTCTTTCCCTGCCGCAATCGCGAATCCGCTGAGCCTAATCTCAGCCGCAAGAACGAACAGAATCCCGACGACGCGATAGCCAACCCATTTCTTCATAATCGGTCAAAATCTGCGAACAAAGGCAGACCCGCCATAAGTCGGTGGCTACAGCTGCAACTTCATGATTATTGCATCAAACGCCGCGGCAGGGATGAGGACGCGGTCCGCACATCTACCGGGCGACGATCTGCATTTCTGCGACTGGCAGCGTTCAGGCGATTAGGGGCGCCAATCCTATTGGCATCTTTCGAATGATTTGTCGGCTTCGAACTGCGAACCGTGATCTTCCCCCCAGGACCGGGAGTAGCATCATCGAGCAGCGCCAGCAACTCATCTGAGCTACTAACGTTGATTTTGGTGTTGGTCGGTCTCCCGCCGCCACTACGCTTACCTGACAACGTCACACGATTTGTGTTGTCGAATGGCGGCGCGTTCTCGATCGGTTGCGGGTCGTTAGCTCCAGCGCCGCCAAATGTACCGGTGGTTGAGCCATTGCCGCCGAAGCCGGTATAATTGGCGTTTGGAATTTCGTCGGTGAACCCGGTGTACACATCCGCGGGCTTCGAGCCGCCGATGGTGACGACAACATTGTTGAAAATAGTGACCGAATTGGCGGCCAAAATCTTGGCGCTGTTGCCGCCAAGCGTGACGTTCGAGGTAAAGTTGAGCCGACCGTTGCTGCCCGACGCGTAAAGCTCCAACGTCGTATCAGCCGAGAGCGTGCCGCCGCCGATATTGAGCGTGCCATTAGCGCCGAATACACCGGCTTTGAGAACATCAGCATGCGCGCTGGCATTATTAAATGTGATCGTTCCGTTGCCGTCGACGAATGAAAGGAACGTCCCGCCGGCATTGTAATTTCCACCATTAAAATCGATCGACGCGGATTTCGCGCCATCGCTGCCAAAAATCTGAAAAGTGGCATCATTGGTGATGGTGGCGGTGCCGGAAACGTTCATGGTGATCGCCGCGTTGCCGCCGATCGTGCCCCCTGTGTTATCGATCCTGGAATCGAGATTGCCTCCAACTGATAGCGTATTAGTAGTGACGTCGATTGAGGCGTGGCCACCAATCGACGCGCCACCGTAATTGAGAATCTGATCAAAGAAGTCGCCGGTTGAAATGTTGGATGCACTTACGTTGACCTCGGCATTTCCCCCAATCATTCCGGGGCCCAAGTTCAGATAATTGCCGTTAGCTACCCAAAACAATGCGCTCCCAGCTGCACTGATGTCCTGTGAAGCAGCCACGTTGACGAGAGCATCGCCTCCGACCATACCACTCGCATTCGGGTAAATGGAGGCCTCCAGAGCCATGGTATCGGTCCCCGGGATTCCGCTAGCAGTAGAAGGGGTGATGATGTTTTGCGCACCGAGAGCGACAATTGCGTTCCCGCCGATGTGTCCGCCGGTAAAATTGCCAGTGCCTCCGAAAATTGTGGTTGTGATATCCAACAGAATTCCGTCGTGAGCTGTCAGGTCACCACTACTATTGACCGTGTTAAGGGCATCCCCCTGGATACGCCCACCCCCGTTCGTACTGATAAAAGTCTGAAAAAAGCCGCCAACAGAAATTGTGGCCGCATTTATGCCAACGGTGGCAAGTGAACCGATCGTACCTCCACCGTTGCCGTCGTTCCGATTAGAAGTGCCGAAGGTTGCATCGCCGGTAGTTGTGAGAGCACCACCGATGTTGAAGGCGAGGCCGGCGTCCGAATCGATCGATCCACCGTTGCGGTTATTGATGAAGGCAAAAATTGAATTTGCGGTGATATCTCCACCCTCACCGGTCGTGACGAGTATATCTGCGTTGTCACCGATGTGGCCTCCGTCATTATTCAGGATTTGGAAGGTGGAGTCGCCCACAATGTTGATATCGTTGGACGCGGCGAAATCAATGAGTGCGTTCCGGCCGATGTGGGGACCGTTTTGATTGATGATGTGTACATCGAGGTTATTCGCAGTGGAAATACTCGTGGCAGCAAACGCAATACTGGCGTCGCCACCAATGTGGTCCCCGTTCGTGATAGCCAAACGAGAAAATTCGGTAGCCGAATTGTTCGTGAAATCGCCGGTGACATTGAGTATGAGATTGGCGCCGCTGGCAAGCGTGGTACCGGGTAAAACCAGCGTGTCTAACCTCACTCTGCCGTCGAGTAAGAGCGAACCGCCAATTTGCAGCACCAGGTCGCCACCGGTGATCGCACCGAGGTTGTCGACACTCATCGTGCCGGGGTTGGTAAGGTGAATCGAGTCTTCTGCGACAAGCGCGAGGTTCCCGATGTTGGAAATTGGGGAGTTGATCGTGAGGTCAGATCCGCCCCCGCGCGCATACATGGCAAGGCCGTTGAGATCCTGGAATGAAACGTCCGACGTGAGATTGATTGATCCGTTAACAGTCGCCAGCACCAGCAGGTCGAGCCCCGTGAACTTCAACGTGCCGCCCGGTGGGCCGGAGGTAATTCCATCCACACCGATTAGGTCAAGCTTTGTCGCGCCATTGCTCGTGTGGATGGTCGGATCGCCGGTGAGCGATAGACTCTGGAATTTAAAAACGGCGATCGGCAGAACGTTTGGGTCAACATCATCAATGCCCAACGCCGTATCGAAAGCTGAGGTCGAACCGAAAGCCCAAAGCGAGAAGGCTCCGTCAGCAGTCTGTCCGCGATAAATTTTGCCGAAATCGGTTACGCCATTGGTGGTGATCGACGGATCGGTTGTAATGGTCGTTCCGCTGGTGATGAGATACGGATTCGGCGAAGCGATGACCGCTGGCGTTCCGAACTTGGTGGGCGTTGCCGTTGGCGGTGGCGTTATTGATGGCGTTGGCGTTACTGGTGGTGTTGTTGACGGGGTCGGCGTCTCTTCGGCGACACTGGCTTGATTGATCACGTTGAAGATCCTCGTCGGATCGAGGGGATTCCTCGTCGTGCTGGCAACGGCTATTTGCTGCTGTTCCGCCAGCACTATCAAATCCAAACTGGCCAGCGGCGTGTCGAAGCCGGTGAAAAAGAGCGATGTGCTTACTAATTTTGCGATGTTAAAAGTCGCCACTTTCGAAAAGCTCTTGCTATCTGTGGTTACCATTTTCCCGGGACCCAGCTCCATGGATTGACCGTTGGGCAGATAAAGGTGGAACGTCCCTTCGAGGCAAAGCCACTTGCTGAGGGGCTGAGGCCGACTGGCAGTGGCGGGATGAAATTCGCCGATGCCAGTAGTGCCCGTGATTGCGGCGGTGATTCCAGCTGTTCTAATCGTCGCGCCGCCGCTTCCCTTGGGTACCTGAAAAAGAATCGCGCCGTCGGTAAGAGTCATTTCCCGCGTGCCTTCGTTGAAACTGAAAATCGTGTTGGCGCCGAGGCGGGTGATGGTCAAGTCGGCGAAGGTTAATTCGCTGCGCGACTGCGTGCCGGTGCGAACAGCATTGCCACGGCGAACAAAATCGCTGACCACGGCCCGCCGCGGCGCCCCTTGTTCGGGCAGCAGTTTAACATCATTCACGACCTGGGTAACGCGCGCTTCCTGCAATTGCGCTCCGCGCGCCGAAGTGGCGATGGCGATCGTCCAAACAAAGGCTGAAGCGGCTGCGATGAATTTTGTGTACGGGGAACCTGCGGATGGTTTTTTCATACTGGCTGGAATTTACTTCATAAGAAGCAGCATCGATGTCGGCTAATTTCAATGGTTTGCATTGGCTGAACTAAGGTGCGTTAGACTGGCGGCCGGTATTTGTCGCTGGGTTTGGCGGCGGCGTTGTCGATGGTGGATTTACAAGATTGACGAGTGTGCCGCGTCCGAAGATGACGAGGTTCGAGGGAATGTACTTGCCCTTGGCAATGAGCTTTAACTGCTTCTGTTCTTCGAACTCGATCAAACGTTGACTGGGGAGAGGTTGAAACTCGCGGACCAGCATGCACGTCTTCATTTCTCGCGCAATGTCGAAATCCGCTGGCTCTGGGAGGGCGAGGTTGTCCGGCTTGGTAATGAGAATTTGGCCGGGCTGCACCAAGAGCGATTCCCCGAGGCGATTCGTCAAATAACATCGAACTGTCCCTTCCAGGACAAGCACCTTGACGTAGAACAGACCATGACGCTCGATTATGCCGGTTGCGCCTGTACTTGCAGTCGTGATCGCATCAGTCTTGATCCTCACCTTTCCGGCGCTTTTCGGTATCTGGAAAAGTATTGCACCTTCGCCAAGGTTCATGGTGCGCGTGCCTTCGCTGAAACTGACAGCCGTTTTGGGACCGAGACGGATGATTGTTTGGTCTGCCAGAATTAATGCGCTGCGCGATGCCGCGCCGGTGCCGATCGCATCGCCATCGCGAACCCCTTTGCCTGCAGTGGCTGGATGCGGGGCTGCTTGTGCCGAGGTGAGCTTAACATCGTTTACTACGTGTGTAACACGCGCTTCTTTCAGCTGCGCGGCGTCTAAACAGATGGCAGTCACGATGAGACAAACGAGCAAACCGCGCGCTAAGATTCTCGCTCTTCGCGCTGAAGAAGAAGATCGTTTGTTCACCGGACCTCAGAATTTCAGTTCCAGCGCTACGCCGCCGCCAACGTTGGCGACACTGTAATCGAAGACACTGTGATTGGACTGATTCCAGGAGAAAGAGCTGAGAGCGCTGAACGTAAGCCAGTCTCGAACCCGGTAGTTTGCGCTCAGAGAAAGTATTTCATTCACATCTGTTCGATCGCCGGAATAATAGTCGCGTACGACGAACTGAAACGCGGCATCGAGTGAAAAGGAGCGACTCAACGCAAGATCGTAGTTCCCGTAGAGTGAGTAGTTATTTCGCCGCGGTGATTCGGGATTGCCATCAAAGCTCAGATTCAAGGCAACGCCGGCGAGAAGCGTTTGCGCACGTGCGATCCGAAACGGCACGTCCGCGCTTAAAATGATGGAATTATTGACGAATATCTCGTCGAAATCGTGAGTATCCGTGAGGCGATTGAAATCATAATACCCGCGGAGCCTCAGGTTGTGGAACTGCGGCACGTCGTAACGTAAGCCGGCGATGACATCAAGGCTGGCGAAATTAAGTTCAGTGAGTTGGTCGTAGAAGAAGAATTGCTGCACGACCCCGACCTGGCCGTAGAGCGTCTTTGTAATGCGCGGCTCATACATCAAAGTCACGCCGGGCGCGACGAACACATCGTCTTGCTCGCCTCTGCTAACAAGAGCGGCATTAGAGGTCCAGAAAAAGGGAGAGTAAACGGAAATCGTAAACGGTTTATATTCTTCCACCCGCTTTAAGATCTGCTGCTCGCCGATGTCTTTATCGCTCGGACTGGTGACCGCGTAGCCCTCAGTTTCGGCACCGGGCGTGGCGCTGGCCCCTGGATAAGCCTGTCTGCCGAATAATTCCGCGCGGCTTTGAGCCGAGCCGGGCGGCGCCTGAGCTCGCGCTGACTGACCCGCGAGAATGAAAGCGGCTACGCACATGAACTGAGCCGATCTGAGAGGAAATTTCGGAAAATGAGGCATTGGTCAAAGCTGGAGAGTTTTCTGAGGCTTTGGAAATTCCGAGTCAAGCAGAATTAGATTAACCTCAAGGTCCAACGCTTTAACGACCCTGACGATTTTCCCCCGGCGCACGTGCCGCTGAATGAAATTTCAAAATCAGGGAATAGAGGTATAATGCGCGCGTGCATTGGCTCGGTCGCTATCGGGTTTTGATCCTGGCGTCGATCTGTGTTTTTTGGACCGGTCTCATTTTTCTCGGTCATTTCTTCCCTACGACGCCGTTTCTTTCGACGCCGTGGAGAGGCGAACAGAGCTTTGAAGATTTGCTCCAGCGGGAGGGCCGCAAGACTACGCCGCCACCCGACTTCGTTTTTCTCGCAATCGATCAAAGCACGTTGCAGTTGGCGCAATTAACTCCGGAAGAACTCGCGGAGAGTCGCGGTCTGCAATTGTTGAGCGAGCGACCGTACCCTTGGTCACGCGAACTGTGGGCACTGTTGCTCGATCGGCTCTCCGCGGCAGGCGCGCGCGTTGTGATTTTTGATTTAGTCTTCAATCCGCCTGACGATGGCGACCCGGCATTGCACGCCGCGCTCGACCGCTACCGCGACAAAGTTGTCGTCAGCGCCAACTTCGACTTCCAAAACGGAGTGCAGGGCATTACTCCAAATGCGACGCTGATTTCGCCGCCGCAATTGCAGGACAACCGGGTGGGTTTCGTGAATTTCTGGCCGGATCCAATCGACGGCAAAACTCGCGCTGCGACATATCGTGTGACTGACCGCCAACTGGCCGGTTTACCGCCGGAACCGGGGGACCAGATTTACGAATCGCTTGCGGCGCGGGCTCTTGCCAAAATCGGTCACGGCAACGACGTGCCGGACGATTTTCGAGGCCATATGATGCGTTTCACCGCGGCGGACGCATTCCAGCCTCGGCCGCTGTATGAGGTGTTCGATCCCAAGCTCTGGGAAGCGAATTACGGCGGTGGCGCGTTTTTTAAGGACAAAGTCGTACTGGTCGGTCCGTCCGCGCAGGTGTGGCACGACGTGGTCGATACGCCGATGAGCCCCGCCACATTAGGCCCAACTCTTCATTTCCAGGCGATGGCAGCCGCGCTCAACCACGAGTTCTTGCACGCGACACCGCGGAAAATTAACATCATGCTCGTCTGCGCGGCAGGGCTGGTGGCGTGGTTGCTGGTGGCATTTGTGCGTAAGCCGCTGGTGTGTCTCGGCGGGCTTGTGGCGATTACAGCTGGTTATCTTTTAACGGCGCGAGTGCTTTACGACAATACGGGGCTGCTGCTGCTCACCATCCCGGTGTTGTCTGCGCTGATCCTGAGCGGTTTGTTTTCCCTCGGATTCGAATACTTCCTCGAGCGCTTGGAGAAATTGCGCACCCGGCGGACGCTCGAACGCTACGTGTCGAAAAATCTGGTCAAAGAAATTCTTGAAAACCCGGACAGCTACTACAGCTCGCTTCGTGGCGTGCGCGTGCCGGTGACCATCCTGTTCTCGGATTTGATTGGTTTTACAACGCTGACGGAGAAAGCCGACCCCGAAGCGCTTGTGACACAGCTCAATGAATATCTCTCACGGATGACTTCTGTGATTTTCAGCAATGGCGGCACGTTGGATAAGTTCATTGGCGACGCCATCATGGCCGTATGGGGCAATGTGCGTAGCCTTGGAACGGCGCAGGACGCGAAAAGCTGCGCGCAAGCAGCGTTGGGTATGCGGCGGGAGTTGAGCCAACTCAATCAAGGTTGGCGCGAACAAGGCCGGATGGGATTGGGCATGGGCATCGGCATAAATCACGGTGAAGTGATCGTTGGCAATATTGGTTCCCAAGACCGAATGGATCCGACCGTGATAGGCGATGCCGTGAATCTGGCGTCAAGACTCGAAGGCCTTACCCGCGTTTACGGCGTGGATATGCTGGTTGGCGCCTCGGTCGCCGAACTGGTGCGCGACGAAGTTTATTTGCGCTCAGTGGCTCGCGTGCAGGTGAAGGGCAAAACCAAACCGGTAGATGTTTTCACTTTTGTCGCTGCTCGAGGCGACGAGACGGATCCAGAGTTTCTGAAATGGCTCGAAACATATGAGGAGGCGCTGGAGAGATTTCGAACTCGCGATTTTACCGATGCGAAAATCCTTTTTTCACGTTTCCTGGAATTCTATCCCGACGATTTGCTGGCCAAAATGTATCTGCAGCGCGCGCTCGAATACGAACAAGTGCCGCCTGACGAAGCGTGGGAAGCGATCGAAGTTTTCCAGAAGAAATGATTGGCGCGTAGCCACCGTCATCCCAAGCGAAGTTGAGGGACCCGTGGCGGACCCAACGTGAACCAACGTGGTTCCTCGACTTCGCTACGCTCCGCGCGGAATGACAGATCATCGCTAGCCAAAGCCGCTGGCGCATCGTAAAAGTTCGAGCCGTGAAGGACGCGCCCAAGAGTTTTCACTTCCTCGGAATTTGCGGGACAGCGATGGGCGCAATTGCCGTCGCGTTGCAAGAACGCGGCTTTAGGGTCACCGGGTCGGACGAAAATGTTTACCCACCGATGTCGACTTTTCTCCAAGGGAAGCGGATTGCGCTGATGCAGGGCTATGGCGCTGAAAACATCCCGGCGGATGCGGACGTGGTGGTGATCGGCAACGCGATGAGGCGTGGCAACCCGGAAGTGGAAGCGGTGCTGAATCGAAAACTCCTCTATCTGTCGTTGCCAGAAGTGCTCAGGAATTTCTTCCTGCGCGGACGCCATAATCTCGTCGTCACTGGAACGCACGGTAAAACAACGACGACAGCCTTGCTTGCCTGGATAATGGAAAAAGCCGGACGCGAACCGGGTTATCTCATCGGCGGCATTCCGAAAAACTTCGGCGAAGGCGCGCGTCTCAACGATTCAAAATATTTCGTGCTTGAGGGTGACGAGTACGACACCGCATTTTTCGACAAGCGCTCAAAGTTTGTTCATTACCTGCCCGAGCTCGTGATCGTGAACAACATTGAGTTCGATCACGCGGATATCTTCAACAATCTCGATGAGATCAAACTCAGCTTTCGGCGCTTGCTGAATATCGTTCCTCAAAATGGCATGATCGTCGTGAACGGCGACGATCCAAATTCCGTTGAGGTCGCTAAAGATTGCCTGGCACAGATGGTGGAGGTCGGTTTCTCGAAAAACTGCGCGCAGCGGATTCGAGACGTGTCTTACTCGTCCGACGCCTCTCGATTCAAACTAGGCGAGGACATTTTCGAAATTCCGCTTGTTGGCGAATTCAATGTTCATAACGCCGCAATGGCGGCGACCGCGGCGCGCTTTTATGATGTGCCGACGGAGAAAATCGCCGGCGCCCTCAACAGTTTCTCGGGGATTGCGCGCCGGCAGGAGCTTCGCGGCGACGCTGGCGGCGTCAAAGTGATCGACGATTTCGGGCATCATCCCACTGCGATCGCTCAAACATTACAGGCGCTCCGTCATCGCTTTCATGGACATCGGTTGTGGGCCGTGTTCGAGCCCCGCTCAAACACGACTCGGCGTGCGGTGTTTCAGCAGCAACTCCCGGAAGCGCTCAAAATAGCCGATGGCGTTTTCATCTCGCAGGTGGCTCGGCTCGAACAAATCCCCGAGGATCAGCGATTAAAACCGGAGCAGGTCGTTGGTTCAATCGCGAAGGCCGGTCGGCCCGCCTTCTATGAGGAAAATGCCAATGCGATTGTGGACCGAATCGTTCCGCTGCTTCGGCCAAAAGACGTGGTCGCGGTTTTCAGTAACGGCGGGTTCGACAACATCCATGAGAAACTGCTCGCGCGCCTGAGAGCGCGCGCGTGATTTGGCACGGTTGCGCGTGGTTGCTTTGCGTCGCTGATTGCAAGAGCGGTAGACTTTCTTACGATGTAAACACACGCTGCGATCACTGCGCACCTGACTTCAGCCACTCGCTCCAAAGCTTCGGTCGCCCGTTGGGATTTGCGCGCGCGTAATCGTAAAATACGCGAACAAATTTGGTCCGGTCTAAGCGCGAGCATTCCTTCACTTTCCTCAACGTGTGTTGCCATTTGCTAGCGCATAGCGGAACCCAAACTCAACGAACAGCGCCTGGAGGTACGAGGCAAAGCCCGTTAATAGTGCTACTCTTTCGCCGCTGATGTGTGATCGAGGATAATTCGCCAGCCTTCTGCCAGACGTTCGAAGGCAAGTGTGAACCGACCGTGCGGCTGGTCGTTTGCGCGCTGCAATCTCCACCGGCCCAGCACGAGGGCTGAATCGGCTGACAGCGGCGTAACTTCAATCTCCGAAAAGGTGAGCGTGCCCATCTTTGCGCGATTAGAATATTTTTTCCGATAACGCTCTCGGACTGTGTCCCAGCCGCGTTGCACTTCATCTCCCGAAACAAATATAGGTGACGGCGATCGCGCGTAGCCGTTCATAAACGCGTCTATGTCGCCGCGGTTCCAGGCCTCCTGCTGGGCGTTGAGGACGGACTGAATCTCGGCAACCGAATTCGGAGACTGTTCGCGCGCAGCGGAAACCATTCCAACCAGAATCCAGCAGGTGATGAGAAGCGTGAGTCGGGTTTGCAATAACACCGATCTCTTATAAGCTAGCAATCCCTGCCGCGTCCAGGCCAAGCACTGTTCCACTGAGGGAAATACGTTGACGGGTCCCATAAATCTACTACGCTCCGCCATCCAGCAAAAGAGGACTGTGCATCGGCTTTTCTGCATCGTAACGCTTGTGCTTGCCGGCGCGACCGTGGTTTCCGCTCAGCGCGACTCTCAGCGCCCCAAGCTTCCGGCGGTAAAGGGAGTCAGCCCGCCCGCAGAAAACGCACAAGATGATGCGGCTACCGCTCCGCCGAGCGCGCCGGCCACTGTGCGACTGCAATTTCCTAACAGCGATGTAGTCGACGTGTTGCACCTCTACGAGCAGCTCACCGGCAAGAAGTTGGTGATGGACAATTTCGTGCAGGGCAAGGTCAACATTTTCATCGCCAAGGACGTGTCGCGCGAAGAGGCGATCAAGATCATTGAAATGAGTATGGCGCTCAATGGGATTTCACTCGTCCCGGCGGGTCGCGATATTGTTGATGTCGTCGGCGCCGGCCAGAATCCACGCAAAGCGCCGGTTCCGATCATCTCGGATCTGGCCGACATCCCGGCAGGGAATCCTGTGGTCAGCTTTTTGTTCAGGCTGCAGTACGCCGATCCGCAGGAACTTCAGCAAGTTTTGATGGCGTATTTTCAGGGGAGCTCGGGCACGATCAACATTTTGGCGCTGCCAAAATCCTCGAGCCTGCTGGTGACCCAGAACGCAGACATTATTCGGCAACTTGCCGGTGTGATTGAGCAGGTAGACGTGGCGCCCGCGGAAGTGGTGAGCGAGTTCATCAAGCTCGATCGCGCCGATGCCAGCAAAGTCGTCGATATGCTCAAGGATATTTTCGAGAAGAGCTCAGACACGGGTCAACCGGGTGTTCGTGGTGTAAAGGTGCCTGGAGGTGTGCCGCAGCCGATGCCGATCGAAGGCGGCGGTGGCGGTATTCTTTCCGAAGAAGCAGTCATCGTGGGGAAAATTAAGATCACTCCCGATGTCCGCACCAACCGTATCCACGTCGTGACACGGCCGATCAACATGCCGTTCATCCGGCAATTGATCCATGAATTTGATGCCAATGTCGAGTTTGGCAAGCCGGTCACGCGATATTTACAATACATTTCCGCCGGCGACATTTTGCCGGTTCTCGTCCAGGCATTGACCGAACCCGGAGCGGAACAGGGCCAGGGCGCTGGAGGAGCGGGCGGACTTCCAGGTGTTGGCCCGTCGCCTTCGCAGGGTCGAACGCAACAGCGGCAGGGAGCGGGGGATACTTCGTCGCTGACGAGCCAATATGGCGGCACCGGCACGTCCGGCACAGGCAGCTCGCTTAATATTTCCGAGGAACTTTCTACTCAGCCGGTGGATACCGTGCCCAAGGCAGTCACGATCGGCAATTCGAAGCTGATCGCGGATCAACGCGCCAACTCAATCATCGTTCTTGGTAATCGCGAGGTGGTGACGAAGGTGGAAAAAATCCTCGACGAAATGGACGTCAAAGCCCCGCAGGTGTCGTTGAGCACGGTGATTGGGCAACTGACACTTAGCAACAACGAGGAATTCGGCGTCGATTGGTTCGCAAAGTACAACAGGAGGTTCGTGGGCACCTCGCGTAACAACAGCGTCTTCACCAATGACCCGGGAGTTCCCATCCCTGGTTCCTCGGTATCGCCTGGCGGCACTGCGGCGCCGATTGTCGGCAATATTCTCGATCCGGCTAATCTGATCAACTTCAGCCAAATCATCCAAAACGTAGGCAACGGAACCAATATCTACGTGGCAGCCGGCAACGCTTTCGCGGCTATTGTGCATCTGCTGGAGTCCACGAATCGATTCAGAGTTCTTTCTCGGCCAACCGTTTTCACCAGTAACAACAAAAAGGCCATCATCGCTTCCGGGCAGGAGGTTCCAGTTCCGGTAAGTACTCTAAGCAACGTCAATCAAGGTGCCGTGGTTAACAATGTGGCCTCGGTATCTTCGAGCATCGAATACAAGAAGGTGGTGCTGCAGCTTGAGGTCGTCCCGCTCATTAATTCCGAGAAGGAAGTGTCGCTCGATATCTTGCAAAAGATCGACAGCATTGTCCCAGGGGGCAACGTCAACATCAGCGGCAACTCGGTCCCAACCATCGATACGCGTTATATTCGCACGAATGTCTCCGCAGGGAATGGATCGACGATAATACTCGGTGGACTGATTGAAGACCAAAAGCAAAAGAACTATGAAGGCTTTCCTTATCTCTCGCGAATTCCCCTCATCGGCGCGGCGTTCCGTTCCACAGCGAGTAGCAAGCAGCGTCGGGAACTAATCATTCTTATGTGTCCAGAGGTGACCTTGACGAAACTGGATCTTTATCGCCTGCGGCAGAAATGGGAGAACACCCATACACATTTTGGTCCAGAACTCGACCAGGCTGAGTGTCCAGACTGCCCCAGAGTGGAGACGGGCAAACAGATAAACTTGCCGCCGCCGGATCTTCCCGAGAGTAAAGACATGCATTAACGCTTGTAGTTATGAAACGAATAGCACTCGCTTTGATTGTTGGCTTGAGCGCTGCGGCCGCGCAGGCCGACGAGTTTGATATTGTCGATTACGGTATCTTTCGATCCCTCGATCCTCTGGCCCAAAGGAGCGAGTGGGGAACCACTCATCAGTCGCCTCACGTGAACGCGACTGATTTTGCCCCGAGATATTCCTGGCGATGGATGTACTACTTCAAGGCCCCCGAACAACTCGTTTTGGATCCGGCTTATGTTGGATCGATGCAAACGGCGTTGCGCAGATTAGGCTATTATTGCGGCCCTGTTGATGGCGTATTTACGCCGGAGGTTTCGTACGCCATAGCGCGCCTGCAAAAGAATTATTCGATGCGCGTAACCGGCACGCTCACCGTACCAGTCCGGCGGGCGTTACACATGCCGTGAGGCTTGCTGAATGAGCGCAGCTCCGAGCCAGTCGTTGATTAATTTGCTCCTCGAAAGCGGTGTGTCTTCCAACGAAGAGGCAGCCGAGTTGGCGACTAATCTCAACGGCGGTTCGTGGGTAAGTCAGGTACTCGATTCGGGTAAGGTGGATGAACAACGTTTCCTCGGCGCAATCGGGAAGTTTTTCCGTGTGCCGATCGTTTCGGTTGACGCGAAAAAAATCGATCGCACGACTTTATCGATCCTGCCGAGCCGCTTCGTGTTTCAACATCACATTCTGCCGATCGAATCGAAGGAAAACTCGGTGGTGCTGGCGACATACGATCTTTTTAATTCGATCGGACGCCAGCTCGCCGGGCAACTGTTGAAAAAACCTGCAGAATGGGTGCTCGTGCCGCGCGCGCAGCTTCTGCGCGCGATGAAAACTCTTTATGGCGTCGGCGCGGAAACGTTCGACGAGATTCTGAAGACCAGGGGTTCTATGGACGTGCTGGAGGACGTCGAGACAGCCATTGAGCTAAATGCCGATGATCCCGAAGCGTCGGTGGTCAAATTTGTTAATCAGATCATTCGCGAAGCTATCGCAGAGCGCGCGACCGATATTCACGTCGAACCGCTCGAAAACGATCTGCGCATTCGGTATCGGATCGACGGTATTTTGCACGAGGTCGCTGTGCCACCGCAATTGCGCGTCTTGCAGTCCGCCATCATCTCGCGTTTGAAGGTGATGTCGCACATGGACATCGCGGAGCGGCGTCTTCCCCAGGACGGGCGGATGAATTTGCTCGCGGGCAATGTGGAGATAGATGTGCGCGTCTCAACGATTCCAACAGTCAACGGCGAGTCAATCAGTCTGCGTTTGCTAAGCCGCGGCGAACAGCAATTCAATTT
>Ga0207701_10002168_pt1 | contig 20378 bp, 20 predicted proteins | sample KBSSwiSSwithPhiX_FD_184294 | JGI IMG/M metagenome (GOLD analysis project Ga0207701, IMG submission 184294) | Switchgrass rhizosphere bulk soil microbial communities from Kellogg Biological Station, Michigan, USA, with PhiX - S5 (SPAdes) (version 2) | ecosystem: Environmental > Terrestrial >... | reverse complement strand
AGATGCCCCCAGCGGTCGAGCGAAACCGGCCGGTCGACGACTGGCGCCACGGCGCCGTCCTCGGCGGGCACCAGGTCGCGATGCACCTGGGCGACCGACGCGACGAGGCGGAGGTGTTGAATGATGGGCCGCGCGGCATCATCGGCGCTGGATTCGGCGGCACCCCAGTCCACCGCGGCGCCGTCGAGAATAGCGCCGGCCAGGTCGTCGAAGAGCTGCTCATTCGCCGGCATGGGCTCACATCAGGAGTCCGGCACCGAAAGGGTATTGCCCGCGGGCGCCGGAGACCCCGTGGGGCAGAAACGTTCTGCGAACGAAAACCGGACAGACGTTCGCTGCTCGGCTAGCTGCTCGTCAGGTTCATCTCCCGCGCGAGACGGACCAGCGCCCTCTGAGCGGCCTTGCGCGCGGCATCGGCGCTCGACTTGCCAATCGCCTCCGCCAACTCGTCGTAGGAATAGCCCATCTCGATGCGACCGATAATGGCCTCGCGCTCGTCCGGCCTGAGCCTGGCCAGCGCGCGCTCGTAGCGCTCGAACGACTCGCTGCCGATCGCTTCTTCGAGCGGCGATCTGCGACCGTCGACTTCAAGGCCGTCGAGCGTTATCACTTCCGGTCGCCGGCCTTTCTTCCTCAACTCGTCGCGAACGCGATTGAGAATGGCCTGCCGCAGATACGCCTGGAGCGCTCCAGGCCCTCGTACTTCGAAGTATTCAAGCCTCTTGAAGGTCTGAAGCAGTGTGTCTTGAACCAGATCGTCGGTGTCGGTGCCGTCGCGCGCCCACGCTGGCAGTCTGCCTCGGGCCCAGCGCCTGAGCGGTGTGAGGTGTCGAGCCAGAAGGCGGTTGACCGCTCCCTGGTCTCCGGCGTTGGCGCGCTCGATCAGACTGACGGTGGACTCGTCGCCGAGCGGTCCGCTTGCGGACGCCAGAAGATCGAGGTGCCGACGGTCATCGGACATGTGCGGATGGGAGCGGATTATACGTCGCTTGCCAGTGGCATCGCCTCGAGGACGGTGCGCCAGCCGAGATTGCGCATATCGGCGTCGAGCGGTGTCGCGTGCTGCAGAACGATAGCCCGCACGGCCACCTGTCCGGTTTTCCGCCTGGTGATCGTTGTATTCGAAAGTGGCGCCGGGCGAGCTCGCACTTCTAACCGCGGGCGCGCGCTTCCTATCTTCCGGACGTCGGCAAGAGTCGAAGGGAAGGACGAAAATGACGAAACTCTGGACCCTCATTGGGCTGACGGTTTGTCTGTGTCTCGGCGTGGCAGCGCCTGCGCGCGCCGATGTCGTCAGCGATTGGAATGCGATCACGCTGACCTACGTCGCCGTTGGTAATCCCGCAGCCACCCCGCCCATTCCCGTGGGCCGCACCGGACCTCCCGGTCTGATGGACATTGCCCTGGTGCACCTCTCGATTCACGACGCGGTGCAGGCGATAGAGGGGCGCTTCGAGCCGTTCTACTACTCCGATCCGACGAAGCTCGGTATCGGTTCACGAGCGGCGGCTGCGGCGGCCGCGGCACATCGCGCGCTGGTGCTCATCTATCCAGGTCAGAAGACTTCGCTCGACACGACGTACAACAACTATCTGACGTCACATGGCATCAGCGCTTCGGACCCGGGCATCGCCGTGGGCGAGACGTCGGCCCAGGCGTTGTACACGAATCACTATCGCGCGCCGATACCGACCACGCCGTTCTTTGGTGGAACCGAGCCTGGCGAATGGCGCTCCGCCGTCCCGATGGCGTTCCTCGAACTGGTCTATCAAACGCCGTTCACCCTCGAACGGAACTCGCAGTTCCGTCCCCCGCCGCCACCACCGATGAACAGCGTCCCCTACGCGCGTGAACATGACGAGGTGAAAGGGCTCGGAGACAGCAGGGCACAGTCGGCCGCCCAGCTCACCGTCGGCCGGTTCTGGTCCGGCAACTTCTTCGCGCAGTGGAACGAGGCACTGCGGCAGATCGCCGATGGGCATCTCGATGACGTCGGCGACAGCGCGCGGCTGTTCGCGCTGGCGAACCTGGCCGCGGCCGACGCCGCGATGGCCGTGTGGGAGTCGAAATACTTCTACAACTTCTGGCGGCCGAGCACGGCGATTCAGCTGGGCGACACCGACCCGAACCCGCGCACGGTGCCCGATCCGTCATGGACACCCTTCCTCGCCAACCCCGCGTATCCCGACTACGTGTCCGGGGCGAACGGCGTGACCGGCGCGTTCACCAGCATGCTGCGGGAGTACTTCGGCACAGACAGTCTCAGCTTCTCCGTGAAGAGCATTCCGTTCCAAGCCGCCAACCCGGAGCGCTTCTTCACCACCTTCTCGCAGGCCGCGCAGGAAGTGGTCGACGCGCGGATCCTGCTCGGCATTCACTTCCGGTCAGCCGACGAAGAAGCGCGCCGTCTGGGGACTCGCGTATCGCACTGGGTCTTCCAGAAATACTTGAAGCCTGTTCCCGGCAGTCACTGAGAGCGACCCGGCGCGAACGCGTCACTAGGTCATGGGAAACGGGGAACGGCCCTCGGGTCGTCCCCGCCCTTGGCGCGGCAGCGGACGAACGAGCGGAGCTGATGGACGGCGCGCACCGTCACGGCCACTGCTCGCGCCATACGACGAGCGCGTTCCGAATGTTCATTCAACGGACCGCGTGCAGCGCATCGCTTCCGGGAAGCCGCGCAATCACGGAGCTGGACAGGAGTCCAGGGCCATCGGACGTTCCACGACGGCGACAGAAGCGGGCCGAAAGTGAACGGGCCAGCGGCGGAATCGGGTTTAGACTCGCCAGGGTGAACTGGGTGTTCGGGAAGGGATCGTACCGCTCACGATGGGTGGCGGGCGGCGCGGCGCTGGTGACGCTCCTGGCCGTGGCACACCTGTCCGCCCAACGCTTCGGCCAGGATCGCTTCAACCGCAACTTCGCGAACGCGCGGAAGGCCACCCCGCGCGATTTCGACGGCACGTTCCAGTTCTGCCGCCTCGCGTTCGGCCGCGACCCGGGCGGTGACGGCGGCGGATGGAGCGTCGATTACCCGCGTGCCGACATCAACCTGTCGGTCCGACTTGCGGAGTTGACGAAGACGCGGGTCGGCCGCGACGGAGAGGTGCCGCACCACCTGCTGGTCGAAGCCGACGACCCGGAGCTGTTCGGGTGTCCGTTCCTGATGATGACCAACGTGGGCGCCGCGTCCATCACGGAGGCCGGTGCCGCGCATCTCCGCTCGTATCTGCAGAAAGGCGGCTTCATCTGGGCCGACGACTTCTGGGGCAGCCGTGCCTGGGACTGGTGGGAGGGGCAGCTCCGAAAGATCCTGCCAGCCCACTCCTACCCGATCATCGATCTGGCGCCGGACCACCCGCTCTATCACACGCAGTTCGCGGTGAAGCGCACGCCGCAGATCGCAAACATCGGCTTCTGGAGCCGCAGCGGCGGCGGCACGTCCGAGCGCGGCGCCGACAGTGACGTCGTGCACACACGCGCGGCGGTCGACGCGCAGGGTCACATTCTCGTGCTGATGACGCACAACACCGACCTCGGCGACTCCTTCGAGCGCGAGGGCGACGATCCGACCTACTTCAGCGTGATGTCGGTCCCCGGCTACTCCTTTGGAATCAACGCGCTGCTCTACGCCATGACGCACTGACCTGTCCGCTTGGCCCTCTCCGCGAGGGGCAGAGGCCTCACCAGGTCCGTCCGGGCCAGATGCTCTCGAGATACGTGGCAAGCGCCGCCTGCAGTTCTTCGACCGATCTGAAGCGCCGGTCGGGATCCGGCTGGACCGCCGTCAGCAGAATCGTCTTGAGCTCCGGCGCGATCTCGGGATCGTCCTGGACGCTCCGATCGACATCGCTCGCCAGTGTCCAGTGATGACCGGCGAGCATCGTGTAGAGCACCGCCCCGAGTGAGAACACATCCGCCCGTGCATCGGGCGCCCGGCGCGGCACCTCCGGCGCCGTGTATCCCGTCGTGGTCGGCGGATTGTAGAAGACGCCCGCGGCGTGCCGCGCCACCTCGTACGACGACTCGAAGTCGACAATCCTGATCACCGGCCTGCCGGCCTCCCACCGGTAAAGGATGTTCATCGGATTGAGATCGACGTGCCAGATCGGCAGGGCATGAAGCTCGCTCAGCGTCTGCCCGATCTCGATTGCCGTCCGCAGGTGGGCCACGTTCCGCCTGGGAATGCGCTCGGGGCCGATGGCCGTGGCCAGCGGCCACTCGTCGAAGAACGACGTGGCGAGATATGCGCGGCGGTCGCGCAACCGGCCGTGTTCGACCAGCACCGGAAAATGCCTGGAGTCAGGGAGCTCCCGGTTGATCGTCGTGAGGCTGGCGATTTCGTTCACCAGATCGTGCTCGTAGACGCGGCCAGGCCTGGAGGTCACCTTGATCAGCACGTTTGCCTGGCTCCGCTTGTCGCGAGCGGCGTAGAGCTGATGGCGGGCATGCGCGGCGGACGCATGGCCGCGCCGCGCCGCCGCGAGCCGATGGATGCCCCGGAATTGATCGAAGGGCGGCGACTTCGCATCGATACCGAGTGGGGCGCTGTCCGACATGATGGCCTTCGCGGCGTCCACTCTATCGTCGCACTCGCGCGCGACGGCAGCCATGGGACCCGGCCGGCGAGACGGCTCGCGCGCAGCTCAGCCGCATGTGGAGTCCGGCCTCGCCGCACGATGTCGGGTCCGGCTGCAGCCGCAACATGTGGGGTTTGGCTTCAGCCGGACCTCGCGTTGAAGCCAGGCGCATCTGCCTTCTTCTCCCCGCGGTATGCTCGATGGCGAACTCGATCGAGTATGGAAGTCAGAGAGGAAGCTCAGATGCCACGTCCCGTGCGTACTACGCTGACGACGGTCGTTATCGGTCTGACCGCCGTCGCGACGCTCTCCGCCGCCATCAAATTCACGTCCACCTTCAAGTCGCTCGACGCCGGAGCCGTCAGCTTCGTCGGAAAGAAGGTGGCCGCTCTGGTCATCTCGAACGATCTCGGGTTGCGCGTTCCCGCCGAAGAGGCACTGGTGCGCGAGCTGAACGCACGGGGCATCCAGGGAGTCGCGACCTACCTCATCGTACCGAAGGAAGAACTGAGTAAGGCGGAAACCGCCAAACCGTGGTTCGACAAGTACAACGTCGAGGGCATCGTCGTGATCAGACCCGTGAGTGTCGAGAGGCGGCAGGCGTACACGTCCGGCACCTGGACGAGTCCGAACTACGCCTCGTTCTGGAGCTATTACGGCTACGGGTGGGGATCGGTGTACGTGCCCGGCTCGGTCCGCAAGGAAACGGTCGTCGTCGTGGAAACCACCATCTACAGCGTCTCGAAAAACCAGCTGCAGTGGGCGGCGGTCACCGAATCGGCGAACGAGGGCGACCTGCAGGCCTTCGTCAAAGAGCTCACGAAGGAAACGATCAAGCAGATGCAGAAACAGGGACTGGCCAAGAGCCAGAAGCGCTAGTCCCCGACTACGGATTCCTCGTCGCGTTCCAGGTGACGCCCTCGAACGCGTTGGTGCAGCCGGCGGCGTTCTCGAAACTGGCAGCGCCGGTCGCGGTCGTCTCCGACTTCAGTGCGCCAACGACCTGTGTGGCATTTGCCGCGCCCTGCGCACCGTCGCGGAAGTTGAAGCCGGCAAACTGCTCGAGCTCGGGAGGCAGCAATCCAGCGGGGGCGGCCCTGATCGCGACGTCGAGACCGGTGAACGTCTTAACGCCCGAACAGCCGCTGAAATCGTAGGCCACGCTGACGGCCGTGACGCGGGCTTGCGAGGAAATCGTGAAGGAGATCGGGCGGCCCTGAGACGTCGTCCCGCTCCAGTTACCGGCGTAGTCCAGCGCGCCCGGGCCGGTCGGAGAATAACTGCATCCCGCAGTGAGTCCTGCGATGAGCGCCATACTGAAGAGCATCTTTCCCATGGTCCGCTCCGGAATCAGCCGGTAGCGAGTTTAGTTCGGGCAACGTACGAGATGGCAATGGATCAGGACACGCTCGCCATTCGCGAGGTCATCGACAACTGGGCGCTCTGGCGCGATGCGGGTGACTGGGAACGGTTCGCCACCGTCTGGCATGACGACGCGTGGATGACGGCGACGTGGTTCCAGGGGCCGGCCTCGGAATTCATTCGCGTGAGCCGTGAAGGATTTGAACGCGGCGTGAGCATCCTGCACTTTCTCGGCGGCTGCACGTGCGACATCGCCGGGACACGGGCGATCGCCCAGACCAGGATGACGATCAACCAGCGGGCCACCGTCGATGGCGTGCTCGTCGATGTGGTGTGCACCGGCCGGTTCTACGACTTTCTCGAGAAGCGCGATGGGCGGTGGGCGATCGTGCGGCGTCAGCCAATCTACGAAAAGGACCGGATGGACCCGGTCGATCCAGCGGCCTCGCTCACCCTCGATCCCGAGCGGCTGGCGCGATTTCCGGAAGGATATCGGCACCTTGCCTATCTGCAGTCGAAGATCGGCTTTGCGGTGAAAGGCACCCTGCCCGGGCTGCGCGGCGCCGCGGTGCAGACGCTGTATGACGAAGGCCGCGGCTGGCTGGCCGGATCTCCGACGCCTGGCGTACCGCTATAGGCAATCATGAACGGACGTTAATTCCCACGGCGGTTGCGGCGCGTATACTCCGAAACTACAGCACCGTGAGCGAACTCGACGACACGATCAACGACGTCGCCGCACGCGCGCGCGAGTCACGTCTCAATTCACTCATTGCCGTCATGGTTGCCCTGGTGGCGACCTTCATGGCGCTCTGCAACATCAAGGACGGGAACGTCGGCCAGGCGATGTCGCAGGCCCAGTCCAAGGCGGTCGACTCCTGGTCCTATTACCAGGCCAAGAGCGTCAAGGAAAGCCTCGCCGAAGCGGGGCGCGATCAGCTGTCGGCGTTTCGTCTCACCCTCACCGCCCCGACCGCTGAACGCACCGCGCTCGATCGGCAGATCGCCGAATACCAGGTACAGGCGGCCCGCTACGAGAAGGAGAAGGCCGAAATCAAGCGCGAAGCCGAAAGTGACGAGCGGCGGTACGACGACCTGAATATCCACGACGACCAGTTCGATCTGTCGGAAGCGTCTTTCTCGGTCGTCATTGCGCTTCTCGGCGTGACCGCCCTGACGCAGAAACGGTGGCTGCTCGCCGTTGTGGCGGTGTTTCTCGGCATCGGCTTCGTCTTCGGGCTTGCCGGTTTCCTGGAGTGGTCACTTCATCCCAACGTCGTGATGTCGTGGCTGTCGTGACAGTCGGCTCGGCGGGCGCATCGCCGTGCGGCCGGGCCACCGGGCTGCCGCTGGCGGTTACTCGCGCTCCGAGGCGCTCGGCCGCGCCAGCGCCCGCGCAATCGCATCCTGCAGGACCTGGGGATCGAACGGCTTCAGCAGAATCTCGCTGACACCGGCTGGCGGCACGCTCGATTGTCGTGCCGTGATCACGATGACCGGCACCTTCGTGAGCACGGCCGACTGGGCGCGATATGCGCAGAACTCCCAGCCGTTCATGCGCGGCATCATGAGATCCAGGAGAATCACGTCCGCGGCCAGCCCGCCCTCGAGTCGGGTGATCGCCTCCTCGGCGTCGGAAAATCCCGACACCTCGAAGCCTTCCAGGCGGAGCATCCAGCACAGAGCCTTCCTGAGGTCCGCGTCGTCATCGATCACCACGATGCGTGTGGCCATCACGCCGGCCTGTCGCGTGCGCCGCTGCGCGGCAGTGTCACGGTGAACGTGGCTCCGCGCCCGAGCTCGCTGTCGACCTCGATCCGTCCGCCATGCGCGTCGACGATCTGCTTCGCAATCCACAGCCCCAGCCCGAGGCCGCTGTAATTCGCCGACGACACGGCCCGCTCGAATCGCTCGAAGATCCGCATTCTCTGGTCGGCGGCAATGCCGATGCCGTCGTCCCTGACGATGATGCGCGCAGCGTCGCCCACGGCATCGACGGACACATGGAAGGGTGTGCCCTTGCCGTAGCTGACGGCGTTGGCGATCAGATTGGACGCGACCTGGTCGATGCGTGACGGGTCCCACTCACCGGTGACGCTCGCCTCGCCGTGGAAATCGATGACCGGCGCGCCTTCCGTCTGGTCGGCGCGGAACCGGTTCACGACCTCGTGCACGAGGACAACCAGATCGACCGGCTCGAGATGGAGCGCGAGGCGGCCCGAGGTAATGCGGCTCACGTCGAGGAGCGCCGCCGTGAGCGTCTCCAGCCGGACGACCTGCCGGTCGATGACCGCGATCTGTCTGGCGAGGTCGGATCCGCTTTCCGGGACCGATTGCGCGAGCTTGCGCGAGAGCGTCGTCGTCACCAGCCTGAGCGTGGTCAACGGCGTGCGCAGCTCGTGCGACGCAACCGACAGGAACTCGTCGCGGGCGGCCACCGCGCCGCGGAGATCGGCAACCAGGCGATCCGACTGCTGTTCCGCACCCGCGCGCAGTCCGCGTTCGTACTGCAGGTCCTCGTGGAGGGTGAGCAGTCCCACCAGCAGTTCCCGAATAAGTTCGGAGGGAGCGTTCGAGAGGTCCGCGTCGGTGATGCTGGTACGGCCGGCGCCGATCTCGGCGAGGTATCGCAGGACATCGCCGATGACGCCGACGTTCGGGTCAGCCCCGTAGCCGCCTGGCGGCATCGATAGCCTCGGCCTCCGTCTCGTAGAACGACAACTGGGTCACGTTCATCGAATACGCGACGAACCTGGCCACTGCGCGCATCACGAGATTCGTCTCGATGATGACGCACAGGTGCGCCATGCGCGGCGCGAGCCGCAGCATCCATCGCCGGATGACGGCGCGCACCGCCGGCGACGGCCGTTCGACCTTCGAGAGATCGAGCACCTCGATGAACGTCGGCCACTGACATCCGAGCTCGTACAGACGGCCGAGCATGAGATCGATGCTCTCCACCGACTGCACCGGGATTTCCCGGTAGAAAACGATGCCGGGCTCGAGCACGTAGACACGGGACAGCATCGCGCTGCGTTCTTCGGGTGTCATTTCCGCATCGTCGGGCGTTGCTCCATCGTCACCATTCGAGCGTGCGAGCGAAGGCTGTGCCAGGAACATTTCGCCGGTTTCAGTATCTCTGTGCCCTGATCCGCGGGGCGAGCCGTCTTGACCGAGGACAACCTGACTCATATGCGAGGGTTCCAGGCGGTCGAGAGGTCTAGGAGAATCGCCCGAGCCTCGCGCGGGTCAGTGGCGAGGTCACGCTGTGGCGAGAGCCGCCCGGCCCGCAGTTTCTCACACTCGGGAACGGTGTCCAAGTCCGCTACGCGCTTCACGCGTCGACTTCGGCTGCTGCGCTGCGCCGCAACCGTGGCTGACAGCAGATCATTTCGCTCGGCTGAGCCGGCACTCGGCATATGCTGAGCGCCATGTACGCAGTCGGCGGCAGTGACGATCACATCGGGCGCGCAGCCATCCGCAAGGTGTCCTGGCGGCTCTTGCCGATGCTGGGCGTCGGTTACGGCATCGCCTACATGGACCGCGTCAATATCAGTTTCGCCTCGCTGCAGATGAACCAGGATCTGCACTTCAGCGCCACGGTCTACGGTCTGGGCGGCGGCCTGTTCTTTCTGAGCTACGCCGTGCTCGAAGTGCCGTCGAACCTGCTCCTGGTCCGGTTCGGCGCGCGCCGCTGGCTCGCGCGCATCATGTTCACGTGGGGCGTGCTGGCGGCAGGCATGATGTTCGTCCGGACGCCCGTGCAGTTCTACGTGATGCGATTCCTGCTCGGTGCGGCGGAAGCGGGCTTCTTCCCCGGCGTGGTGTTCTACTTGATGCAGTGGTTCCCCGCCGCGCAGCGCGGGCGCGCGATCAGCCGCTTCTACGTCGCGTTTCCACTCAGTTCCGTCGTGATGGGCGCGATCGCGGGAGCCCTGCTGAACCTGCACGGGCACCTCAGTCTGGCGGGCTGGCAGTGGCTGTTCCTGGTGGAGGGCATTCCCGCCATCGTCCTCAGTGCGATCGTGCTCATGCGCCTCCCTGACGGTCCGGCGCAGGCCGCGTGGTTGACCGACGAGGAGCGCGCCTGGATCCACGCGCGGTTGACGGCGGACAAGGCCGCGCTCGGCGACACGGATCACAGCCTGGCCCGGGCGCTGCTCGATCCGCGCGTCTGGCAGCTCGGGATCAGCAACCTGTGTATCCTCGGGGCGAGTTATGCGTTCACGCTGTCGGCTCCCGCGGTGCTCCAGGGAGCGACACAGTGGAGCACAACGCGAGTCGGCTACCTGATGTCGGCCACGGGTGTTCTCGGCGCGTTCGCCATGGTGCTCAATGGCTGGCACTCGGATCGTCGCCGCGAACGCCACGCCCACACCGCGATACCGCTGACGCTGATGGCTGGCGCGTTCCTCGCCATGGGCGCGTCCGTGGCGCCGTGGATCGTGGTGCCGGCCTATGTGGTCTTTTTCATGGGCTCCAACGCGGTCCAGGGCGTGTTCTGGCTGATCCCGAGCGACGTCCTGCATGGTCGCTCCGCCGCAGTCGGCGTGGCGGCAATCGGCTCGATCGGGATGGTGGGGTCGTTCATCGGCCCATATGTCTGGGGCATGGCGAAGGACTTCACGGGCAGCTATCAGGTCGGCCTGCTCTCGCTCGCCCTTCCCCACGTCGTGGCGGCGATCATCGTCCTCCTCCTTCGGCACCGCGCACGCTTGAAGCCAGCCGGAAGTCCGGTGCCCGTGGTATAAGCCGCGCGTTCGAGTCAGGGGATCTTTTCCACCGCGAACCCGTGTTCCGGTACGACGGCCGGATCGCGTGGAATGACCACGGTGCCGGCCGCCAGATCGTGGACACCCTGACACTTCCGGGTGAAGTACACGGCGACGAAGACCCACAGTCCCAGCACACCCTTCACCACCGTGCGCATGAGGGCACGGGCGAACGAGACGCGACCGAGGTCGCTGGCCCGCACGATGCGCAGGTTGTTGCTCACGTGTCCAATCGTCCCGCCGGCCACGGCGATGCTCACCGGCTCGTAGAGCAGGAGCATCGCGCCGCACACGATCACACTGGCCTGGGTCCCCCTGTCGCTGCCGATGAGGACCGCCGCGATCATGCACGACACCACGATCGCGATGTACACGAGGAAGTCGCGCAGGTAGGCCTGCAGACGGGGGGCGGCGCGGGCATAGAGCTGGCCGGTCGTGGCGGTGTCGGTCATGGGGGGACCTGTCGGACCGGGGCATTATGCCCGGAATGCAGCCGGATCCGGCCGACACGGTTTAAAATCCTCGAGCCCTATCACATCGGCTGACACCACTTTTCGGGAGCGCTCGCTGTGACAGAACAGATGATTGCCGCATTCCAGCAAAGCCTTCGCGGACGACTGATTCAAACGGGCGACGCCGATTACGACGCCGCGCGCGCACTGTACAACGGCATGATCGACAAGCGCCCGCGCCTGATCGCGCGCTGTGTCGATGTCGCCGACGTCATCACCTGCGTCAACTTCGCGCGGGAGCAGCGCCTGCTGCTCGCGGTCCGCGGCGGTGGTCACAGCGGCCCCGGCCTCGGCAGCTGCAACGACGGCCTGGTCATCGATCTGTCGATGATGAAGAGCGTGCGCGTGGACGCGGCGGCGCGGACCGTGCGCGTCGAAGGCGGCTGCAACTCCGGCGACGTCGATCACGCGACCCACGCATACGGCCTCGCCGTCCCCTCCGGCATCGTCTCGTCGACTGGAATTGCGGGACTGACGCTCGGTGGCGGCACCGGCTACCTCACACGCAAGCACGGGTTGACGATTGACAATCTTCTGGAAGCCGACGTCGTCCTGGCGGATGGCCGCGTCGTCACCGCCAGCGAGCGCGAGCATCCGGAGCTGTTCTGGGCGATTCGCGGCGGCGGCGGCAATTTCGGCGTCGTCACCAGCTTCCTGTTCCGCGCGCATCCGGTGAAGATGGTCTTCGCGGGGCCGATCTTCTGGGACGCCGCCCTGCACGCGAAGCAGGTGATGCGCGCGTTCCGCGATTTCCTGCCGTCGGCGCCGGAGGATCTCGGGATCTTCGTCGGTCTCAAGACCGTGCCCTCGATGGATCCGTTCCCGAAGGAAGGCTGGGGCAAGCGGGCGTGCGCCATCATCGGGGCGTATAACGGGCCCACCGAGGACGGTCAACGGATCATGGCGCCGCTGCTGAAGTCGCTGCCGGCACCGATCTTCAACTGGATGGGCGAGATGCCGTTTCCGGCGATCAATGCCCTCTTCGATCCGTTCTTCCCGAAAGGGCTGCAGTGGTACTGGAAGGGAGACTTCGTCCAGTCACTCAGCGACGAGGCGATCGACACGCATATCGCCGAAGCGGCCAAGGCGCCGACCGAGTTATGCCTGATGCACCTCTACCCCATCGACGGCGCGGTGCAGCGGGTTCCCCACGGCGCCACGCCATGGTCGGCGCGTAACGCCACCTACTCGATGGTCATCGCCGGCATTTCTCCCGATCCGAAGCACGCCGACGCGCTGAAATCGTGGGGACGCGCCTACTGGCGCGCGGTGCACGGCTACAACATGGGTGGCGGCTACGTGAACTTCATGTTCGACGATGAAGCCGACGGGAGGATACAGGCGACATACGGCGCCAATTACGCGCGGCTCGTCGCGGCGAAAACGAAGTACGACCCGACGAACCTGTTCCGGGTCAATCAGAACATTGCGCCGGCCGGCGCCTGAGGTCTTTCAACCACGGAGGCGCCCCCGGCGCTGGATACGAGATCACGAAGACGGGACGACACCGAGGCACAGAGGCACCGAGACGGAAACCACGAAGAGCCGCTCTGCGCGGCCAACGCCCGGAGGCCACGAAGAAGACCCCACCAACACGCGCGGCCCGACGTTCGACGGGTTGCGTCGCAGCCCTGTGCGTCACCGGGCCACGGCACGAGACGGGCACGTGGTCAACTCAGTCTCGCGCCGTGGTCCGGTGACGCACAGGGAGGCCTGCTTCGCAGGCCGCCCGTCGAACGCTTCTCCTCTGTGCCTCCGTGCCTCTGTGTCGTGACGTCTTCGTAATCTCGTGTCCGGCGCCTTCGTGGTCGATCCCGACAGCGCTCGAAACTCGGATGGCTGGCTCACAGTCCTACGTCAGTCTTCCGGCCTCTCTCCCGCCGGTGCCATCTTCACGAGACGCGGTTCGAAGCACGCCAGCGATTCGACGAGGTCCTGCTGCGCGGCCATGACGGTATCGATGTCCTTGTAGGCCATCGGCACTTCATCGAGTCCCGCTGACAGCAGCGTGACGTTGCGCTCCTTCAGGAAGCGCTGCGCCATGTCCCACGTGAACAGCGCCTTTGCCTTGGTCCGGCTCATTCTGCGTCCCGCGCCGTGCGAAGCGGAGTGCAGCGACGCAGCCGAGCCGCGGCCCCGGACGACGTAGCCCGGTGTGCCCATCGAGCCGGGAATGATGCCGAGCACGCCGGTTCCGGCCGGCGTGGCGCCTTTGCGATGCACGATGACCTCCGCCTCCGATCCGTCCGGGCGCGCGTGCGTTTCGCGCCACGCAAAGTTGTGATGGTTCTCGACGTCGAGCAGCACGTCGACGCCGAGCGCCTGCGCGATGTGGCGGTGAATCAGTTCGTGATTCGACGCGGCATAGCGTCCCATCAGCTCCATCGCCGCCCAGTACTCCTGCCCCGGCTCGGTGTCGAGATCGAGCCACGCCAGCTGCGCCAGCTCCGCCGGCAACTCGGGGTGCAGCTGACGCGCCAGCTTGCTGTAGTGCGCCGCGATCTCGGCGCCAGTGCCGCGACTGCCCGAGTGACTCAGAAGCGCCAGATACCTGCCCGGCGCGAGGCCGACGGCATCGTGCACGACGGTGAGCTGGCCGAACTCGACGAAATGATTCCCGCTGCCGCTCGTGCCGAGCTGCGCCCATGCGCGATCCTTCAGCCTGGCGGTCAACGGTGTGACGCGCCAGTCGAGATCCATCACGCCGTGCTGGCGGCGCGCCGTGAACGTAGCCCCGACGCCGAAGCGCGTTTCACTTTCGAGCGCCCGCGCCAGCCGCGACTGCCGGTCGTCCAGTGTCGCCACCGGCAGATCGAGGACGGTCATCTTCATCCGGCAGGCGATGTCGACGCCGACGGCATACGGAATGACCGCGTTGTCGGTCGCCAGCACACCGCCGATCGGCAGACCGTAGCCGACGTGCGCATCCGGCATCAGCGCCGCTGCGACCGCGACCGGCAGCTTGCACGCGTTCTTCAGCTGCTGCACCGCATCGGCCTCGAGACCCTCGCCCCAGATCCGATACGGGGCCGCGGTCGGCCGCTGCTTGAACGTACCCGCCGCGTTCGCATGCTCGATCAGCCGCGCCGCCAGCGTGCCGTACGTCGCATCGCCTCGATACGCCTCCGGCGATGCGACGACGCGCTTGAAATCGTCGCGGATGTTGATGACGCTCTGCTTCCGGTGCTGGAGCGTCTGGAGGATCTGTTTCGCGGCCTCGGCGCTCGCGCCGGCGGGAATGCCCATGGCCACGAGCTCACGCGTCTTCATGATGTCAGGGCGCGGGATACCAGTTGCGCCAGTTGGTCTTCACCTCGTCACCATCGACGCGCTTGAAATGCACCCGGTAGAAATGCTGTGGCGGCCCGGCCTTGACCGACACCTGATGCGGCGGCTCGGGGATGGCCGAGAAGCAGATCGGGAACATGCCGGCGTCGAACGGTGAGGTGAGTTTTCCCCATGGAACGGTGAAGTCTTTCTCGATGCTCCGGTTCTGATACATCGCTCCGGCCGGCGAAAAGCCGCCATCGTCGGCATAGACCGACGGATACGGATGGCCGTGCATGTTTTCGGTTTCGCGCTGACGAATGGCCACCTCGATCAGCTCGACGTGGTCGTCCTGATAGCGCACGGTGTGATTGGCGGGGGCGGCCGTGGTGGAGCTGTAGCCGACGTTGTACGGCCATTCCTTCGAATACGGCGCCTTGCTCTTCAGCGTCAGCCTGGGATCCGGCACGACCTGCGCCGGCGGCGCGAACACGTCCGGGTACCAGACGTTCCAGTTGGCCGGATAGGCCTTCCCGTCCAGGCGCTTGTATTCGACGCGGTAGTAGTGCTTGGGAAAGTCACCAGTCACCGTCACCACCTTCGCGCTGCGCGGACTCTCGACGCGGCATTGCGGGTAGCGCCGGTCGTCGAACGGCAGCACGGTGTCGCTGTTCGTCTCGGGCTGGGCGGGCGGCGCGTCGGCGGCGGCGGTCTCGGTGACGTCGGGCCAGGCCGCATCGGTCATCACGATGGAATGAAATGGCACGGCCGCGAGCGCGTTCGCGCCCGGATAGAGCGCATATTCCACGAAGCGGATGTGGCCATCTTCGTAGCGCACCTTCTGAACGGCGGCCCTGGCCGCCGGCGGAGGCGGTGCCGGTTGCGAACACGCATCGAGCGCGAGCGCGGCGGCGAACGCGATGGCAGCCGAACGTCCTCTCATTTCGTTGCTCCGCGCCGGGTCCAAGGGGACCCGGCCTACGATCCGTTCCTTCACGCCGGGTCCAAGGGGACCCGGCCTACGATCCGTTCTTCACGCCGGGTAAAAGGGGACACGGCCTACGATCCGTTCTTCACGCCGGGTCCAAGGGGACCCGGCCTACGATCCATTCTTCACGCCGGCCCCAAGGGGACCCGGTCTACGACGCGGTCACGCTCGTCCCACGCCTGCGACAGCGCCTGGCCGAAGACCTCGGCAGCCTGCGCCCCGGATACGCCGTAGCCGCCGATGACGAAGAAGGGGACGCCGCTGACGCCGAGCGAGCGCGCCTCGCGCACGTCGGCGGCCACCGCGTCCACGTACGCGTCGCGTTCGAGCACATCGCGTACTTCGGCCTGGTCGAGGCCCGCTTCGCCCGCGAGCGCGACGAGCGAGTCGCGATCGAAGACGGAGCGCTGCTCCGTGAAGTACGCACGATACAAGCGCTCGATCACCGCATCCTGCCGTGCCCGCGTCTTGCCCAGCTGCAGAAGCTGGTGTGCGTCGAGCGTGTTGCCGGTGAGCCCCGCCTCGGTCAAGTGGTACTCGAGCCCCTCGACGTCGGCGAGATGCTCCATGCGCGTGTCCATCTCCCGCACCTGCTGGTCCGAGAGCCGATACTTCGCCTTGAGCATCTCGCGCCGGTTGGCGGTCTGATGACGAGGCCGGGTGGGGTCGAGCTGAAACGATCGATGCGCGACACGCACCTCATGGCGGTGCTCGAAGAGCGCGAGCGCATGCTCGAAGCGGCGCTTACCGAGGTAGCACCACGGGCAGACGATGTCGGACCAGATGTGGATGTCCATCACCGCGCGGCAACGGCCCGCGCGCTGGAATCGAGGAGGGCCTCGAGCACGAGCGGCTCGATCGGCTTCGTCATGTGCCGGTCGAATCCCGATTGGATCGACCGTCGATGGTCGGCCTCGCGTCCCCATCCGCTGATCGCCACCAGCGTCATCTGCCGGCCCCAGGTCTCGGATCGCAGCTTCCGGGCGACGTCATAGCCATTCAGCTTCGGCATGCCGATATCCATCAGCACCACGTCGGGCCGGAACTCGCCGGCCATCTGCATCGCCTCCATCCCGTCGAAGGCCATGCGGACGTCGTGTCCGAGCAGCCGTACGAATCGGCATATCGAGGTGGCGACGTCCCGGTTGTCGTCCACGAGCAGGACCCGGCACGCCGGCGTGCCGGCGCTGTCGCGCTGGTCGCTCGACACGGGGAGGGCGGTCTCGACCGAGGTGGCCACGGGCAGCCAGACGTTGAACTCGCTCCCCTGTCCGAGGCCATCGCTGTTCGCCGTGATGCGTCCGCCATGGGCCGACGCCAACGCGCGGGCGAGGGCCAGTCCGATGCCGAGTCCCTTGTGACCGGTTTCGAGCGATCGATCGAGTTGACCGAACATCTCGAAGATGCTCCCAAGCTTGTCGGGCGGCAGGCCCAGCCCGCTATCGCGGACTGACAGGCGCGCCTCGTTGCCCTCGCGGGTGGCCAGCAGTGCGATCCGGCCGCCGCGCGGGGTGTACTTGATCGCATTGCTCAGCAGATTGGTCAGGATCTGCACGAGCCGCACCGGGTCGGCGTCCAGCATGATCGGCTGGTCGGGAAGTGTCACCGTCAGATCGTGCTGCGCGTCCTCGACGAGCATTCCGATCTGATCCAGCGCCGTCCGGACCACGGTCGACAGATCGATCCGGGTCTTCGCGAGCGGCAGACCGCGGCGTGTGACATCCGCCACGTCGAGGAGGTCGTCGACCAGCCTGGTGAGCTGCTGCACCTGCCGAGCCATGATCGTGCACTGCTCGATGACCACTTCCGGATCCCGATGCGCCCGCCCGATCACCGACAGCCCGGTCCGCAGCGGTGTGAGCGGATTGCGCAGCTCGTGGGCGAGCGTGGCCAGGAAGTCGTCCTTGCGGCGGTCCGCGTCACGCGCCGCCTCTTCGATCCGTTTGAGCTCCGTGATGTCGCTGGACACGCCGACCATGCGGATCGGCCTGCCGTCGGCATCGACCAGTACGCGGCCTCTCGACGTCAGCCAGCGGCAGGCGCCGTCGCGGCGCACGATCCGGTACTCCATCGCGTAATCGCGCGGGATGGATGAGGACAGGGCCGCCGCCGTGGCCTGCGCGAAGCGTGTAACGTCGAGTGGATGCAGGAGCGACAGGATCGCGTGCGTGGTGCCTTCGAACGTACCGGCAGCGAGACCATGGATCCGCTCGAGCTCCTCCGACCAGTGCACCTGCCCGCTGGCGAAGTCCCATTCCCACGCGCCCATCTGGCCGGCCGTGAGGGCCACGTGCAGGCGGCTTTCGCTCTCCTGGCGCTGGGCCGCTTCAGTCTCAGCGCGGTGACGAAGCTCGCGCTCCGAGATCAGCTGCGCTTCGAGCGCCACGGCAATGCGGTGATACTCGAGCGCGAAGACCACGTAGTCGGCGATCTGCTCCGCCGTGGCGATCTCCTCGTGCGAGAACGCATGCGGCTCCCGGTAATAGAGCATGAACTTCCCGAGCAGCGTGGTGCCGAACTGCAGCGGAATGAAGGCGCACGCGCGAATCCCCTCCTGCTCCAGGACGGCACGAAACGGGAGGAGCTGCGGATCGCGCTCGACGTCGCTGATCAGCACCGGCACCGCGTCGGTCTGGTCGGGCGACCACGGCGAGTGGCCGTCCACGGCCGCGCGGTAGCCATCGCTCAGCCCCGACCACGCGACGAAGCGCATCTGCCGTGTGGAGTCGATCAGCAGCAGGGAGGCCCGCTCGACATCGAGTCCGTACTGCACGCAGTGGAGGGCCGCCTGGTACACGGCCTCCATCGATCTGGCGCTCGCGGCCTGACCCATCAGCCGGCGCAGAGCGGCTCTCGACGACATCGATGCTTCCCCTGGCAAAGAAGTACGAAGTATAAACGTCTGACGGTCCGAGGCGATAGAATCCACCGTTCGAGGGCCTCAAAATGACGCCGATGCGCTCCCGCACGATCCCGACCGTGCGCGTCTCCTGTACACAGATCCGGACCGCGCTGCTCCTCCTCGCGCTTGCCGCACTCGGCAACCCGGTTCGCGCCCAGGCACCTCCACCAGCGGCCACTGCGACTGAGATGCGTTTCGACGTCGCCTCGATCAAGCCGAACCGGGAGACGTTCGAGGAGCACTTCATCCGTCCCGCCTCGAACGGACAGTCGTCCTTCAGCGGCGTGCGCACGATGCCGGGCGGGCGCCTCCAGGCGTCCTGGGCCTCGATTCGTCCACTGATTACGCGCGCCTTCGAAATCTCGCCGCTGCAGCTCGAGGGAGGGCCGTCGTGGCTCGAGGACGACAAGTACGATATCGACGCCACCGCCGGCCGGGAGGCCACGCCGGCGGAGCTGAACGCCATGCTGCGGACGCTGCTGGCGGAGCGATTCAAGTTGCGGACGCACGTCGTGACCCGCCAGGTACCGGTATATGCGATCACCGTGGCGCGAAGCGACGGCCGGCTCGGGCCGAACCTGAAACCAACGTCTCCCGAATGCGTGGCGACGCTGACGAAGCGCCAGCCTGGCGAACGACCGCCGCTTCCACCGCCTGGCGCGGCGGATGTCGTGGCACCGACCTGTGGTCTCAATTGGGTCGGCGGTGGGTCCGCTGGCCGCCGGCTTTCATGGGGCGGCACGACGATGGCCGGGTTCCTGAATTATCTCAAACCGGAGTTCGATGGCCCGGTGGAGGACCGCACCGGGCTCTCGGGCAACTTCGACGTGGTCCTCGAGTACGAGTCCACCGTGCTGCAGCGCGCGGGGCGCGCGCCGGTCGGAGACCCGTCCACGGCTCCTACGTTGCGGGACGCACTCCAGAACCAGCTCGGTCTCAAGGTCGAGAAGTCCACGGGGCCGCTGGCGATTACCGTCATCGATGCCATCGAGCGGCCAACGCCGGACTGAGCTGGACGTCCGACCGCCTAGTTCTTCTTCTCGTCCCTGGTAATCTGCGTGAGCGCGATCGGCGCGTTGCCGTAGTTCTCCAGTTCCATCCGTCCGTTCTTGCTCGAGATCCCGGCCTGCGCCAGCATCTTGCCTTCGCCGCTGTCGCCGGCCGGCGTGATCCGCATCTCGATGAGCGTGTAGGGGAATTCGGTCGAATAGGCCGATGTCGCGTAGGCCGCCGTGGTGAATGGTCTGTCGGTCGCGAGCACGATCTGGATCGTGCCATCCGGCTGGACCGCCTTGTAGGCATATCGCAGATCCCACCCCGGGCTGTTCGGCAACCGCATGAACCCGGTACGCGGCTTGACGCTCTCCAGCGCGCGCAGCAACTTCTTCTTGCCATCGTTGGTCGATGTCTGCGGCACCAGCGCGAGCAGCGACTGGCGCTCCGCGTCCGTCGTCCAGCGCTCGATGGCGATCTGCATGACGCCCTGGCCTGAAGGAGACGAACCCTGGGTCCGCAGCTGCGCCCTGAATCGAAGCGGCTCCTTCTTGGTTGGCTCGGCAAGACCGGCTTGCCGGCCGGCAACGGCGGCGAGCAGCATGAAGGCCACGATCGTTCCGGTGAACAGACGAACTCGAATCGGCATGAGAAGTCCCTCGAGAGGAGGCGCATGGAGCCGCGCCGATCGGTGCTCAGGAGCAATCTGGGAGCCAGGCCGACCCGTGCGATCCACGCGGCGTTTCGAGCCTCGAGGTCGCCATTCGTCGTGGCCCCCTCCGGTGCCCGCGGGACTGGAGCCAGCGTCCGCGGCATGACGTGAGAGCGCTGCGGCACTCCTTCGTGCGTCCACTCGCCCGCGATGGCTCCGCTCGCTATCCGGGCCGTCTCGGCGTAACGGGAGGTGGCTCGCGAGCGGGACGTCCTGCCGTTCCTCGCCGCCCGCAAGCCGGCTTTCGCCCCTGGGCTGCTATGGCTTCTGCACCAGCACCACGTCGCGAT
>Ga0207701_10002167_pt1 | contig 20386 bp, 21 predicted proteins | sample KBSSwiSSwithPhiX_FD_184294 | JGI IMG/M metagenome (GOLD analysis project Ga0207701, IMG submission 184294) | Switchgrass rhizosphere bulk soil microbial communities from Kellogg Biological Station, Michigan, USA, with PhiX - S5 (SPAdes) (version 2) | ecosystem: Environmental > Terrestrial >... | reverse complement strand
CCGAATTTTAGTTCGCACCCATAAGTATGACGGCGCCGAACATCGTCGTTGGTTTGCTGAGGTAATAAAGTACGAGTCTCCACTTATCGTGCTTGACGCCCAGTTTGATCAAGATATCCAACACGATCTGCTCGGGACGATTGCTTCGGGAACACTGAGTACGGAGTTCTACTGGTTAGATCGCTGGTACAACGTCTTTCGCTTTGCCGAACCTGACCGGTCGTTAAAAAGCTTTTACTGCAACATCAACATGCCGCCTGTGTTTGATGGTGAAGTTCTTAGCTATGTCGATCTCGACATTGATGTCCTCGTTGAACCAGACTTCTCATATCGTGTTTTGGATCTGGAAGACTTTGAGGCAAACGCTGAGCTCTATTCCTACCCAGCAGACATTCGCGAAAGCGCGCATCGTGCGCTCGATGATCTTCTCAAGTTAGTCGAAAGCCGAGCGTTTCCCTTCGACGTCAAATAAGAACGATTCTTTTATGGCTTCAAAGCAACAACCCAAACCAGCACGCACCAAGCTCGACCTTCTTCGCGAGAAGCAACAACAAGCTGAACTCGGTGGCGGAACGTCGCGGGTTGAAAAACAACACGAGTCGGGAAAGATGACTGCCCGTGAGCGAGTCGAGTTTTTGCTGGACGAGGGTACGTTTGAGGAGTTCGATAAGCTGGTTGTCCATCGTTCGAAAGACTTCGATCTAGAGAAACAAATCTATCCCGGTGATGGAGTCGTGACCGGTCATGGACTAATTGAAGGTCGAAAAGTTTTTGTCTTCGCCCAGGATTTTACGGTCTTCGGTGGTTCCCTTTCAGAAACCCACGCTGAAAAGATCTGCAAGGTGATGGACCTTGCGATGAAGGTTGGTGCGCCGATCATTGGCTTGAACGATTCTGGTGGAGCGCGCATCCAGGAAGGAGTCGTGAGTCTCGGAGGCTACGCGGACATCTTTCTACGTAACACGCTCGCTAGTGGGGTTGTGCCGCAGATTAGCTGCATTATGGGTCCTTGTGCCGGCGGCGCCGTTTACAGTCCGGCTATAACTGATTTCAACGTGATGGTGAAGAACACGTCCTACATGTTCATAACAGGTCCGGACGTCATCAAGACTGTGACTCACGAAGAGGTCAGCAAGGAAGAGCTGGGCGGGGCAATCACCCACAACAGCGTGTCGGGGGTTGCTCACTTTGCGGCTGAATCCGACGAACATGCGTTGCGGATTGTTCGCGAACTACTCTCCTTTATTCCATCCAACAATCTTGAGGATCCACCCCAAACGGTCGCGGACGATCCAATCGATCGAGTGGAGCCAAAGCTCAACACGATTGTTCCGGAGGCCTCAAATCAGCCCTACGATATTCGCGAAATAATCAACCTCGTTGTAGACGACGGATACTTCTTTGAAGTGCAGCAGATGTTTGCGCAGAACATCTGTGTTGGATTTGCGCGACTGGGTGGCCGGTCCGTAGGCATTGTTGCGAACCAACCAGCGTACCTTGCCGGAGTCCTGGATATTGCTGCCTCTGTCAAAGGCGCGCGCTTCGTTCGCTTCTGTGATTGCTTCAATATTCCGCTGGTTACGTTTGAAGATGTGCCCGGATTTCTTCCCGGGGTTTCGCAGGAGCACGGCGGCATAATCACGCACGGCGCAAAGCTACTCTACGCCTTTGCGGAGGCGACTGTGCCGAAGGTAACGGTGATCACGAGGAAGGCGTATGGCGGTGCTTATTGCGTTATGGCTTCGAAGCACATTCGCACCGACGTTAACTTCGCCTGGCCGTCCGCAGAGATTGCAGTGATGGGAGCTGAAGGTGCCGTTGGTATTCTGTATCGACGTGAGTTGAATGAAGCGCAGGACAAAGATGCTGCTCGCCAGGCGCGCGTTACTGAACTCGAGGATAAGTTTGCAAATCCGTATATCGCAGCGGAACGCGGCTTTGTCGATGAAGTGATTGAACCGGCTCAGACGCGAGTGAAACTAATCCGGGCGCTTTCCCTTCTCGAAAACAAACGCGATTCCAACCCACCAAAGAAACACGGAAACATCCCGTTATAATAAATTACTTACCGAACCCGTGACGTCGGTTCAAAAATAATCAACCGACTGTTCGGCTCAAACGTAACCTTGAAGGGATAGAGGGCGCGTCTACCAATCAGCAGCGGAGTGTCGGAAGGCACACCAGTTAGTAAATCTGTAGGAACACTTCGCAATACCAATGCACCGATACTCACTGTGGTTGGGACAACGGCCCTAGATTGAACAGCACCACCCCCAAGATCGGTAACCCCTCGATGGCTGTGATTTCTGCCATCTGCGCCAGGGTCGTTTACAGCCAATCCAAATCCCGAACCAGTGTCAATCAGCGCAAGGCGACCATCACCAAGCTTTACAAACGGACGGTTACTACCTCCTGTTCGGATCCAGCGAACGATGGCGCCGTCCTTTGGTGGATGTGATACGTCTAATCCGTTACTACGAGGATCGAAAGCAAGTAGCTGATGATTCGGTAAATCAATAGAGAAGGCTAATGCGCCAAACAGATCGGTTGGATCAAAGATACCGTCAATCGCACCCGGAAGGTTCGACACTACTGCCAGAGTGGGTCTACCAGGTACTTCGTTCGTAGTAGTCCCCAGAGATATCTGGGCACCACGCGTTTCCTCATTGGATGAGATAGGCGCTGTGGTTAGTCCTCCAACAAGTTCACGTTTGGACTTTGAAACACTGAGACCAGCTGCCGATACGACTCTTCTGGTCACTAGCGACGCACCCGCACCGGTGTCGATGGCAAATGTGAAAGGACCGGCTCCGTTAAGCCATCCGTTCACCAGTAAGCCGGCGTTTCTATCTTCGCGAAAACGAATGGGCGACAACGCCGTTGTTTGTGCCAACGGATCTCTGATTTGTTCAAGGGCATAAGAATGGGCAGCCCCCAAAAGTGGAGCTGCCCATCCGGTTGTTAGAACAATGAGAGTACCTAGAGTTAGGGCAAGTTTCGCTTTGCTCAACACCCTTACCTCGTCAATTAGTAGTTTCGATTACGATTGCGCAGCTTGTACGTGTAGAGTGCGGAACCACCAGCACCACTCAACGCACCAATCGCAGCGCCCTTCTTGCCACCAACCAACGCACCAATTGCTGCACCGGCACCCGTACCCATTGCTACGGTGAGCTTATCTCTATGCTTACTCCAAAAGCTTCGGCCCTTAGGTTGTCCGTAGTCGTAGTAAACACGACGTGGGCCAGCGCTACTGCTAACCACATTCCGGGTAACAACGCGCGAACGAGAATTGCTTACTCCACCGACTCGGTTTTCGGCGACGGCCGCAGCGTTGTATCCATCAGCAAAGCCTGATTTGTAGGCTGTTTGCTCAGCAGCAGTATTAAATTCTGCCGGTACCACTTCACCTTCGGCCGACTGAGCTGAGTTAGTAGCTGGTGTAGTTTGTGCCACGGTTTCAGCCGCAGCGGGTTCACTCTTGTGCATTACCAGCGCGCCAACAGATCCGCCAATCAAAGCCGCAATCAAAGCCACTGGTAGAAGTTTGTTTGTCATAATCATCGCTCTGCTTCTCCTTGCAAAGTTCTAAGTTCTCTCAACCACAAAGGAAGACTGCAAGAGCCATTCCCACTTCGGCCGAGGATCACACTTGTTGAGCAGTTCGGCCGAAACATTAGCAAAAATCCGTTCGGAAGTGTCGGATGCAAGAAATTCGCAAGTTAAAGCGAATTGTCCTGCAGCATAGGCGGGCGATGAGGTACCCGATATGGAACCGATGACGGGGATGAGACACCAAATGCGTTATTGATCAATACACTCGCTCTAAACGAAATAACCAGGAAGAGCGAACTCTTCCTGGTCATCGGGCAAAACTATTCAACTAACCTTTATGCAGCTTTGGTCGTTTGGGCAGGCTTGTCGCGCAACAATTCCAAAGCTTTCTTCAACTGTATATCCTCAGTAGCTGGTTTTGGCTGCGGAGGTGTCGTTGCGTCGCGCTTTTCATTGCCCGGTTCAGGTTTAGAAGCCGCGTCGTCATCGTTGCCCGTCAGGTCGTCCGGGTCAACTCCGTCGGCGACTTCCTGTCCTTTCACCTCAACGGATGGCGCAACGCCCGAGTGGGCGCGATCTTCACCTAAGAAAGTCTTACCACTTGAGTTTGCCCATTTCACGGTTGTCAAAAGCAGCCCGTCGCCACCACGTAATGTGAACAGCTGCTGTTCTGTTCCAGCACCAAAGCTCTTTTCGCCGACAACCTGGCCGCGATTTCGTTCGATGATGGCAGACGCTACGACTTCAGCAGCACCCGCAGTACCAGAATCAATCAGAGCGACAACAGGGCCGGAGAACAACACTGCCTTAGGATCAGCCGGAAAGGTCTTAAGTGGTTTCCCTTCTCGACCAACAGTCTGTGCAAGCATGCCATCTTTAATAAACAAGTTGGCCACGGCGACTGCTTCAGTTAATGAACCGCCCGCAGTGTCTCGCATGTCGATCACGACCTTCTGAGCGCCCTGCTTAACTAAATCCTGAAGGCGTGCACGCGCGTCGGCGGCTTCACCATCGGCAAAACTGTTGAGCCGCAGGATTCCGACGCGAGCTGCTTCCATTCGAGATTCAGCCGCTGGCGCTCGGAAAGTCCCTCGCTTAACACTTACTGTTAGCGGGCTGGCGTTTGCACGTAGTATGCGCAATTTCACTTCACTACCCGCAGCACCATTCAAAAGCTGCTTGGCGTCGTACAACGAAATATCACGAGTAGCCTTACCGTCAATATATTCAATGATGTCACCTGTGCGAAGCCCGGCCTGATCAGCAGCTGATCCCTTTACCGGAGCGATCACATAGAGGTATGAGGCGACTTGGGAAAGCTCAGCTCCAATACCTGCCTGATTATCCTTGGCGTTTTGGTTATACTCACGAACCTGATCGGGTGTTAGGTAGGTCGAATACGGGTCAAGTCCGTATGCAAGGCCACGCAACGCGCCCGCTCGAACCTTATCCATGTTTGGCTCATCCACGTAGTCATTTTGAATGTGCTGAAGCACGCTTTCGAAAATTCGAAGCTGAGCATTCGGATCATTCGCCGGTTGTTGAGCTCGAGTGGAAATCCAGCCGCCAACCACTGTATACAGAGTTAAGGTGGCGGAGATCAGGATCAAAATAAACTTGGTTCGAAATGACATTTAATTACCTCTTGGATACGTAACAACAGAAGCGCCAAACATCGCGCGATTCGCGAGTTTGAGTATGATACAGGCGGCATTTAGCACGTGCAAGCGTTGCTTCCAGCGCTCGTGATGCCGACGTTAAAGCGAATTGTTTTGATGACCAAAGAACAAACTCAATCACACACTCAAGGCCCAGTTCTCGCCCTCGATCTCGGTGCCAAGCTCGTTGGAGCGGCCGTATCAGATGATCGTCTAGTCACGATAAAGCGACTAGCTCCACTCAAACGTTCAAATTGGAAACAGCTACTCAAAGACGTAGAAACGCTGGTCAAACGCTTGGACGCTCAAACGTTAGTAATTGGTTTGCCACTTAGATTAGACGGATCCAGTGGTTCTGCGGCTGAGGAAGCCACGCGGATAGCAGGAAATTTTGCGAAGTCTTTGAAGCTGCCGGTTTATTTGCAAGACGAACGTCTGACCTCTTTCGACGCGCGCGAGTCACTGTTGGCGGATGGGCACGCAGAAAAAGAGATCAAGGGCCTTATTGACGGAGCATCGGCTGCCCTGATTCTTCGAGACTTCATCAAAAACATTTCACTAAGAAAAAAGGTTGTGCTCTGACATGTCGAATTCCTTCGGTCATACAGCCTGCGACTGTTTTGTTAATCGAAACATCTGATTGAATACGAACAAAAATATGATGAAGCGACTCTTTATCCTAATTGTCATTCTCGGTCTGATTGCCGGAGTGGCATCCGGTGCGTGGGTCTACCGAGACCTCCACAAACCTGTCAAACACAACAAGTCTGGACAGTACATCGAGATTCCAAAAGGTTCTTCTCCGGCGGCAGTGGTGAAGAAGTTGGCCGATGCAGGAATCATCGATCACGAATGGCCCTTAAGAATCTATCTGAAGGGATCAGGCGCCGGCTCTTCGTTGAGAGCTGGAGAATATGACTTCCCGTCACCAATCTCGCCTCTCATGGTTGTTGCGAAACTTAGGCAAGGAGAACGACGCCTCAACCGTATTACCATCATCGAAGGCTGGACTAGATGGGACATTGCTCGGGCGATGCTGCAGTTTCCTCAGTTCCATCTGGAGAAAGAAGCTCAAGCATTAGAGTTAATGAATGACGTGAGCCTGGTCAAGGATCTGGATCCGACAGCCACTAACCTGGAAGGCTATCTCTTCCCAGATACCTACGAATTCGCACCGGAAACTTCTGCCGTCGATCTTGTCCAGATGATGATCAAACGCTTTCGAGCCGTTTGGAAGCCAGATTGGGCTGATCGTGCGCGAGCACTCGGTATGACGCCTCGTCAAATTGTCACAGTCGCGTCGATTATTGAAACGGAGGCAAAACTCGCGAGTGAACGTCCCGTCGTGGCGTCAGTTATTTATAATCGACTGAGAAAAAATATACCTCTGGCGGTCGACTCTGCCGTTATCTATGCATCAAAGCTAGAAGGAAAGTGGCGTTACGATGGAAAGGTTTACAAAAGCGACATCGAGCGCAGGTCGCCCTATAACACACGACTGAATGTTGGGCTTCCTCCAGGGCCCGTTGCCTCCCCTGGTGAGAGTTCATTGAATGCGGCTATAAACCCAGTCACTTCGGATTACCTGTACTACGTTCGCAATCCGGCGCGTGACGATGGTGCGCACAATTTTTATGTCAATGGCGGGGACTTTGAGAGCGGCGTCCAGGCGTTAAGACAATGGGAGCGCGATAGGGATGCTGCGGCTGCGCAGAAACGCTCGCAGTGAGTTTATGGGTGCTTGTAATTGATTCAACGTTAATCTATTCTCAAAGTACCCCGAGGTTCTTTTCTTTTCTGCAAAAAGTAAGGTGGCAATCATGCTTCGAATAACAGCTGGACTTGTCGCATTGGTCGTTTGTTGTGTACCAGCCTTTGGCCAGGGAAAAGGCGTCGATAAGCAAAGTGAGCGCGTAAGAGATACAGGGACGCGGACCGCCGGCGCAAATGGAACCAAGCAAGACACAGGAACTGGAAGAGGAGTCGATTTTGGAAGTGGAAGAACTGCCGAGGTAACGTTTCTTCCAAATCCGTATCGAATGACAGCTCGTCGCGACGTTCTAATAACGGCCATTCAAGACTTAATGCGCGATAAGAAACTGGTCGTTGATGACGCTGCGTCAAAACCTACTGACGGCATCATTGTTAGCCAGCCTTTCACGTTCATTAAAGGTGCTGTAGTTTCTCAGGCGGAGATCAGCCGGTATGCTGACGTTCCGGTTTCATCCTCACGAGGATGGACACGTGGCCGCTACACTCTCACAGTTGAGGTTCAACCTATCGATGGTATGAGTGCGAACGTGTCTGTGAACGCAAAGATTGAAGGTCGTACCGATGGAGCTACCGGAGCTGAATGGACAACCCTGCGTAGCACTGGACTAGTGGAAGACGAGTTCTTAAACGATCTCGTTACAGCGGTCACCGGTGCTTCACCGCCAGGACGTAATCCGTAGCTAGTCGTTTTGTTCAAGTATCGGATTAACCCCAACCCGAAGAATTCAAGCTAAGGAAATACTTCAAGCGATAGATGATTAACGATCCATTTCACCCAGAAGAAGCAATTGCTCGAGAGAAAGAGTCTACTCGCCGAAAGCTTCTTGGAGTTGTTTGTGCGGTGGCGGTGACAGCAGTTTTGCTGGTGGGCTACGCAGTAATGCGTCGGCTTCATGCGCAACAGGTTCAAGCGAACCAAGTGGTACCAGCGCCGCCGGATAACGGACCAAAAGGTCCTCCTGTTGCTCACATACTTGTCGATCAGCCTTCACTTGAGAAAGGCATGACGACAATTGGCGGTGTGGTGAAAAACACATCTCAAGCCAATCTAAACGGGCTCGCCATTTCTCTTGAGCTTCATCGCCGAAAAGACGGAGCGTCAGAACAGAAGTTGGTGCCCATTGAGCCAGCGACATTGGGGCCGCAAGAGGAAGGCTCATACGCGCTGAAGGTCTCTGCTTCCGATTATGGCTCGATCACGTTGGTCGGATTACGTGCTGATCCCGATTCAAAGTTAATCGCGTTCACTACATCACCCGGCAAGCAACGAACACCCGAACGATTAGAACCTCGTACTGTGATTGTGAAGAAGCCTGGCCGCCCGGGCGAGTTTCTAAACACACCTGACAATCCCACACGAGTTCCCTAGTTTGATTGAAGTGATTTCTTAGAGGTCGGCATGCCGAGACTTAAGGTCACTTGCCAAGTCTTAGCAGCGCCAAGCATCAGCTCAAGCGATACCTGACCTTGCTCCTGAGCTGGTTACGTAACAGTGATAAGGTCCTATTACACGAGCGCATGAGCAGAACGGAAACCAAGCGAACTCTAGTTTTCACTTCCCTGCTTGTCAGTTTGTTTTTCTGCAGGTACATCGTTAGCGCACAAACATCCACTCAGCCGAAGCCACCACCCGCGCCTACCATTTCCGCCGACAGAAGATCGCCTGACGACAATGCTCCGCTGACGACATTTGAAGAGGAGATTCGAGCGAAGCGTCTGATCAAGTTGGCTGAGAAAGAGCACGAGGACAACCTCAAACGAGCTCGTGAAATCTCTCAGATAAGCCAGGATCTACGAGCGGTCGCTACGAATTCATCGGCAGCGCCGCGTCCCGACCTGAAGAAAGTCGACCGACTTGAGAAGCTAACAAAAAAGATTCGCGGTGAAGCCGGCGGTGAAGACGACGATGTGCAGATCATAGATACACCCGGTGATATTTCCTCCGCCGTCTGCAAGATCGCTGAGACCGCTGATTTACTATCCAAAGAGGTTCAGAAAACTCCCCGCCAAGTAGTCTCAGCTGCGGTTATCGATCGAGCTAATGTTTTACTTCAGCTGGTAAAAATACTTCGCGGCTTTATTCGTTAACCTTAAAGCGATGCATACTCCGAGTTTCTCTACGGCCCGCCACCAATTACTCATAGTTTGCCTGTTCGCTGTTCTTCTTCTCCTCGTTTGTCCAATCGCACTCAAGGCTCAAGATGATGATGTTGTGCGAGTCAACACTGATCTGGTCGTGCTGAACGTGACCGTTATGGATAAGGCCGGACAGTATGTGCGGGCATTAAAACCAAAAGACTTCAAGGTCTACGAAGATGGCGTTGAAGTGCCCTCGGGTGCCATGGTGGATTTCGGTTTTCAAGAATCACCTTATGCTGCTGTGGTTTTGCTCGACAGTTCCGGGAGTATGGAGTCGAGATTCTCGCTCGCACGCTCCGCCGCCATTCGTTTTCTCGATGGTCTGCGCGACGAAGATGTAGCTTCAGTTTATCGATTCGATTCAAGCGTCGAGCGGATCCAGGAGTTTTCTGGTGGGCGTGATCTCGCTCCAATAGGCTATGCAGTTCGAGCTAAGGGAATGACCACGCTGAACGACGCAATTGTTCAGGCCGCAAAGGTATTGGCGGACCGTCCAGAGACTCGAAGAGCTATTGTCATTCTTTCTGATGGAATGGATACATTTAGTAAGGCGACTTCAAGCAAAGCCCTGGAGAGTGCACTAAGCGTGGGCGCTAGCATCTATGCCGTGGACATGTCGGCCCTGGACACTCCTGGTTTCGCCAATCGTCAGAGTGCCATGCAGCTAAAAGGCTTTGCCGAAAAAACCGGAGGACGATTTATCGCAACTCCCGGCGGCCAGGCTTTGCGTGACGCGTTTACTGAAATAGCGGAGGAGCTGGGGCACCAATACACAATTAGTTATCGCCCCACAAATACAGCCCGAGATGGAAAGTGGCGAGCCCTTGAAGTTAAAGTAAACCGTGAAGGATTGGATGTAAGGACCCGCAAGGGATACAGAGCACCGAAGAAATAATCTACCTTAAGAGATACTTGAAGTTTAGCGAGTTGTTTTTGTAAGCGCCTTCTCACGGTGACGCTCGAAAGCAAGCTCAATCAATTTCTCAAGTAGCTGAGTGAAACTTAGCCCCGACGCTTCCCACATCTTCGGATAACCAGAGACCTCAGTCAGTCCTGGCAAAGTATTCAACTCATTGATGACGAGTTCCCCGCCCTTTTGTTGAAGGAAAAAATCTACCCGAGCGAGACCTGCGCCATCGACCGCCTGAAAAGCCTGGATTGCCATGCGTTGAATCCTGGAGGTTATGGTTTTGGAAAGTGGAGCGGGCACCACGAAACTTACGCGGCCTGTGCTTGCATACTTCTCTGTGTAGTCTAAGAACCTGGCTGACTCTTCGTAGATCACGTACTCGCCTGGCAGGCTTGCTTGCGGCTCATCATTTCCGAGAATCGCACATTCGATCTCACGACCAACAACTTCTTCCTCGACGATAATCTTGCGATCGTACTCTGCTGCCAGATCGATCGCTTCGGCAAGTGTTTTCTTATCCGTCGCACGTGAGACGCCTACTGATGAGCCAAGGTTCGCAGGTTTTACAAAGCATGGCAGGCCAAGATTACCTTTCACATTCCGCAGTATCTTTTCCGGATTGCTGCGCCACTGAGAACGAAGAAACCAGATGTGCTTGCAGATTGGTAAGCCAGCCTGCACAAAGAGCGACTTCATCGTTACTTTGTCCATGCCGCACGATGAAGCTAGTACACCGCAGCCGACATAAGGAATGTCCGCCATTTCCAGAAGACCCTGGAGTGTTCCATCTTCGCCAAATGGACCGTGAAGGGCGGGAAAGACGACATCAAGTTTTTCGGCTACTGCTGACGAGGCCTGCGGTCGCAAAGAAATAAGCCCTTTGTGCGATGGGTCTCCCAACAGTGCCACATCCCCAGGGTCATCACCCGGCTTGGATCTCAACAGCCGATGCACTGCAGTCGGTAATAGCTGAGTTGATTGCGATGGTCCTAGCCACTTCCCGTCTTTTCCAATAGCGATCGGCACTACCTCAAACTTTTTTTGATCAATCGCCTCGATAATGGCACGCGCTGAACGAACCGAAACTTCATGCTCGCCTGATCGACCACCAAAGATAACGCCCACGCGAAGTTTTTTAGGCACCATGTCTCCTGCGACTAAAGAATTGTCTTGCCAAAGGCTGATAAGATTAACTCAACCCCAAGCTCTGCGGTTTTGTTGTTGAAATCGAGAGCAGTGTTGATTTCAACTACCTCTAGAGAAAGCATACCGCCGTGTTCAGCAATTTTCTCCATGCCTAGATGAGCCTCCCGATAAGTCAGCCCACCTCGAACAAGGGTTCCAGAACCAGGTGCATCACCAGGATCAAGAGCATCCACGTCGAATGTAACGCTATAACCTGCACTGCCTCCCGATGCAATCGCAATAGCATCGTCCATGCACGCTGACATCCCTCGCTCATCAATTTCGCGCATGGTAAAGAAGCGCATACCCAGTTTTCTTATCAACTCCCGCTCGCCGGAATCGATATCTCGCGCCCCAACATGTGCACACAGCCGGGGATCAAGTTTTGGACTGAAGCCTGCGATGTTTGTGAGTTCGCTCGTTCCAAAGCCGAGCAATGCTGCGAGAGGCATTCCGTGAATGTTTCCTGACGGAGTGGTCTCAGGTGTATTCATGTCTGCATGAGCATCGAACCAGATCAGGCCAAGCGTTTCGTGTTTCTTGCGATAGTAGGAAGCAACACCGGCGTAGGACCCGATTGCAATGGAATGATCGCCGCCAAGAATCAGTGGAAGCTCACCAGCTTCCAGTATCTCTTCAACACGAGTTGCTAATTGTTCACACGCAGTGCTGATTTGTGGGAGGTACTTAAGTTTGTCGTCTTCTTCGGGAACTACGTCAGGTATCTCCACCCTCAAGTCACCAAGATCGCGAACACTGTACCCTAGCGCTTTGATGCGTTGTTTAAGACGCGCTACACGAAGTGCGGCCGGGCCCATATCCACGCCGGCCATGCTTGCGCCATAGCCCAGTGGAACGCCGAGAATGCCGATTGCTTTTCTTGTTGCTGCTGTTGTCTCGGCGCTGCTTTTTGGTTTGTTTGCCACTGACGACATTGAACACTAACCACCGAGATTAAGGTTGAATCCGCCGCCACCACCGCCACTTTGAGTCGGGAAGAATGGTTTGAGTAAACCGGCGAGTGCCGCGAGATTTCGAGTTTGGATGAGTAGTTCGCCAGGTCCGGTAAACTCGGCAACGATCCCTTCCCCGCTCATCATGCTGCGGAAGAAGCCCGACGCGGCTTTGCGCAACGTGTATTGCGTTGTTCCTTCCCATGCAACAAGGTGGCCCGTATCAACCACGTAGCGTTCGCCAGGTCTTAACATTTTTCGATGAATCGCTCCGAATGATGAAACTAACAGCAATCCTTGTCCCTGGACCATGAGGACAAACAGACCTTCACCGGCGAAGAATGATTTCGCGCCGCCCCACTTCGTGTCTACCGTTAGGCTTGAGTCACCGGCAAGATAAGAACTTGATTGAACAAAAAACGGTTGACCAGATAGCTCAATAGCGGCGATGTCACCAGGACTTCCCGGCGCCAGTGTCACCTCCCCGGGACCACCACGAGCCGTGAAGGTCGAGATGAATGCCGACTCGCCACCGGCCGCTCGCTTGATTGCGCCAAGTAATCCACCCTTCATCTGCGACTGGAGTTCAATATTTGCAGACATTGAAACCATTGCGCCGGCTTCAGCCTGGATGGATTGTTCAGCTGCGAGTTGTAACACTGCCAACGCGAACGATGGCTGGTGCAGTACCTCATAACTGTAACCGCGACCCTGGCCTCGAGAATCTGCATCGATGTGGATGCCCTGACCAGAAGATGGTTGGTAAGCAGGAGCTCCTGCAGTGGTTAATCGATGGCCGCAACCACCGCAGAAGGTCGAATCTTGAACTAAGGGAGCACCACACTTGGGACAGATCATATGACCACTCCTTCGGACTTCACCTTGATTATTTCAACTGCCTCCTCAGCTGTCACAGCAAAATCAAGCGCCGCCAAATCCGCGTCGCTCACCGCCAGAGATCGTTGCCATTGTTCAACCACAGGGCGCCAGCAATCACCGAGCAAGACGAGTGGACGCGGTTCAATCACCCTCGTCTGAATCTTGTTCCAAACAAGCGATAACTCGGTTACGGTCCCCATTCCTCCACGGATCGCTACGAAACCGACAGAACGAGTTATGAGCCGTTGCAAACGTTCATAGAAGTGTGGGGTTGCAACTTTGTCAGTGAGAAATCTATTGGGCTCATGTTTGAACTGATTCATAACGATGCCCAACACTCGTCCGCCTGCTTCTCGCGCGCCGCGGCTCGCCGCTTCCATCACTCCCAGGTAGCCGCCCGTGCATATCGTGAAGCCGGATTCCGCGAGCAATTGACCCACACGTTTCGCCTGACCGTATTCTTCGTCGCCCTCGACGCATTTTGAACCGCCAAAAATTGTGACGATGCGTTCTGCGGAGTCAGTCATTTTCGCGCCTCGGCAGTTAACATCAGCGAACCATTTTCTTTATAGAGCACGTAGTCGGCGCGACTCTTAAACGATCCGCTCGAGTAGTCTTCGGGAACGGGTTTTGGATCACGAAGTCGGATGTCCTTCACGTTTACGAACCCGACTTCTTCCAACATAGTTCGGTAGTCAGGAATGCCCAAAAGATGAACTGGAACCTTCAAGGTCGGGATCCATTGATGCGACGGAGCATTCTCGAGATACAAATCGATCACTGTCGTGAACCTGCCACCGTCGGTCAAAACCCGGTGTATCTCGCGCAACGCAGCCAGCATATTGGAGTAGTAGTATAACGATTCCATCGAGAAGGCATGCGTAAACTCTCCATCTCGAAACGGCAGTGCCTCTGCTGTCGCTACTTTGAATTCGATGTTGGGGAATTGCGTGGATGACTCGATCGAAAGTTGAACCATCTCATCAGCGATATCGATTCCGACCACTTTCCCTTTCGGAACCTTCGCGGCGATTAGACGGCTGGCCCATCCTGAACCGCAGCCGACATCAAGCACGACAGCATCGTGTCGCAAGTGCATGAGTTCGATAGCCTGTTCACCAACAGGGCGGTGGCCTTTTTCCATGCCTTCGCCTCGACCGGCTCTGGCCCATTCGTTGAATTCGTCTCGTAAATGTTCGTCCATAGGAAGAATTTCGGATTTTTGAGATTTCGGAATTCGGATTTAGTTTAGCGAGGTCGGTTGGATTCCAGGCGGGTCAGTGACTTCAATAAATCCGAAATCGCACAATCCGAAATCCGAAATCCCTCGTTAGGGTCTAATTCGATAAAGCATTCGCGGGAACGGTATGGTTTCGCGCACGTGTTCGATTCCACACATCCAGGCGGTACATCGTTCGATTCCCATCCCGAAGCCTGCGTGAGGAACGCTGCCATAACGTCGCAAATCGAGATACCACTGGAATGCTTCTTCAGGGAGTTCGTGAAGAGCGATTTGTTCTTGTAGAAACTCAAGCGAAGTTGCGCGCTCACCGCCGCCAATCACCTCACCGTAGCCTTCCGGAGCCAACACATCTACACCGAGTGCCAACTCTGGCCGTTCGGCATCGCGCGCCATGTAGAAAGCTTTTATTGCCGCTGGATAATGGTGAACCATGACTGGTTTGTCGAACTGACTCGAGATGTACGTTTCATCGGGCGCGCCGAAGTCTCCACCCCATTCAAACTTCGTCTCTACCGCGCCTTTCTCGAATCCTTCGTGGAGCATCTTCACCGCGTCGTCGTAATGAACCCGTGGAAATGGCGGGACGATTCCTTCAAGTTTTGAGGTGTCACGTTCAAGGACCTTTAGCTCTTCTTTGCGATCTTCGAGGACGCGGCTCGCAATGTACGATAGAAACCTCTCAGATAGGGTCAGTACATCGTCGAGCGTTGCGTAGGCCATTTCAGGTTCAACCATCCAAAACTCTGTCAGGTGACGGCGTGTCTTTGACTTCTCTGCCCTAAAGGTTGGACCAAAACAGTAGGCTTTGCCGAATGCCGCAGCGGTGGCTTCGTTGTACAACTGACCCGATTGAGTGAGATAGGCTTTCTCTCCGTCGAAGTAATCCACTTCAAACAGGGTAGTCGTACCTTCGCAAGCAGCAGGAGTAAAAATTGGAGAGTCACAAAGAGTGAAGCCGTCGTTGTCGAGAAAGTTTCGAACCGCTTGCACAACCGTATGGCGAACTTTGAGCACTGCGTGTTGACGTCTGGAGCGGAGCCACAGGTGCCGGTGATCCATCAGAAACTCAGTGCCATGTTCTTTCGGAGAAATCGGATAATTCTGCACCTGCTGCAGAACCTCCGCGGTTACAACGTCGATCTCATAACCACTAGGTGCCCGGCTGTCTTCACGCACGGTTCCTTTTATGACGAGGGCTGATTCCTGGCCCAGACCCTTCAATGCTTCCCAGACGTCTTCGGCTATCGCACTCTTGACAGCGACGCATTGAACTACACCTGTGCCGTCTCGTAATTGTGGAAAGCAGATCTTGCCGCTCGAACGCATGTTGTAGAGCCAGCCTTTCAGAATCACTTCTGAACCGACATGCGCTGATAGTTGATTGATGTAGATTTGTTTTTCTGAAGCTAGTGCTACTGATTGGCTTGTCATTGATAAACCGAGATGAATTTGAGGAGTTAGTTAAGTCTTTCTTTAATCATGCGCTGCAAAGTAGGAAATCTATCAAGCCACTCGGCCGCCTGGTGAACAATCTCCAGTGTTGGTTGGATAAACTGTTCATAAACTGCTCCGCGTCCACTCACAGCTGTTTGATAGGAGAACGTGCCGGTTGCCTTTAGTCCTCGTTGGATAGTCATAAGCCGGAACTCATTCGCAAAGTCGTCCGGATCAACGACCCCTAATCCGTGACTGCGTCGTTCTTCAAGGAAGAACAATCTATACCCGCGTAATTCCGCCAATGAAGGTGGAACGGGCTGACGGTCGAGAAGGAAAGAAACAAGGTCGTAAGTGGCGGGTCCCATTCGCGCATCCTGGTGGTCAATCACTCGTAGGCGGCGCTTCCCATCCACCATCAGGTTCGAAGCGTGGTAATCGCGATGGCAAAGCACCCTCGGAACAGCGGCGAGCTCTGCGGCGAGGTCATTTAATTCCGCCTTTAGCTCGGCTGTTTCGGCGTGTCTCAAAGTTTCCTGTCGAAGGCTTCCGAAATAGTGTTCGAAGAAGAACTCGAGCTCCCACGAAAGCTTTGCTTCGTCAAAAGCAAGTCGACTCGCGATCGATTGCATCTGCGAAGCCATGTCAGTTGCGGCCTGGATTCGGGCGATGAGCTTGATCGCTTGTTCTTTGTACTCGTCACACTGATCTTCGCTTTCGTCCTCATACGCCTGAAACAGCTGCTGATCTCCAAGATCTTCCTGGATGATCATCCCGGCGGCGCCATCAACAGCGTAGATTTCCGGAACCGGAATGCCCGCTTCAACGAAGAGACGAGTCACGTCCAGGTACGGATGAAACTCGGGATCGAAGGCTTCGGGATAGACGGCGGCAATCGCTTTCCCCTTCTTCCAGGGGATGCGAAAGTATTTTCGAGTTGAAGCATCGGGGGTAAGCGGTGTGATTTCCAGACCGGTTATGCCCTGACCAGCAATGAATCTAGCAAGTCGTTCAGATGCCGACGTTTCAAATGCGTTAGAGACCACTTGTTTTGCAGAACTCATCAGCGAAATCGTAGGGGAGTTTCAAGCTTAAAAAGCAGCGGGACTGTCCGACGTCCCGCCTCATCAAGTTCTTTTGTTTGTGGCGGCGATTGTATCAAACGGCCAAAGGCACGACAAAGTTTTCTCCTTGCAAATAACCTTTCAATGACTTCTGAGGCGGAACCTTGCCCTTAATCAGTTTGGCAGCAACAACAATCGCATTCTCAACCACGTCGTTGCTCTTGATTGTGACACCATCCGCCAATACAGATCTGCGAACGCGGGCTCCTCTCTCAACGGTTACTCGATCCCACAGAATCGCTTCGCTGATCTCAGTTTCTTCTTCGATCGTGCAACCGGCACCGACGCTGATGCTGTTTCCCGAGCTTTCCATTAACTCAAGACTGATGTCTAGATATCGTTGAAGGGTTGAGAGTTCGCGCCACATTCCCTTAGCTACATGCGCCGCAATCCGTTCACCTTTCGCAATCGCTTTTGGAAAAACATCCGTTGTTGAGTGGGAAAAAACTCCCTTGGGTATGTAGTCGAAGATTCTTGGCTCAAAGATCTGAATGCCCGTAAACATCAACGGGTTTTCATCGGTGGGTTTTGGCATTCCGCCGAAGTTCGTAATTAATCCGTCTTGTGTGTTTACAACGCTAAACATTTCTCGCATTGAATTAGGCAGGAGCACCAGCGTTGCAAGGGCACCGCTCTTCCGATGAGTCTCAAACGCCTTACTTAAGTCGATATCCGTGATGATCTTTCCATTCACCACGACAAACGTGTCGTCGCTAAAGTATTCATGAGCATTGTCGAGTGCGCCGCTCGTACCCAAGATCTCTGGTTCCTCAACGTAGTGAAGCTTCACGCCAAACTGTTCTCCATCGCCGAGTGCCTTGCGAACTGAGTCGGGGCGGTGATGAAGATTTACTACGATCTCGTCGATACCGTATCCGGCAAGATACTCTGCAACGTAACCAACGAGTGGTTTGCCCAAAATTGGTATTGCAGGTTTGGTGCGATCTTCTGTTAAGGGCCAGAGGCGTGTGCCGTATCCGGCAGAAAGAACGATAGCGCGCATTGGCGGGTATTCTAACGGCAGCGTTGATGAGATGAAAACCGGTAGGTGACGTCTCTACTTAGGAAGCTTTTATTGACGCGTCGCGAATCATCAGATCAAACGTACCGGGCGCGACTTTGCGAAAGCGCGTGTTGCGATTGAGTGAGACCGCAACACTGATCGTTGGATTCTGACCAGTGAACTTAAACCCGCCTTCTAGTAAGCGATTGTAGAGTTCATTTACGTGAAGCGGTCCGCCTTCCTCTCGAAGCAAAAGCGTCACCGCTTGCGGAATCGTTCGATCCATAAACCGATCGCTCAGTATTTCGACGTTATTCCGGACTGTTGGAATCTGTTGGCGTCGTTCAACTGACGTATAGGAAGGACGCATTGGTGGCGCCGGTTGGTGAGACTGGCGCATGGCGGCTTCAAGTTCAGCGTCAGACGGCAGGCCAAGAGAAAGGTTACCTGAGGCCAACACGGACGACAGCAGACGGTAAATCGCAGCTTCGGTTTGACTGGCCAAAGTATCCATCTCAGCGAGTTCAGCACGGACACTATCGGCCTCAGCCTCGAGCTCTCTCAATCGCGCGGCAAGGTGCATTCGTGCCGCCCGCGATTGTCGAAGGCTCTGTTCCAGTCTGGACAGTAGGTTTTCGCTAGGCCGTTCCATCGATGCGAATTCTAGAGGGGATTGCCGATTTGCACAATAGTCTTGAGATTTGAAGGCCGATCAACGGTCGCGGTCTAAAACGTATGAAGGAATTGTCCGAAGTGAATCTGCGTAGGCAGACTCAGGCAGACAGTCGAGAGCAGCCTGGGCCTTCTCAGCGTAGCTGTCAGCGACTCTCCGAGCCCGAGCAAGTGCTCCAGTTCTTGAAATCGCTTCTGAAAGCGACTCCCTTGCGCCTGGGCCGTAGTCGCCAGCGCGGAGTACGGACCGGACTAACTCTGCCATCGACGGGTCTGACTCCATTAAGTAAATCAAGGGTAGCGTGACCTTTCCTCCCAGCAGGTCGGCTCCCGCGGCTTTTCCGAGAACGTCGTCGCTGGAGGTGAAGTCAAGCAGGTCGTCAATGAGTTGGAACGCTGTCCCGAGGCTTAAACCATAATCACGCAACGCCGTTTGTTGAGTGTCTGTTGCACCGCCCAGAATTCCACCAATCTCACAACACGCGCTAAACAGGAAGGCCGTCTTTCGTTCCAACACGTCGAGGTATTGCTCTTCAGTAATCTCAGCTTTCCCAAGCAAGGTCAATTGAAGCAATTCACCTTCGGTCATCTTCCGAGTGACGCGGGTCAGAATGTCGAGAACGGGTAGCGAGCGCTCTGCCAAGCTCGTTTCAAAAGCCGACATGTACAGCCAATCGCCCATCAGTACAGCAGTTTCGTTTCCGTAGAGGGCGTTAACCGTGGGGCGATTTCGACGCGTGTCGGCGTGGTCGATTATGTCGTCGTGCACGAGCGTGGCTGTGTGAAGAAATTCCATCACAGTGGCCATGCGGATGGAGTTGTACCGCGCACCGTCGCCGCCAACCGCGTAGTTGGAAAGGATCGTCAGGGCGGGTCGTACTCGTTTGCCTCCGGATGCGCGTAGATACTCACCGAGGTAGTCGATTACCTGAACATTAGAGCGCGCCTGCCGTTCAAACTCGATCTCAACCTGCTGAAGCTCGTTTGCGATCAAACTAAAGATTCGGCGTGCCGATATCTTCGCTTCTTCTTCCAGTGCCAATGTGTGACCTGACAAAGTCATTCTAAGATTCGACTCTCCGCTTCAGTTTGATCGATAGTTTGTGAACGACATGTGAATCCCGAAATCTTTTTCTTTCAGTTTGGCGATGATGTCCTGGAGCGTGTCTCGATCCTTTCCAGTTACACGAACCACGTCACCCTGAATCGAGGCCTGGACTTTCGCCTTGCTGTCTTTGATGAACCTCACAACTTCCTTGGCTTTCTCTTGAGGAATGCCCTCTTGAATCGCAACTCGCTGTCGCACCGTGCTGCCGGCCGCAGGCTCGACCTTGCCATAATCCAACGCCTTCAAAGGAACCCCGCGCCGCACCAGTTTCTGCTGGAGGATATCGTTCATGTTCTTGAGTTTCGTTTCATCTTCGGCTGACAAAACAAGCTCATGCTTTTCTAAAACTACATCAGCGTGACTTCCCTTGAAGTCAAACCTCTGGCGGACTTCCTTAACAGTTTGGTTAAGCGCGTTGTTAACTTCGGCAAGATCAATTTGGGATACGATGTCGAATGAATTCTGCTGGGCCATATGTGATTAGGTTTTTATTTAGAAGTTGATTTACGGGCAGAATAACATCATTGCGCTGGCATGTGAAACTTGTCGCTTGGGAGTTCATAGCTTCGTTTCGTCAAGGACTCTGCGGGATTTTGGAGGGCACTTTGATAGACCGTCGAGTGAGGGTTATGGGGCGAATCACTCATCCACGTTTTCTCCGCGGGTGCTGAAGTGGTATCGGTACCCTTTAGTAATTCCATCGGACTATGGGGCGCGCTCTTCTGGGACCGCAGGCGTCCTCGCCTGCCC